>Ga0187892_10010319_pt1 | contig 11896 bp, 10 predicted proteins | sample MA1701073metaG_FD_139345 | JGI IMG/M metagenome (GOLD analysis project Ga0187892, IMG submission 139345) | Bio-ooze microbial communities from a basaltic lava cave in the Kipuka Kanohina Cave System on the Island of Hawaii, USA - MA170107-3 metaG ...
ACCGGTGTCGCGCCAGGGCGGAATGCCGCGCTCGGGATTGCCGGTCCAGCGTCGCGCCACGCACAGGCCGCCGACGAACGCAACCTCGCCGTCCACGGCGATCGCCTTGCGGTGATCGCGCGTGATCCATCCGAGCGGACTGTCCAACCGTGGCGGATTGAAGCACCGCACCTCACCGCCGGCGGCGATCAGCGGCAGGAACAGCTTGCCCGCGAACGGGGTGCCCAGCCAGTCGTAGATCAGATACACGTGCACGCCCTCGCGCGCCTTGGCGGCCAGGGCCTCGACGAACCGCCGCCCGATCCTGTCCTTGCCGATGATGTAGTTCTCGAACAGCACGACACGACGCGCACCGGCGATCGCGTCCAGCCAGGCCGGATAGTTTTCGGTCGAATCGCGCAGGATGCGCACCGCGTTGCCCCCGATCAGAGGCGCCCCGCCGGTGCGCATGATGGCCTGCTCCGCCAGCAGCCGCAGCGGAGCGTCGGGTTCCAGGGAGGGGGAGAGCAGCTCCGACGGGTTCATCCTGCGGGCGCGTGGCGTTGGTGCATACCCCGACAATGGTACTCGGTCCGCGCGCCGCCGGTGGAAATGCGGTTGGCGCGTTGCGCGGACTTTGCTACAATTCGCCCCGCGCGCGCCCGTAGCTCAGTTGGATAGAGTACCTGGCTACGAACCAGGGGGTCGTGGGTTCAAATCCTGCCGGGCGCGCCAGTTACGACTCAACGGGTTAGGTCCAGATCACCTAGCCCGTTTTTCTTTCGGCCTTGGGGACTTTTTGGGGACTTTTCTCCCGAATGAGCGTCGCCAGCGACTTGTTGAAGCGGTTTCGCTCGTCGGTGATCAGTTCCAAGGCGTCGCGGATCTCCACGACCTGGGCCACCGAGTAGTGCGCCGTCATGCCGCGACGGTTGTGCCACAAGATGTCCGCGATCGTCTCTTCCTTGACGCCAGCTTCCCTCAGCCGCATTCCTACGGTGTGCCGCAAGTCGTGCACGTGCAGGTCGTCTAGGCCTGCTTGAGCTCTTGCGCGCTGCCAGGCGGTGTTGTTCATCGACTCTATCGGTCCGGGCCTGGCCTTCTTCCGGCGCTCGCTGTAGACGAACACGAACTCCGGGTGCTCGCCTCGAACCGACTCGATGACGGACTGCGCCACGCTGTTGCAGACAAGAACTCGAGCATGCTTTCGACCCTTCACAGCTCGCCGCGGTACTTCAAACACGGAGATCCCCAACTCGGGCACCGGGATTTCCCACTCCCACCGCAGACCGCACACGACCGCATCGCGCGCGCCGGTCTGCAGATCGAAGAGGGCCATCCGCGCCAGATGATCCGGCAGCCGCGGTAGAAGCTGGCGCTGCTCGGCCCAGGTGATGGGCCGTGGCTCGCGCTGTTGTCCCACCAGCGGCAGCATCGTGATCATCGGCGCTGCGTCCAACCAGGTGCGACCTTCGTCGTCGCGCCATTTTCGAGCGGCCAGGTTGAGCACTCGGCGTACCGCGCTCAGGGCGAGATTGATCGTCTTGGGCGCGCGGCCGGCCTTCTGCCTGGCCTCGACGAAAGGGCGCAACGTGTCGTCATGCACCTGGTCGAGATACAGGTGACCAACGTAGGGCATCACTCCGGCGAGCAGCAGGCCCGTGTCTTCAATCGACGCGAGGTGCGCGTGCTCGCTCAAGTAACGCGCCGCTGCTTGATCGAACAAGTGGCGGGGACGCTCGCCCCAGACCTTTACGCGGCGTAGTTGATCGAGCCGCGAGAAGAGCCACGCTTGCGCTTCTTCAGCCGTCTCAACGCAGTTGCGAAGTCGTTCACCCTTGTACCACTTGTCGACCCACCAGCGGCCATCTCCGTCCTGGTAGATGCCGGGGACTCGGGATCGGCCCATGAGTTACCTCCTTTCTCTTCGGGCCGGCCGTTCCGCTGAAAAGCATACTCTTCCCAGGCGCGCTCCACATCGATCCGTTTCCAGACGATTCGAGTGCCAACCTTCACCGGCTTGGGAAGCAGAGGGCGAAGGTGCATGTCGAACGCGCGCCGCCCCACCCGGAGGTACTCCAGCGTCTCGGCGTAGGTGAGATTCGGAGCGTCGGCCATGTTTACTGAGCCGGTCGAGGTTGGCCTCAAGCATCTGCCGCGTTCGCGAGGGCCAGCTTGGTATCCCTCGTCGCGGCGTTGGTTGGCCGGATCCGGTTGCCTCGCCGAAGAGCGGTCGACGGTGACACGATACGGTTGTCTGCAAGATTGCGGTACATGCGAGCACAAGATGCTGACGTTGGTAGCTCTGGACGAACACCGATGGCGTTGGCGCAGGTATCGACGGGGAAGGACGCAGAGCGATGCGCCCTTCGACGCGAGTCGTGATGAAGCTTCGACCGACGCAGGGCCGAACTTAGCAACGCCGCCTGCGCCAGAGAACTAGCAGAACTGACGGGGCCTATCAGAACTGATAGTCCTCGTCCCGCCGGCGACGCGCCATGCTCGATCGCACTGCGGACGGCACTCTGGGCGGGCCATGCACATCGTTCGCGCGTATTGCGTCGAGGCGGGGAAGGTCCTCGACATTTATCAAGCTCGGGCTCTCTTCTTCGCGCAAGAGGAGCCGCGGCGCAGATTTCAGTTCCTCTGCTCGGACGATGCGTGCCGTGCGGCGAACGCAACGAGAGTAACCGGCGTCAACTACGACAAGCTGGTCGAGGACGAGCGCGATCCGGTCGTCATCAAACCGCATTTCCGGATGAATCCCGAGACGCCACACCACGATGCCTGCGACTGGCTTGCCCGCGAGCGCGCCTTCGAAGTACCCGAGCACTCAGATGAAACCCCGGAACGGGGAGGTGGGGGACGTCACCTTCGACATCTCAAGTCGAGCGACCTGGTTGATATCTTCGTCCCGATGCAAACAGAGGTTTCAGCAATACCCCAAGCGCCGCGGGAACCGCTACCGGCCGAGGCAAAGGATGGGCGACGATCGGTCGCGTTGAACCATGGTGATGCGCGCGGCCGGGCAGGCCGATCAAACGCGACGCGAGCCGATTTCCTCGAGACCGTGGTGAGCGCCTACGAGCTCCTGGAGCCGGAGGAACGCCGCGAAGCGAAGCTGAGGATTGGGCGCGGGTCGAGGCTTCCCTACAGCAAGGCGTTTTGCCGTGTCGAGCACTACTTCTGCGTGCGCGGGCCGCGGATTTTCCATGGTGGCGTTCGGGTGCAGCCGCACGGCCCGAACTTCTCGGTGCGATTCTTCGATCGCGTGATCACGCGCGATCAGACGGAACCGCGCGAGGAACGCGAGCTCGTGCTCTACCTGAAGCGCGAACTCCTTCTGCAGCACTGGAATGGCAGGTTCTTGATTGCTCAGCTGGAGGAAGCGGCGAAGCGAGGGCACTACGCCCACTGCTATTTCTTCGGCCGCGTCGTCGCTCACGTGAACCTCAAAGATCGGCTCGTCGTCGAGATTAGTACCCTCGAGCACTTGGCGTTCACCGTTCGGCGTAAAGTCGCGCCCGCATTGCGGGCCTCGAGAAACGGGGTCGCTCCGCGTCGCCAGTGAGCATCCGGCAACGGCACCACTCTTCAGTCGGCGTCTGCTGCGAGCGCGTCGATCAAGGGACAGCCACAACCCCGGCCGCCTCGCCGGCAGGCCGAGATCAGCTCGGTCAAAGCATCGTGCATGGCGTTGAGGTCGGCGAGCTTCTCTTCGACGATAGCCAGCTTTCGTTCGGCGAGTTCGCGGGTTTCCGTGCAGTGCCGGCCATCGCTCAGCCCCAGCAGGATCTTTACCTGGTCGAGCGAGAAGCCGAGGCGTTGCGCCCGTTTGATGAAGTGCAATCGGTGCAATGCATCGTCCGGATACCGCCGGATGGTGCCGCGCGCCCGCGGGGGCTCCGGCAAGATTCCCAGGCGCTGGTAGTAGCGCACGGTTTCGACGTTCACCCCGCCCGCCCGGGCGAGATCGCCGATAGTCATCGTGTTTGGGTCCATGGCCTTGGGTGTCAGAGAGATTAGAACCGGGTGAAAGTTCCCTTCCGCACAGAGACCCCCCTCTTGCTCCCGTAGTCAACTACGGGTCTACCCTGCCGTCTCGATCGGAGGGAAGCATATGCCTCAGACCAAGTCCACCTCAATACCTCTCGCGGAGTTGCCGGCGACCGACAGCGCGGCCAAGGGAAAGGCCGGGCCCCTCGCGCTCGCCGGCGCTGCGGGGATCTTCGGCTCGCTGTGCTGTGTCGGACCGCTGGTCGCGGTGTCCCTCGGGCTTGGCGGAGGCGTGGCCGGAACCCTGGTCGCGTTCGAACCGTACCGGCCCCTTTTTATGGCGATCGCGCTCGGCGCCCTTGGCTATTCGGGATGGAAAATCTATCGCAGGCCTGCCGCGGCGTGCGCACCCGGTGAAGTCTGCGCGGTTCCTGCCGTCAACCGGATTTACAAGGTCGTGTTCTGGATCGTAACGCTTGCGGTGTTGCTGCTGCTCGCGGCGCCATACTACTTGCCGCTGTTCTTCTGAGGAGGTTCCCAATGCGCACACTGACGGTATTGCTAGCGCTCGCGCTCGGGGTTTTCGCCGTAGGCGCGTCGTTCGCCGCACCGAAGACGGTCGCCCTCGACGTTCCCGGCATGACCTGCGAGCTGTGCCCGCTCACGGTGCGGAAGGCCTTGCAGAAGGTGCAGGGCGTGGAGAAGGTTGCCGTGAGCTACGAGAAGAAGGAGGCGGTGGTCACCTTCGACGACGCGAAGACCAGCGTCGAGGCGCTGATGAACGCGACCAGGAATGCCGGCTATCCCGCGACCGTGAAGGCAACCAGGTGAAATCGTGAAAGTCCAGGTCACAGGGATGACGTGCGCGTCCTGCGCCGCGCACGTAACGGGGGCGGTCAAGAAACTGGATCCGCGAATCGATGTGCGGCTGTCGTATCCGGAGGGCATCGCGCGGATCGACGGCGCAGCCACCACGGCGCCTGAGCGGGTCGTCTCGGCGATCCGCGAGCTGGGCTACGGTGCGACGCTGCTTCGGGGTGAACTTGAGCGGAGCGATGCCCCCACGGCGCAGGGGATCGTTGCGCGGGAGGTCTCGCGATCCGCGCGTGCCGCGGGCAAGGGTGTCCAGGCTGGCCCCCCTCCGGATCGCAATCATCGGCAGCGGCGGTGCCGCGTTCGCCGCGGCGATCCGCGCCGCCGAGGAAGGCGCGAGCGTCACGATGATCGAGCGCGGCACGCTGGGTGGCACTTGCGTCAACGTCGGCTGCGTGCCCTCCAAGATCATGCTCCGGGCGGCGCACATCCGACACTTGCGCGAGGCGAGCCCGTTCGATGCCGGGATCGGACGCGCCGCCGCGGCGGTCGATCGGCCGGCGCTGGTCCGTCAGCAGCAGGACCGCGTCGCCGAGCTGCGCCATGACAAGTACGAGCGGATTCTCGTCGAGAATCTGGCGATCACTTTGCTCCGCGGCGCGGCGCGGTTCAAGAACCCGCGCGCTTTGACGGTGACGCTCGCGAACGGCACTGAGCGCGAAGTGGGGTTCGACCACGCTCTGCTCGCGATCGGCGCTGCACCGGACATACCACCGGTGCAAGGGTTGCGCGGGACACCCTACTGGACGTCGACCGAAGCGCTGGTGGCGGAGCAGATTCCGGAGCACCTCGTCGTCTACGGCGGGTCGGCTGTCGCCCTCGAGCTCGGCCAGGCGTTCCTGCGGCTCGGAAGTCGGGTCACGCTGATCGCGCGCTCGCGGCTCTTGTCGCGGGAAGATCCCGCGGTCGGCGAGGCGCTGCGTGCCGCGCTCGAAGGCGAGGGGATGCGCATCGTGCTCGGGCACACGATCGACCGTGTCGAGTTCGATGGCCAGCGATTCACCGTCGAGATCGGCGCCGAGCGAGTTGCGGCCGATCGCCTGCTCGTCGCTACGGGTAGACGGCCGAACACCGCCGGCATGAACCTCGAAGACATCGGGGTAACGCTTGACACCCGTGGTGCGATTGTCGTCGACGAGCAGATGCGTACGAGCGTCGACGGGATCTACGCCGCCGGCGACTGCACCACGCAGCCGCAGTTCGTCTACGTCGCGGCGGCAGCGGGTACTCGCGCTGCGGTCAACATGACCGGCGGCGAGGCAGCGCTCGATCTTGCCACGATGCCCGCGGTGGTCTTCACCGAGCCGCAGGTGGCGACCGTCGGGCTATCCGAGCCGCAAGCCGCGCAGGCGGGCCGCTCCGTCGAATCGCGCACACTCTCGCTCGAGAACGTGCCGCGCGCGCTTGCGAACTTCGACACGCGTGGCTTCGTGAAGCTTCTGGCCGAGACAGGAACCGGGAAGCTGCTTGGCGCCCAGGCCGTGGCGGCGGAAGCCGGGGAGCTGATCCAGACGGCCGCGCTCGCGATCCGCGCTGGGATGACGGTTCAGGAGCTGGGCGATCAGCTCTTCCCCTACCTCACCATGGTGGAGGGGCTAAAGCTGTGCGCGCAGACCTTCACGAAGGACGTGAAGCAGCTTTCCTGCTGTGCGGGCTGACCCGGGAGGAAGACGAACGATGTCGCGACGGGCTGACGTCCAAGCGGTAGCCACGCACCTGCACGAGATCTTCCCGACGCTCGACGCGACCGGGCAGCGGCTCTCGCTCGCGCTTTATCGCGAGCTCGCGAGGGGCGCGCCGGTTGCGCTGCCCCGGCTCGCCTCGCTCCTGGAGCTGCGAGCGGACGAAGTCGGCCGAAGGCTCCAAGCGTGGCCCGGCGTTTTCTTCGACGACGCACAGCGGGTGATCGGGTATTGGGGCTTGACGCTGTCGCGCAGCACGCATCGGCTGCGCGTCGACGGGCGCGACCTATACACCTGGTGCGCCTGGGACACGCTGTTCCTGCCCGCGCTGCTCGATACGAAGGCGGACGTGCTGTCGGTGTGCCGCGGCAGCGGCGAGCCCGTCGAGCTCACCGTCGGGCCGAGCGCAGTCGAATCGGCGCACCCCGCGGGGTTGTGGGTTTCCTTCCTCTTGCCCGAGACCGAGGCGGTGCGCGCGAACCCGGTCGCAAGCTTCTGCCACTACGTGCACTTCTTCCGCTCGCGGGATGCCGCGCGCGCGTGGCTGGGAGAGCACCCGGGAACCTTCCTGCTCTCGCTTGTCGACGCCTACGAAGTGGGGCGCCGAAGGAACCGCCTGCGGTACGGCGACTTGCTGGCGCTCGCCTGACGCGAGCGCGGCTGCGCGATGTCGATCCGGACCGCCTTGAGGCCCCTACTCAAGCCGCAGCCGGCACCCGGCCGACGGTCAGGATCGCGTCGAAGAAGATTCGCGGCCGACCGCGCAGCGAATTGAAGAAGATCAGTGTCACGCTCACCGCCATCGCCGCCATCGCCCAGATCGGGTAGACGAGGCCGGTCGCGGCGAGCGGCACGCCGATGCCGTTGAACAGGACGGCGAGGCAGACGTTCTGGACCATCTTGCGGTAGCTCCAGCGGCTCACCTCGCGCGCCGTCACCACCGCCTCGAGGCGGTTGTTGAGGACGATGATGTCCGCCGCGTCGATCGCGATGTCGGTGCCGGCGCCCATCGCGATGCCGGCGTTCGCCTGCATCAGCGCCGGCGCGTCGTTGATGCCATCGCCGACCATGGCCACGTTCCCTACCCGCTGTAGCTCTCGGATGAGCGCTGCCTTCTGGTGCGGCAACAGGCCCGCGTGCACCTCGTCGATGCCCGCCTCGGTCGCGATGCGTGCAGCAGCAGCCTGGTTGTCGCCGCTCACGAGGAGCGTGCGCACGCCGCCGAGCCGCAGCGCCGCGACCGCGTCGCGCGCGCCACCGCGGAGCCGATCGCCGAAGGCGAGCAGGCCGAGCAGCCGCCCGGCCTGTGCCGCGACGATCACCGTCCGGCCCGCGTCTTCCAGCGCGGCGATCCGGGCCCGCAGGGGCTCGAGCGCGACGCCGCTCTCCGCCAGAAAGCGCGGGCTGCCCACGAGCACGGGCTTGCCCTCGATCGAGGCGCGGACGCCGTGTCCGGGCACCGCCTCGAAGCTTTCGAGCTCGGGGGGTGCGATGCCGCGCTCGAGCGCGGCGGCCATCACTGCCTTGGCGAGCGGATGCTCGGAAGCCGCTTCCGCAGCCGCGGCGACGCCGAGGAGCTCCGCTTCCGACACGCCTGTGGTCTCGACCTCGCGCAAGCTGAACTTGCCCTCGGTGAGAGTGCCGGTCTTGTCGAACACCAAGTGCGTGGCGAGGCGAAAGCCCTGGAACGCCTCGCCCGTTCGCATGAGGATCCCGCGTTCGGCCGCTTCGCCCGCCCCGCGTACGATCGAGAGCGGCGCCGAGATGCCGAGCGCGCAGGGGTAGCCCATCACCAGCACCGTGAGCCCGGCGAACACCGCGCGCTCGAGATCGGCCGCGCCGCCGGCGAGGATGGGGAGGAAAAGCCAACCGAGCAGCGCTGCGAGGGCGAGCGAGAGCACCGCCGGCGCGTAGATCTTCAGCACGCGGTCCACAAGGTGCAGCATCCCCGGCTTAAGGGCGCGCGCGTCCTCGACCTCGCGGGCAACGCGCCGCAGGAAGCTCGCCTCGCCCACGGCCGAGACGCGCACGAGCAACGTGCCGAGGCCGTTCAGCGAGCCGCCGATCACCTGGTCACCGGTCGCGCGCTCGACCGGCAGCGGTTCGCCGGTGACGAGCGACTGGTCGACGCCGGAGCGCCCCTCGACCACCGTCCCGTCGACCGGGATGCGCTCGCCCGGTCGCACGCGTACGAGGTCACCCGCAAGCACCGCCTCGATGCCGATCTCACTCTCGCGGCCGTCGCGCACGACACACGCGGTCTCCGGCTGCAGCGCGAGCAGCCGCCGCACGGCCTGAGAGCTGCGCGTCTTGACGATCAGCGACAGCCACTCGGAAAAGATGTGGTAGTTGCACACCATGACGGCGACGCAGAAGAAGGGCGCCGTCGGGAACTCCGGCCCGCCCGCCGCCAGGCCGTAGACACCGCCGCCGAGCCCGGCGAACGCCGCCGCCTCGAGCAGCACGTGCTGATTGATGATCCCGCGCCGCAGCGACTGCCACGCCATGGCGAGGATGTGGCGGGCGAGGACGAACACGACCGAGACGGCGAGCGCGGCGGCGAGCCATGCTTCCACCCCCGCGGGCCGGCCGGTGGCCTTGAGCCAGGACAGGGTCACGACCAGCGCGAGACTTCCCGCCGTGCCGGCGATCGCCCTGCCGAGGCCCGAGGAGCGCAGGACGAGGAACACAAACCCCAGCAGGCACGCGGCCACGAAGGCTTCCAGCACGGCGTACCAGAAGTCCCCGGGGCGCGAGATGAGCGTGAGCGAGCCGAGACTAAAGATAGTTGCGACGAGGAAACGCCGGCCCTCCTGCACGAGTTGCCGCTCCTGCGCCTCGAAGGGCTCGAGCTTGCGCGGGTCGGAAATCGTGTAGCCCATCTGCCGCAGCGTTCGCAGCAGATCCTCGGGCTGGACCCGGCGCGGGTCGTACTCCACCAGCGCCTGCTCGTGGGTGAGGCTGACCGCGACCTTCTCGACGCCGGCATGCCGTCCGAGCGCCTTCTCGATCGTGCCGGTGCAGAGCGAGCAGTGCATGCCGGCGATGCGCGCGCGGATCCGCGCCCGGTCGGGCCGGCTCGCGGGCTCGTGAGTCCAGAGGGGAAGTGCGGCGTCTGCGGGGCTGCTCATGGCTCACCTGCTCAAGCTCATCAGGCACTCACCCTAGCAGCCGTACCAAGATACCGAGTCAAGCGCTATTTGAGGGTCACAAACAGCCCGAACCACACCGACCACAGGCCGAGCGCGATCATCAGGACACCGGTCCAGCGCGGGACACGCCCGGTGAGGCTCGCGAGCCAGTCGAGCGCGCGCTGTGCGCGCTTGAAGAGCACCGCCACGACGAGCGGGAGCGAGAGGGCCAGCCCGAACAGGGCGAGCGAGACGAAGCCGCCGGCGACGCCGCCCGCGGTCGCGCCAGACGCCGACGCGGCGAGCAGCGCGAGAAGCAGCGGTGCGGCGCAGGCGGGGATGTTCAAGCCGAAGAGCGTCCCGAGCGCCGCCGAGGTCCGCAGATCGCCGAGCCCGGCGAGCCGCGGCCCAATCGAGCGCATCAACCAGCCAATGTGCCCGGTGAGGTAGAGGACGCCGATCGCGAGGTAGACGAGCCCGAGCACGAGCCAGCCCGCCTTCTGGAACCCGAGGAACGCGGCGCCGATCAGCGCGGCGGCAGCGCCGAGCAGGCCGATGAACACCGCGCGGGTGAGGGCGAAGGTCACAACCTGTCCCAACTTCACCGCGGGCGACCTGCCCTCGATGAGCTTGATGAACACCAGCGTTGAGCCGATCGAACACGGCTCGACGAAGCCGAACAGGCCGAGCCCCATCGGCAGCAGGAACGTCGCGGCCAACTCGGCGCCGCTCACGGCGCCGCAGGGTCGGCGGTCACCCGGTACCCCGCGCGCTCGATCGCGGCCGCGATCCGCGCCGGATCCGTCGCGGCCGGGTCGTAGAGCACCTGGCCCTTGCCCGCCGCGTGCGAAACGCTCGCCCCCTTGACGCCGGGCTCGTGAGCGAGCAGCGCCTCGATGGTTCCGGCGCAGCCGTCGCAGTGCATGCCTTCGATCTTCAGCGCGAGCGATTTCATGTCCTTGTTCCTTGTGTGACGGCGCCGCACCGTCGGCGAAGTCGGCCCGGCCGCGTCGGCGAGCGTCTCGAGGATGGTGCAGCTCGTCACCGCGCCGCGCCCGGGGCAGGCGGCGATCAGTCTGTCGAGAGCCTCGCGGATCCTCTCAAGTTCTGCGAGGCGCGTCTCGACGATCGCGCGCTTCGCGACGGCGCGGGTGCGCACTGCTGCGCAATCGGTGCCGGGCGTCACTCGGAGGGCGAGCAACCCGGCGATCTCCTGGAGCGTGAACCCGAGCGTCTGCGCCTGGCGGATGAACCGGATGCGCGCGACCGCGTCGTCGGGATAGACGCGAAAGCCCGTTCCCGGCCGCGGGGGACGGCGCAGCAGGCCCTTGCGCTCGTAGAACCGGACGGTTTCCACGCCGACCCCGGCCCGGCCGGCGAGGGCGCCGATCGTAAGCGGTTTCATGAGAGCGATTCTGCACCCCGTACCTCGGTACAGACGCAAGTCCCGACGTCAGCCGGCTCAGGCCGTCAAGGCAGGGGTAGTCCGGTCAGGGAGCTAGAGGCTGACACGACCCTGGGTCCACTGCCGTTGTGAAGCGTGGATTGCCCGTGCTCCCTCGCCTAGAGGCGCGATCGCACCGGCAGCCCGAATCCAGACGGAAGCGCGGAGCTGCGTCCGCGCCTCCGTCCGCGAAGGCGCGGCCGGCCACAGATCATGACTTCGCATGAACTGTGGCTCGGCCGCCAACACTCATCGGTGCCTCGACGCTCCCATGTCGCGTCGACGCACCGATTCATCGGAACCAGCGAAATCTACTTCGAAGTTCGCCGACGAGCCCGACCCGCAACCCTGAAGACGGGCGATCCCCACAAAACCCGCGCCAGCGCTCCAACCCCGCGAGCGCTGTCACGGGTTTTGAGGGTGCTGCTTTGGTGACGCCCGTGATGTGCAAAGTCCGATGAAGACTTCTTGAGCCAGCGGCCGCGACGCTGCCGCCGTTCACCCCCTCCGCCCCCGAATCACAAGTGAGGGGGACTTCGGGGGGATGACCGGCAGCAGCGAAAGCCACGCGGCCGGTTCCTTGGCTCGTGGACAGCAACCCCACCCACCCCCCGCCCGCCCGTGAGGGCGGGAGCGAGGGTGGTTCCAACGAGAGGATGGGATTTCAAAGCAGTTCTCCTCTCGAAACGGGTTCTGTCATCCAAACGAGCAAGGAGTTTTGCCATGTCACTTGTCGAAGTTCGCCAGATCGGCCACGTCGCCGTCACGCCAACCGTCGAAACGCTTTCCGT
>Ga0187892_10010321_pt1 | contig 11894 bp, 15 predicted proteins | sample MA1701073metaG_FD_139345 | JGI IMG/M metagenome (GOLD analysis project Ga0187892, IMG submission 139345) | Bio-ooze microbial communities from a basaltic lava cave in the Kipuka Kanohina Cave System on the Island of Hawaii, USA - MA170107-3 metaG ...
CCAAATTGGAGGGACGCGCTCTGTCGCGTCCGATTCGCCAATGCGGTCACGACGGAGCGTGACCCTCCAACTCGCTTTGCGTCAAGCTCCTGAATCAAAATGGGGAATGTCTGCACGTTCCACGATGCGCTTGACCCTCATCGTGAGCGCCGATAGCTTACGCGGCTTATGAAACTGCTGATTTTGGCGGCGGGCTACGCGACGCGGCTTTATCCGCTGACGTTGAACAAGGCGAAGCCGCTGTTGGACGTTGGCGGCAAGCCGATGATCGAGCACGTGCTGGCGACGACGAGCGGGATTTCCGTCGAGGAGGTTTTTGTCGTCACGAACAACAAGTTCGCCGCCGATTTTGAAGTGTGGGCGAAAAACTTCATGCGGCAGGATGGCGCTCCGCCCGTGCGCGTGCTCAACGACCGCTCGACCAGCGAGCAAGACCGACTTGGTGCAATCGGCGACATTCGCTTCGTCATCGAAACGGCGAAAGTGCGCGACGACTTGCTGATTCTCGGCGGGGACAATTTGTTCGACCAGAAGCTCGACGGTTTTATGCAGTTTGCGCTGCAACGCGGCGCGACGCTCGGCGTGTATGACGTGGGCGACCTCGAACTCATCAAGAAATACGCGAGCGTCGCGCTCGACGACAAAAGCCGCATTGTCCATTTCGAGGAAAAGCCATCTCAACCGAAGACCACGCTTTCGGCGATGTGCCTCTATTACTATCCGAAGGACGTGCTTCCAATGATTCACAAGTATCTTGGCGAGGGAAACAATCCCGACCAGCCTGGGCGGCTCGTGCAATGGCTGCACACGCGACAGGAAGTTTACGGTTATCAGATCAAGGGACGCTGGCTCGACATCGGCGGACACGAAAGTTATGAATTGGCAAACCGCGAGTTCCGTGTAAGATAGCGCCCTTTTCCGAATGTAGCCGCAGGCTTTAGCCTGCGTTCCCGTCGCAAAAACACACGACAAAGGAAGCGAAGAAGCCATGGCAACAAAACGATACTTGTTCTCGTCCGAATCCGTCACCGAAGGCCACCCCGACAAGGTGTGCGACACGATTTCCGATGCCGTGCTCGACGCCTGTCTCGCGCAAGACCCCAAAAGCCGCGTCGCCTGCGAAACGCTCGTCAAATCCAACCTCGTCGTCCTCGCGGGAGAAATCACGACGACCGCCAGACTCGATTACTGCAAAATCGTCCGCGACGCCGTCCGCGAAATCGGCTACACGAAAAATGTCAGCCACGTTTTTAACGACGAGGATTGCCAGATTCTCTGCGCGCTCGTCAAACAAAGCCCCGACATCGCGCAGGGCGTGGACGAGCGTGAAGCCGACGGCAAAGGCCACGCCGAACAAGGCGCGGGCGATCAGGGGTTGATGTTCGGGTTCGCGTGCAGCGAAACGCCCGAAATGATGCCCGCCCCCATCATGTATGCGCACAATCTCGGCAAGGCGCTGCGCAACGCCCGCCGCGAAGGCCGCATCCCGTGGCTGCGTCCCGACGGCAAAACGCAGGTCACGGTTGAATACGACGGCTTCAAGCCCCTGCGCGTCCACACCGTCGTCATTTCCAACCAGCACGCCGCCGACGTGAAGCACAAGGAAATCACCGAGGTGTTGCGCGAGGAAATCATCAAGAAAACGATCCCCTCGATGATGCTCGATGACAAAACCCGTTACCTCATCAATCCCACAGGACGTTTCGTCGTCGGCGGCCCCGAAGGCGACAGCGGACTCACGGGACGCAAAATCATCGTGGACACTTACGGTGGGATGGGACGCCACGGCGGCGGCGCGTTCAGCGGCAAAGACCCGTCGAAGGTTGACCGCAGCGCCGCTTACATGGCGCGTTACATCGCAAAAAACATCGTTGCAGCAGGACTCGCGCAACGTTGCGAGATTCAATTTGCCTACGCCATCGGTTATCCCGACCCCGTCAGCGTCCTTGTGGACACATTCGGCACGGGCGCAGTGCCGCACGAGAAAATCGAAAAAGGCGTCCTCGAAGTTTTCAGTCTCAAACCCGCCGCCATCATCAAACAACTCAACCTCCTGCGCCCCATTTACGGCCAAACCACCAACTACGGCCATTTCGGTCGCGTTCAGAACCACGACATTTTGACGTGGGAAGCGACGGATAAAGCCCAGGCGTTGAAAAATGCGGTCAATTAGTCTCAAGTTTTCAGTGTTCAGTTTTCAGGACTGAATACTTGAAACTGAAAACTGAAAACTTTTCCAATGGCTTACCAATCCTTTGAGAAATTGGAAGTGTGGAAACGGAGTTGCCGATTGGCGGTTGAGGTATGTCGTGCGATGGCGAAGTCGAAACAGTTTGTGTTGAAAGACCAGATGCAGCAGGCGGCAATTTCGATGCCTTCAAACATCGCCGAAGGCGCAGAGCGCGACAGCAAGCAGGATTTTATTCGCTTCCTGAGGATTGCAAAAAGGGTCTGCGGCGGAATTGCGGACGCAAACATACATCGCCCTGAAACTCGGACTCCTCACCAAACAAGACGCCGACAAATTCGTTCAGGAAACGAAAGAGATTTCCGCTATGCTACAAGGACTCATTCGTTCCCTTTCCAAACTGAAAACTAAAAACTGAAAACTTGAAACTTATGCCCACCACAAAACTCCCCCCCTCCCGTTCCAAAGGCGCCATTGATTCCTGTGGCAACGGCGGCGCGAAACAGGATTTCAAAGTCCGCGACCTCTCCCTCGCCGAATGGGGACGCAAGACCATCCAGGTCTCCGAGCACGAAATGCCAGGACTCATGGCGATCCGCAAAAAATACGGCGCATCAAAACCCCTCAAGGGCGTCCGCATCACGGGTTCGTTGCACATGACCATTGAGACGGCGATCCTCATTGAGACGCTCGCAGAACTCGGTGCATCCGTGCGCTGGGCGAGTTGCAACATTTTTTCCACGCAAGACCATGCCGCCGCCGCCATCGCAAAAGCGGGCATCCCTGTGTTCGCGTGGAAAGGCGAGACGCTGGAAGAATATTGGGATTGCACGCTCGACGCGCTCACGTTCCCTGCGGGGGTTAATGGGTTCAAGAGTTCACGGGTTAAAGGGACAGAATCCCATCAACCCATCAACCCATCAACCCATCAACCCTTCCTTGGTCCGCAACTCATCGTGGACGACGGCGGCGACGCGACGTTGCTCATCCACAAAGGTTACGAACTCGAAAACGGCAGCGATTGGGTCAACACCAAGAGCGCGAGCCACGAGGAGCAAGTCATCAAGGATTTGCTCAAGCGCGTGCTCAAAGAGCGTCCGAATTTCTGGCACACCGTCGCGAAGGATTGGAAAGGCGTTTCCGAGGAAACCACCACGGGCGTCCATCGCCTCTACCAAATGCTCGAAGCGGGCAAGTTGCTCGTTCCCGCCATCAACGTCAACGACTCCGTCACCAAATCGAAGTTCGACAATCTTTACGGCTGCCGCGAATCTCTCGCCGACGGCATCAAACGCGCCACCGATGTGATGGTCGCGGGCAAAGTCGCAGTCGTCTGCGGTTACGGCGATGTCGGCAAAGGCAGTTCGCATTCGTTGCGCGGGTTCGGCGCGCGCGTCATCGTCACCGAGATTGACCCCATCAACGCGCTCCAAGCCGCGATGGAAGGTTTCCAAGTCACCGCCATCGAAGACACGCTCGGCACGGCGGACATCTACGTTTGCGCGACGGGCAATTGCGATGTCATCACCTTCGAGCACATGGCGAAAATGAAAGACCAAGCCATCGTCTGCAACATCGGTCACTTCGACAACGAGATTCAGGTGGAACGCCTCAACACAGCGAAAGGCGTCACCAAGCTCAACATCAAACCGCAAGTGGACAAATACACCTTCCCCGACGGCCACAGCATTTACCTGCTTGCCGAAGGACGCCTTGTCAACCTCGGTTGCGCCACGGGTCATCCGAGTTTTGTGATGAGCAACAGTTTCACCAACCAATGCCTCGCGCAGCTTGCGCTGTGGGAAAATGCGTTAAAGGGTGAACGTGTTAAAGGGACGTCCGCTTCAACCCATCAACCCACCAACTCATCAACCCTTTCCCCCGCCGTCGGCGTCTATCGTCTCCCCAAGAAACTCGACGAAGAAGTCGCCCGCCTGCACCTCGAAAAAATCGGCGTCAAGCTCACAAAGCTTACCAAAAAACAAGCCGACTACCTCGGCGTCCCCATCGAGGGTCCTTACAAGTCGGAGCATTATCGGTATTGAGCCACTTGGCTTACAATTTTAGACGAACATATGCGCGAACTTCTGCCAATCCCCAGCATTCTCGCTGGCGTTGCTGGCGAGTATTATGTTGCTGCCGAGCTATCCCGACGAGGATATATCGCTTCGATTTCTCTAAAGAACACACGTGGCATAGACATTTTGGCCACAAATCAAGAAGGCACTCGTTCAGTCACAATTCAGGTCAAAACTAATCAACTTTCAAAAGCGGCTTGGTTGATTAACCAGAAAGGCGAAAACTATGTCGCAAGTACACACTTCTACGTTTTCGTGATGCTCGCTTCGATTCTTGACCGTCCATGCTATTACATCGTTCCGAGCAAGGATGTGGCGGCGTATATAAAAACAAATCATGCAGCTTGGCTCTCGTCGCCTGGGCGAAATGGTAGGAAACGCCAAGACTCGCCGATAAGGAAGTTTCAAGATTTGGAAGACAAATACCTCGAAAGGTGGGAATTACTGGGACTAGGAGACTGGTTCGCACAGTATTTCGACAAAGAGTGACTTTTGTTGTACGCGCGTCTCTGACCCCGCACATTCTCCTACCGAAGGTCTTCCGTTGCGGCTTGGAAACCTATCGGTCAACGCAACGGCGAGGTCAGAGACCTGCGCCAAACCTGATCATGGACGAGCCTTAGAAACTCGGCTCGCGTTGCGCCAAGTGCCAGTAATCCATGATTTCAACAATGCGCTTCTCGTGGTTCACGCGGTAGTAAATGAAATACGGCTTGCAGGCGAGTCGGCGGACGTCAGCGCGTTTGCGATAGGGTTGTCCCAATTCAGGAAAGTGCGCGAGTAACTCCGCGAGATCTATCAACCGCGTCCCGTAACGCCGTGCCGTGTCAGGATTGTCCGCCGCAATGACCGAAACGATTTGCTCCAGCCGCGAGATGGCTTGCGGCGCGAAGATTACTTTGTAGTCCATTTCTGGAGACGTTCTCTAACGACTTCGATGGGCTGCCCCTGCCCCGCATCCAATTCGCGCGCGGCTTTGTCGAGCGAAGCCAGCAGCGCCGCCTCCTCCGCTTTAGACATCACGGGTTCTTCCTGCGATTGAAGCCATGCCGCGAGAGCGGAACGTTCTTGCGGAGTCAACTTCGCGATCTCGTTCTGGATTTTGGTCATCGCGCTCATCGTGGGAAATATGTCACTCGTCTAAGTCGGAGGCAATTTGCATTTTTTTGTTCGATCACCGTGCCAACGCAAGGATGGTGACGAGACTTCACCCTTCCGCCTCATCGCCCAACTCGACGTTCCAGTAGGCGAAATCGAGGAAATGTTTCCAGCTATCGTCCACGTGCCGCGAGAAGGAGACGCTGACGAACGGACGCCACTTCGGTCGGCGCGGCGCGCGGATGAGCTTCATGTGCGCTTCCTGCGGTGTGCGGTTGCTCTTGCGCGTGTTGCACGGCACGCAGCAGCAGACAATGTTCGTCCACGTCGTCAGCCCGCCTCGGTCGCGCGGCAACACGTGGTCGAGATTCAGGTCGCGACGGTCGAACACCTTGCCGCAATACTGGCAGGTGTTCTTGTCGCGCTCGAAAATGTTCTGGCGGGTGAACTTGACTTCCTTTTTCGGCAGACGGTCGAACACGAGCAGCAGAATCACCTTCGGGATGCGGATGCGGAACGAGATGGTGGCGATGCTTTCGTGGTGCGGATTGGTCTGGGAGAAATCGCGCCACTCGTGGAAATCGAACGTGTCGAACGACCCTTTCGAGCCGTCGGCATACACGACTTCCGCGTGCCCCATGTAGAGCAGCGTGAACGCGCGCTCCACGGTGCAAATGTTGACCGCCTGCCAAAGGCGGTTGAGCACGAGCACATTCTGGTTCAACAACGCCTGCATAACGGCGAGAAAATACAGACCGCCCCGCCGCTTGTCAATGAGCAGACGGTGTAGCGGCGCTTCTGCGAACTGCCCATTGGAAATCTATATTGATTTGGCGTTTCACAGAAACGCCGCTACAACGTGACATTTTTAATGCGTTCACGCCGACGCCTGTGCTACCAATGCCAGCGTGAAAGTCGCGCTATTCGTCCCTTGCTTTGTGGACCAATTCTTTCCGCAGGTCGGAATCGCGGCGGTGAAAGTCCTGCGCAAGCTCGGACACGAAGTCGTTTTCCCTCCCGAGCAAACGTGCTGCGGACAGCCCGCGTTCAACTCGGGTTACTGGGACGAAGCGTGCTCGCTCGCCCACCGATTTGTGGATGTGTTTGAAGGCGCGAAATGCGACGCCATCGTTTCGCTCTCTGGCTCCTGCACGGCGATGGTGCGGAATTTTTATCCCGAATTGCTGACCAAACCCGCACTCGCCGCGAGGCTGAAAAAAATTCGCGAAAACACTTTTGAGTTTTCTGAATTCCTCGTCGAGCGCACGGGCGTCACCGATGTGGGAGCGAAGTTCGATGGCAAAGCAACGTATCATGACAGTTGCCACGCGCTGCGCGAACTGCGAATGAAAGACACGCCACGCATTCTGCTGGCAGGCGTGAAGGGGTTGGAACTCGTCGAGATGCGCGACACCGACCAATGCTGCGGGTTCGGCGGGACGTTCTCGGTAAAATTCCCGATGATTTCCACCGCGATGTGCGAAAGCAAAGTCGAACGCATCGTCGAGACAGGCGCGCAATTCGTGATTTCCACCGACTCCAGTTGTCTGATGCAAATTCAGGGCTTGCTCGACCGCCGCAAAATCCCCGTCAAGAGTCTGCATCTGGCAGAGGTGTTGGCGAATGAGAAATAAAGGTTGTCTTGCACATCTGCCACTCGTGTAATACGCTGCTGGCGTGAAAACGCTGACAGTCAGATTGCCTGAAAAAGTGGTGGCGGAAATAGAAGCCGAATCGCGCCAGCGCAAGGTGTCCAAGTCGGACATCGTGCGCGAACGCTTAGAGCAACCCTATCGCGTGTCGGCACGCAACAAAGTCAGCACGCTCGATTTGATTGGCGACCTGATTGGTTCGGTGAAAGGACTGCCGCCTGATTTGAGTTCGAGGACCAATTATTACCTGAAGAAATGGGGCTATGGCAAAAACCGTGATGGTGGACACAGGGTTTCTCGTCGCACTGCTAAGTCGCGGTGATCGCCACCGCGATTGGGCTGTTGCGCAAGTCGGACAACTCGCGCATCCGTGGGTGACCTGCGAAGCGGTGCTTTCGGAAACATTTTTCTTTTTGGACGCTCACGAGCGTCCGAACCTTTTGGAGATGATGCGACGCAGCGTTGTCGTGTCCCGCTTCGACCTCGGCGACGAACTGGAAGCCGTGCTAACGCTGATGGACAAATACGCCAGCGTGCCGATGAGTTTGGCGGATGCTTGCCTCGTGCGTATGAGCGAAACGTTGTCCGATCCCGTAGTATTGACAACCGACGCCGATTTCCGCGTTTATCGCCGCCATAGCAGACAAGTTGTGCCGTGTTTAATGCCATGAAAATCGACTCCAGTTACCTGATGCAAATTCAAAGCTTGCTCGACCACCGCAAATCCTCGTAAAAAGTTTGCAGATGGCCGAAGTGTTGGAGGCAGCCATTAACTTCGCACCACACCTAGAATGACAAGCATCGTAAAATCCAAAAGAAACGAGGCGATTATTTATTTTGTCCTGCTACCAATTAGTCTCCATCTTGCCACCTTTGTCCTACTGATTTTCGGGACATATCAATGGTTTTTTCCCTCAGATATGGCCTTCGGCGCTGCGATTTTAGCAGGCATCCTTTTTGCGGGACCTGCGGCGGCTGGCCTCTTGTTCGGGGGACTCATACTTATGCCATTCTTCGCCATTTATGTTCTTGAAGCTGTGCGTTTGTATCGGAAGGGAACGACACAGAATAAAAAAGTTCTTTTTCTTCGCGGAATTCTGAATCCTGTCCCCGCCTTTACACTTTTATGTCTCGCTGTCTGGGCTCTCTTTATTTTTAAATTACTCTCGGATCCAAAATGACGCATCAAGTAGCACAATTTAAATCCCGCGCCGCGGAGAAGGCGGCGGACTTGCAGTCTCGCGTCATTATCGCGAAGGCGATTCGCACTTATCCCGCAGTCGCGGTAAGGCGGTGACGCGTTGACCTTTGGCGGCTTGTGGCATAGGATGACGCGAGAAAACAACCATGACTAAAGTGAATCTGGAACAGGCGAAGACGCGATTAGGCGAATTGGTGGATGCCGTGCTCAAGGGCGAAACCGTCATTCTCGCCAAAAACGGCAAGGCGCAGGTGAAACTCGTGCCGTGTGCCGCTGCCCAATCGCGCGCCCATTTCGGTAGCGCAAGGGGATTGGTGACGATGCGAGAGGATTTCGACGATCCGTTGCCTGATTTTGAGTCGTTCACCTCGTGAAACTTCTCTTGGACAGCCACAGTTTTCTCTGGTTCATCATGGGCGATGAACGTCTCAGCATCACGGTTCGCGGGTTGATCGAAGACGAAACAAATGAGCCGCTGTTGAGCGCCGCAAGCATTTGGGAGATGGCTATCAAACACAGTCTGGGGCGTTAGCCGACAAAGCAGCCATTCCATGAATTCGTTCCCCCAACAACTCGCGGAGAACGGAGTTCAGGTTCTCGACATTTCGGCAGCGCATGCTTGTGAAGTCGCCGTGCTGCCCTATCATCATCGCGACCCGTTCGACCGATTGCTCGTGGCGCAATGCAAGGTAGAGCAAATTCCAATTATCAGCACCGACGCGCAGTTGGATGCGTATGGAATCAAACGACTCTGGTAAATGACCACCGAACTCCAAGATTTCAAATCCCGCGCCGCGGAGAAAACAGCGGATCCCGCACGTGCGGGACATCGCGGCATTATCGCAAAGGCGATTCGCACTTACGATGAGCAAGTGGCGCGCGTGAAACGGCAGTTCACGGATTGGCAGGGGTGCAGTTCAAACCTTTGGGCAGAAGAGTAGGACAACCATCTCCGTGTCCCGTTCTCGGGATCCCGCCTGCGCGGGACTCGGAGTCCGTCGGAACGGACTTGGTTGTCCCTCCCGCGACGGGACAAGCTGGAAGCTTGTCCTACCTTGTTGGTGCTGCGCAAAACTTCGAACTGCATCCGACTGGCAGGCGGCGCTTGCGTTTCAGCAGAATTTTTCGGATAGTTGCGGCGAGGGAGACGAACAAATCCATGACTTACATCGGCACAGTTTCAAAAGGCAAAGTCACATTGCCGCCTGATGCGAAGCTCCCCGATGGCACGAAAGTGCGGGTGGAAACGGTGGAAACGCCCTCTGCCATAGCTTCGAACGGTCAACAGCTTCGTGAAACCTTGCTGAAATACGCAGGCAAGGCGCAGGGATTGCCCCCAAGACGCCGCCCGCAACCATGACAAGTATCTTCACGGGACGCCCAAACGATGAGTCGCGTGTTTGCTGACACGTCTTACTTTTTGGCATTGCTCAATCCGAGCGACGAATTGCATCAACACGCCTTGCAACGCACGGGAGAGCTTCAAGACTCGATTGTCACGACTGAATGGGTGTTGACAGAAGTCGCGAACTTTCTTCGTTCACCTGAGAATCGGCCACTATTCTTAGCGCTTCTCGACGATTTGCGCGACGCACCTCGCGCGAAAATTGAGCGCGCATCGGGAGACTCTTTCGACAAAGGCGTTGCGCTTTACCGCGAGCGCAAAGATAAAGAGTGGTCGTTGACCGACTGCATTTCTTTTGTCGTGATGCGCGAGAATAAAATCAAAGAAGCGCTCACGGGCGACCATCATTTTGAACAAGCAGGGTTTGTCGTATTACTGAAATGACCACCGAACTCCAAGACTTCAAATCCCGCGCCGCTGAGAAGACGGCGGATCCCGCACGTGCGGGACATCGAGGGATTATCGCGAAGGCGATTCGCACTTATCCCGCAATCGCGGGAAGGCGGTGACGCGGGGGAAACGGCAGTTCACGGATTGGCAGGCGGCGCGCACGGAGGCGGCAGCGATTAAGTGGGACGCGGTCAATCATCAGGTGGCACAGGCGTCCCCGCCTGTGGAATCAGGAGCAGTTCACAAATCACAGGCGGGGACGCCTGTGCCACAATGCGCAATCGCGTGACGAAGGTCGTGAAGTCGAAGTCCATGACGACCGAGGATCCCGTCGCAGCGGGATGAACGAGGCGTTGGAGCGCGCAAGCATCGAGGCGGTGGAGACGGATTTGGGCGAGTTCATCGTGCAACTGCGGAACGAGCCGCCCTATCACATCGTGACGCCCGCGATTATGAAATCATCAAAGGCTTGGTTTTCCAAGGTGTCGGTTGAGGCTTATTTTTGTTTTGGAGCGTTGTCGCTTTGACCAGTTAACCCCTTGATTTTCAAACTATTTGATCGTGCGACTATCTTTTCGCCGTCTTGGATGAGAACTTCGAGAACGCAGGTATCTTCTACGAGAAATCCTGGACGGACTGATATTTTGTAAAACGCGGCTTCGCCCGCCTTGACTTCCAAATATTCTGCGTCATGTGGTCCAGGCTCTCGACTGGGCAGGCGAGACCCTTTTGCGGGAGGGACAAGGCATTTAACCGAAACATACAAGTTACCGTCCGCCTTCGGTCCTTCTCGCTTCGATAGTTCGGGCGCCATTTTCAATCCCTCTGGGAGGGCTTCTTGGCGCTCGAAAATGGGGGCTTTTCCAATAGCCAGTTTTTTTCTGCTTCCGTTGCGAATTTCCAAAATCAGCGGAAGTGGCTTGTCTACTCCCACTTCCGACGTAGCAGTGTAGAGAGTAATCTCAATTTCTTGGGCAGAACAGTTCTGAATCGCCAAATGTGAAAAGAATGGCATCACTGCAAACAGCATTAAGAAACATTTTTTAGTGCTCATTATTTTTTCCGCCTTCTTAGGGTTTTTTGTGTTGGCTACCATGGCAAGTTTTGTATTCCATTCACGTTATTGAAATCGCCAGTGCCAATGTGTCCACCCGCGCAATTGGGCACTGGATTTTGTGGATTATGATTTTGTGTCCACTCGGCATTATCGTTGCTCCATCGAAATGACCAATCATGAGTTGCGATGACTTGTCTTGTCCCTTTGTCACGAATTTGAATTCGGAGTTCTCTCGTGATTTCAGCTCTCCTGACTTGAGTGTAAACGACGCCCCCGATTGTGACCTGAGCATTCGTAACGTTGTGCGCCTGGTCGTCGTAATGGACGGCTTGGGTATTTTGCGCATTTCTATTTCTCAACGCCTGCCAGCCCCAGTTAATATCTGTCACAAATTGTCCACCTGTAGAAATCAGTATCCTTTGCCAAGCTGGTATTCCTCCATCCTGCATGATTTGGTTGACTGTCATGTTTTGCCCATTCCAATCTTTCCACGTCGTCGAGGATCTTATAAGTTGCCGAATTTCCAAATTATCTAGACCTGTCCCTTGAATCGTAATCTTCGCTTTAAATGTCATACCACGTGCCCTTGTGTCTCGAACCCCGCCTTGCTCCAAAGTTGTCTCAACTGTAATCGAAGTCACGGTCGGTCGGGCAATTGCGACGACCGCGACGCTCAACGACGAGCCGGCACAGTGCGCCGTAAAAATCCAAGTGCCCGCAATGTCTATCGGGCCATAGTCCAATCGACTTCTGCCGGGTGTCCCGACGTTGTCTGGAGCAGTCGCGCCGGGCTTGAGCACCGTCCACCATGGGTTGCCTGCCGGC
>Ga0187892_10010322_pt1 | contig 11893 bp, 11 predicted proteins | sample MA1701073metaG_FD_139345 | JGI IMG/M metagenome (GOLD analysis project Ga0187892, IMG submission 139345) | Bio-ooze microbial communities from a basaltic lava cave in the Kipuka Kanohina Cave System on the Island of Hawaii, USA - MA170107-3 metaG ...
CGTTGCCGCTTTCCAGTTGCAGTGCGATCGCAACGCCGCGGTCGATGGCGCGCGTCCAGACGCTGGCGTTGAGCCCGTACTGGCTGTCGTTGGCCAGCCGCACCGCTTCGCCGGCGTCCTTGACCGTCATGACGCCGACGACCGGGCCGAAGGTCTCCTCGCGCATCAAATCCATGGAATGGTTCGCTTCGACCACCGTCGGTTCGAAGTAGATTCCGCCCTGCGCCTCGATGCGTTTGCCGCCGACAAGGACGCGGCCGCCGCGGTCGACGGCGTCCTGAATGTGGCGCTCGACGGTCTCTACCTGTTTGGCGCTGGTAAACGGCCCGTAGTCGATGTCCGCCGTCGAGCCATTCGGACCGGTGCGTAACGTCTGCATCTGTTCGACCAGAAGGTGCTTGAACTCGTCTGCAACGCTATCGACGACATAGATCCGTTCGACCGACATACATACCTGGCCGGTCATCATGCAGCTGCCCCACGCAGCCGCTCGCGCCGCGCGCTTGAGATCGGCGTCTTCGAGCACGATCATCGGATCCTTGCCGCCGAGCTCGAGGAGTACCGGCGTCAGCCGGCGGCTGGCGCGTTCCATCACGCGCCGGCCGGTTTGCGGCGAACCGGTGACGCAGACGAGATCGGACCGATCGACCAGTGCGGTACCGGTATCGCCCGCGCCGATCACCGTCTGCAACACGCCCGCCGGCAGCGTTTCGTTGAGCGCCTCGACCGAGCGCCGTACTGCCAGCGGTGTGAGCTCCGACGGTTTGATGATGACGGTGTTGCCGGCCAGTAGTGCGGGGATGGCGTCGCCGAGAGCGAGCGTCAGCGGCGCATTCCACGGAGAGATGATGCCGACGATGCCGCGTGGCTTGTAATGAACGCGACCGCGCTTGCCGTACAGCGGTCGCGTGCTGACCTCTTCCGGTCGCAGCCATCCCGGCGCGCGGCGGGAGTAATAACTGATGTCGAGGCAGACGTTCATCAGCTCGCCGACGACATCGAAGCGTGCTTTGCCGGTTTCGCGTTCGAGCAAGTTGAGGATCTCCGCACGGTTGGCGACCAGAGAGCGCCGCGCGCGCTTCAACAGCTCGCCGCGTTGGCGCGCTTCGAGGGCCGCCCACGCCGGTTGCGCGGTGCGCGCTCTTTCGACCGCGGCGGCGACAGTTTGCTCGTCGTCGATCGGCAACTCCGCGATGGACTCGCCGGTCGCCTTGTCGCGAATCGGTAGTGTTTCCATGTCAGACCTGTCCGACCGGGCTCAACGCGACCCTCAACATGACAGCGACGAACGCCGCGTAGATTGCGGTGAACGCCAGCCCCGAGACCAGGATCCCGACGAGCGGCGTTTCCACGGGGACCTCGGGCGACATCATCAGATAGACAGTGATCACCAGCATCATGACATAGGTTCCCGCCTGGCAACCGATTGACCACAACGGCCGCAAGGGGAGATCGAAAGCCGACGCGGCTCGACGGCCGGCGGTGGCGAGTGCACGGTCGATGCCCTGATTGGTCAGGACGATCGTGAAGGAAGTGATCAACCACCCCAAATAGTTGGTCAGCGGTACATCGAAGTGCAACCCGCCGGGCTCGTAGTCGTACAGATCACCGAGAAACCAGTAGCGACCCAAGTGCGTGACCGGATCCATCACGAGATCCATCCAGGTGATCAGCAGGGTTGCCAGCATCAGAACCTGCCACGAGGTTGCCAGATCCGCGACCTCGATACGCTCCAGCTTCCAGCCCTGCCGGCGCAGTTGTGATAGCAGCGTCAAGGCCGCAGAGTAACCGAAGTAGGTCAGAGCGGCGAAGCTCACCGAGGCGAACAGCGGGACGGTACCGAGCCAGACATCGTCGGGGTAGTTGCCTCGATGGTAGGTGTACGCGCCGAAAGGGAAGCCGTTGTGCGTGCTGCTGAACTCCATCAGCCAACCGAGAAACGTTCCCGAAACGAGCCATAGGACCGTTCTCGCGACGCCGCGCTCCGAAGCGGCCAGCACGAGGAAAGCCAACAGGTTCGCGGCTACGGGTGGATGATTTCGCAGCAGGGTCAACAGCGCGTCCATGGAGAGCACTACATACTTCGCCGCAATGGTGCGCTTCAACGGCTTGAAGGCTCGTATCGAACGTGTGGTATCGTCGACTACGCATGAAGGCCGTGGGCAAAGCCAAGTTGCCGGCTCGTCGCAGCGGCGGCGCCGCCGTCCAATCGGATGTGCCTCTGTTCGCCGGCTATGCCCCGAAAAAAAATACGTACGACGAGTTCTTCAACGAAAGCGGACAGCCACGGCGCGAGGTCGCGACTGTCGTGCGCCGTTTGAACCAGCTCGGCCGTGACGAGTTCCGCGCCCGCCAGAAGCTCGCCGAAGCGGCCTTTTACAACAGCGGCGTGACCTTTGCGGTCTACTCCGACAGCCGCGGTGCCGAGAAGATCTTCCCGTTCGACCTCGTCCCGCGCATCATCGCTGCTGCCGATTGGGATTTCGTCGAGCGCGGACTGTGTCAGCGCGTCACGGCCCTGAACGCTTTTCTCAACGACGTCTACGGCGAGCAACGCATCCTGCGGGAGAAGGTGATTCCACGGGACATCGTTGAGGGTGCGAAAGGCTTTCTACCCGATATGCGCGGTGTGCGCCCGCTTCACGGCGTCTATGTGCATATCGCCGGCATCGATCTCGTGCGCGGCGTCGACGGCAGATTCCTGGTTCTCGAGGACAATGTCCGCACTCCATCCGGGGTGTCGTATGTGATCGAGAACCGCGCCACGATGAAGAAAGTCTATCCGACGATCTTCGGCGCTGCCCATGTCCGACCGGTGGAAGAATATCCCTCACGGTTGCGTGACGCGTTGATTTCGGTGGCGCCGACCGAGTGGCAGGCACACGCCGTGGTGCTCACGCCGGGACCGTTCAACTCTGCCTACTTCGAGCATAGCTTCCTGGCGCGCCGCATGGGTTGTGAGCTGGTGGAGGGTCCCGATCTGTTCGTTGACGACGACAAGGTCTACGCCAAGACGACGCGCGGGCCGCAACGCGTCGACGTCATCTATAAGCGCATCGATGATGCTTTTCTCGACCCCGAAGTGTTCCGCAAGGATAGCTTGCTCGGTGTCCCGGGACTCGTTCGCGCCTATGCCAAAGGCAATGTCGCGCTCGCCAACGCCATCGGCAACGGTGTCGTCGACGATAAAGCGGTGTACTGCTTCGTGCCCGCCATGATCCGCTTCTACCTGTCGGAAGAGCCGCTGCTCGGACAGGTGCCGACGTACATCTGCGAGTATGAGAAGGACCGCACGTACGTGCTCGATCACCTCGACCAGTTGGTGGTGAAAGCCGTCGACGAAGCCGGAGGCTACGGCATGCTCATGGGTCCACAGTCGACGACCAAGGAACGCTCGGAATTCGCCCGCCGCATTCGTGCCAACCCGCGAAAATACATCGCCCAGCCGCGCGTCGAGCTCTCCACCTGTCCGACGTGGGGCGGCAATTCCGTTGCGCCTCGCCGCGTCGATCTACGGCCCTACGTGATCACCGGTAAGGACACATGGGTGTTGCCCGGCGGCTTGACCCGCGTTGCCCTGGTCGCGGGCTCGTACGTGGTCAACTCGAGCCAGGGCGGCGGTTCGAAAGATACCTGGGTGCTCGACGCTCCTCGATCATGATCTCGCGCGTGGCAGAGAGTTGTTTCTGGCTGAACCGCTACATGGAGCGGGTCGAAACCCTCGCCCGCATTCTCGATGTCAATCTCGCATTCGTGCTCGACGTCAACCTGCCCGCGGCGGATCGATGGCGACCGCTGCTGATCGTCACCGGGGTAGAGCCACAGTTCAACCGACGCTTCGGGGCCGACGCCGGCAATGACGGCGAAGCGGTGCAGCAATACCTGACCTGGGATGACGACAACCCCTGCTCGGTGTACACTTCATTGCACCTGGCACGCGAGAACGCTCGCACCATTCGGGAGACCATCAGTCTGGAAATGTGGGAAGCGATCAATCAGCTCTGGCTGTGGCTCTCCGGGCGCACGGCGCGCAAGCTCTACGACCGCGATCGGCACGCCTTCTATCTTCACCTGCGCAACCAGGGGCTGCTCTTTCACGGTGTCTGCCACAACACCGTCCTGCACGAAGAGCCCTTCGACTTCATGCGCCTCGGTACGGCTCTCGAGCGGGCGGGACAAACGGCGCGCATCGTCGACGTCAAATACTATGCTCTCGGACCGACAGGTGTCGGCCCGGAGACCTCGGCGGAGACAGCGCAGTGGCTCGCCACGCTGCGTTCTTGTTCCGCCATCGAGCCGTTCTTCAAACGCAGCGGCAGCGTCCTGAGCGGCGGCGCCGTCGCCTCCTTTCTGATGCTCGACGAACGCTTTCCGCGCTCGGTGCTGCACAACCTCGACCGCGCCGAGAACTTCCTCCGCCGCATTCGGCCGCTCGATCGCCCGCAAGTTGGGGCGCGCTCCGCCGCGGTTCTGGAAAGCCTCCTGATGCAGGTGCAGTCGCTGACTGTCGACAAGCTGATCGGCACCAAAGGCGGAATTCACAAGGCGCTGACCGAGGTTATCGGGAAGACAGCCGGGGTCTGCGATCTGATCCACGAAGAGCTCTTCGACCCGCCCATCTCGACTCGAGCGCAGAAGCCGGTGGTCCAGCTCCAGGTGCAGAAGTAATCGCCAATGCGGACACGGAGGCACATATGAAGCGTCTCCATCGCCCCGACCTTTTCGGCTGGTCGCAGTTCAACGAGGAACGCAACATCGACTTCCATAGCGTCGTCTGGGTGCGCCCCGACGGCAACGTCGCGGTCGACCCGCTGCCGCTGTCCAACCACGACGAAGCTCATCTGAAGCAACTTGGTGGCGCCAAGTGGATCGTGATCACCAACTCCGATCACGTTCGCGCGGCCGCCGTGCTGGGGCAGGCGACCGGCGCGCGTGTGGCCGGACCGCGCGGCGAGAAGGACTCGTTTCCCATCCGCTGCGATCGCTGGCTCGCCGACGGCGAAGAAGTCGTACCCGGCTTGACCGCCTACGAGATGAATGGCTCGAAGACCGCGGGTGAGCTGGCGTTGATTCTGGACACGACGACGTTGATTACCGGTGACCTGGTGCGGGCGCACGCAGGTGGTTCGTTGTGTTTGCTACCCGATCCCAAGCTGCGCGATCGCGGCCAGGCGATCGTCTCGGTCGCGCGTCTGGCTGGGTTGGGGAAGATCGATGCCGTGCTGCCCGGCGACGGCTGGCCGTTGTTTCGCGGCGGAACAGCTGCGCTGCGGGAGATGCTGGGAAAAGTGCGGTGAGCTGCTCCGTCAAGGTTCTGTGCGGCGGCGGGGAGCCGGCTTCAGCCGGCTTGGCTGTGTCAGCCGGGAGGTTCACCTCCCGGCGGTCGATGACGCTACCCCGCCACGAGCTACAAAGCGTCATTCAAGCCCGCCGGGGAGTTGAAACCCCCGGCTAAAACATCCAAGCCGGCTCCCCAGCTTGTTTTACGCCGACACCGCCATCTGCTGCCGCGCTTCCTGCATCTGCTTCGACGTCACCGTCGAGCCGTCGGGGCTCCAACCCGGCGGCGCGAAAACGTAGCCCAGCGCTGCCGCCGCACTCGGGGCGTGGATGACGTCGCGGACGATCCCGACCCATTCGTGGAACGCGACCCATACCGGGTTGTGCGAGTCGATGTTCTTGGTCAGGCCGAAGCGCACCGGCTCGACCTCGGGCTCGAAGGTGCCGAAGAGACGGTCCCAGAGGATGAAGATGCCGGCGTAGTTGCGGTCGAGGTAGCGGACGTTGGCGCCGTGGTGCACGCGGTGGTGCGACGGCGTGTTCATCGCCCATTCGAAAGGACCGAGCTTGTCGATCAGCTCGGTGTGAATCCAGAACTGGTAGAGCAAGCTGACCGACATCATCGTCATGATCATCACCGGCTCGAAGCCGAGCAGGGGAAGCGGGGTCCAGAAGATCAAGCCGGTCATCGAGCTGGTCCACGATTGGCGCAGAGCCGTCGACAGGTTGTAGCGCTGGCTCGAATGGTGGGTTACGTGCGCCGCCCAGAAAAAGCGGATCTCGTGGTGCGCGCGATGGAACCAGTAGTAGCAAAGGTCTTCGGCGAACAGCAGTGCGATCCAGGCCAGTGCGCCGTGGCCGAGGTCGAGGAATCGGACTTCGTAGAGAGCCGAGTAGGCGGCAAAGGCGACGCCTTTCCAGCCGAGGTTGATGACGACGTTGCCGATGCCCATGGCCAGGCTGGTGGCGGTGTCGCGCACCTCGTAGGCGTCGGCATTGCGACGGGCGGCGACGACGGCCTCGAGAATCATCAAGGCGATGAAGCCGGGGATGGCCAGATTGGTGAGCGTGGACATGTCTTACCTCCGCGAGCCGGCGTTTTCGAGGCGCGCCAGCTCGGCGCGTGTGAAGTCGATCAGAAAGCGGAGCATCTTTTGGATGCGGCGTTCGTCGCGCAGGGCGCTGCCGCCGATGGCGGCGCCTTGCATGGCGTCGATGAGGACCCCGAGGACGACGTCGAACTCTTCTCCGGCGGCTGCGGCCTGTGGGAAGAGATCGCGGGCTTGTTGCTGCAGATTGCGGCGGTGTTTGATGGCGACCGGGCGCAGGGCCGTGGCCAGCTCGGCGTCCGTACGGACGGCGAGGTAGAGCTCGAAGGCGGCGTGCAGGCGCGGCCGATCGAGCACCTTCCACAGCAAGCGGACGGCGGCTTCGATGCGATCGCCCTTGGCGGCGACCTTGGGAAACTCGGCGGCGTACTGGTCGACGAGGCCGGCGAACAGGTACTCGGCGGCGGCGCTGACCAGAGCGACCTTGGTGGGGAAGTGTTTGAAGAGGGCGCCTTGGGAGACGCCGGCTCGCTCGCAGACCTCGGTGGTAGTTGTGCTGCCGTAGCCCAGGTCGGTCAGGCAGTTGACGGTGGCGTCGAGGAGCTTGCGGCGGGTGTCCTCGCGGCGTTCCGCCTGGGTGCGGCGGGGTTTGCGGGTGGTGGCGGCCGACGTCATGCCGCCAGGGTGTAGCACGGAAGAAAGTTAGTGACAAGTCACTTTCTATATCTAGCCGCAAAAGGGCACAAGATACACAAGAAATGTCACTGAAGACCGCGGAAATGCCTCCCCCCTGGCTCAGGTGCCAACGGCCTTCTTCACACCCGCGATCAGTCCCAGATAGATCCCCTGGATCAGCGACTCCAACTGCTCGGCAGGTACCCCCACCGGCTCGAAGCTGCCCGCCCATTTGATCCGCGTCCGCTTAGGACCGGCGCCGGTCAATGTGACGTGCGCGAGGTAATTCTTGAACGGGATCGGCCCGTCGAGCATCGAGTAGCTGAACGTGTACGTCTTGCCGTCGAGGCCTTCGAGACGTTCGCGGATCACTACGCCGCTGGTGTTGATCGTGCGCACCGCGCCGATCCCTTCGCCCTCGACCTCGCAGCTCTCGACTTCCGGCGAGATGCGGCCGACGCCGCCGAAGTCGCTCACCAGATCCCAAACGGCTTCCTTCGCCGCGTCGATCTCGTCCTGCACTTCTACACGAGCCATTGGCATTCCTCCGTGATGTTGTGGTGCCGACCGTACCAGAATTTTAGATGTCCGTTCCATCACCAAAAGACAGTCCGCAACTCATCGGTCTCCCTCGCGCCCCAACAGTCCCGATAACACAGGACCTTCACGTCGATCCTCACGCTCCAACGCCATTGCGCAGTGGCAGCCGCTCCAAACCGCGCAAGAACGTCAACCGCCGCCAGCGCGGTTTGAACTCAGGCATGCGGAGATCCGGCATCCGCCGCAGCAGCTCGCGGAAAGCGATCTGCGCTTCGAGACGCGCCAGCTGCGCGCCGAGACAAAAGTGGATGCCGTAGCCGAAGGACAAGTGCCGGTTCTCAGCCCGGCCGACGTCGAGCCGGTCCGGCTCATCGAACACCGCCGGGTCCCGGTTCGCCGAACCGAGCACGGCAATGATCGCTTCGCCTTTCTTGAAACGATGGCCGCGCAACTCGACGTCCGCTGTCGGTATGCGCGCGGTGAACTGCACCGGCGAGTCCCATCGCAGCAGCTCTTCGACAGCGCCGTCGATCAGCTCGGGTTGCTGCCGTAATCGTTCGAGCTGTTGCGGGTGCTGGAGCAAGGCCAGCATGCCGTTGCCGATGAGGTTGGTCGTCGTTTCGTTGCCCGCCGCAAGCAGCAGAGCCAGGGTCCCGTGCAGTTCTTGCTCGGACAGGCGCTGTCCGCCGTCCTCGGCTTGTACCAGCCCCGTGATCAGGTCGTCGGCCGGTTGCAGGCGACGTTCGGCGGCGATACCGCCCATATAGGCGAAGAACTCGTCGGCGGTGCGCCGCAAGATCTTCGCCCCCGGTGACGCTTGAGGATCGAGGAAACCAACGAGATGATCCGACCACAGCTTGAACTTCGCCTGGTCCTTTGTCGGCACGCCGAGCATTTCCGCGATGACGGTCACCGGCAACGGTACGGCGAAGTCGGCGATCAGATCGAATTCACCGCGCCGCGCGAGCTTCGTCAGCAGCTCGTCGGCGATTTCTTGGACGCGCGCGCGCAACTTCTCGATCGCGCGCGGCGTGAACGCCTTGTTTACCAGGCTGCGCAGTCGCGTGTGGTCGGGAGGATCGCGCCGCAACATCACCGGTTCGTCTTTACCGTCGGGATCCGCGAGACCGTCGGCGACCGCTATCGCTTGCTGGCGCGCGAAGCCGACGAAGTTGCGGTCGTCCGCCGAAAAGCGGGGGTCGCGCAGCAACTCCAGACAGTCGGCGTGGCGGAACAGGATCCAGCCGAAGATCGCCTGGCTGCGGTGTACGGGGTCCTTCTCGCGCAACCTCCGGTACAAAGGGTATGGATCCGAGCGCGCCTGCCCCAGCATCGGGTTGAAGACCAACCCGGTCTGCCACCATTCGACGCCGAGCATGAGGCCCATGCGTCCGAGCTCACGGGCGACGAGCATGGTTCGGCGGATGCTCATGCTGGCGCAATTCTCACGCCGCTGATTCTACCTATGGCGAGCGACCGCGCCAGCCTCGCCGGCTGAATCGACGAAAGCGTCGACTCTTCGGTCGCCAGTAGAGTCTACTGTTGCTTCGTTTGCTTCTTGACGGGTTGTCGCGCCGTCGCTCGCGGCTGCGGATCGATCGGAACGACGTGCACGTGTCCGCCGCGCGCTCCGTCATAAATACCGAGTCGCACGAGCAGGGTGGTGAGATCGATCTTGTCTTCCGCAGCCACACCGATGAAGAACAAGATCGAGCTGCGCAGGCGCGTTCGCCGCTGCGAAAATGAGATCAGACGTTCGTGACACGATTGCGCGCCGAGATCGGCGCGCAACACGGTCTCGCCGTAGGCGATGTGACCGCGCACGGGGTTGCTGCGTACGAGTTCCGGTTCCGGCCTCGTGGTACTTTTCATTCGCGGTCGCGAATACCCGAGATCGGTGAGGTGTGCCTCGAGTTGGCGACGCAGGTGAACTCTTGTAGCAGGCATCGTCATGCAGTGTGCGTCCGAACTGATTGCGGGGCCTCGGATGCCGGTTGCGGCACGATCCGCGGCCCCGCGATCCCGTCGATTAGTACCGGTTCCAACCGCCCCCGCGTCTGCCGCCGCCGCCGCCGCCCCTATTCCCGCCGCCGCTGTCGCGATCGCGGGCTTCGTTGACCTTCAGGGCGCGCCCCTTCAGATCGTGGCCATCGAATCTCTGGATGGCCTCCTGGGCATCGCCCTGCGACCCCATCTCGACGAATCCGAAACCGCGCGATTGTCCGGTGTCCCGATCGGTGATGACCGAGGCCGAATCGCAGACGCCCGCCTGCGCGAACAGTTCCGACAGTTCCTGGCTCGTAACGTCGAAGGCAAGATTGCCCACGTACAGCTTCTTTCCCATTATTCCTACTCCGTCTGGGGCCGCTGCCGCGACCGCGTTATACTCGAGTTGGGGAAACGCAAACTCCGGCGCGCGCCTTAAGCCGCGCCTAACGACCTGGACCTCGAGGGTCTTAGTCGCTGCTTCCTGATTGATGAGCGGGAAAGGCACCGAGCAAATCGCGGGGTGGAAATCGCGCCGAACAGCCAGAGAACAGAACAATAGCAGCCCAGGTTCCTCGGGACAAACCCAATTCGGCTCCTGCCCCCCCGCTTTCCTCAATGGCCACGCTGACGCAAGATGCGGCCAGTGAGCCGAATCGAGACTGCAGGAGGTCGCCGTGGACTTCGAATACAACCGCAAGACGAAGGATCTGCTAGCCCAGCTGCAAGCTTTCATGGACGAGCACATCTACCCCAACGAAGCAGCCCTCTACCGCCAGCACGACGAAATGCCGGACCGCTGGCAGATCCCGCCGATGCTGGAAGAGCTCAAGGCAAAGGCACGCAAAGCCAAGCTGTGGAACCTTTTCCTCCCCGAAAGCGGGCGCGGCGCCGGCTTGACCAACGTCGAGTACGCGCCGCTGTGCGAAGTGATGGGCCGCGTCGGCTTCGCCCCCGAAGTGTTCAACTGCGCCGCGCCCGATACCGGCAACATGGAAGTGATCGAACGCTACGGCACCGCCGAGCAGAAACAGCGCTGGCTCGAGCCGCTGCTCAACGGCGAGATCCGTTCCGCCTTTGCCATGACCGAGCCCGCGGTGGCTTCTTCCGATGCCACCAACATCCAGACTGAGATCCGCCGTGACGGCGACCAATACGTGATCAACGGCCGCAAGTGGTGGACGTCGGGCATCCTCGACCCGCGCTGCAAGATCATGATCGTCATGGGCCGTTCCAACCCCGACGCGCCGGTTCACCAACAACAGTCACAGATCCTCGTTCCGCGCGACACGCCCGGAGTCACCGTCAAACGCTCCCTGCCTGTTTTCGGCTACGACGATGCGCCTCACGGACACGGAGAGGTCATTTTCGACAATGTCCGCGTTCCGGCCGCCAACATGATTCTCGGCGAAGGGCGCGGCTTCGAGATCGCGCAAGGTCGCCTCGGCCCAGGTCGCATTCACCACTGCATGCGTGTCATCGGCGTCGCCGAACGCGCTCTCGAGAAGATGTGCGAGCGGCTGATGACACGCACGGCCTTCGGCAAGAAGATCTACGAACACTCCGTCTGGGAGGAGCGCATCGCCAACGCGCGTATTGACATCGAATGCGCGCGGCTATTGACCCTCAAGGCGGCCTTCATGATGGACACGGTCGGCAACAAGGTGGCTCGCGCCGAGATCGCAATGATCAAGGTCAACGCGCCGATCATGGCCTTGAGGATCATCGATGACGCCATCCAGGCTCATGGTGGCGGCGGCGTCACGTCGGACTTCGGCCTGGCGCGTACCTGGGCGAGTGTGCGCACATTGCGCCTCGCCGACGGTCCGGACGAGGTGCATCGCCGCCAGATCGCAACGTTGGAGATCAGGAAGCAGGCGAAGCGGGCCGGGATCGAGCTCGGGGCTTCGTAGGGGCGACCCTTGTGGTCGCCCCGGGCCTCCCGGGGCGCAGCGCGCGCACCGGGCTTCACCCCCGGCACTGGGCAGGGACAAGCCCTGCCCCTACTTCACCCCCCAGCTCCCATCCGCCTTCTGCACGGGCCAGCCCTTCTCGGCTTTCTCGATCCAGGTCTCCGCGAAGATCTTACTGATGTCCGGGACTCGTTCGGCGCCGAAGTTGTTGGCCTTGGCGATCTCTTGATAGAGCGCTTGGCGATCGCTGTTCTCCGCTTCTACCAAGCGGCGAACGGTGGCCTGGTCGCGCAACGGAACGCCATCGAGATTGCGGACGGCGAGCATGCCGTCCTTGGTGATACCGACCTGGGCCTTGTCGAGGTAGGGCTTGAGCTGATCGGCGCGCGTCTTCATCTGCTGCTTGAGTGTACGGATTGCCGCCGTGCTCACATTGATGTCGACATCGCC
>Ga0187892_10010323_pt1 | contig 11890 bp, 11 predicted proteins | sample MA1701073metaG_FD_139345 | JGI IMG/M metagenome (GOLD analysis project Ga0187892, IMG submission 139345) | Bio-ooze microbial communities from a basaltic lava cave in the Kipuka Kanohina Cave System on the Island of Hawaii, USA - MA170107-3 metaG ...
AGACCAGATTACAGCTTACCCCATGCCTCGGCATCCAGGGCGAGCTCCACGACCGTCCGGACCGCCACGCCGGTCGGGCCCTTGGGCTGGTAGGGTTTGGCATCGTCGGCCCAGGCCGTGCCCGCAATGTCCATGTGGGTCCACGGAAGCCCGCCGGAGAACTCCTTGATGAACAGCGCGCCGGTGATGGCGCCGCCCGCCAGCCGGGGGTCCTCGCCCGGCTTCAGGGCCACATAGTGGCGGTTGGAGACGGCCCCCACGGCCAGGAACGCCCGGGCCGTGGCGGCGCTGGTCAGAACGCCCTGGTCGAGGAAGTCCGACGACAGGATCCCCACGACGGTCAGCGGCTTGGACTGGTTGGTGGACGCGTTGATGGCCGTGATCCGGTCTCCGACCCGCACCAGGTTCTGCGGGGGCCCGCCGCCCTCCTGCAGGAACGAGCTGGCCACGATGGCCAGGTCGGTCCCGTTCAAAACGGCCGTCCACGCGTCGGCGTCGCTCCCGTACCGGCCGTCGCGGGCCGACAGGACGGGCCGCCCCTGCTCGAGGAAGCTGCGGTCGAAGCCCGAGATCGGCCACGAGATGGGCGTCGGGTGGGTCGGTGAGGAGAACCGGGGCGTCCCCCGCACGATGGGCGCCACCTTGGCCACCTGCTTCTGGGCGAACAGGGTGTTGATGGTCGCCGGGTTGGAGGCGTTGGAGTCGACGATGAGGTCGAACCCGGCACTCGACTCCCGGGTGAAGCGGGGCACCTGCTTGGCGAACAGGTGGGAGAACACCGACAGGAACGTCAGCACGAACAGGATCAGGGCGTAGATGCCGAGGAGCATCGACGTGCGGAACCGGCGGGCGACCGGGTAGGCGAAGGCCAGCTTGGCCGCCAGGTTGCCCCGGGACCCGGCTACGCCCGCGATCATCCGCCCGATCACGTCGGCGTTCATGGCCCCGATCCCGATCGCGGCTGCCACCAGGATCACCCCCTGCACGACGAACGTCGGGATGTTGCTCCCGTCGAACGACTCGGGGAACAGGCTGAAGACGGCCACCGCCCACAGCAGCGCCGCGCCCGCGACCCACGTCACCGCCACCCGCTGGCTGATGGAACGGGCGAGGAGAGGCAGCGCCGCCACCGCGGCCAGCGGCACTCCGACCAGGGTGCCGAACCAGTTGTCCTGCGACCACCCCACGGCGAACAGGGCGCCCCCGGCCACCACGCCCAGCGCGCTCCACACCGGCACCCGGCTGCGCCGGTTGGCGGCCTTGGCGTCGGGGAGGTCGCGGATGGCCCGGATGACGTTCATTGTGCCGATGCGGACGCTGGCGGCCCACACCGTGAACAGGGCGATCACCCCGCCGATCACGAACCCGCTGAGCACGCTGGCGGGCCGGGCCGTGAACGTGAGCGCGGTCTGGAGGCGTTCCTCCTCGCCGGCGTTGAAGACCCGTTCGGCGGCAATGACGACGACCCGCCCGATGAGCAGTCCCAGCAGGGCGCCGCCGGCGGCGGCGAACAGCGAGTACACGCCCCCCTCGGCCCCGAACGCCCGCACCAGCTGGTTGCGCTTCATCCCGACGGCCCGGAGCATGCCCAACTCGGTCTTCCGCTCGTCGGCCAGCATCACGAAGATGTTCACGAGCAGGAGGATCCCGGCCGTCACCGAGAAGGCGCCGATCCCCCCGAACAGCTCGACAAACTGGCGGGAGTCGGCGTCGGCCCGGTTGAGCAGGTCGCGCTTGGTGGCCTGGACCTCGGTGTCGGCCAGCCCCTCGGCCCGCGCCTCGAGGCCGGGCAGCACGCCGTCGGTTCCGTCGGCCCCCTCGAACACACCACCGTCGTTCGACACCATGACCAGCCCGATGGGCGGCACGGTGCCGGCCGCTTGGAAGGTAGGCGGCACCAGGCCGTTGATCGTGCCCGGGGCCACGAAGGCGGACGGCTTGCCGTAGCCCGCCAGCCCCCGCTTGGGGACGATCGTCCGCACCGTCATCGACCGCTTGGCGTTGTAGGCGTACACGTCGATGGTGTCGCCCCGGCTCACCCCGAGAGTTGCGGCCGCGTCCTCCGGGATGACGATCTCGTTCCCGATGGGCGTGGCGCCGGCACCGGCCAGGCCGGTCGAGGCGGGGTCGTTCCCGAAGCGGCGGGCGGCGTCGAAGTCGACCTCCAAGAGGGTCGCCCGGGGCACCGCCCGGGGGTTCTGGCCCGGCCGCTGCAGGGAGGCAGGAGCGCTGATGGCGGTCACGACGCCGTCGGTGCCGGCCGTGTCCCGCCTGACCGCCGCCTCCGCCGAGGGGAGGACGGAGAGGCCGGTCACCCGCACGATCTCGTCGATCGGTCCCAGCTCGGTGCGGGCGGCCTCGCGCACCGACGCCCGCAGAGTGTCCCCGACGACGAACGAGCCGGTGACGATGGCCGTCCCGAGCAACGACCCGGCGATGACCAGCAGCGCCTCGCCCTTGCGCCGGGACACGTTGCGCAGGGCCAGCCGGCGGAGCTGGGGCCGGCGCAACAGGTCGTGGAGGGTCAGCAGGACGATGGGCGCCGCCACGGCGGCGAGGATGATCGTGACCATGCGGGGCGGGCGGGTGCTCGGGCGGCCTGGCCGCCTACCAGCCGGTGCTGAGGAGGTCGGCGGTGGGGCCGTCGTCGACGATGAACCCGTCCTGCATGCGCACCAGCCGCCACGCCCCGCCCGCGATGCCGGGGTCGTGGGTCACCACGACGATGGTCTGGCCGCTCTGGTGCTCCTCCTGGAGGAGTTGGAGGACGGCGCCCGCCATCTGGCTGTCCAGGTTGCCGGTCGGCTCGTCGGCCCACACGATGGCGGGCCGGCCGACGAGGGCCCGGGCGATGGCCACCCGCTGCTGCTCGCCGCCCGACAGCTCCATGGGCTTGTGGGTGGCCCGGTCGCCGAGGCCGACCCGGGAGAGCATCTCCCGGGCCCGCTTGCGGGCCGCGCCCGGCTTCACCCGGTTGAGCAGGAGAGGGAGCTCGACGTTCTCGGCCGCGGTCAGGACGGGGATCAGGTTGTAGTTCTGGAAGATGAAGCCCATCGACCGGGCCCGGTGCTCGGTGCGCTTCCCATCGTCCATGGCGTGGATGTCGGCTCCCTGGACCGTCACCTTCCCGCCGTCGATGTCGTCGAGGCCGGACAGGCAGTTGAGCAGCGTGGTCTTGCCCGACCCCGACGGCCCCATGACGGCCACGAACTCGCCCGGCTCGATGACGAGGTTGACGTTCCGCAGGGCCGTCACCTGCTGGGCGGCCGTGCGGTACACCTTCGTCACGTCGCGCGCGACGAGGATCGGGTCGTACTCCCCTCCGTCGTACGTCACGGAGCGTCGAGCGTAGTCCGCAACATTTCGCATCTGTTCGGCGCGGACCGGCCGGTAGCCTTCGACGAATGGCCGATTTCCGGGCGCCCCCCGGCACCCACGACGTCCTCCCGCCCGAGTCGGGCCGGTGGGAACGGTTGGTGGCCGCCTTCGCCCGGCGCGCCCGGCGGGCCGGCTACGGCCTGGTCGTGAGCCCGATCTTCGAGGATGTCGCCGTCTTCGCACGGGTTGGCGAGGAGACCGATGTCGTGCGCAAGGAGATGTACGACTTCCTCGACAAGGGCGGGCGGCGCGTGGCGCTACGCCCCGAGGGGACGGCGTCGGTGGTGCGGGCGTGGGTCCAGCACCGGCCGTTGGTCCCGTTCAAGGCCTGGTACGCGGCGCCCAGCTTCCGCTACGAGCGTCCCCAGGCGGGCCGCTACCGCCAGCACCACCAGTTGGGCGTCGAGGCCCTGGGCACCGACGACCCCGAGCTCGACGTCGAGGTCGTGGCCCTTGCCTACCGGGTCTGCCGGGAGGACGTCGGGCTCGGCGGGGTCACGCTGCTGCTGAACTCCCTGGGCGACGCCGCATGCCGGCCTGCCTACCTGGACTCGTTGCGCGCCTACCTGGACGCCCGGCGCGACCAGTTGTGCGACGAGCACAGGGAACGGGCGCTGGTGAACCCGCTGCGCGTCCTGGACTGCAAGCGGGAGGCGTGCGTGTCGGCGACCGCAGAAGCCCCGCGCCTGATGGACGACCTGTGCGAGGCGTGCTCGTCCCACTTCGAGGCGGTCAAGGCGGGCCTGTCGGCGCTGGGAGTCGACCACCGGCTCGCGCCCCGGCTCGTGCGGGGCCTCGACTACTACACCCGCACCACCTTCGAGCTGCGGGCCTCGGCGTTGGATTCGGCCCAGAACGCCGTCGGCGGCGGAGGCCGCTACGACAGCCTGGTCGAAGAGTTGGGCGGGCCGCCCACGCCCGGCATCGGGTTCGGCCTCGGCATCGAGCGGCTGCTGCTGGCGGCCGAGTCCGAGGGCGTGTTCCCGGCGCCCGAGCGGGCCGTCGACGTCTGGGTGGTCGACAACACCGGCGGGCGGGAAGCCACCCTGCTGGCGAGCGAGCTGCGGTCGGCCGGCATCGCGGCCGATCGGGCCTTCGACGGCCGTTCCATGAAGGCCCAGCTGAAGGCGGCCGACCGCTCCGGCGCCCGGCTGGCGCTGATCATCGGCCAGCGGGAACTGGAGGCCGGCCAGGTGACCGTCCGTGACCTGGAGAAGGGGGAGCAGCACGAGGTGGCACGTTCCGAGGTCGTGGTGACGGTGCGGGAGGCCCTGTCGTGAGCCTGCGCACGGACTACTCGGGTGCGCTGCGGGCAGCCGACGCCGGCCGCACGGTGAGCGTGTGCGGCTGGGTCGACAGCGTCCGGGAGCACGGCGCCAGCCTCGCCTTCCTCGACGTGCGCGACCACACCGGCGTGGTCCAGTGCGTGATCGAGGGCAGCCGGGAGCTGCGGTCGGAGTATGTGGTGCGGGTGACGGGCACGTGCCGCCTCCGCCCCGAGGGCACGGCCAACCCGAACCTGGCGACGGGCGAGGTGGAGGTGGCCGACTGCACGGTCGAGGTCCTGAACCCGGCCGAGCCGCCGCCGTTCCCCGTCGCCGACCGGGTGGACGCCGACGAGATGCTGCGGCTGCGCTACCGCTACCTCGACCTGCGGCGGGCGCCGATGCAGCGCAACCTGCGGCTGCGGGCGACGGTCAACGCCGCCGTCCGCGCCGCCATGGACGCCCAGGGGTTCGTCGAGGTCGAGACGCCGATCCTCATCGCCTCGACGCCCGAGGGGGCCCGGGACTTCGTGGTGCCCTCGCGCCTGCAGACCGGCTCGTTCTACGCCCTGCCCCAGAGCCCGCAGCTGTTCAAGCAGCTGCTCATGGTGGGCGGGACCGACCGCTACTACCAGCTGGCCCGCTGCCTGCGCGACGAGGACCTGCGGGCCGACCGCCAGTTCGAGTTCACCCAGCTCGACGCCGAGGCCTCCTTCGTCGACGCCGAGGACGTGATCTCCTTCATCTCGGCCGCGGTGCTGGCGGCGGTGCGGGCGGTGCGGCCCGACGCCGAGGTGGTGAACACGGAGATCCCGAGGATGTCCTGGCAGGAGGCGCAGGACCGGTTCGGGTCGGACAAGCCCGACCTGCGGTTCGGCATGGAGCTGACCGACCTCACGGCCGTCTTCGCCCGGACCGGGTTCCGGGCCTTCCAGGAGGCGGCGGTGGTCAAGGGCATTCTCGTGACCGGGCAGGGGAACCTCAACCGGGCGAGCCTCGATCGGCTGACCGCCCGCGCCCGTGGCGCCGGGGCTGCCGGCCTGGTGTGGATGCGGGTCGAGGACGGGGGAGCGATCGACTCGCCGGTCGCCAAGTTCCTGTCGGCCGACGAGCTGGGGGGCGTGGTGTCGGCGCTGGGGGCCCGGGCCGGCGACCTCGTGCTGATCGTCGCCGGCGAGGCCCGGGTCGCCAACGCCGCCCTCGGCGTCCTGCGGCTCGAGCTGGGCCGGCCGCCGGTCAACGAGGGGGGCCTCCGGTTCGTGTGGGTCACCGACTTCCCGCTGTTCGAGGGCCTCGACGGCGAGGGCCGGCCCAGCCCCGCCCACCACCCGTTCACCATGGCCCACCCCGATGACATCGGCCTGCTGGAGTCCGACCCCCTGGCCGTGCGGTCCCAGGCCTACGACCTCGTGCTCAACGGCTGGGAGCTGGGGTCGGGGAGCATCCGTATCCACCGTCCCGAGATCCAGGAGCGCATCTTCTCGGTGCTGGGGATCGACGAGGAGCAGGCCAAGGCCCGGTTCGGGTTCCTCCTCGACGCCTTTGCCCACGGCGCCCCGCCCCACGGCGGCTTCGCCTTCGGCATCGACCGCCTGGTCGCCCTGCTGGCCGGCGAGGAGAACATCCGGGAGGTCATCGCCTTCCCCAAGACCCAGTCCGGCATCGACCCCCTGACCGGCGCCCCCTCGCCCATCGACCCCCGCCAGCTCAACGAACTCGGCCTCGTCGTGGTGCCGAAAGCGGATTAGGCAAGCGCAGCTTGCACCATCGCCGCCAGTTGCTGGTGGCCGGCGGCGTTGGGGTGGAACGAGCCTTCGAGCGTGGTCAGGGTGATGCCCGTCATCCACGGATCGGCGGTGCAGGCCTCGTGGCCGGCGAAGCGGGAGACGGCGTCGACGAAACGGGCGCCGGCGGCCTCGGCCGAGGTGCGCACGATGCGGGCCAGGGCCGCGCCTTTGTCCCGCACCCAGCGGGCCTCGTCGGGAGTCAGGCCGGCGCACGACTCGTAGCGCGCCTGGTCGGGGTCGGCGACCAGCTGGGGGTAGCCGACCACGACGAGCGTGGCGTCCGGCGCCCGCTGGCGGACCTCCCCGTAGACGGCGGAGAGCTTCGGGCCGAGGGCGGCCAGATCGGCGTTGACCTCGGCCTCCTGGCGGGTGCAGGGCTGCGCGTCGAGGACGCAGCTGCGGATCCGGGGCCCGAACCCGATGTCGTTGCCGCCGATCGAGATCGTCACCACGTCGGCGTCGGCGGTGACCGCTCCGACCTGCGGCCCCTCACCGGGGAACTGGGCCCGGTCGAGCACGTCGGACGTCGTCGCCCCGTTGCAGGCGTGGAGCGATGCCACCAGCCCGGCCTGCTGGGCGAGCAGGCTCGGGTAGGCGGCCGGGCCGCGACCACACGGCGGCGACGCCCCCGGCAGCCCGCCGCCGGCCGAATACGAATCGCCGAGGGAGACGTAGGTCCGAGCTGGCGGGGGCGCCGAGGGCGGGCCGTCGCCCCCCGGGCCCGCGCAGGCAGCCGCGAGGCATAGGAGGGCGGCTGCGACGAACGGCGACCTCGGGCGCACCGCACGATTCTCGCGCCCACTTTCCTGGCAGGAGGCGTCGCCCATCGACGCCGCTTGCCATGAGAGTGAGTCACGGGAACTGGATCGAGAGGACGACGCCGAGCAGGGGGGTCGTCCCCGCGTTGCGGAACCGGAAGGACGCGTCGGCGGAAGGGGCGGGCAGGTTGCCGTTGACCGACGTCCCCGGGCCGCCGCGGGCCTGGCTCACGGTCGCGGCGGCGGTGGTGAGGGTGAGCTCGGCTTCCCCGGAGTTGGCGCCCGCCGGCGTCCACTGGGCGGACGCCCGGTACGAGCCCGCCCCCGCCGGGCTCAGCCGGAAGGTGGGGCGCCCGCCGGCGTCGCCCGCCGCCAGCGCCGGCAGCCGCATCCGCACCGATCGGGTGGCGGCCGGGAAGGCGACGGTGATCTCGCCGATGGTGGTCGTGTTGGCGCCCGGACCGGACCCGGCCACCCCCACCTGGATCACCTCCACACCCCGGTAGTCCGGCAGGTGCGGCACCATGGCCGTGTCGCCGCCGGCCGGCGTCACGCAGCCCGGCGCCCGGACCCGGGTCTCCAGCGCGACGGCCGGGCAGACGAGGATCGTGCGGTTGGGCGACGGCACGTTGCCGGTCAGCGTCACCGACACCTCGGTCGCGCCGTCCGCCGACTCGAGGAACACACGGAACCCGTTGTCCGACTCTTCCGAGTTGACGAGGCGCAGGTCGGTCACGGTGAGGGTGGCCAGGGCCCCGGTCGTCCCCGGGCGGGTCGTCAAGGTCGGCGCGGTGAGCGGTGGCGTGGTGGAGGTGGTGGTGGGGGCGACGCTTCCGCCCCTACCGCCGTCACCGGGGCACGCCGACGCGGCCAGGGCCAGCGCCGCCGTGGCCGCCACCACCCACCAGCGCTGCACGGCCGAGACAGTACCTTCGGGGTCGTGCCCGGCGACGACCTGGTTTCCGCCATGGCCGCCAGCCCAACGTAAATTGCCCGGGCCGTGGCTGCTGCCGTGCGCGCCCTGCGGGGCGCCACCACCGTGGACGAGGACACCGAGGAGCAGATAACCGAGCGCGTCCAGGCGCTGGTGCGCGAGATGCTGGACCGCAATGGCGTCGACCACCGCGACCTCATCAGCGTGATCTTCACCGCCACCGACGATCTCGTGGCGCTCTTCCCGGCGGCGGCGGCCCGGGGCGCGGGGCTGGGCGACGTGCCCCTCCTGTGCGCCCAGGAGTTGAGCATCCGCGACGGCACGCCCCGGTGCATCCGGGTGCTCATGCACCTGAACACCGACCGTCCGCCGTCCGACCTCCGTCACATCTACCTGGAAGGGGCGCGCAGCCTGCGGGACGACCTGCCCGGTTGAGCCGGCCCGGTTGAGCCGGCCCGGTTGAGCCGGCCCGTGTCGGCCGGCTATGAACGGCCTGACGGAGGGCTCATGAGCAGCTGCCGCCGTCAAACCCGCAGGCGGGCACGGTCCCGATCGCTAGATTTCGTCGTCGTGGTCACGGCAGCCGAGCCTGCGAGCAAGCGGGCGGCCGTGGTCGGGACGGGACTGATCGGAGGCTCCATCGGCCTCGCCCTCCGGGCCCGGGGCTGGCACGTGACCGGGCGGGACGACGACCCGGCCCGCTCCGCCCGTGCCCTCGGACTGGGGGCCCTCGACGCCGTGGGGGAGGACCCGACGGCCGCAGTGACGTTCGTGGCGACACCGGTGTCGGCCATTGCCGGCGAAGCTCGTCGGGCGCTCGCCCACGGCGGCGTCGTGACCGACGTGGGTGGGGTCAAGGCGGCCGTGGTCACCGCCGTCGGCCACCCCCGTTTCGTGGGCGGGCACCCCATGGCGGGCAGCGAGCAGGAGGGGGTGGAAGGGGCCTCGGCCGATCTGTTCGAAGGGGCGACGTGGGTCCTCACGCCCCGGGTGGACACCGACCCGGCGGCCTACACCTACGTCCGGTCGGTCGTGACGTCGCTCGGGGCCGAGGTCCTGGCCCTCCCGCCCGAACGCCACGACGACCTGGTCGCCACCGTGTCCCACGTCCCCCACCTGGCCGCCGCCGCGCTGATGGTGCAGGCGGCGGAGGGAGCGGAGGAACACGCCGCCCTCCTGCGGCTCGCCGCCGGCGGCTTCCGCGACATGACCCGCATCGCCGCCGGCCACCCCGGCATCTGGCCCGACATCTGCGCCGAGAACCGGGAGGCCATCGTCAAGGCCCTCGACGACCTGCTGGCGTCGTTGTCGGCCATGCGGGACCTGGTCGTGCTCGGCGACCGCCCCGGCCTCCTGACCGCCCTGGAACGGGCCCGCGAAGCCCGCACCAACCTCCCCGCCCGGTTCGAGAGCCCGGCCGAACTGGCGGAGGTGCGGGTGCCCGTGCCCGACCGCCCGGGCGTGCTGGCCGAGGTCACCACGCTCCTCGGGGAACTGGGCGTGAACATCGCCGACATCGAGATCGCCCACTCGTCTGAGGGCAACCGGGGGGTGCTGCTGATCGTCGTCGACGCGTCCGCGGTCGGCACGGTGCGGGCCCCCCTGTCCGCACGGGGCTACCGGGTGTCGGTCCGGCGCCTGGAGCGGGGGCGATGACGGTGATCGCCATCGACGGCCCGGTGGGCTCCGGGAAGTCCACCGTGGCCCGGGCCGTGGCCGAGCGCCTCGGGCTGCCCATGCTCGAGACCGGTTCGATGTACCGGATCGTGGCCGCCGCGGCGCTGCGGGCCGGGATCGAACCCGGCCCCGACACGGCCCGCGACCTGGCCCCGCTGGCGGCGCGGGTGGACATCTCGTGCGCCGATCCGTCGACGCTCCGCACGCCCGCCGTCAACCGGGTGGTGTCCGCGGTGGCGGCGGAGCCATCGGTGCGCCGGGCCCTGGTCCGCCAGCAGCGGGACTGGGTGAAGGAGCGGGGCGGCGGCGTGGTCGAAGGCCGCGACATCGGGACGGTGGTGTTCCCCGACGCCGACGTGAAGATCTTCCTGACTGCGTCGGTCGAGGAGCGGGCCCGGCGGCGGGGGACCGACGAGGATGCCGCCAGCCTGGCCGAGCGCGACCGGCTGGACTCGTCGCGAGTCGACTCGCCGCTGGTTGCGGCGGCCGACGCCCACGTGATCGACAGCACCGGGCGCTCGATCGAGGACATCGTGGACGAGATCGTCGGGCGAGTGGCGGTCCGATGATCCTGTACCGGACCGTCTGGTACCTCATCCAGGCCATCCTCAAGCTGTACTGGCGCGTGACCTACGAGGGTGGGGAGCACGTTCCCAAGGATGAGCCGTTCGTGCTCGCCCCCGTGCACCGGTCGTTCCTCGACTTCGCCCTGGTGTCGTGCGTCACCAAGCGGCGGCTCTGCTACATGGCCAAGGACTCGATCTGGAAATACCCGCTCGCCAACAAGTTCCTGTACGCCCTGGGCGCCTTCCCGGTGCACCGGGGCGGGCCCGACCGCGAGGCGATGCGGCGGTGCATGGCGGTCGTGCAGCGGGGCGAGCCGGTCGTGATGTTCCCGGAGGGGACGAGGCGGTCAGGGCCGGTCGTGTCCGAACTCTACGAGGGGCCGGCCTATGTCGCCGCCCGCAACGGGGTGCCGATCCTGCCCGTCGGGATCGGCGGCTCGGAACGGGCCATGAAGAGGGGCAAGCGCCTCCCCCGGCCGGTCAAGATCCACCTCGTCGTCGGGCCGCCCATCCGCCCGCCGGAACGGGCCGAGGGCGAACGGGTCCCCCGGCGCGTGCTGCACGAACTGACCGAGCAGGTGCGGGTGGAGGTGCAGCGGCTGTTCGACATCGCCCAGGAGCGGGCGGGTGTCAACCGCAAGGGCCCGCCGCTCGTTAAGGACTCGTGAAGCGCGCCGTCTGGGGCGTCGCCGGGATGATCGGCGTGGTGGCTGTGGCCCTGCTGGCCGCCTTCGTGGCGGGCGGCGACCGGCCTGAGCCGGTGGCGACGGTGGCGGCGTCGGAAGCGACGACGACTTCGACCACCCTGACGCCGGTGACGACGACGACCTCCACCACCCTGGCGGCGGTGACCTCGACGACGCGCCGCGTCGCGACCACGACGACGACCCCGGCGGCACCGGCCACGACAGCTCCCGGGACAACCACGACGACGGCCGGCACCAGCGGGCGGCCAGGGCCGGCGTGCGCGCCGTCGATGTTCAGCGCCACGGTGACGATGAGCAAGGCCGTCTACGACCTCACCGAACCGGTCCAGGGCACGTCGACGTTCCGCAACGTTTCGGCCCAGACCTGCTACTGGGCGAGCGACATGGGCGGGTTCGACGTGCTCGACGCCTCGGGGGCGTCGGTGGTCGTGCCCGCGATCCGGATCTCGGACGCGTTCCGGTGGGTCCCGTTCCCGGCGGGCGACGCCCTGACCGAGACGTGGACCTGGGACCAGCGAGTCTGCCGTGGCAGCTCACCGTGCACCGCGGCCACACCCGGCCAGTACACCTTCGTGGTCAACCTGCAGCCCTACGGCTCGGGCCGGGCCCCCTTCGCCATCACCGCCTGAGTCCGAGGCAGGGCGGCCAACACATCGGATGCGGCGGTGCGGCGGTCGTCACGCAGCGCCTCGTCCCCGATCAGCTCTCGTAGCTCGCGAGGCGGCGGGAAGTACTCCTCCTCGTCGGTGATGCGCACCTCCTCGACACCGTCACGGGGGACGAGGCGGTCGATCACGGCCCTGACCAGTTCCTCGGGG
>Ga0187892_10010324_pt1 | contig 11890 bp, 10 predicted proteins | sample MA1701073metaG_FD_139345 | JGI IMG/M metagenome (GOLD analysis project Ga0187892, IMG submission 139345) | Bio-ooze microbial communities from a basaltic lava cave in the Kipuka Kanohina Cave System on the Island of Hawaii, USA - MA170107-3 metaG ...
CAGCACGACGTCGATCAGCTCGGCCTGCCCGGGACGGAACGTCGAGAACCCGAACACGTCGGCCAGCACCCGCTCCGCCGCCTCTCGCCCGTCCATGGCCATCGCAGGGGGCGCTCATAACACCTGCCGACCCGAGATACATCTCGGGTCGGGACCGGACGAGCGTGGAGCGCTCGGTGGCTCGCGCGATCTGCATGCCGCGGCCGGCGAAGCCGGCGCGGCAGACTCGACACGTCCGGGGGAGCCGCACGAGCGTGTAGGGTCGGCGGTCGCGGGTCGGCGTTCTAGGGCAGCGCGCAAGCCCCGATCGGCGAGCAGATGGCGACGACCGCGTCGAGGAACGTCGGCGGTACGCACCCGCTCAGATCGAGATTCGGCCCGGCGTTACAGAAGCTGCCGTCGGCCGCCATGCAGCATCGACCCGTGGTCACCGGCGGTGGGGTCATCACGCACGTGCCCGTGCCGCCGTCGCACGCGCTGCCTTCCGGACCGACGGTGCCGCCGAAGGGGCCGGTGCAGATCGCCGCATCGAGCACGGGGCCGTGGGCGCACGTCGCGTTCCCGAAATTGCAGCAGAGCGACGTCGGCGGCGGCGGGGGATCGACCACTTCGAGGATCGCCCCGAGGCATTGGTTGGTGGCCGAGACCGCATCCGCCTGGTCGCCGGTCGTGACGCAGCCACCCTCGACCTCGGCTGCGGCCCAGCGCCGCGCGAGCTTCGCGTCGGCGCTCGCGAGGCAGGCCGGATCGGCGGCGCTCCCGGCCTTGGCCGCGCGCGAGTGGCAGATCGCCTTCATCTTGGCGACGATGCCGGCCGCCTTGAACTTGAGCGACTGGCACTTGCCCTGCGCCTCGGCGGCCCTCGCGACCACGAGACTCGCGAAGACGAGTACCCCGAGCCCGGCCATCGCGCGCTTCATCATGGGGCCCCCTCGTCCGTGACAGTACCGACGCCGCCGTGCGGCACGCAAGGGCGAAGTGCTGCTCAACGCGCTCCGTCGAGGAATCCCGTGAGTCCGTAGGGTCGATACGGGCCGATGGCGAGCTGCTCGAGCACGCCGATCCCGGTTTCGGCGCCCATGCGGGCGCGCATGACTTGCTGGACGTGCTGGTTCTCGAACGCATGCGGATCGAGCTCGCTCGGCCGCCAGGACTCGCCGGCGATGGCGAGATCCCCCTTCCACCGGCCGTGTCCCCACTCGGGGTGGGTGTAGCCGATGCCTTTCATGCGAAAGCAGAGCAGCGGCTCGAGCGCGATCTCGTGGCGGGCGCCACCGGGCTCGACGAGCGTGATCGTGGCGGCCCGGGCACGCCGCGTCCCCGGCTCGTAGACGAGGCGGTGCTGGACCGACGTCATGGGAACGATGCGGGGATCCTCGATGCCGGGAATGGCGTCCGGCGTCTCGTAGGCGGGGACGATGGCGCCGTCGAAGTGCCACACGCGGCCGTCGCCGTGCTCGAAGATGCCGAAGTGGCTGCAGCGATCGCGCCAGTGGATCGGCGACCAGAGGAAGAAGAACTGCGGGAGCTCAGTCGCCGGAGCGCCACCGGGGTCGGGGTCGCCGACCGGCCGGACGCCCCACGAGCGGTCCTTGGTGCCGTAGACGCGAGCGGGGTCGATGCGCAGCGTCTTGCCGGCGTAGCGGATCTCGCCCTGCCAGCGCCCGAACTGTGCGAAGCGGGTGGCGTCCATCAGGATCCGCCCGCCGGTCCGCACCGTCTGGCGTCCCTCCTCGATGCACGCCGTTCGCGCCAGGAAGGTGAGGTCGCACGCGATGCCGGTCTCGTTGTCGTCGATCACGATCCGGAGCCGGCGCATCGGCTCCGTCACTTCGATGCGAAACGGCCCGACGACCGTTTCACTCGGCTCACCCGAGGCCCGACGCGAGCCGTGAAACGCGTGCTGCTCGTCGCCGCGGATGATGCTGAAGCCGCAGTCCACTATTCGGAGGTTGGGATAGATGGCCGCGCCGATCCCGAAGTAGAACTCCCCGTCGTCCGAGTAGCCGTTGAACCAGTACCGGTCGTAGACGTTGCGGTCGGCGGAAGCCGGATGCGCGATCGGCTCCGGCGTCTGATGAACCGGATAGTCGTCGAACTTGCTCAGCATCAGGTGTGGCTACCAGCTCGTGGGGCGACGCTCCAGAGCCCGGTCGGACGGCGGGTGCGTTCGGAGCGAGTGCCGTGCGAACTCGCGGCACCCACGCACCCACGCTTCGATCGTGCGGCCGTTCCGAACGCACGCCCCCTGCCACCTTGCGAGCGCCGCCCGGCGCGGTGTAGCCAGGATGCATGGCCAGGACGAAAGCGAAGGTCGACCCGGTCACCTCGGAGATCATCCTCGGGGCGTTCGAGACCATCTGCTACGAGATGGCGACACACGTCAGCCTGACGGCGACCACGCCCATCTTGAACCAGTCGAACGAGCGGAACGCCACCATCCTCGACGCCTCGGGCCGGTTGGCCGCGCTCTCGGTCGGTATTCCGCAGTTCATGCTCTCGTCCACGCTGCCGGTGCGCTTCGCGGTGGAGTTCTTCGGCAAGGGCGGGCTCTTCGAGGGCGACGTGCTCGTGGCGAACGATCCGTATCACGGCGGCGGTCACTTGCCGGACTACAACGTCTTCGCTCCGGTCTTCCACGACGGTGCCTGCGTGCTCATCGCATCCATCCAGTGCCACCACGCGGACACCGGCGGCGGGGCGCCCGGCGGCTACAACGTGAACGCGCCCGACATCTGGGCCGAAGGCGTGCGCTTCCCGGCCATCAAGATCTTCGAGAAGGGCGAGAAACGGCGCGACGTGGAGTACATGCTCGCCGTCAACAACCGCACGCCCACGTTCCTCGGCGACCTCCGCGCGCAAGTCGGCGCCGCGCAGCTCGGGGTGCAGCGGCTCGGCGAGATCGTGGCGCGGTTCGGCGTGGCGCAGGTCGAGGCCGCGGTGCACAGCATCATCGCCTATGCCAAGCGCCGCTTTCGCGACGAAGTCACACGGTGGCCGGACGGCGTCTACGAGTCCGACGTGTACGTCGATCAGGATCCGCACGGGAAGAAGGACATCCACGTCCACTGCAAGGTGACCGTGCAGGGGGCCGACCTCACGGTCGACTTCACCGGTTCGGACGATCGCCCGGACATCCAGGCCTACTCCACGTACGGCAACACGCGCGGCTACGTGGTGGCGCAGCTCGCGTCGATGATGGACCCGACGATCCCCAAGAACGAGGGATTCTTCGACTCGATCGAGCTCATCGTCCCCAAGGGATGCTGTCTCAATCCGCCGGACGGACGCTCGGTCGCCGCGGGGACGCATCACCCGGGGACCGAGGTGGGTGAAGCCGTCGCCACGGCGCTCGAGAGAGCGGTGCCCGACCGCTGCTGCCCGCAGGTCTACAAGATGGGCATGCCGACGGTCATCTTCGGCACCAACCCGCGCACCAAGCGGCTCTTCATCGACCACTCCGTCGACACGTTCGCGGCGTACTGCGGCGCGGTGCGCGGCCAGGACGGCTGGGGCGGCATGAACGTCTCGTTCGGCAACCTCATCCGGGCCACGGCGGAGATCAACGAGTCCATCTTCCCGGTGCGGCACCTGGCCCGCGACTACGAAACGGACAGCGGCGGGCCGGGCGAGTATCGCGGCAACTGTGGCAGCCTCTACCGCAAGCAGGTGCTGGTTCCGTCCACCATCTACACCTACGTGGTCGGCAAGAAGTACCCGATGCCCGGCATCGCCGGCGGCACGCCGGGGTCCGCCAACAAGCTCATCGTCCGCGCGGGGGGCGCGCACGCGCACGAGGTCGGGGACACGGCCGGCTACATCGAGCATGCGGCCGGTGAGTGCTACGAGTACCACTACGGTGGCGGGGGCGGGTGGGGCGATCCGCTGGCGCGGCCGGCGGAGAAGGTGCTCGACGACGTGCTCGACGAGTACGTGTCGGTCGAGGCGGCCCGCCGCGAGTACGGCGTCGTGCTCACCGGGTCGCTCGAGGACCTGACGCTACGGATTGACCACGGGGCGACGGCGCGCTTGCGCTCCGAGCGCCGGGCCGCCTGACGCTTCTTCATACGCCGGTCACCCGGGCGAAACCCCCGGGCGGTATCCTGCATGCAAAAGAAGGAGAAGCAGGATGACGAATCTGGCGATTCGGGACGAGGAAGAGGCGGGACGGTGGATGGACCCGGGCGTGCTGGTGGTACCGGCCCCGCGGGTGAAGGTCGATCGCCCGGAGACGCGGCTCATGCTGGCCGTGCTGGAGTCGGCGATCTCCGATTGGCTCGTGCGCCGCACGACCTGCACGGCACTGCGGCACGATGCGCGGGTGACCGTCGAGGAAGACCTGCCGGCGTGGTTCGCGAGCAGCGACCGGAGCTGGCCGTACAGCTTCGAGAACATCTGCGGCGCGCTGGGCCTCGACGCCGACGGCATCCGCCGGCGCATCGGCGTCGGCTGACGGCCGGCCCGCAGCCCGGCTTGCGGGTGTCGAACCACCGCGCTACCGCGACCCCATGCGGGCGCACACCGAGTACCTCTGGTTCGAGACGCGAAGGCGGCACGAGCTGGTGAACATCACCGAGCGGGTCGCCGCGATCGCCGCGGCCTCCAGCGTGACCGAGGGGCTCTGCCTCGTCTCTGCCATGCACATCACGTCCGGCATCTGGGTGAACGACGAGGAGAGCGGCCTCAAACAGGACGTGATGGAGTGGCTGGAGCGCCTGGCCCCGGCCGGGGACTACCGGCACCACCAGACCGGAGAGGACAACGCGGACGCGCACTTGAAGCGGACGCTGGTCCATCACCAGGTGGTCCTCCCGATCACCGCCGGAGCGCTCGACCTCGGGCCCTGGGAGCAGGTCTTCTACGCCGAGTTCGACGGGCGGCGGCGCAAGCGGGTGGTGGTGAAGATCCTGGGAGAGTGAGCGGCGCCGGCGGGCCGCGCCGCGTCACATGCGGTCACCGGTCCCGCGAAAAGAATCCGTCGTTTGGCCCTCATTCCCCCTTGACGGGTGGAACGGCGATGCGCGAATCTAGCAGCGTCGCGTACCAGGTTTGCAGGTAGACTAAGGGGGAGCTCATGAAGGTCCGTCGCACTCTTCTGCTGGGGGTGTTCTGCGTCGTCGCGTCGGGGGGGATACCGGCACTGGCGGCGCCCAAGATCCTGCTGTCGCTCGCCGCGTCGGGAGTGACGCTGTGCGATACGAACTGCGTCACATGTACCGTCGGCTCGGGCGAGTGCATCCTCATCAACGACGAGGATCTCGTCATGTGCGAGCCGCTCAACGCCAACAGCCCGATCGACAGCTGTGACTGGACGCACGTGCTCGACGGCGACGCGCCGGGCATCGGACTCACCTCGCAGCTCTTCGCGGTCGACATCGTTCCTAACGGGAACCTCGTCTTTCGGTCCGGCAGCGACAAAACTCTGCCTGACCTCTCGCTCATCCGCGCCCGCGACATGGGCCTGTTCCTCCCGACCAACGTGACGCAGCCGTTCACGGGCGGCGGACCTTACACGTCGGGCGTCTTCAAGCTCTACCTGGACGGCGACGCCACCCAAGCGACGGTCGGGGCCAAGCCGTGGGATTCGGTCGACGTGATCGAGGACGGAACCTGCGAGTCCGGCATCACGCAGTCCGGTACGCACAGCTGCGACCTCTGGGGCTCGCTCGCTGGCGGCGGGACGCTGGGCGGCGTCAACTTCCGCGACGAGGATCTCATCCGCTGCCGGCCGACGGCCAACTCGACGGGCGGCTCGGTGACGGCGTGCAGCTATGCCCTCATGTTCGAAGGCGACCAGATAAACGGCGGCGCCGGCTTCACGGGCAACCTGCAGGCGCTCCAGGTGCTCAGCTTCGACCCCGCGACCATGACCGGCAGCATGCTCCTCCGTACACCCAGCGATCCGGACCTGCCGACGCACGACGCCAGTCGCGACATGCTCATGTACACCGGCACGTTCGGCAACGGCATCTGCGCGCCGAGCGGCAACCTCTGCGCCAACACCGACGACTGCCCCATCGGCGACACCTGCAACACCGGGACCTGCAACATCGCCCTTACGCCGTGTGCGAGTGACGGGGATTGTACTGGCGGCGGCGACACCTGCAACCGCGTGCGCACGCCGGTGGGCACATTCAGCGTCTACTTCCAGGGGGCCCTCGGCGGCATCCCGAGCTCCAACATCCAGGCCTTCGGGCTCGTCCCCGACGGCGACGACGACGACGTGCCGGACGGCATCGACAACTGCCCGAACATCTCGAACCCGGGCCAGGAAGACGCGGACGGCGACGGCGTGGGCGACCCGTGCGATCAGTGCAACGGCCGCGACGACGACGTGTGCTTCTGCGGCGACGGCATCTCGGACAGCCCGTCCGAGCAGTGCGACCTCGGCGCCAACAACGGCCAGGCGGGCTTCCCCTGCACGGCGACGTGCACCGTGACCGGCACGTGCACCGGCAGCGCCACCCCCTGCGACGACGCCGGGGACTGCGGGCCCGGCGAAGGCTGCTGCGGCGACTTCAGCGTGGACGGCCCCGAAGAGTGCGACGACGCCAACGGCGTGGACGACGACAACTGCAACAACCTCTGCCAGTTCAACCCGGCCGGCATCCCGGTGCTCGGCTGCGAGGACGTCGGCAGCGCGCACTTCACGCCCCTGTTCGTGAAGAAGACGCTCTTCAAGACGAGCATCATCCCCGTCGTCACCTACGAGAAGTGGAAGAGCAAGGGCGACTTCAACCTCGCCACGGGCAACTTCATCGATCCCGACAGCGAGACGGTGCGGCTCATCATCAACCAGAGCAACGACCCGGCCTTCTACGACGTCCAGCTCGGTCCGGGCGGCTTCCTCCAGACGGGCACCAACAAGTGGAAGTTCCAGGACGCCGAGGCCGACGTGCCGGGCGCGCTCGGCTGGAAGAAGGGCAAGTTCGCGCTCATCTCCAACAAGTCGAAGCTCACCTTCTCGGGCGGCATCCCGCTCACCATCGCCACCTCGCCCCCACCGATCCGCATGCGGCAGACGGTGCGGGTCGGCGACGACTGCGCCACGGGCGTGCTCGAGTGCACGCTCAACGGCGTGGGCAACGTGCTCAAGTGCACGACTCCGATCTTCCCATAGACGCGAGCCCATCGTGACGAGACGAAGGCCGCCGGCGCCCCGGGCGTCGGCGGCCTTCGACGTCTCGGGGCGGACGCGTCAGCGCGAGCGCGGCAGGCCGAGCACGCGCTCGGCGAGGATGTTGCGCTGGATCTCGGAGGTCCCGGCGAACAGCGTCGCGGACCGGTAGTAGAGGTAGGACCGGACCAGGCGGCCGCGGTCGACCGCGTGAGGCCCCGGCTGCCAGCAGAGGCCGAGCGGTCCCAGCATCTCCATCAGCGTGTCGTGCATCCGCTGGCTCATCTCGCTCCAGAAGAGCTTCACGAAGCTGGACTCGGGCCCGAGCGGCTGGCGGCGTTGGATACGGGTCAGCGTGCGCCAGTTGTTGAACTTCTGGATCTCGACCTCGACGTAGTGACGCGCGAGCTGCTGGCGGATGCCGGGATCGCCGTGCGTGGGCCGCTGCGCGCCCGCGCCGTCCCGCGCCAGACGGAGCAGGTCCTGCAGCAGCATGCGGTGGATGACCAGCTGGCGCGGCGACGTCCCGCGCTCGTGAGTGAGCGTGGTGTTGGCGATCGACCATCCCTCGTTCTCGCGGCCGACGAGATGGGCGTGCGGGATGAAGACGTCCTCGAGGAACACCTCGTTGAACTCGTCGCTGCCCGTCATCTGCGTGAGCGGACGGATCGTCACGCCGGGGGCCTGCATGTCGCAGACGAAGAAGCTTATGCCCTTGGCCTTGGGGGCGTTCGGATCGGTGCGGGCGAGCAGGATGCCCCAACGCGCGAACTGCGCGTAGCTCGTCCAGACCTTCTGGCCGTTCACCACCCAGCCGTCGCCGCGGCGGTCGGCGCGCGTGCGCAGCCCGGTCAGGTCCGAGCCCGCGCCCGGCTCGGAGAAGAGCTGACACCAGATCTCGCCGGCCGGCAGGATCTGCGGCAGGAAGCGCTGCTTCTGCTCTTCGGTGCCGTGCGCGATGAGGGTCGGGCCCACCAGGTTGACCCCGATGCGGTTCACGATCTCCGGCGCGCGCGCCGCCGCCAGCTCCTCCTGCAGGAGGTAGTGCTCGATCACCGTGGCGCCGCGGCCCCCGTACTCGCGCGGCCAATGGATGCCGACCCATCCGTCGGAGGCGAGGCGCTGCTGCCACGCGCGGAGGTACGTGACTTCCTCGGCCAGCGTCGCGTGCTCCGCGCGCTCGCTCGGCACGTTGGCGCGCAGCCACGCCCGCAGCTCGGCGCGAAACGCTTCCTCCGCCGGCGAGAAGGTCAGATCCACGCCGGCCTAATTGGCCGGGGGCCGACCGGAGGTCAAACGGTCACGACCAGCGGAGCATCGGGAGTGGACGGAGCGGGTGGCGGCGAACGCGTGCGAGGGTGAGCTGGATGAGGCGTCGGTGAAAGCCCTCGTTGGGGAACGTCCGGAGGACCTCGTCCGCGAACCCCGAAGGGAGGCCTGTGCGCAGCACGCCCAAGGAAACGTCGGCCCAGTCGGCGCGCCGAAAGGCGTTCACCAGCGCCCCCTGCGCCCGGGCCGAGGTGATCTGATGGTGGCGCGTGATCATCGCCGTCACGTCCCGGGACCACTCCCGGCGCTGGCGCTCCTCCAGATACTGGCGCGCGCGCGCCGCCGACGGCTCCACGTAGTCGAAGGTGCCGTCCGTCCAGATGCCGACGTCGTGGAAAAACGCGGAGATCTCGATCTTCTCGCGCGTTCCTTCCAAGGACGGCGCGAGCGCGAGTGTGAAGTTCAGCACGCGATAGCAATGGTTCCGATAGGCGCGGAAGTCTGATCCGAACACGGAGGCAGACGCGGCCAGCAGCTCGTCCAGCAACGCGCTGCGGTCGACGATCTCCGTCATGCCGCCACCAGCGGGGATTCCGCGGGCGTGAGGCCCGCGAGCGCGACGCTCTTCTCCCAGAGAGCGCGGGCGGCGGCGACGTCGTACGAGGCCTCCGACGACGGAGCTTCCCGCCAGCGCGTGTGCGACGGAAAATAGCGTCCCGAGGTGTCGGCCAGCGCCGGATCGAGGACGAGCCGCGCCAGCGCCTGTCCGGACCTCTCGGCCGTGCTGATGCTGGGGACGAGCGGCGAGAGCATGCGCGCCAGACCCGGCAGCACGCTGTCCCACACGAAGCGCAGCGGCGCAGGATAGTCGCGCGCCAGCCCCGAGCCCGGGACCAGCCCGGGGTCGTAGCCGTTGACGGTGATGGGGCGGCCGGCGCGCACGAGCCTCGCACCTTCGATGCGGCGGCCGAGCTCGTAGACGAACCACAGATTGCAGAGCTTGCTGTTGACGTACGCCAGGCGCCCGTCGAACGCGCCGGCGCGTGGGCCACCGGTCGCCGCGAGCGTGTCGAGGTCGGCGACGTCGGGTTTGGGCATCCCCGTCACGAGCTTTGGATCGTGGACGCCCGAGGCGACGACGACGATGCGTGCCGGGGCGTGCGCGGCCAGACGCGCGAGGAGCAGGTTGGCGAGCAGGAAGTGGCCGAGGTGGTTGGCGGCGAACGTCAGTTCGAAGCCGTCGGCGGAGCGACGCAGATCGCCCATGGTCTGCAGGCCGGCATTGCAGACGAGCGCACGCAGCGGCTCGTTCCGCGCCTCGATCTCCCGGCCGAGGCTGCGAACCGACGCGTTGGAGCCCAGGTCGACCGTCAACACCTCGACCGTTCCCTCGCCGCTCTCGCGCATGATGCGTCGCGCCGCCTCCAGCGAGGCCTCCTGGTTGCGGCTGGCGATCAGCACGTGCCAGCCCGCGCGCGCGAGCTGGCGCGCGCACTCGAACCCGATCCCCGAGTTGCCGCCGGTCACCAGCACGCTGTCGCGAGCCATCGAACCTCCCCGCGCCGGGCCTACACGAAGCCCGCCGGGCGCTGCGGCAGGTCGTCGGTGATCTGGTACCACGGCGTCTTCGACGCGACGAAGATGTGCTCGGTGGGGCGCAATCCCGGATCGTCGTCGAGGGTGCCGCAGCGAACGGACACGACGTCGCGCGTCTTTTCCGCATGGCTGTAGATCGGCGATCCGCAGCCCGAGCAGAAGTAGCGACGCTTGTGCGGGCTCGATTCGTACCCCGTCAGCTGCTTGCGGCCGGAGACGACCGCCAGGTCCGTCGCCGCGACGATGATGTTGGTCGCGAACGACGAGCCGGATGCCTTCTGGCAGGTGCCGCAGTGGCAATAGTACATGCCGAGCGGCGTCCCGCGCACTTCGTACCGCACCGTGCCGCACAGACACGAACCGCGAAGCATGGGCTCCCTTGTGCCGGGTTCGCCATACTGACGCGACCCCGTTTCCTTCGGCCCCTCCGGCCCCTCCGAGTACTGCGGCAGGTCATCGGTGAGATCGAACCACGGCGCCTTGGAACGGACCCAGCACTGCGCAAGCGAGCGGCGCTCGGGATCGGCCTCGAGCAATCCCAGACGCAGACGCAGGACGTCGGGGTTCGTATCGCGGCGGCTATAGAGGGGCGAGCCGCAGCGAAGGCAGAAGGCGCGGAAGACTCCCGGCATGGAGGGAAGCTCGCGCACGAGGGCCTCGCCGGCGACGAACGTCCAATACGTGCGCCGCACATCCACGTTGGCGGAGAACGCCGTCCCGGATGCCTTCTGACAGCGGCGACAATGGCAGTAGACGAGCGGTCCGACCTTGCCCGAGATCGCGATGCGGACGTCCCCGCAGAGACAGGCGGCGTTCATTTCGACGCGGCTACACTATGCCCCGGGAGCGCAGGGTGACCAGCTCGGCCCCGGAGACGCCCGCCTCCGCGAGGATGGCCTCGGTGTCGGCGCCGAACGCGGCGCCCGGGCGATAGCGGGGGGCGGCGCCTGCGATCTTGATGGGACAGCCGATCTCTCGCAGCACGCCGAAGACGGGATGCGCGACGTCGACGACCATGTCGCGTGCGATCGTCTGCTCGTCCGCCAGCGCCTGTGCGACGTCGTAGACGGGTGCTATGGGGACGCGCCCGCGGAGCCGCGCGATCCACTCGTCGGTCGTTCGCCGGCGGAACGCGGCTTCGAGCAACGCCGCAAGCGCCTCCCGATTCGCGAGGCGGTCGGAAAAGGTGCGAAACCGCGCATCGTCGCGGAGCGCCGGCAGCTCCATCGCGTCCGTCAGCCGCTCCCAGAACTTCTCCTTCATCACCATGATGACGAGCCAGCCATCGGCGGTGGGGAAGCTTTGACTGGGAAGCAGGCTCTGATGCGCGCCGTTCGGGTGGCGGGCCGGGGCCCAGGCGCGGTTCAGCGACCAGGCACCCATGTAGTTCAGCATCGAGAGGGCCGCGTCGAGCAGCGCTACGTCCACGTCGCTGCCGACCCCGGTCGTACGCGCCCGGTAGAGGCCGATCATGAGCGCAAGTGCCCCCAGCATGCCGCCCGAAAAATCCACGATGGAGACGCCGCACTTGGTGGGGGGTGCCTCGGGCTCGCCGGAGACGCTCATGAAGCCCGCGTACGCCTGCAGCAGGTAGTCGTACGCCGGCTCGGACGCCCGGGGGCCCGTGCGCCCGAAACCCGAGAGCGAGCAGCAGACGAGGCGCGGATTGACGTCGCGCAAAGAGGCGTAGTCGAGCCCGAGCTTCGTCGTGAGATCGCCGCGCAGATTGTTGAACACCGCGTCGAAGCGCGGCACGAGACGGCGGAGCAGCGCGCGGCCGTCCGGCGCCTTCACGTCGAGCGTCAGGCTGCGGGTGCCGCGGTTGAAGGCCTGGTAGTAGAGACCGTCGTGAGCCGCGGCATCGGCGAACGGCGGCACGGTTCTCGCCTCGTCGCCGCGACTTGCGGG
>Ga0187892_10010326_pt1 | contig 11888 bp, 12 predicted proteins | sample MA1701073metaG_FD_139345 | JGI IMG/M metagenome (GOLD analysis project Ga0187892, IMG submission 139345) | Bio-ooze microbial communities from a basaltic lava cave in the Kipuka Kanohina Cave System on the Island of Hawaii, USA - MA170107-3 metaG ...
GCCTCGAGCCAGCGCTCGGCCTCGATGGCGGCCATGCACCCCGACCCGGCGGCGGTGACGGCCTGGCGATACACGTGGTCCCGCACGTCGCCGGCGGCGAAGACCCCCTCGACGTTCGTTGCCGTGCGGTCGGGGGTGGTGAGCAGGTAGCCGTTCTGGTCCATGTCGAGCTGGCCGGCGAAGAGCGTGGTGTTGGGCACGTGGCCGACGGCGATGAACATGCCGGCCAGGGCGACGGTGGACTCGGCGTCGGTCTTCACGTTCCTCACCCGGGCCCCCTCGAGGTGGTCGGTGCCGACGAGGTCGGTGACCACGGTGTCCCAGAGGAACTCGATCTTGTCGTTGGCGAAGGCCCGGTCCTGCATGATCTTCGACGCCCGAAGCTCGTCCCGGCGGTGGATGACCGTCACCTTGCTGGCGAACTTCGTGAGGAAGAGGGCCTCCTCCATGGCCGAGTCGCCGCCCCCCACGACGGCGATCTCCTGCTCCTGGAAGAAGAAGCCGTCGCAGGTGGCGCACGTGGAGAGCCCGTGGCCGAGCAGGCGGATCTCGGAGTCCAAGCCGAGCATGCGGGACTGGGCCCCCGTGGCCACGATGACCGACCGGGCCCGCAGCTCGCGCTCGCCCGACCGCAGGGCCAGGGGCCGGGTCGAGAGGTCCACCTTCGTGATGCGGGCGGTCTCGATGTCGGCGCCGAAGCGCTCGGCCTGGGCCCGGAACCGCTTCATGAGGTCGGGGCCCATGATCCCGTCGATGAACCCGGGGTAGTTCTCCACCTCGGTGGTGAGCATGAGCTGGCCCCCTGGTTGGTCCACCGTGGAGGACGGTTCACCCTCGATGACCAGCGGCTTCAGGTTGGCTCGGGCGGCGTAGATGGCGGCCGTGAGGCCGGCCGGGCCCGAGCCGACGATGATGACGTCGCGAACATCGGTCATGGGGTGCAGCTCCTCACGGGGCGGGTGGGCTCGACGGGGTGGGGCTCAGGAGCGCTTCGACCAGCAGACGGCGCCCCCGAGGCAACAGATGGCGCCCATGACGAGGTAGGCGAGCCAGACCTCCTCGGGGATCACGACGTCGAGCACCCGCACGAGGAGGACGACGCCGAGGATGAGGGCCATGACGCCGAGGATGGCCGCCAGCAGGCCGTAGACGAGGGTGCGGGCCAGACCGGCCACCTTGTCGGTGGTGCGGGATCGGACCTTGGCCACGAGCTCGTCGATCTGGTCCACGGCCTGGGTGGCCCAGTCGCGCTCGCGGCCCCCGCCGGCCGCCGCCGGACCAGATTGCCGGCCCGGGGTGTTCGGTCCCCTCGACCAGATGTCGGGCTCGGGCGCCGCCGTGCCTCCGCTTGGCGGCGGAGGGGTCGCGGGGCCCGAGGTGCTGGCCGTCGGGCTCGTGCTCGCTGCCGGGGTGGGCTCGTCGGCCACGTCTCTCCTTCCCGGGCGGTGGCGTGCTCGTCGGGCCGACGCCGGGACCGCCCGGGTCGGAGCCTACCCTGGCACCATGCGCTGCTTCCTCGGAGCCCTGGCCGCCGCCGCCGTGGCCGCTCTCGGCGCCGTGATCCTCGGGGAGTACGCCCTCGACGGCCTGGCCGGGGTGGCCGCCGGGGCCCTGCTGGGCCTGTTCGCAGCCGAAGCCGCCCTGGCGGCCGCCGGGCGACGGGCACCCGTCCTCACCGTCGCTGCCGGCGCCACGGCGGCGGCGGGCATGACCTGGGCCCTGTGGATCTCCTCCAGCCGGGACCTCGCCGTCGTGGGGGCCTTGGGGTGGCTGGGCGTGGCGGCGGCGGCGGTGACGGCGGCGGTCAGGGCCCGGCCGACCGCCCGAGCTCGGCGCAACCGTCCCGAGCCAGCACGAGCACCGTGAGGGATGCGGCCGGCGCCTCGCCCCTCCCCGGGGGGGTGAAGGCCAGCACGACGGCCGGCTGCCCCCGGTAGGTCGTCGTCGCCGCCACCGCCAGGGTTCCGAGAGGACCGAGCCCCGGCGCGGCCCGGGCCTGGTCCTCGCAGGGCCGGGGCTCGATCCCGGGCAGCGCCGGGCCGGGGGCCGGTGCCGGGCTCGTGGGGCCGCCGCCGCCGTCCGCGGCAGCGGCGCGGGAGCGCTCGTCCAGGAGGGCGGCCACGCCGGCGACGACCTCCTCGAAGCCGGACGTGGGTCCCAGGGTGGCGAGGCTCGTCGTGCCCTCCGCGGCGAGGCCGGCCTCGGCCCTCGTCCCACCACTCCCGGCGAGCGCGGTGGGGTGCTCCGGGGCGCTGTCCCCGCGCAGGGAGCCCACGGCCACGATGGCGGCGGTGACCACGGCCGCCGCCGCCCCCACCCCCACGAGCCACCGCCGCCGGGGCCCGATTCGCCCCGGCTCCGCCCACCCCGGGTGCGCCCTCGCCGGCCGGGCACCGCTCACCCCGGGTGCCGGACCGGCGGCCACGGCCCGAGCGATGGCGGCCTCGGCCTCGTCCCGGTCGGGCACCAGGGGGACGGCGAGCAGGGCCCGAGCCCGGTCGAGGCGCTCGAGCCGGCGGGCGCACGACCCGCAGGCCTCGGCGTGGGTGGCGACCGCCGTGACGGGCTCGTCGAGGTGGCCGCTGAGGTCGTCGAGGGAGGGGTGGTCGTTCATGGTCTCGCGTCGCTAGGACGCCGGCCGCCGCCCCGACGGTTCCCCACCCCCGCCCCACCGGTCCCGTCCGCGGCTGCCTCGCCCGGGAGCTCGCCGGGGACACCGCGACGGAGGTCGTCGTCGTCGGCCCCGGCGGGGCCGACGACGAGCGCGGCGGCGAGAGCGGCCCGGCCCCGGGCGATGCGGGATCGCACCGTCCCCGGGGCCAGGTCGAGGACCTCAGCGATCTCGTCGTAGGCCAGGCCCCCCAGGTCGCGCAGCACCACCGGGGCCCGCTGCTCGGGGCTGAGGGTGGCGAGGGCGGCAGCCACGTCGAGGCGGAGTGCCACCTGCTCGGCATCGCCGACCCCGGGATCGGGGACGTCCTCGGCGGGGGCCCGGGGCTCGGGGCGCCGCCGCTGGCGGCGCAGCTCGTCGAGCGAGGCGTTCACGGCGATGCGGTAGGCCCAGGTGGAGAACCGGGCCCGCCCCCCGAAGTCGGCGAGCCGGGTGGCGATGGCGAGCAGCGCGTTCTGGCAGGCGTCGGCCCCGTCCGCCGGGTTGCCCGTCACCCGGACGCAGACGCCGTAGAGGGTGTCGTGGTGGGCCCGCAGGAGGGACTCCAGGGCGGCCCGGTCACCGGCCCGGGCGGCGGCCACGAGCTCCTCGTCGGTGGGGCTCAACCGGCTGAGCTCGCCGGGGAGGTGGGCGCCGGCTGCGTCGTCGTGGGCGTCCGTCCCAGGAGGTCGTCGAGGAGGTCCTGACCGGAGGACGTCGTGGCGAGGAGCACACCGGCCACGGCCAGCACGATGGTCACGACGACGGCGAGGATGAGGGGAGCGAGCCAGGACGGCCGCCGGCGGGGGGGCGGGTCCGGGCTGCGAGGGGCCCAGTACTCGGCGCCCCGGTAGCGGTTGGCGAGCGTCGAGGCCGGTCGGTTGGAGCCCGGCACGCTGCCCCACGGCCCAGTCGATGCGGCTGGCCCCCTGCCCGCCCCTGGGCCCCCCGGCCCCCCGCTGGCCCCCGGGGGCCCGGGCGGGGCCGGCCCCGGGCCGCCGCCCCCGGGGCGTGGGGGGCCCGCGAGCCCGGTCCCGGGGCCCAGCCGAGACCACCGGGCCCCGGGCGGGGCCGGCGCCGGGCGGGGGCCGACCCCGGGTGGCCGCCGAGGAGCCGGCCCGGTCCGGCGGGGTGGCGGCGGCCGCGACGGCGGTGGTGGCCGGCGCACGTCGAAGGGGGGCCGGGGCAGCCCCCGGGGGGGCGTGGGATCGCGGACCACGAGGGGCACGGCGTCGTCGGGGCCGAGGTCGATGGCGGCCAGGGCCTCGGCCATGTCCGACGCCGAGGCGAACCGCTCGGCGGGATCCTTGGCCAGGGCCCGGAGCACCACCGCCTCGAGGGCGGGGGGGATGCCGGGTGCCAGTCGCCGGGGGCGCACGGGCGGGGTCGTGACGTGCTGGAGGGCCACGGCGATGTCGGTGGCGCCCGTGAACGGAGGCTGGCCGCAGAGCATCTCGTAGAGGACGATGCCGAGGCTGTAGACGTCGGCCCGCCCGTCGAGGACCTCGCCCCGGATCTGCTCGGGAGCCAGGTACTTCGCCGTGCCGACGATGGCCCCGCTCTCGGTCATGTCCCGGCCCTCGTCCTCGGGGGCCCGGGCGGCCTTGGCGATGCCGAAGTCGGCCACCTTCACCTCGTCGTCGAGGTCGACGAGGATGTTCGCCGGCTTCACGTCGCGGTGGACGATGCCGTTGGCGTGGGCGTACTCCAGGGCCTGGGCCACCTGGAGGGCGATGGGCACGGCCCGGCTCGGGGGGAGCACGGCGGTACCAGCGAGGAGCTGGCGCAGCGTCGAGCCCTCGACGAGCTCCATGACCATGAAGACGCCGGTGCCCTCGGCGAAGGTCTCGTGCGTCGTCACCACGTTCGGGTGGTGCAGGGTGGTGGAGGCGCCGGCCTCCCGGCGGAAGCGCCGGACGAGGGAGAGGTCGGAGCGCAGCTCGGGCCGCACCATCTTCACCGCCACGTCCCGCCGGTGGACCCGGTCGGTGGCCTTCCACACCTCGGCCATGCCTCCCCGGGCGATGAGCCGGCGCAGCTCGTAGCGTCCTCCCAGGACCCGCCGGGGCCCTGGACGAGCGATGTCGGCCATCCCCGGCCACGCTAGCGGTCCCCGGCCGCGGGGCCGCCCGCCGGGCACCCGGTCGGCGGTGCCCGGGTGCCACACTCTGGCGTGGCCAGCCCCCGACGGCTCCGACCGACGATCGGCTGGCGGGAGTGGGTGGCCCTCCCCGACCTCGGGGTCGAGGGGGTGAAGGCCAAGGTCGACACCGGGGCCCGGACCTCGGTCCTCCACGCCTTCGACGCCCGCACCCACGCCGACGACGCCGGGGGCGAGTGGGTCACCTTCGAGGTGTGGCCTGGGCAGCGGTCCGGCAAGGACCGGCGGGCGGTCACCTGGCCCGTCCACGGCTACCGGGAGGTGCGCAGCTCGAACGGGGCGGTCCAGCGCCGCCCGGTCATCCGCACCCGGGTCCGGCTCCTGGGGGCGACCTGGCCCATCGAGGTCACCCTCGCCAACCGGGACCAGATGGGCTTCCGCATGCTCCTGGGCCGGGCCGCCCTCCGGCGCCGGTTCGTCGTCGATCCCGGGCGGTCCTACCTGGGCGGGCGGCCGGAGGTGGCGGGCGGACCGTGAGCGCCGAGCGCCCCCCGGCTGGTGCCGACCCCGACCGAGCCGGGCACGCTCCTGGCGCGCCCGGCCGACCCCGACCCCGACCCCCTCTCGACATCGCCGGCTCCACGGTGCCCGCCGGGCGCCGAGCCGACCTCGAGCTCCGCCCCGCCCGGCTCCCGGCCGGGGGATGGATGGCCATCCCCGTCGTCGTCCTCCACGGGCGTCACCCCGGGCCCACGGCGTGGCTCAGCGCCGCCATCCACGGCGACGAGGTGGGTGGGGTCGAGATCATCCGCCGGGTCCTGGCGGCGGTGGACGCCGGGTCCCTGGCCGGGACGCTCCTCGCCGTACCGGTGGTGAACGTCCCCGGCTTCGCCGGCGGCTCCCGCTACCTGCCCGACCGCCGGGACCTCAACCGCAGCTTCCCGGGCTCGGCCCGGGGGCCCCTCGCCTCCCGCCTGGCCCACATCCTCATGACCGAGATCGTGGGCCGGTGCAGCCTGGGCATCGACCTCCACACCGGCTCCGACCACCGCGCCAACCTCCCCCAGGTGCGGGGCGACCTCGACGAGGCCCGGACCCGGGAGCTGGCCGTGGCCTTCGGCCCCCCCGCCGCCCTCCACGCCCGCCTCCGGGACGGCTCCCTGCGGGAGGCCGCGGCCCGGGCGGGAGCCACGGCGCTCGTCTACGAGGGCGGGGAGGCGTGGCGGTTCGACCCGCGGGCCGTGGAGGTGGGGGTGGCCGGGATCCTGCGGGTCATGGCCCACGTCGGGATGCTCGACGCCCGCCCCGACGATCTGGCCCCCCGTCAGGAGACGGTGATGCTGCGAGCGTCCCGGTGGCTGCGCAGCCCCATGAGCGGGATGGTGAGGATGGAGGTGGCCCTGGGGGAGCGGGTGGTACCGGGCCAGCGCCTGGCCGTGGTGGCCGATGCCAACGGCACCACCCAGCGCACCATCCGAGCCCGCCGGCCGGGGATGGTCATCGGGCGCTCCGAGAAGGCCGTGGCCTACCGGGGCGACGCCCTCGTCCACCTCGGCGACCTCGGCGACCTCGGCGACCTGGGCTCCCGAGGGCCCGGGGCCAGTTCGGTACCTTGGCCCGGGTGAAGCTGGCCATCCTGTCCCGGGCCCCCCGCGCCTACAGCACCCAGCGGCTGCGGGCGGCGGCCGCCGAGCGGGGCCACGTGGCGAAGGTGCTCAACACCCTTCGGTTCGCCATCGACCTCTCCGGCGACGAGCCCGACCTCCAGTTCCGGGGCCGGCCGCTGTCGTCCTACGACGCCGTGCTCCCTCGCATCGGGGCCTCGATCACCTACTTCGGCACCGCTGTGGTCCGCCAGTTCGAGCAGATGGACACCTACACCCCGAACACCGCCAACGGGATCGCCAACTCCCGGGACAAGCTCCGGTCGCTGCAGATCCTCTCCCGCCACGACATCGGCATGCCCGCCACCTCCTTCGTGCGGGACCGGGCCGACGTCCTCGCCGCCATCGAGCGCGTGGGGGGTGCCCCGGTGGTCATCAAGCTCCTCGAGGGCACCCAGGGCATCGGCGTGGTGCTCGCCCCCGACACCAAGGTGGCCGAGGCGGTCATCGAGACGCTCCAGAGCGCCCGCCAGAACGTGCTCGTGCAGCGGTTCGTGGCCGAGTCCAAGGGGCGCGACATCCGGGCGCTGGTGGTGGGGGACCGGGTCGTGGCGGCCATGCGGCGCCGCGCCCATGGCGACGAGTTCCGCTCCAACGTCCACCGGGGCGGGGTGGCCGAGGCCGTGACCCTCGAGCCCGAGTTCGAGCGCACCGCGGTGCAGGCCGCCCAGATCATGGGCCTGCGGGTGGCGGGGGTGGACATGCTCGAGGGCGCCGAGGGACCCCTGGTGATGGAGGTGAACTCCTCGCCCGGGCTCGAGGGCGTGGAGCGCGCCACCCGCCTCGACGTGGCCGGCGCCATCGTCGACTACATCGCCAACCAGGTCGGCTTCCCCGAGCTCGACGTGCGCCAGCGCCTCACCGTGTCCACCGGCTACGGGGTGGCCGAGCTCCAGGTGCGGCCGGGCTCGAGCTTCGTGGGCCAGACCATCGCCGACTCCGGCTTGCGGGACCGGGACGTGTCCGTGCTCACCCTGGCCCGGGGGACGGCGGTGATCCCCAACCCCCGCCAGTCCCGGGTGCTCGAGGCCGACGACCGCCTCCTCTGTTTCGGGCGGCTCGAGGAGATGCGGGACATGATCCCCACCCGCCGCAAGCGCCGGGCCAAGGTCAAGCCCCTGCCCCCCGACCCCATCCCCGCCGACCGCGAGGCCTGAAGGGCCCCAGGCTCGTCAGGGCGTCGCACCGCCCACGACCTCGGCACCGGCCTCGGCCATGGCGGCGAGGGCCCGCTCGCCGTCGCCGGGCTCGAGGTCCACGGGTGCGACCCCCTCGGTGAGCACGGTGGTGGCCAAGCCCTCACGGAGGGCGTCGAGCACGGTCTCCTTCACGCAGTAGTCGGTGGCCAGGCCGACCACCACGAGGCGCTCGACGCCGGCCTCCCGCAGGAGCCCGGCCAGCTCGGTGGGGTGCTCGGCGCCGGAGCGGGGATCGCGCACGGTGAAGCCCGAGTAGCCGTCCTCGCCACCGGTGCCCTTGCGGACCACCGGCCCGCGCACGACGAGCGTGCCCACGAGCTCGGCCCCCCAGGTGCCGGCCACGCAGTGCACGGGCCAGGTGCCGCCCTCGGTCACGAAGTGGGGCGTCGAGGGCGGGTGCCAGTCCTGGGTGTAGGCGACGGTGGCCCCGGCCGCCTCGGCGGCCGCCACCTCCCGGTTGGCCACCGCCACCACCCCGTCGGCGCCGGGCACGGTGAGCGACCCGTCGGGGTGGGCGAAGTCGTGCTGGACGTCGACCACGACGAGGGCGGTGGTCGGGTCGTAGCGGGTCTCGGTAGCCATGGGATCCCCGGGCGGGCGATGCGAGTCTCCCACGATGCCGCGGTGGCGTCAGCTCCCGTCACCGTCGAGATCGGCGGTAAGGGTGGTGAGGGCGGCGCTGGCCTCCACGGGGACGGACCGGGGGTCGACGAGGCGGCGGGTGGCCACCGCCAAGCTGGCCCACTGCGCCTCGAAGCGGGCCCGGCCCTCGGCCAGGGTGGCCCGTCCGGCCGCCGTCCGGGTGCCGTTGGCCATGACCTCCACGAGGAGGGGCTCGGCACCATCGGCGGGGCCGGGCTCGGCGGCCAGGGCGAGCACGTCGCCGGCCCAGCCCTCCCGGCGCCACACCTGCTTGGCCCCGGGCCAGGTCGCCTTGCCGGTCGAGCGCTTGCGCACCGGGCGGCCGTCGAAGGCCACGAGCTTGTAGACGGTGTCGAGCACGGGAGCGTCGGCCGACACCCCGAGGTCGGAGCCCACGCCGAAGCCGTCGATGGGGGCCCCGGCGGCCACGAGCTCGGCCACCCGGTGCTCGTCGAGTCCGCCGCTGGCCAGCACCTGCACCCCGCCCAGGCCCTCCTCGTCGAGGCGGCGCCGGGCGTCGAAGGCCAGGGCGGCGAGGTCACCGGAGTCGAGGCGGATGGCCCGGGGACGGATGCCCTCGCCGGCGAGGCGGCCCAGCACCTCGATGGCCCGCTCCACGCCCACCCCGGTGTCGTAGGTGTCGACGAGGAGCACGGCGTCGTCGCCGAAGAGTCGGGCGTAGGCCTCGAAGGCCTCGGCCTCCCGGGCGTGGACCTGGACGTAGGAGTGGGCCATGGTGCCGCTGGCCGGCACACCGTGGCGCAGTGCCCCGGCCACGTTGCTCGTGGCGGCCAGGCCGCAGAGGGCCCCGGCTCGCACGAGGGCCATGGCAGCGTCGACCCCCTGGGCCCGGCGGAAGGCGAAGTCGACCACCGGCCGCCCGGCGGCGGCCTGGCGGTAGCGGGCGGCCTTCGAGGCCAGGGTGGTGGCCGTGGTGAGGACGTTGAGCAGGATGGTCTCGACGAGCTGGGCCTCGACGAGGGGGCCCGTCACCTCGAGGAGGGGCTCCCCGGCGAAGGCCACCGTGCCCTCGGGCACGGCCCGGACCGATCCGGTGAAGCGCAGCCGGGCCAGCCGCTCGAGGAGGGCGGGCGGGAGCCCGCCGAGGGACTCGAGCCGGGACAGGTCATCGTCGGTGTAGCGCAGCTCTTCGAGGCGGGTCAGGGCCTCGTCGAGCCCGGCGGCGACCAGGAAGCCCCGGGTGGGGGGTAGGGAGCGCACGAAGAGGCTGAAGGTCGCCGGCCGCTCGGCCAGGCCCTCGGCCACGTAGGCAGCCGCCATCGACAGCTCGTAGCGGTCGGTGAGCAACCCGGCGCCGGCCATGCCCCATGATGGCCGGCCTCGATCAGTCGTAGGCCCGGATCGAGCGCACGTTGAGCCACACCATGACCACGCCCGCAGCGGCTACTACGGCGAACCCCCGGCCCACCCGAGCCCAGTTGGCGGACTCGAGGACCAGGGACCGCATGGCCTCCATGATGTAGGTGACGGGGTTGAAGGTGGCCGCCACCTCCATGGGCCGGGTTAGCAGCTGCCGAGGTACGAAGTTGGGGGTGAGGAACAGCAGGGGGAAGAACACCAGCGAGCCCGACTGGGTGGCCGCCGCGCTGCGGGTCTTGAGGGCGATGAGCTGGACGAACCCCGAGAAGACCATGGCCCACGAGGCGGTGAGCACCACCAGCAGCAGGAACCCCCCCGGACCGCTGGCCACCGAGATGCCGAAGGGCAGGGCCACCCCCACGATGATGGCCGAGAGTCCGGCGCTCTTGACCCACTCGGCGCTCAGCCGACCGAGGATGATGGAGGTGCGCGACGCCGGCGAGGCCCGCAGCTTGTCGAAGTACCCCCCCTCGATCTCCTCCACCAGGAACTGGGCGGCGGCCCCGAACGACGCCGCCAGCAGGAGGCTGACGGGGAGCTGGAAGGCGGCGTAGTTCTGGCCCTCGAGGAAGCCGGTGTTACCGGCGGGGAAGATTCGGGCCACCTGGCCCACGTTGACCACGAGGAAGAAAACGGGGATGAAGACCGTGGGAAAGAGCTGCTCGGGGGTGCGCAGCGTCTCCCGTACCGCTCGGCGACTCAGGGCCCAGAACTCGGTCATCCCACCTCCTGCACCTCACCGGCTACGGCCTCGCGGGTCCGGCCGGTGGCGTCGAGGAACACGTCGTCCAGGCTGGGCTCGGCGGCCAGCGACTTCCTCTGGCGGAGGTCGGCCTTCAGCTCGGCCGGGGTCCCCTGGCTGACGATCTCCCCCCGGTCGATGATGGCCAGGCGGTTGCACAGGGCGTCGGCCTCCTCCAGGTACTGGGTGGTGAGGAACACCGTGGTGCCGCGGGCGTTGATCCGGCGCACCTCGTCCCATACCGTGAGGCGGCTGGCCGGGTCCAGCCCGGTGGTGGGCTCGTCGAGGAAGAGCACCTCGGGCTCGTGCACCAGGGCCGAGGCCAGGTCGAGCCGGCGCTTCATCCCTCCCGAGTAGCCCTTGATCCGCCGGTCGGCCGCCTCCACCAGGTCGACGAGCTCCAGCAGCTCCCGGGCCCGCCGGGCCGCCTCCGAGGATGCGATGCCGAAGAGCTGGCCCTGGAGGGTGAGTAGCTCCCGACCGGTCTGGCGGGGGTCGAGCCCCGCCTCCTGGAGGGCCACGCCGATGGCCCGGCGCACGGCGTCGGGCTCGGCGGCCACGTCGTGGCCCGCCACCCGGGCCGAGCCGGCGGTGATCGTGGTGAGCGTGGTGAGCATCCGCACGGTTGTGGACTTGCCGGCCCCGTTGGGCCCGAGGAACCCGAAGACCTCGCCCTCGGCCACGGCGAGGTCGACGCCCCGAACGGCTTCCACCGTGCCGTCGCGCCCGGTGTAGCGCTTCACGAGCCCGGTGGCCTCCACCGCCCACGCCATGGGCACGACCCTAACCCCGGCCTGTGACACCCCGCCGAGCCCGAGCCCGCAGCGGGGCCGGGTCAGCGGGCCGGGTCAGTGGTGGGCGGCCGAGGACGGGCGGGCGACGGGATCCGGGGCGGGGTGGGTCGGCCGCCGACGGGGCCGCAGGGCCCGCCAGGCGATGCCGGGGCGCAGCACCGAAGGGGGCGGGGCCACGAGGGTCATCACCTCCATGGCCGCCCGGGCCAGGACGGGGTCGACGGTGGCCCGGGGCAGGAGGCGCTGGAGGTAGGCGTTGAGGATCCTCCAGGACACCGGGCGGGGGCCATCCATCTCCGGGTGGGCGAGGTCGCTGCCGGTGGCCAGGTCCCAGGCCGGGTCGAGCACGCGCCGGGACGCCCGCAGGAAGGCGGCGCCGGCCCGCTCCGGACCCCGGCGCTCGACCGCCTCCCCGAGCAGCACCGCCTGGGCGAGGGCCGTGCTCATCCCCATGGCGTAGGCGGGGTTGAGCGAGCACAGGGCGTCGCCCACGACGGCCCAGCCGCCGGGGAGGCGGGCCAGGCGGTCGTAGCGACGGCGCCGGTAGGCGGGGAAGCCGCCGCTGGCCGCCTCGCTCGCCGGCTCGGCCCGCGCCACCAGCGTCCCGAGGTCGTCGTGGGTCAGCGAGGCGGCGTAGGCGCCGAAGCCCTCGAGGTCGGTGGGTGGGCGCTCGCCCAGGTGGCCCATGACCGTCACCAACCAGCGGCCGCCCTCGA
>Ga0187892_10010327_pt1 | contig 11887 bp, 10 predicted proteins | sample MA1701073metaG_FD_139345 | JGI IMG/M metagenome (GOLD analysis project Ga0187892, IMG submission 139345) | Bio-ooze microbial communities from a basaltic lava cave in the Kipuka Kanohina Cave System on the Island of Hawaii, USA - MA170107-3 metaG ...
GGGGGGAATTCGGAAAAGCCCCCTTTCGTAAAGGGGGCCGCGCAAAGCGCGGGGGGATTTTGACGCAGGAACGCTCAAGGACTGGAGTTTTTCAACAGCCTCTGAGCCCCGTCCAAGGACGCGAACAGGCTGGGCAGCGTCCCGTCTTGGTACTTTCCATTGATGACATTAACCGGCTGCCGCTGGTCATTACGGTGGCGGTGGGCACGAAAGGCGCGAACATACCGCGTGATTATCCGACAAACGTGCGTGTTGCGGCGGCTGACAGCGGGCTGCCGCTGGAAACGGTCTTCTTCTGCTTCTAGCTTCGTTCATTAGGGGAAAAAACACAGATGAGGCTTCCAAAAATCATTCTGTGCAATTGACAGTGGCGAGGAACTAGCAGAATAATCGCCCTCATGCCAGAGATAGCGATTGAGACCCGCAAGCTCGCCGCGATCATGTTCACCGACATCGTCGGCTTTAGCCGCCAGATGGGCAGTGACGAAGCTCGTACGATGCGGCTGCTGGCTCTCCATAATCAAGTCCTTCAGCAGGCGGTCACTGCTCATAAGGGCACGGTGATCAAAACGGTCGGGGATGCCTTCTTGGTAGACTTCCCGTCGGTGGTGAACGCCGTGCAGTGCGCTCAGGAGGTACAAGCACACTTCCGTACCCACAACACTGAAAAAGAGAATGCGGAGCAGATTCATGTCCGCATTGGCATCCACTTGGGCGACATTATCCAGCAAGATGGTGACGTGTTTGGCGACGGGGTGAACATCGCCGCGCGGCTGCAAGCCCTGGCCGAGCCCGATACCATCTGCATTTCGCAGAAAGTCTATGAAGAGGTTGAGAAGAAACTCTCCCTGGGCACAGTCCTCTCATTAGGGCGACCCAAGCTCAAGAACATTGTCCAACGGTTCGAGGTCTACCTCCTCCTTCTCGAACAGGCCAAAGGACTCCGCCAGACTCTCCAGGTCCAACGCCTCAAGCTCTCCAGAAGAGTGCGTCCTGCCCACAGAGTATCGGCAGTCGTACTGCTGTTTCTCATAGGTGGACTCCTAGCCGGACGATATTTCTGGCGTCCCCTACTCAGTCCTCAGTCCCCAGTCCTCAGTCCTGAAGCCGCGCCAGCGGCGCTGCCTCTGCCCGACAAACCCTCCATTATCGTCCTGCCGTTTGACAACATGAGCAACGATCCAGAGCAAGAATACTTCAGCGATGGCATTACCGAAGACATCACCAGTGATCTTTCCCGTATCTCCAGCCTCTTTGTCATCGCGCGCAACTCGGCCTTCACGTACAAAGGCAAGGCGGTTAAGGTGCAAGACGTGAGTCGGGAGATGGGCGTGCGCTATGTCTTGGAAGGCAGCGTACGCAAGGCTGACAACCAGGTTCGCATCACTGCACAGTTGATCGACGCCACGACAGGCGAACACCTGTGGTCGGAGCGTTATGACCGCCCGTTGATAGACATTTTTGCTCTACAAGATGAGATCCGACAGAAGATTGTGTTTGCACTGAAAGTGAAGTTGACGCCTGAAGAGCAGAGATGGTTCCGACTTGCTCCTACCAACAATCTTGAGGCCTATGACTACTGGTTGCGTGGACAGGAGTCTTTTTTTCGTGCCCTTTTCGAGGGAAAGAAAGAAGCGAATGCGCAAGCGCGGCGGATGTTTGAGAAAGCCGTGGAGCTGGACCCACAGTATGCAGGGGCGTACGCGGGGCTGGGGCTGACTTACTGGACGGAGTGGGTCCAGTACGGAGGGCCGGAGCAAACCCTCGATCAGGCTTTCGTGTTAGCGCAGAAAGCGGCAGCCTTAGATGACTCCGTGCCTATAGCCCATGTGGCCCTGGGGTATGTCTATTTGAGGCAAAGACAGCATGACCATGCCCGGACAGAAATGGAGCGGGCCATTACGCTCAATCCCAACTCTGCCGCTGGCTATCAGGGGTTGTCGTTTGTTCTCCAGAGTAGTGGGAAACCGCAGGAAGCCATTGCTGCAGCGAAGACGGGCGTACGTCTGGATCCTCAATACTTACCCGTCTTGAACGCATTAGGCTATGCCTACGTTTCGGCAGGGCAGTATGAGGAAGCCATGGCGATTTACAAGAAAATCCTAGCGCGTAACCCTGATCACGTGGTCGCCCACGCAGGCTTAGCGATCATCTATAGTGAATTAGGGAAAGAGGATGAGGCCAGGGCGGCAGGCGCAGAAATTTTGCGGATCACCCCCAATTTCTCGGTAGAGAGATGGAAGCAGAGGAGTTTCCGCAAAGACCAAGCAGTTACAGAGCGCTGGGCTGCCGCTTTGCGCAAGGCGGGGCTGAAGTGAGGGTACGACACGGCAAGCAGAGTTCATAGGAAGCAAGACAACGTGTAGAAGAGCAACAGTATAGGACGAACAAAGTATGTTGACCTACAAAGCGATGTATAAATTCCTCGATCAGGGAGTCCATGCTGAGGTGCTGGATTTCCCGGGCACTATCACTTTTGGGGTAAACCTGGAGGACGCCCGCCGGTTATTGGCAAGTGCGTTGGTTGATATGGCAGAAACGAACCTGCTGCGGGGTGAGCCACTACCCCAACCCGATCCGACATGTACCGACCCAGAAGCTGACTTGGAGGAGCCGATCCATTTCCGGATTTGCAAACAACTTGGAATTCCTGAACCACCATGATGGTAATAGAATTGCAGCACCTGGAGGGACTCTCCATAATCTTGCTATACTTCCTCGATCGTTGGGCTGTTTTGACTTGCGTAACTCTCTCATGTAGGAGGGTTCCCAAACTGTTTACACCTGCTCGAGTTGTTCTCGGAGGCTGTGCGGATGATACCAGACAGGGTTATAGAAGCCATTCACGGACCGGCGGTAATGTTCGTCGGGACTCGTAACGAGAGACTTCATCCAGCCCAAGCATTTGTGGTCGGCGCTGTTGTTCATCCCGATCACGAGACCATTACGTTCTTCATTCCCAAGAGCCGCTCCAAGAGGATACTGAGCGACCTCAACAACAACGGTAGGGTTGCGTTGGCCGCCTCCTTGCCCACGCACGAGGCCTACCAGTTGAAAGGCGTCTATCTTTCTTCGCGGCCCACTGATGCGAAAGATCAGGCAGTACAGGAGGTCTACCGCTCCAAGATGCTCTCTGCACTGATTCAGGTTGGCTATCCGGAACAGGTTGTGAAGCCGCTCGTCTTAGGGGCTGCCTATCAGCCAGGTATGGCGATCACCTTTCGAGCGGAGGAGATCTTCCTGCAAACCCCCGGGCCCGAAGCGGGGAAGAAGATCAGTTAAGACAGGAAAATAGTATGGGGACTTTACCAGACGAGATCAAGCCAGCAATGCAAGGGGTCCTCCCAGCGCACCTCGTAACCTGTGCCCTCGATGGCACGCCGAACGCAACGGTGGTTTCCCAGGTCTACTATGTCGATCCAGACCATGTAGCGTTGTCGTACCAGTTTTTCAGTAAGACGATTAAAAACATCAGGGAGAATCCCCGTGCTCTCGCCTCGGTGCTCAACCCAGAGACCTTTGAGAGCTGGGATCTCGAGATTGAGTACGATCATTCCGAAACTAGCGGTCCCGTGTTTGACACTATGGATATGCAGATTGAAGCGATTGCCTCGATGACCGGGATGAAGGGGATCTTCAAACTCAGGGCGGCGGACATCTATCGGGTCATCTCGGCGACAAAGAATGTTGGTGAACGTATCCCGCTGTCAGAGATCGGTAGGGAAAGTGGGACTTCATAAAAGAAAGAGTGAGACACCCAGTGGCAGAAGAGAAAGACACACCAATGGAGATCAAGCAGCAGATCGCTGAGAACCAGCAGATCATTGACCGGCTCAATCGCGAGCTGGCCAGGAAGAACAACGAGGTGCGGATCATTCAACAGATCTCCTCCGAGATTACTTCCACGCTGGATCTGGATCGTATCCTCGAGACCATTCTCAGTGCGATGGACCGGATCTTAGGATTTCAACATGCCATGATCCTGCTCAAGGACCAGTCGGCAGACAAGCTCAAGGTGGCGGCAGGCCGTGGCTATGATCACACCACGATTGGTGCCGAGGTCGCGTTTGGGCATGGTGTTGTTGGCGTAGTTGCCGAGCGGAAAAAAATGATGCGGATCGGGAACATTGGCGTTAGTGTCCGTTATCTCATGGCTGTACGGGCAAACCTCCAGGAGGCTGGTCAGCCGGACTTGAGCGACACCGCAAAGCTGCCGAGTCTTCCGAATGTTCAGAGCCAACTCGCCATGCCACTGTTAGTGAAGGATCGCCTCATCGGCGTGTTAGTAGTTGAAAGCCCAAAACCGAATGCGTTTGACGAACTCGATGAGGTTTTGCTCACTATTGTGGCCAACCAGGCTGCCACCGCAATTGACAACGCTCGGATGTCGCAGATGGTCGAACAGCTCAGTCGCCTCAAGCGTTTCTTCTCCCCCCAGCTGGCTGAGCTGATCCTCGTTGGCGGGACAGAGGATCCGCTAAAAACCCACCGCCGCGAGGTCACGGTGGTTTTCCTCGATCTCAGGGGGTTTACCATGTTCGCCGAACAGGTCGAGCCAGAAGAAGTCATGGGCGTGCTCAGGGATTACCATGCCGAGATGGGAAGACTGATTCTCGAACACGAGGGAACACTAGAGCGGTTCACTGGTGACGGCATGATGATTTTCTTCAATGACCCGGTGCCAGTACCAAACCCGGCTGAGCGCGCTCTGCGGATGGCGCTGGCTATGCGCGAGCGCGTGCAGGAGCTGAGCAAGAAGTGGCGCAAACGCGGGTACGATCTTGCCTTAGGGATCGGGATTGCCCAGGGGTATGCGACCATTGGCGCGATCGGTTTTGAAGGGCGGTGGGATTATGGCGCTATCGGGACCGTCACCAATCTTGCTGCCCGTCTTTGTGGCGAAGCGAAAGGCGAGCAGATTCTAGTGTCGTTGCGCGTGGCAGGAGAAGTCGAGGACCTGATTGAGACCGAGGAGGTCGGTCCACTAACGCTCAAGGGGTTTCACAAACCGGTCCCAGCCTTCAGTGTGTTAAGGCTGAAATCCAACGCCTGAGGTAATTGTGTCACGATTCCCCCTCACCCTGCCCCTCTCCCATCCGGGAGAGGGAACCTGAAATAGATAGAGAGTGGAGACAGAGACCGTCCGAAAAGAGACAGAGAGTTGAGACAGAGACCGCCCCACCCCTCTCTATCTCTATCTCTCGTCTCTGTCTTCTTCCTGTCTCTATCTGTTTTCGTTACCCCTGCCCGTGCCGCAGGAGTCTTCCGGGTGTCGCTCCAGTAGGCTGGTCGTCTTTGATCGTGACGTCACCGTTCACCAACACATAGTGGTACCCTTCTGCCCGTTGCACACGACGCCACTCGTTTCCCGGCAGGTCGTGGGTGACCTCCATCGGTAACACCTTGATCTTGTCATAATCATAGACGACCATGTCAGCCGGTGCGCCCTCACGGATCGTGCCACGATCGCGGAAGCCCGCACACCACGCCGGCAGTGCGCTTAGTTTCCAGTGGGCTTCTTCCAGATTCATCACTTGATTTTCCCGTACGAGTCTTTCGATGGTCTCAGTCGGATACCGGCCAGCCGTAAAGAACTTGGTGTGGGCACCGCCGTCGGAAACACCGAGCAGCGTGAGGTCTGACCGTACAATCTCCGACAGGTACGGTAAGCTACATCCAATCGTCGTGTAGAACTCGGTCTTCAAGTTGTCAGCAACCGCGAGGTCAAGCATCGCATCGACGGGATGCTTGCCTTGTCGCTCCGCGACTTCTTTCAGCTTCAAATTCTCCCACTGTTTGAGATCAGGTCGTTTGACGGAAAGGACAAAGATTTCGTCAAAGGAGTCGCTAATCAATCCAGACGTATTTTTCCTCAATCCCGGGCGACGGTTCGGGTCAGCCAGCTTGGTACGCTTCTCTTCGAGGGTGCCGACCGTCGCTTCGAGCCACGCCGGGTCATCATCCCACAGGTTCCAGTCCTCAAACGTGAAGACGAATCCAGGATCAGTGGTCACGCCCTGACCATAAATGCGTAAACCCTCGGCTCGACAGCGCTCCAGCCACGCGAGCTGATTGCGATGGCGTTCCGGGAAGCGATCACTGGCCTGCACCACGTTGTACAGGATCGGCCGCCCACTCACCCGCGCCAGCTCTTCAAAGTGACGCTGCGCGCTTTCGTTCTTCCCGTCCGGAGTGAGAAAGATCGACTGGATAAAACCTTCGTTGCGCTCTGCCAACACGCCGGCAAAGGCCATACAGGTCTCATCATGCATAATATCGGTCACCATCGGTGTGCCGTCATAATCCATCTGGATGCTGTTGGCACCGAGGCGTTGGGCTGACCAGCCACAGCCACCAGCGTCCATGCCTTCGTGAATCAAGCGACACATCTCCTGAGTTTCTTTCTCGGTCGGAAGACGGCCCGACTTTGCGGCATCCATTCCCATCACCCAGATCATGATCGGCGCCACCGGCACATAGGGCAACAGGTTAATCCCTTTTGCCGTGCGCTCGATACTATTGAGATACTCGGGGAACGTCACCCAATCCCACGGCATTCCGGCCTTCATCGCGGCGTAGGGAATCGCCTCCACTCGCGTCATGGTAAGCATGGATCGATCACGTTCCTCTGGCCGCACCGGGGCAAAGCCAAAACCACAGTTGCCGATCACGGCTGAGGTCACCCCGTGCCATCCTGAAATGGAGCAGTACGGGTCCCAGTAAATTTGCGCATCATAGTGAGTGTGGAGATCGACGAATCCCGGAGCAACGATGAGACCATTGGCATCAATGACTTTTGTGGCCTCGTGAGAGGGCAAACGACCAATCTTGGCGACATGGCCATTCTTGATGCCAATATCGGCGCGGTAACGCGGGAGCCGCGTCCCGTCAACGATCATTCCCCCTTGGATGATAAGATCAAACGTTGGCATACTTTCCTTCCTCCTTACGATAGATACAATGTCATATACCATTCATAGACACTCAATAAACCTGATATGTTTTAGTACGATTTGGGTCTGTTGGGCAACAGCCGGAGTCTGGCAGAACGAACCGAAGAGGAGTAAAGGGAAGAAGCTGGCATGCAAGTGCCAACGCCAACGAAAAAATGGAGGAGTTATGACCCCACGAAGTATGTCACACGTTGCCCTTTGCGTCAGAGATTTTGATCGCTCGATGCGCTTCTATCGCGACCTCCTGGGCCTTGAAGTCGCCCAAGAAGGCACCGACACCGAAGTCGGCGAATATCAACAAGGCATCTACGAACGCATGAATCGCAAGTTTCGCTTTGCTATTCTGCGCGCAGGGAAGGCAAACGCAGGACCGTATGGCATGGGAGAGGACGTTCCGGTCATCGCTCTGATTGCCCCGGCGGAGGCTACGCCGACTGGAACGAGTATCAAAGTGGACCAGATCGGTATCTCGCATATCGGTTTCTGGGTGAAGGGACTGGATTCTGTGTATGAAGACTTGAAGAGCAAAGGGGTCACGTTCGCTGCGCCTCCACACGTTTTGGGGAAAACCAAAGCTGGGGTGATTCGCAGCGCCTTTGCGCAAGATCCGGATGGGATTCTCATTCAGATTGATGAGATCACTCCAGCCTAACCCCCTCATCTATTCCCTCTCCTCGATAGGGAGAGGGAAAAATTAGAGCGCACTCACCGCCGCGCGAATATCTTCCAGACACATCTGTACTCGGTCCAGGTGGGTGCGGAACGACAGCACGCAGATACGCAGAACAAAATTCCCCTGCAGAAACGTATTGCTCAAGTACACCCGTTTGCGTGCGTTGATCCGCTGCAGCAGTTCGTGATTAAGCCGGTTGAGCGCTTCGGTTCCCAATCCCGGACGAGTCAGGCGGAACGCGACGATTGACAGTTGCGGTTCGGCGACAATCTCCATCCCAGGAATCTTGCGCAGTTCTGCCGTTGCCCAGCGCGTCAGTTCGAGCTTCTCCTCCAAATTGCGGCGAAACGGAGTTGCACCATGCATCTTAAACGGCAGCCAGACTCGCAACCCACGGAATTCTCGCGAGAGTTCTGGCGACATATTGGCGAAATCCACGGCTTCCACATTCTCTTCACCCGAAGGAAGATACGCCGCAGTGAGCTGATGCGCCCGTGTCAGCGTTGCTCCATCTTTCACCAAAAGTGACCCCGTTCCGTATGACAAAAACAGACCCTTATGCGGATCGAGCGTCACGGAATCGGCCTGCTCAATGCCACGCATGATTGATCGCCCTTGTGCTGTGAAGAGAAAACAGCCGCCGTAGGCAGCATCGACGTGAAACCATGCACGTTCACGTTGGGCCACTTTCACGAGCGTCAGGAGATCATCCACCGCGCCGGTGTTGGTAGTTCCAGCATTACCAACAATCAGGAACGGCGTGAACCCAGCTTTGCGGTCCTCCGCGATGTGCTGCTTCAAGGCATCAATACGAAGACGAAACTGAGCGTCTACGGGGATAGCGCGCACGTTCGCTGGCGGAAATCCGGCCAGCAATGCCGCCTTTTGGATCGAGTGATGGGTTTGATCGGAGACATACATTGTGCCGGAGAGAAAATTCTCCGGTAGTCGCTCACGTCGCGCTGCTACGACAGCCGAGAAGTTGGCCAGCGAACCGCCAGTGGTAAGAATGCCTCGTGCCGATGATGGGTAGCCGACAAGATCACAGAACCAGCGAATAACAGTAGCTTCGATCTGCGCCAACGCAGGCGCGGCAATCCATAGCCCCATGTAACGATTCACCGCGTCGGTGATCAGATCGGCAACGGCAGTGTGAAAGAGACCGCCACCGGGAATATAGGCGAGGTAGCCAGGACCGGCAGTAGTAAAACTTTTAGGAATCGCCCGCTCGAACAACCTCGCGAGAAGTTCAGCCGAGGACTGTCCGTGTTCCGGTAACGGCTCAACGAAACTGCGAGCCGCCTCCGCACCCCCTTCGACCAACGCCGCAGGTTGTTGCGGAAGCGATTCGATATGAGCAACAATGTGCTCCATTGCTTGTGTCACCAAACGACGCATCTCGTCCGGTGTGAGTTCCAGAGTCGTATCGGGATTTTCCATCACCTCACCGTTTTTTCTGAGAGTTCTGCGGATTTCATAGCGTTTTTTGTCTTCGTTGATTCCCCTGACATGTCTTATCACCCTTGCCGAACGTGGTGCAAACCGCTTATAAGGGCGAACACCAGTCAACGTTTCGAGATATGTTATCGTGCGTATCGTTGCTGACCTGCATATCCACTCGCGCTTTAGCTACGCCTGTAGCCGGGAGATGGAAGTCGAACGTCTGGCATGGTGGGCAAAACGGAAGGGGGTCTCTCTCTTGGGCACAGGAGATTTCACGCACCCCATTTATCTCACGCATCTCAAACAAGCACTCGAACCGGCTGAGGAAGGACTGTTTCGTCTGCGTACCGGTGAACGCGACGTACGCTTCATGCTCACGGTCGAGGTCACCAACATTTTTCGCCATGAAAGACGGCTACGCAAAACCCATACGCTCATTTTCGCGCCCAGTTTCGCTGCTGCTGAGCGCCTGAATACAGAGCTTGCCGTCCACGGTAAGCTGGCACTTGACGGTCGGCCGACATTGACCTGCTCTGCTCGTGATCTCCTCACGATCGTCAAAGATACGGCTCCGGAGTGCGAGGTGATTCCTGCGCATGTCTGGACTCCGTGGTTTTCGGTACTAGGCTCGCTGTCTGGTTTCGACTCGTTGGCCGAATGTTATGGCGACGATGTCAGATATATTCGGGCTGTGGAAACCGGCCTGTCGTCTGACCCTGCCATGAACTGGCGACTCTCAACCCTCGATATGATCGCACTGATCTCGAACTCAGACGCCCACTCGCCACGCAAATTGGCACGGGAGGCAAACGTCCTGGAGTGCGAGCTGAGCTATTCCGCCGTGCGTGATGCTCTCCTGAGCCGCGACCCCACCCAGTTTCTCCATACTATCGAGTTCTTTCCTGAAGAGGGGAAATATCATTTCGACGGGCACCGACAGTGTCAGGTTCGCTTTACCCCTGCCGAAACGCGACACGTCAAGGGATTGTGTCCGGTGTGTGGGAAGAAGCTTACCGTTGGAGTATTGCACCGGGTGACGGCACTGGCTGATCGAGCCCCAGGATACACTCCAGCCAATCCCATTCCGGCCAAGTACCTTTTACCGCTTGAAGAGATCATCGCGGTGGCACTCGGGCAAAAACCCGGCACCAAGCGAGTGACGGCGGCGTATGATGCACTCCTTGAGCAGTATGGTTCAGAACTGGGAATTCTCCTTGATATAGATGAAGAGGAGTTGGCACGGGCAACGCCACCACGTATCCTTGCTGGGATTCTCAAGGTCCGTCGCGGCGAGGTGCAGATTACGCCTGGGTATGATGGCGAGTATGGAAAGATTGCATTGTTTGATGACTAGGTGGGCAGTACCCACTCTACTCCTTCTGCTCCCGACTGGGGGTTTGCCAATAAATCATTGGGTCATTGAGTCATCGAGTGATTGAGTCATTGAGCCGCTTTTCAATGATTCAATCGCTCAATCTCCCGATGAAACAATTCCCCACCCGTCCTTGGCTAACGCAGCTTGATGGTTATAATGAAGCCACGTTTGGGAATAGTGTATGTTACGCGACACCCTCAACCGCCCTCTCCAAGACCTGCGTATTTCGGTGACTGACCGGTGCAACTTCCGCTGTACCTATTGTATGCCGCTTGATGAATATGAGTGGTTAGCCAGAACAGAAATTCTCACGTTTGAAGAAATCACCCGGCTCACGCGCGTATTCGTTTCGCTCGGGGTGGAAAAAATCCGCTTGACCGGTGGTGAGCCACTCGCACGTAGAGACCTCCATAAACTGATCGCCAAACTGTCTGCAATAGAGAATACACCTGACATCTGCCTCACCACCAACGGCTCACTGTTAGCGGAACGAGCCGCCGCTCTGAAAAAAGCCGGGCTCCGACGTATCAATATCAGCATTGATTCGCTCAAACCTGACCGGTTCCGCCAGATCACCCAACGGGGGGACCTCAGCAAAGTCCTTGACGGGTTGTTTACCGCAAAACACCAGGGTCTCCATCCCATCAAAATTAATGCGGTTATTGAGCGCGGCGTCAACGACGATGAGATTCTCGATCTCGTCACGTTTTCCCGTGAGCATGGCTTTGCCCTGCGGTTTATTGAATACATGGATGTTGGCAACGCTAACAACTGGCACTCCGAAAAGATGGTTTCCAAGAAAGAAATGCTCGCAACCATCAACGCTCGCTTTCCGTTGCGGAAAATCGGGCACGACAAAGGCAGCGCCCCTTCAGAAGATTATCAATTTCTCGATGGCACGGGTGACGTCGGGGTGATTGCCTCAGTGACCGAGCCCTTTTGCTCGACGTGTACGCGTGCTCGGCTCACCGCTGATGGCAAGTTGGTGCTCTGTCTGTTTTCGCAAGACGGCTACGACCTTAAAACCCTGATGCGTGGCGGCGCAACCGATGAGGAAATCATTGAGGTCCTACGTTCCCTATGGACACATCGGAAAGACCGTTATTCAGAGGAGCGGCTTGCTGCCTTGCGTTCCCCAACTGGCTACAATCCCAAGGAGCACCGGAAAATTGAGATGATTAGTTTAGGGGGGTAAGCCACATCGGAACCTAACGTTTGAGAGACCGGGGCGGAACGTCCCGAGGGAGGCGGATCATGGTTGAAATGAAGCGCATTCTCTTTCTCACCGATTTCTCACCTGAAGCCACCAACGCGCTAGAGTATGCCTGGGAACTGACGCAGAAGTTCGGTGGCCGGTTGTCTCTCCTCCACGTCATCGTTGATCCTACCAGTAAACTCTACCAGATGGTGAGTGGGGACTACCACGCGATGGATAAAAACGCA
>Ga0187892_10010328_pt1 | contig 11887 bp, 14 predicted proteins | sample MA1701073metaG_FD_139345 | JGI IMG/M metagenome (GOLD analysis project Ga0187892, IMG submission 139345) | Bio-ooze microbial communities from a basaltic lava cave in the Kipuka Kanohina Cave System on the Island of Hawaii, USA - MA170107-3 metaG ...
GCCCTTGCCGAAGGTCTGGGTCCCGATGACCGTGGCGCGCTTGTAGTCCTGCAGCGCGCCGGCGACGATCTCGGAGGCCGAGGCCGAGCCGCCGTTCACGAGCACCACCATCGGCACGGTCTTCACGTGCGCCGGCAGGTTGCGCAGGTAGTCCTCGCGCGTGCCGCGCAGGTAATCCTCGGCGCTCGCGGTGTACTTGCGCTTCGCGTCCTCGGTGCGGCCGTCGGTCGTCACCACGGTGACCCGCGGCGGCAGGAACGCCGCCGAGATCCCGACCGCGCCGTTCAGCAGCCCGCCCGGGTCGTTGCGCAGATCGAGCACGAGCCCTTTCAGCGGGCCGTCCTTGTACAGCGCGGTAAGGTGCTTGACGAGGTTCTCGCCGGTGTGCTCCTGGAACTGCGCGACGCGGACATAGCCGTAGCCGGGCTCGATCATCTTCGACTTCACGCTCTGCACGCGGATGACGTCGCGCACGATCGTGACCTCGAACGGCCGCGACTCGCCCTTGCGGACGATGGTGAGGCGGATCGAGGTCTTCGGCTTGCCGCGCATCCGCTTGACCGCGTCGTTGAGGTTCATGCCCTTCACCGGCGTGTCGTCGAGCTTGATGATCAGGTCGCCCGGCTTGAGGCCGGCGCGGAACGCCGGGGTGTCCTCGATCGGCGAGACGACCTTGACGAAGCCGTCCTCCATGCCGACCTCGATGCCGAGCCCGCCGAATTCGCCCTGGGTCCCGACCTGCAGCTCCTTGAAGGCCTCCTGGTCGAGGTAGGCCGAATGCGGGTCGAGGCCGGTCAGCATGCCGTTGATCGCCTCGGTGATGAGCTTCTTGTCCTCGACCGGCTCGACGTAGCCCTTCTTGATCGCGTCGAAGACGTCGGCGAACGCGCGGAGCTCGTCCACCGGCAGCGGATACTTCGCCGCCTCGCGCTGCGCGACCGCCGAGAAGTTGAGCGACAGCAGCACCCCTGCCATCACCCCGATCAGCACGAGGCTTACTTGCTTGAACTTGCTGCCCATGGGAAAGGCTCCAAACCGGCTATTTCGATCTCAGCCACGGTACCGGATCGAACGGCCGGCCCTGATGACGTAGCTCGAAGTATAAACCCGAAGATTCGTTCCCGCCGCTCGCGCCGACGGTGGCGACGGCCTCGCCAGCGTGAACTGCGTCACCGACCCGCCTCAGTACCGACTCGTTGTTGCCGTAGATGCTGAGGTAGTCGTCGCCGTGGTCGACGATCAAGAGGTTCCCGTACCCGCGCAGCCACTCGGCGAACACCACCCGGCCGGCCGCCACCGCGTGCACTTCGTCACCCTCGGCGGCCCGGAAGAAGACCCCTTTCGGGGAGGGGCTGGCCGCGTGCTGGGGCGTGCCGTACCGCACCGCGAGCTCGCCGCGGACCGGCGCCGGGAGCCGTCCTTTCAGCTTGCCGAAGGCCCCGGCCGCGGGCGCGCCCGGGCGGGCGGCGCCCGGGCGCGGCGGCGGCCGGACGACGCGCGCGAGCTCCTCGACGAGGCGCGCGAGCCGCGCCTCGTTCTTCTGCGCCACGGCGAGGTCGCGGCGCGCTTTGCTGACCTCGCCGGAGATCCGCGCCAGCACTTCGCGCCGCTCGGCGGCGGTCTTGCGCAGCGTCTCGCGCTCGGCCCGGGCTCTCGCCTCGACGGCGGCGCGCTCCTCGCCTTTCGCGCGCGCCGCCGCTTCCAGTCCGGCGAGCCGGGCAAGCTCCGCGCGCGCCTCGCCGATGAGCGCCGCTTGCGCGCGCGACACGAAGCTCTCGTAGGCGAACCGGCGAGCGATCGCCTGCGGATCGTCGCCGGAAAGGAGCGAGCGCAGCGCCCCCCGGTCGTGCTCGACGTAGCGCGCCTGGACGAGCCGTGCGAGCTGCGACCGGCGCGCAGCGAGCGACGCTCGCACCGCCTGCGATTCCGCCGTGATCCGTGCGAGCTCGGCGCGCAGCCGGTCGCGTTCGGCCGCGAGCTCGCGCAACGACCGGTTCGCCTCGGAGATCGCCGTCTCCGACGCCCGCAGCTCGTCGGCGGCTTCGGCGCGCGCGCCTTCGGAGGCGGCGAGGTCGTTGCGCAGCCGCTCGATCCGGCTGCGGAGCGCCTTCAGCTCGTCCGCGCTCGGGTTCTGTGCCGGCGCGTGGCCGGCGGTGGCGGCGAGCGCCGCGAAGGCGATGCACGCCGCCGGGCGGATCAAGCGCGCGCTTTCCCCTGTTCGGCGACGGCGCGCGCCTTGGCCTCGATCGCCGCCTGGTCGCCGAGGTAGTAGTGCCGGCGCGGCTGCAAGCGCTCGTCGAGCTCGTAGACGAGGGGGACGCCGGTCGGGATGTTGAGGCCGACGATGTCGGCGTCGCTCACGCCGTCGAGATACTTCACCAGCGCCCGGAGGCTGTTGCCGTGCGCGGCGATGACGACGCGACGGCCCTCGCGCAGCGCGGGCGCGATCGCGTCGTTCCACAGCGGGAGGAACCGCGCGACGGTGTCCTTGAGGCATTCGGTGCGCGGCATGTCCGCCGGCGCGATGTCGGCGTAGCGCGGGTCGCCGGCCGGGTCGCGCGCATCGTCGGCCGCGAGCGGCGGCGGCGGCACGTCGTAGCTGCGGCGCCAGACCTGGACCTGAGCCTCGCCGAACTTCGCCGCGGTCTTGGCCTTGTTCAGGCCCTGCAGCGCGCCGTAGTGCCGCTCGTTGAGCCGCCACGAGTTGCGGACCGGGATCCACATCAGGTCCATCTCCTCGAGCGCGAGCCACAGCGTCTTGATCGCGCGCTTGAGCACCGAGGTGTAGGCGAGGTCGAAGACGAGGCCGGCCTCGGTCATCAGCCGGCCGGCCTCGCGCGCCTCCCGCTCGCCCTGGGCGGTGAGCCCGACGTCGGTCCAGCCGGTGAACCGGTTCTCCTTGTTCCAGACGCTTTCGCCGTGCCGGAGCAGGACTAGCTTCATCATGTGGCGCGAGCGGTTTTCCGCAGTGCAACCCTATAATATCGTGATTCTCCACCGCCGCCTCACCGTGAAGCGCGACATCTTCGAGCTCATCGGCCGCCAGGACCAGATCGACCAGGCGGCGCGGGCGATGAAGGCGATGGCCCATCCGCTGCGCCTGAAGATCCTGTGCGTGCTGGGCAACGACGAGGTGAGCGTGCAGGACATCGTGGAGGCGGTGGGCACTTCCCAGAGCAACATCTCGCAGCACCTGGCGATCCTGCGCGAGAAGGGCGTGCTCAAGAGCCGCAAGGCCGCGAACCGCGTGTTCTACCGGGTCGGCGACGCGCGCACGCTCCAGCTCATCGGCATGATGCGCGAGGTGTTCTGCGGCATTCCGCAGCGCAGCCAATGACGTTCTTCCAGGATCCCCAGAACCTCTTTCTCATCGCGGTCGCGTTCGTGAGCGGCGCGATGCTCGTCTGGCCGCTCGTCAAGCGCGGCGCCGGCGGGCCGTGGGTCAACACCCTCGAGGCGACGATGCTGATCAACCAGAAGGACGCGCTCGTCCTCGACGTGCGCGATGCGGGCGAGTACGCGCAGGGCCACATCCTGAACGCGCGCAACATCCCGCTCGCCGAGCTCGAGTCGCGGATCAAGGAGATCGAGCGCTACAAGGCGAAGCCGGTGATTCTCACCTGCGGGACCGGAAACCGGGCGGGGAACGCAGCCGGCATCCTGCGCAAGCACGGGTTCACGACGGTCGTGAACCTGAGCGGCGGCGTCGCGGCCTGGCAGCAGGCGGGGCTGCCGACGGAGAAGTAGGTGCCCGGCCGGGTGCGGATGTACGTCACGGACTGGTGTCCGTTCTGCCGCCGGGCGAAGGAGCTGCTGAAATCGAAAGGCGTCATCGAGATCGAGGAGATCCAGGTCCGGCTCGACGCGCAGGGCCGCGCCGAGCTCCGGGCGCAGACCGGCCGGGACACCGTGCCGCAGATCTACATCGGCGGCACGCACGTGGGCGGCTGCGACGAGCTCTACGCGCTCGAGCGCGCGGGCGGGCTCGATCCGCTCCTCGCCGGGCGGTGACGATGCGCTTCGCCCGTCGGACGAGCACGCGCTCCGCGGCGCGAGCACGCGCGTACCAGGAGACGCCAGAATGAGCGAGCAGCAACAGCCGGCCTTCAGCATCGAGAAGATCTACGTGAAGGACGCCTCGCTCGAGGCGCCCAACGCGCCGCAGATCTTCTTCGAGCAGGCGCAGCCGCAGGTCGAGGTGCAGCTCCAGAACACCGCCGAGCGGATCGCCGAGGCCCTCTACGAAGTCGTGGTCACCGTCACTGTCACCGCCAAGGCGGGCGACAAGACCTACTTCCTGGTCGAGGGATCGCAGGCCGGGATCTTCCAGATCCGCAACGTTCCGGACGCCGAGCTCGAGCCGATCCTCGGGATCGCGTGCGCGAACATCCTCTTCCCGTATGCGCGCGAGACCGTCGCCGACCTGATCGCGCGGGCGGGCTTCCCGCCGATCCACCTCGCGCCGGTCAATTTCGACGCGATGTACGCGGCCCGCAAGCAGGCCGCCGCCCCGGCCGACGGGCCGCGCATCGAGATCGCGCACTGATGCGTGCCGCGCTCGTCCTCCTCGCGGCCGCGGCGCCGCTCGTGGCGCAGGCCGCCGAGTTCCGGTCGCTCGCCGAGGCGGCCGTCATGTACGACGCGCCGTCGACGCGCGCGACCAAGCTCTACGTCGCCGGACGCAACCTCCCGGTCGAGGTGATCTCGACCGACGGGCAGTGGGTCAAGGTGCGCGATCCCTTCGGCGGCCTCTCCTGGGTCGAGCGGAAGGTGCTCGCCGACCGGCGCACGGTGCTCGTCACCGCGCCCGTGGCCGACGTGCGGGTCCGCGCGGAGGACGCCGCCCCGCTCGCGTTCCAGGCGCAGGCCGGCGTGGTGCTCGAGGTGATCGAGGTCGGCCGCTTCGGCTGGGCGCGGGTGCGCCACACCGACGGCGCGAGCGGGTACCTGCGCATCACCCAAGTCTGGGGCATCTAGCTTCGCCCGCGCCGCGGGCCCGCGGCTCGCCGTCATGCACATCACGATCCTCGGCGCAGGGGCTTGGGGCACCGCGCTCAGCATCGCGCTCGCCGAGCGTCACGAAGTGACGCTGTGGGCGCGCGATGCCGCGCAGCGCGCGGCGCTCGCGGCGGACCGGCGCAGCCGCTATCTCAACGAGGTGCCCATCCCGGCGGCGGTGCGCATCGCCGACGATGCGCTCGCCGCGATCCGGGGCTGCGATCTCGTCCTGGTCGCCACGCCGACGGCGGGCCTGCGCGCGGCGGCCGGGCTCGTGCGCAACGCCGGCAATCGGGTCCCGGTCGTCTGGGCATGCAAGGGCTTCGAAGCGTCGAGCGCCAAGCTGCCGCATCAGATCGTCGCCGAGGCGCTGCGCGCGGGCGCGCCGGCGGGAGCGCTCTCGGGTCCGAGCTTCGCGCTCGAGGTGGCGCGCGGGCTGCCCACCGCGCTCACGCTCGCCGCGGCCGACACGCGGCTCGCCCGCGATCTCGCGCTTGCGCTGCACCAGCCGCGCCTGCGCGTGTACTACACCGACGACGTGGCCGGCGTGGAGGTCGGCGGGGCGGTGAAGAACGTGATGGCGATCGCCACCGGCATCGGCGACGGGCTCGGCCTCGGCCAGAACGCGCGCGCGGCGCTCATCACGCGCGGGCTCGCCGAGGTCACGCGCCTCGGCGTCGCGCTGGGGGGACGGCCCGAGACGTTCACCGGCCTCACCGGCGCCGGCGACCTGATCCTGACGTGCACCGGCGAGCTGTCGCGCAACCGTCGCGTCGGGCTCGCGCTCGGCGCGGGCGAGCCGCTCGCCGCGATCCTCGCTCGCCTCGGTCACGTGGCCGAGGGCGTCTACACGGCGCGCGAGGTCGATCGTCTGGCGCGCGACCGCGCGATCGACATGCCGATCACCCGCGCGGTGTGCGCAGTGCTGTTCGAAGGCGTGGCGCCGGTTGCGGCGGTCGAGCAGCTCCTCGCGCGCGACCCGCGGAGCGAGAGCTAGCCCGCGTCCTCCGGCTCGGGCTGCCGCCCCGGGGCCGGCGGCGGCCGGACTATCCCTCGTACTTGAACGAGAGCTGCACCCGCGTCCGATAGGCGACGACCTTGCCGTCCTCGACCTTCAGGTCCATCTTCGTGACCTCGGCAATGCGCAGGTCGCGCAGCGACTTCGACGCCGTCTGCACCGCGCGCTTCGCGGCGTCCTCCCAGGAGTCGTCGCTCGTGCCGATGACGTCGATCACGCGATAGATACCGTCGCTGCGGTTCTTCTTGGCCATGGTCTAGCTCCTTTTGGGGTGGGTTCGACAGCGCGCCGCGCGCGCGGCGGCCGAACCATGATACGCGCGTTCGCGGCGCTCCGGCCGCGCGGCGCCGGGCTCGTTCCGGTCAGTGCAGCCAGGTGCGGGCGACCACCCAGTTCTCCACGCGCGCCGCGCCGGCGCGCTTGAGCGTTCGCGCCAGCTCCTCCGCCGTCGCGCCGCTGGTCATGACGTCGTCGACGACGGCGAGCGACCGTCCGGCGAGCGCGGCGGTGCACGCGAACGCGCCGCGCACGTTCGCCGCGCGCGCGGCGTGCGGCAGATCGGTCTGCGGTGCGGTGTCGCGCACGCGCTCCGCCAGCCCCGGCTCGAGCCGGACGCCGGCGCGGCGCGCCACCCAGCGCGCGATCTCCATCGCCTGGTTGAACCCGCGCTCGGCGAGGCGACGCGGCGCGAGCGGCATGGGCACGACGGCGTCCACCGGGCGGCTGCCGACCCGGCCCGCGAGCGCCTCCCCGAACAGCTCCGCGAGCGCGAGCCGCTTGCCGTACTTCAGCGCGAGCACCAGGCGATCGAGGGGGAACTCGTACTGCCAGACGGCGACCGTGACGTCGAACTGCGGGGGGCGGGCGAGGCACGCGCCGCAAACCGCGCCGCCGCCGCTCGGGCCGGCGCATTGCGGGCAGGCCTCCCCGAGCCACGGCAGGTCGGCGCGGCAGCCGTCGCAGAGGGGCGCAGCGCCGCTCGCCGCGCCGCAGAGCAGGCAGTCCTGCCCGAGGAGCGAGCGCCTAGCGATTGAGCCGATGTTGAACCAGCGCCGGGGCACGAGTTGACAGGGAACGGTGGCCGCCAGACACTCGCCGCCAATTGCGAAGGAAAGACTAAGTCGTGACGGATGTGACGGTCAACGCGGTCCAGTCGCGGGCGGGGCACGCGCCCCCGCGGTGGACGCCGGCCGAGGTGGGGCGGCTGTTCGACCTGCCGTTCAACGACCTCGTCTTCCGCGCGGCCGCCGTGCATCGGGAGCACTTCGACCCGAACAAGGTCCAGCTGTCGACGCTGCTCTCGATCAAGACCGGCGGCTGCCCGGAAGACTGTGCCTACTGCCCGCAGGCCGGGCGCTATAGCACCGGCGTCGCGAACGAGCCGCTCCTCGGCCTCGAGGCGGTGGTCGAGGCGGCCGCGGCGGCGAAAGCCGCCGGCGCGACCCGGTTCTGCATGGGCGCGGCGTGGCGCGGGCCCAAGCCGAGGGAGCTCGCCCGGGTCGCCGACATGGTCCGCGCGGTGAAGAGCCTCGGCCTGGAGACTTGCGCCACGCTCGGGCTGCTCCGCGACGGCCAGGCCGAGGCGCTCGCGGAGGCGGGGCTCGACTACTACAACCACAATCTCGACACCTCGCGCGAGTTCTACGGCGAGATCATCACGACGCGCACCTACGCGGATCGGCTCGATACGCTCGCGAAGGTGCGGCGGGCCGGCATCCGGGTGTGCTGCGGCGGCATCGTCGGCATGGGCGAGCCGCGCGCGGTGCGGGCCGAGCTGATCGCGACGCTCGCGAGCCTCGAGCCGCCGCCGGAGTCGGTGCCGATCAACGAGCTGGTCCAGGTCGAGGGGACACCGCTCGCGGGCGCCGCCCGGCTCGACTGGAGCGAGTTCGTGCGAACGATCGCGGTGGCGCGGATCACGATGCCGGCGAGCGTCGTGCGGCTGTCCGCCGGGCGGCGCGAGATGCCCGAGGCGGTGCAGGCGCTCTGCTTCCTCGCCGGCGCGAACTCGATCTTCTACGGGGAGCGCCTGCTCACGACCGGCAATCCGGAGACGGCGGCCGACCGGGCCCTGCTCGCGAAGCTCGGGCTCGCGCCGCTGGAATGAGCGGTTGGCTCGACCGGCGGGCGGCGCGCCGCTGGCTCGAGCGCGCGGCCCTCGCCCCGGTAGAGAATCCCGTCGCCGCCGAGGTCGATCGCCGGATGGCGGCGCGGCTCGAATACGTACGCCTCGACCCGCGCTGGATCGTCGACGTGGGCTATGGCGCCGCGGGCGGGCGGGGAGCGCTGCGCGAGCGCTACCCGAAGGCCGCCATCCTGCGAGTGGATTCGGCGTTCGCGCGTGCCCGCGGCCCGCAGCCGCTCGGAGCGCGCGTGCGGTCGCTCATGCGCGTGCGGCGGGAGCACCTGGTGCGCGCCGAGATGGGCGCGCTGCCGATCCGCGCCAGCGCCTGCGGGCTCGTCTGGTCGAACCTGGCGCTCGCCTGGTCCACCGACCCGGCCGCCACCCTCGGCGAGTGGCACCGCGTGCTGGAGGTCGGCGGGCTGCTGATGTTCTCTTCGTACGGCCCGGACACGCTGAAGGAGCTGCGTGCGGCGTTCGGCGCGGTCGACGCACGCCCGCATGTGCACCCGTTCGCCGACATGCACGACCTCGGCGACGCGCTGGTCGCCACGGGCTTCGCCGATCCGGTGATGGACATGGACGTGCTTACCGTCACCTACGATCGCGTCGCGGCGGTGGTGGAGGAGTTGCGCGCGACGGGACAGCGCAACGCTCACGCCGCGCGGCTGAGGGGCCTCACCGGGCGGCGCGCGTGGGCGCGGATGATCGCTGCGTACGGGGCGCTGGCGCGGGACGGGCGCGTGCCGGCGAGCTTCGAGATCGTCTACGGGCACGCCTGGAAGGCCGCGCCGCGGACCACCGCCGACGGGCGCGCGATCATCCGGTTCGATCTTCCCCGGAGGCGCCAGTGAGCGAGCCGGGGCGACGCTTGCAGCGAAAAGGCTCGAGTGCCGGCGAAGCCTGCGGCCCGGCGGCGCGGTCGAGCGCCGCTGGCTTGAGCCAAAACCCGATTGATCTCGCGCCGTTACGCGAGCGTCCGGCTTGCTGCGCCGGGCCCGCGTATGCTACCTTAGCGCGCCCTGACGCGGCGCTCGCGCCCGCGGGTTTCGGGAGCAAGGGGCGCCGCCCCGCGCATGCCCTCAGCGACGACCCAGGACCCCCTCGAGCATGACGGACGCGCGCATCGATCTTGAGACGGCCGGCGCGTGCGCCGGCTTCAACCTGACGGTGAAGCGCAACTGCTCGATCTCGCCGCGCGCGCTCGGTGCGCTGCTCGCGTTCACGGCCGGGCTGTCGTTCGCGATCGGGGCCGGGTTCGCCGTCTACGGCGCGTGGCCGATCCTGCCGTTCGTCGGGCTGGAGATCGCCGCGCTGGCGGCGGCGTTCTACGTGAACGGGCGGCATGCGACCGACTACGAGCGCATCGCGCTCGTCGACGGGTCGCTCGTCGTCGAGATCCGCGACGGCGCGCGCCTCGAGGAGCACCGGTTCAACCCGCGCTGGGTGCAGCTCGTCGTGAGCGGCGCGCGGCGGGACGTGCGCCTCGCGCTGCGCTCGCACGGGCGGGAATTGCCGATCGGGCGCCACCTCGACGCGTCCGGTCGCGAAGCGCTTGCGACGGCGCTGCGGGCGGAGCTCGCCGCGCGGGGCTGACGAGGCGTTCGCAGGTCGAGAACCAGAAAACGGGGAGCTGATGAGAACGAAGTCGAGACCGGTCACCGCGGCGGCACTCGTCGTCGTGGCGCTGCACTCCGGGCTGGCCACGGCCCAGCACAACCTGCCGCCGCCGGTGACGCCGATCGCGCGCGAGATCTACGACCTGCACCTGCTGATGCTCGCGATCTGCGCCGTGATCTTCGTCGGCGTGTTCTCGGTGATGTTCTATTCGATCTACGCCCACCGCAAGTCGGTCGGCCACAAGGCGGTGCCGTTCCACGAGAACACCACGGTCGAGATCGTGTGGACGATCGTCCCGTTCTTCATCCTGATCGGCATGGCGTGGCCGGCGACCAAGGGCGTGCTCGCGCTCAAGGACACCTCGAACCCCGACATCACCATCAAGGCGACTGGCTACCAGTGGAAGTGGGGCTATGACTACCTCAAGGGCGAGGGCGAAGGGATCAGCCTGCTCTCGAACCTCGCGACGCCCGCCGACCAGGTCTACGGCCGGACGCAGAAGGGCGAGCACTACCTGCTCGAGGTCGACCAGAACCTGGTCGTGCCGGTGAACAAGCGGGTCCGGGTCCTGTTGACGGCCGGCGACGTGATCCACGCCTGGTGGGTGCCGGCGCTCGGCGTCAAGCAGGACGCGATCCCCGGGTTCGTCCGCGACGCGTGGTTCAAGGCCGAGCAGGAGGGCATCTACCGCGGCCAGTGCGCCGAGCTCTGCGGCAAGGACCACGGCTTCATGCCGATCGTCGTCGAGGTCGTGTCGGCGGAGAAGTACGCGGTCTGGGTCGCCGACCAGAAGAAGAAGATGACCTCCGCCGTCGAGGACGCGGCCAAGCAGTGGACCCTCGCCGAGCTGATGGAGCGCGGCAAGAAGGCCTACGATCAGGCTTGCCTCGCCTGTCATCAGGCGACCGGCGCCGGGATTCCAAACGCGTTCCCGTCGCTCTTGGGGTCCAAGGTCGTGCTCGGCCCGAAGGAGGAGCAGATCAAGATCGTGCTGCACGGGCGCAAGGGCACGTTCACCAAGACCTCCGAGATGCCGCCGCGACCGGACCTCTCGGATACCGACATCGCCGCGGCGATCACCTACACGCGCAACACGTGGGGCAACAAGGCGAAGGACAACGTCGTCCAGCCCGCCGAGGTCAAGGCCGCACGGAAGTAGCCGAGGATCACGGAATCAGGAGCGTCGCATGAGCGCAGTAATCGATCAGCACGGCCACCACGACGATCACGCGCACCATCCGAGCGGGGTCATGCGGTGGATCACGACCACCAACCACAAGGACATCGGCACGCTGTACCTGTGGTTCAGCGGCGTCATGTTCCTGGTGGGCGGGGTCCTCGCGATGGGCATCCGCGCCGAGCTCTTCATGCCGGGGCTGCAGGTGTGGAACCCCGAGTTCTTCAACCAGCTCACCACGATGCACGGCCTCATCATGGTGTTCGGCGCGATCATGCCGGCGTTCGTGGGCTTCGCGAACTGGCAGGTGCCGATGATGATCGGCGCGCCGGACATGGCGTTCGGGCGGCTGAACAACTGGAGCTTCTGGCTCCTGCCCTTCGCCGGGGCGCTGCTGATCATCTCGTTCTTCGTTCCCGGCGGCGCGACCGGCGCCGGCTGGACGCTCTACGCGCCGCTCACGGTGCAGATGGGCCCGGGAATGGACCTCGCGATCTTCGCCCTCCACATCATGGGCGCCTCGTCGATCATGGGGTCGATCAACATCATCACCACGATCCTGAACATGCGCGCGCCCGGCATGACGCTGATGAAGATGCCGCTGTTCCCGTGGACGTGGCTCATCACCGCCTATCTGCTGATCGCGGTCATGCCGGTGCTCGCCGGCGCGGTGACGATGACGCTCACCGACCGCCACTTCGGCACCTCGTTCTTCAACGCCGCCGGCGGCGGCGACCCGGTGCTGTTCCAGCACATCTTCTGGTTCTTCGGGCATCCCGAGGTGTACATCATGATCCTGCCGGCGTTCGGGATCATCTCCGCGATCATCCCGGCGTTCGCGCGCAAGCCCCTGTTCGGCTACTCGTCGATGGTGTACGCGACCGCGTCGATCGCGATCCTGTCGTTCATCGTCTGGGCGCACCACATGTTCACCGTCGGCATGCCGGCGGCC
>Ga0187892_10010329_pt1 | contig 11883 bp, 24 predicted proteins | sample MA1701073metaG_FD_139345 | JGI IMG/M metagenome (GOLD analysis project Ga0187892, IMG submission 139345) | Bio-ooze microbial communities from a basaltic lava cave in the Kipuka Kanohina Cave System on the Island of Hawaii, USA - MA170107-3 metaG ...
ATCCAGAAGCCCGAATCATTCGATATATCGAGGTATGGAATGAATGGAATATTGGCTTTGGATTAGGAGGGATTGATGCATGCAGGGATGATCCTGGGCATCCCTGCAGAAATGCTGCGCTTTATGCCGATTTGCTGGAAAAGGTATACGACACCTTTAAGGCTGCAAGGCCAGATATTCTCATAGCCGGAGGGGCCGTGGCCGGTATGGGTCTAGAGTTCATGGGAAAACTGCTAGATGCCGGCGGGTATGAGAAGATGGATCTTCTGAGCTGGCATTTCTACTCGAAGCCGAACACATCCTGCTCAAATGCCTTAGAGGCCTCTGGAGCCGATGTAGCAGCGAAGTGGCTATCCTGTGTAGGTAAGGTGCGCGAACTCTTCACCTCGCGCGGCCTCTTGCCAAAGAGGCAGCTATTTACCGAATGGGGGCGATTCGATAACGGAACAGATCTGCGAAAGAAGTTGTCGGCGGACACGATCCTTGCGATGCATGAAGCAGCGAGAAAAAGTCCGGATGTCGCCGGATTATTTTGGTTCGATCTAGCTGGCCTGGGATCCCCCAAAAATGAGGGATTTGGCCTATTCGATCGCCAGGGCGGGAAAAAGCCGCAATTCTTCGCATTTAAGGCAGATTTGCATTGAATGTCGGACCCTGCCTAAAAACCCATTTTTGCCATGAAACTCGACGATAGAACGCAACGGTTGATATGCATCCTGTGCGCCCTGCTTCAAGGACAGGTGGAGGCTCATCAGGCCGGCCTGTCTGCCCGCCAGGCAGGGGCAGGCCTTTCGGCATGCCAGCGGGAAATATCGGTGGAAGCCGGCATGATTACGTTTACCTGCCCGTGGCCCAATAATTTGGCCGCCTGTCAATCCGCCGAGCTGCGGGCTAATCCCGCAAGATGAAAGGAGCGAGGGCCTCCGAGGGTGCGCCTACGGGATACCTATTATCCCGCGGGCAGGAGGCCTCGCTCTTATTCCGGTAATTTCACCGCGAGCCTCATGAGCTTGTGGAATGCCTCTGATACGAGAGGGATTGATACCCCTTTTGATGTAAGGACAATCCTCGAAGGATTGCTTGGCATAGAGACATAGATGCCATTATTCAGAGAGTAATCTTCTTCTCTCTTAACGGGGCTGACATCGCGTACATATTGTATCAGTTTGCCGATCGCCTTATGAGAAAGAGCAATCCTGTTGTTTGTTGCTTCATACTCGGTTTCTAGAAGAATGCTGCCATCATTTAATCCCATGGCCGTTATACCATCGCCTAGATATTCTTTCATTTTATCCTCAGGCTCGCTGAATTTAATTACTTGAGTTTTTATCCCCATAAAATGCTTTTCTACCCTTGGCTTACGCGCTTCTCGCCTCGGCCTCAGGTCGGCGCGCACATACTCGACTTCACAGGCCAGTACAGAATCAGCGCACCAAGTTAGGTCTGCACTCGGTTCCGGAAACGGCTCGCGCGAGTGGTTGGGATCATCGCTTACCTGTAGCCAGATTCGCGCCGGTGCCGTGTGCGTTACTCTGTTCGTCATGGTTCCTCCTGCAGTGCGATTGTGTCTGAGCCGGAGCAGCTGGCTGGCCTGCCCTGCCTGTAGCAGACAGGCCTGTCTGTTCGGCAGGCAGGCACTGCCAGCATTCGGGATCGTGCCTGCAATTACAGCCGCGTGGGTTGTCTCCTGGCGACCATTCCAGCCAGCCGCCTTCGTCCTGCGCCGCCTCTTGCATCGCTGAGTAGCATTCCGGGTGCATCTTCACTGTATTAGCTTCAAGACGATTGTAGAAACGATAGCGCTGGTAGGTTGCGCCAACATCAATCCATGTGGAGCACCATTGGCAGCGGTGTGCCTTTGCGGCCCTATGCGCTTCTGTTTTAGTCACTCGCATTTCTGTCCAACGATCCAATCGCGCACCTCCTGTGCAATCTCCGCGTAGCGCCGAGAGGGCGTCTTGCTAATCTCTTGCCCTGGCCTGAATGCGACCCAAACCTTGCGGCGGAGGCCTGCCGGCAGCCGGTACCAGTGCGCCCGGCAGCCCCACTGGGCGGGGGAAACCTCAACCGCGCACCCAGGCCAATGACATTGGTGGCTGGTGCGTTTCGGCGCAGCTGTTTGCCCGCCACCTGTCCCTGCCTGAGCAGACAGGTGCCGAACAGGCAGGGGCAGGTCCTCGGCAATCGCCGACCGCACGTAATCCGCTTTCTGTCCGATGGTCATTATGTTTATCCTGCCAGCCAAAAAAATCCACCGATTTTTACTGAATGTCGGGTGCGGCCTAAAAACCCATTTTCCGCCTGCCTGCCGGCAGGTGCGAATGTTTTGATTTAAAAAGCCCAGGAGTGGCTAGGAGAAACCACTCCTGGGAATGGGCATGCTAGCAGTCATCACATGCCCGAGGAGTTTCTTGGCGAGGCGTTAAGTTGTTTCCAAAGGGCGTCCCTCATTGTCCGTTCATGCTCTTCTTGCTGGCGCTCAAGCCATTCAAGGTCTTCCGTGATATTTTCAAGGGTATCGATATATTTGGCCCTAATCTTTTCGGATCTCATCTCAGAGATAAGATTCCGTAGTAGCCTGAAAATAATGGAAGACTTAAATCTCATGGCGCAATCCTCAGATAAAATGTTTAATCCAGATCAGCCCCAGATATATGGGCAGGCACCTGTCTGCCCGCCAGGCAGGGGCGTGCGCGGAAACCGAAAGGTTTCGCTGAGCGATTCGCGGCCAGGATCTCTTCCATGATTGGAGGGGGCCGCTTGCCTTTAGGTTGCCTGCCTGAGTAGACAGGGCTGGCTGCCAATGCTTTTGGCCCCAATTCCTTTAATTGCCGCTCGCTTTCGTCCTTCCATGGCCAGGAGTCCTGAGGGCAAGTTTGTATCCTGGCGGTTGCCGGAAGGCGGATCACTTGGGCCTCCCGGCGTGCCAAGAAATCATCGAGGATAAAGGGAGCCATAGGGATTTCCATATTTGCCATAAGGATTCGATATTGATTCTGGATCGTAGGGATTGCTGCTAAATCTTCCTAGATACTCGCCATCGGCTCCATAAATCTTCGGTGCATTCCTCGCATATGGATTTGAGATAGATTCATTGCTGTATGGATTCCCATATCTACCGTACGGATTGTCGAGGCAGCGAGAATCATAGGGGCAAACTGCCCATGCCTGCTTGGCCAAGCAGGCCAGCAGACAGATTGATATGATTATGTTCTTCATCATGTTTCGTTTCCTCCGTTTCCTCCGGATTTTCAAAAAATCCAGAAGATGCACTTTTTTGTGCTGCATTCCAGCACCATAGCTGTACTTCATATAGTGCATCTTCTGCCTGTTTTGGATTCGCGAATAATTCGCGGATGGCTCGCTCATCTTCGCTCGAGAGGCCGGATAGCCCAACAGCCTCGATTTTCTCGGCGCTCCACCTGTATTTTTCGATATTTTCGATATATTGCTTTGCGTCAAATTCCATGGGATGTCTCCGCCTCAGTTTTTCGATCCAACCGCTTAAGTGTTCTGGCTAAAGTCTATTCGACTATCTGAGCTTCAAGCTCGGCCAAATCTTCTGGAAGATCGTGGCTCTGCGATAGGAGCCATCGGGCCGCCTCTTCGCGGGAGGCCCATTCCACATGATTCCGCGAGCCTTCCCAATTATTAGTATGCTCTATGTAATACCGTCCTTTCCGTGAGCGATATAGTCGCTGATGGTCCCATTGCCCACCAGTTGCACGGGAAATATGGTTGCTTCCATTCCAAAAGCTATCCTCGCACCAATTGCCTGATGCTCTCTCAGTATCGATGATTGAGCCATCATCCATTCGATATTTGCTCATTTTCTCTCTCCTTCGCACATGTATCGCCGTGGGCGCCAACCTATGAGCTGTTGGTAAATTGGGACCCCATCTAAATCATAAGCGCTACGGCAGCCGAGCGCATTCAATTGCACGATGCACAATCTCTCTATCATCCGAAATTTCTTAGATTCATCGCGAAAGATGCCGATGAATTCGAATCCTGGCGTATTCGGTAAATCAGCAGGAAGCTTCACGGCGGCCTCTAGGGCGCCAACCTACGGCCACGGGCACATCGAAGATGGCCACAAGAGCCAACTTCTCTCGGCCCCATCCTTCGTCCTTCGTGTATTGCGCTGCATCAAAGCTGAATCGATAGCTGAGCTTGCTGATGTATTGGTTAAGGTCTTTCATTTCTCTCTCCTCTGTGCGGCATTTGATGTGCCATTCTCGGTGCCCTGACTTCACCGCCTAAGCCAAATCCTCCGGGAGCGAGTACTCATTAAAAATAAGCCACTGAGCCGCCTCTTTTTTTGGGAGATGGCGCATGAAATCAGGTAAACCTTGATGATCGCTCAAATACTCCATGTAGTATTCCCCGGACGGGAAGGTATAGAGTTTCTGTCGATAATTCTTTTCGGCCCAACTGTTTAATGCGCGTTTTGCATCGATAACATTATCGTTTACGAGGTATATTCCCCGACGATAGTTGCCCATTATTTCTCTCTCGGCTCCATTTTGTGTGATGCCTGCCTGCTGCAGGCAGGCCTGAATCGCATCATCGAAGGCCCTCGTTTGAGGGCCTTCTGTGCTACGATTACTCCGCAACTTCCGCCGGCACCATGCCCCGGCAGAAGTCTTGAAGCTCGGCTGCCGCATGATCCGCATACTCTTCCTTGGCCGCCTCTTGCTTAAAGCCATGTTTAGCGGCGATTTCATATAGGTCCTTCCACATCTTATTATCGATGCCATACTGGGCAATCTTGGTCAGGATGTCAGAGTCCATTAGGCCTCGATTCGCCAAATAGTGCTGTGCAACAAAAGCTTCTTTGATGCGGATGAATTTAAGCTGGCTGTTCGTGTACTCTCGTATCAGAGGCATTTCTAATCTCCTCAGTATTATTTAGTTTATCGATGCGCTAATCGCACCATCGAGGGGCCATCCTGGCCCCTCTGTGCTACGATTTACTTGCTATGGTATTTCTCCCTATGCTCTTTCCATTCCTCGCCCCATAGCCCTTCACAGCAGCTTACTGCTGGTTCGGGGATCTCTTCCGGAATGAACGTCGGATCGTAATGCGTAAGGTACTGGATGATCTGCTCGACAGATGTTACTCGTATTCCAGTTTTTTTCTCGATCTCATCAGCATAATAATGGTTTAAAGATATCATTTCTCTCTCCTCTATCTTGTTTGTGTGATGCCTGCCTGCTGCAGGCAGGTCTGAATCGCATCATCGAAGGCCCTCAGGGAGGGCCTTCTGTGCTACGATTTAGATGGCCTGTCCCACCACGATCCAACTACGATGCTTGTTGGCTTCTTTGCTCCCCATCGGTTTTGGCGATGATGGAATCGATATAAGGTGGCAAACTAGGCATTTCTTGGATTTGCCGACTTTCGGGGCATCATGATGATTGCATTTCATTTCCACTCTCCTATTAAAGACCAGGAATTTTCGGTGTCCTGGCGGCACCGCCGAAGCAGACTTTTTGGAATCTGCTTTGGCATTTGGCCCTGGACTGCTTGGCCAATCATCCTAAGGTTCCCTTGCGGGGCCATCTTAGGAGGCTAGGTGCTTGGATTCTCTTTCGATCACCATCTCTAGCTTCTAGAATCAGTATAGTAGACGGAAGATTGTTTGTCAAGTTTTTTTGACTAACATTACAAAGATTTAATATTAAATTTTCGTAATGTTGCTTGACCTGTCTGTCCGCCACCTGTCTGCCCAGGCAGGCAAGCTAGGCGTCGATTCGGAAGAAGCCGTTTCCGTTGGTCGGATGGCCTGGTGCTGGGGGCCTTCCTGCCTGAGTAGACAGGTGGCGGAGCTTGGAGATTCCGAGTTCCTTGATAAGTTGGTAGATGCGCGCTCGAGTGAGGCCGCTAATCTCGGAGCATTTATTGATATCCCACTTGCATTTTCGCAGAGCAGCGGAGAGGTATTTGCGGCGGGCCGCGGTCATGGTGCTGCGGTATGATTCCATCATAGATGCCTCGATATTTTTTTGCTTGCTTGGAGGCAGGATATCAAATATTCTATAGAGATGGAAGAAAAACTGGAATCTCCCGACCTGCCTGAGCAGACAGGTGAGCAGACAGGTGAGCAGACAGGGAGCGTGGTACGCGAGGTCGACTGCTTATACGCCATCATTAGTCGTTGCGATGGCCGACGGATTAGAGTCTCGACGGCCGATCGCTCTGATTCTCCCTCACTGCGGCCTGCCTGGGCAGACAGGTACGCTGAGACTCTCGTTTGGGAAAATGCCTTGATTATCGATAGGGAGTTAGCCCCAGCGGGGTCTGAGGTTGGGCATCGCAAGATGATTAGCAAGTGGTCAAATCCGCCCATGGAGGGCAAGGAATAAGAGTTTTCCGAACTGCGCACCCATGGAAGAAAAATTAGAATTTCCTGTCGAGACTGTTATTCGCCAAGCAGGAGGCGATCAAGAGATCGTGGTGTGGACGGGTTATCGTGTTGACTTGGCGCCGGTGCGAAGCTGGCAGGCTACGCTAGTCTATGAGGGCGATCGGATAATCGATATGGAATTGGATAGCGGACAAACAGGGCACCTACGGATGGTGAGAAAGTGGCTGGAGGAATGAAGAAGATAGGCCGGCCGACGAAATATCGGCGATGGATGTGCGAGCGGGCTGTCGAGCTTATGCGAGGCGGAGCAAGTCTCAATGAGGTCGCGGCCGATTTAGGAGTATGGAAAGAGAATATGACCGATTGGGAGAAGGTGCATGAGGAGTTTCACCTTGCATTGCAGCATGGAAGGTGCCTGGCCGAAGCTTGGTGGGAGAAGAAGGGGCGCGAGGATCTCAACGCCGAGCGATTTCATTCGGCAACCTATGGCCTCACAATGGCCAACCGATTCGGCTGGCGCTCCAAGGTCGAGAGCACGGTAAACGCCAGCGTAGGTGTCGCGGCCCTATCCACTGATGAAATCAGGCAGATCCTCGAAGAGCTTAGGGCAATCGAGCCTCAGCCTGCCTGCTCAGGCAGGCAGGCGGCAATATCTCTGCAAGAGACTGGAGTCGGAGCTGCGGATGGAGTTGGAGCGTCGGAAGCTCGAAATCTACTCGCCCCACCCGAAGCAGATTGAGTTTCACGCGGCCGGTGCTCGAGCAGTGGAGCGCTGTTTGCTCGCGGCCAACCAATCCGGTAAGAGCACGGCGGGCGCGGCCGAAGTAGCGATGCATCTTACTGGGCGATATCCCCCTTGGTGGACGGGGCGAGTATTCGCTGAGCCTGTGCGCTGGTGGTGTGCGGGGGAATCCGGTGAGAGCACGCGTGATACTCCTCAGCGCCTTTTGTTCGGGGCCATCGGCCATCCGGGGACGGGATTTATCCCTCATGGCGATATCATTTCGGTATCCCCGGCTCGTGGGGTGGCCGATCTCCTTGACCATGCGGAGATCCGGCATACTTCCGGGAGAAGCTCTTTCCTGAAATTCAAAACTTACGGCAAGGGGAGGGAGAATTGGGCTTCTGAGACTCTCGATGGGATCTGGGCGGATGAGGAATTGGAGCTAGGCCTCTATTCTGAGGGCCTTGTCCGGCTGCAAGCGAGAAATGGCCTGATGATGGTGACGATGACCCCGCTTCTTGGGCAGACAGCGCTCATTCGCAGACTGACAATCGATGAGCCGCCTGGGTCGAGCGTGACCCGCATGACGCTCGATGATGCGCTGCACTATTCCCCGGAAGAGCGCAAGCTTGCCGAGGCCAGAATCCCCGAGCACGAGCGCGATGCTAGGATTCGAGCTATCCCCTTCCTCGGTTCCGGGCTGGTGTACCTATCGGCCGAGGCCGACATCCGTTGCGAGCCATTTGCCATCCCCGCGCATTGGCCGCTTCTCGGTGCGATGGACATCGGGTGGGATCATCCTACGGCGGCCGTTAAGATCGCCTGGGATCGTGACACGGACGCTGCTTATGTGATTGCCGAGTATCGCCAGTCAAGGCAATTGATCTATCAGCATGCTTCTCGTTTGAGGGCCTGGGGCAAGACGCTTCCGTGGGCTTGGCCGCATGATGCGCTCAAGCATGATCCTGGATCGGGGGAGGAGATCGCAAACCAATATCGCGATCATTTGCTGAACATGCTTCCCAAGCACGCGACATTTCCCGAGGGGGGCTATGGATTTGAGGCCGGGCTCGAGCTTGTGCGCGAGCGCTTTGAGCTGGGAACCCTGAAAATATTCTCTTCATGTTTGATGTGGTTTGAGGAGTATAGGCAGTATCACCGCAAGGAGGGCCTGGTGCAGAAGATTCATGATGATCTCTTAGACGCCACAAGAATAGGGATAATGAGCCTCCGGCATGCGGAGGTTGCGGCCAGGACTGGAGAGGATTATAATAAATTTATGAACAAGCATAGACGAGAATGGGTATGATGAAAGAGGAATCCGGAGAGAGCACGCCAGGCCTGCCTGCCGGCCAGGCAGGCCTGCAGGTTGAGATTAAGTTTCGGTGCGCCAAAACGCTTGTCTGGCACCTCGCCGACAGTGATATTGAGGACCGCACGATAGTGAATAAGTGGTCGGTCGTCCCCCGCATCGTGTATGCCTCGGATAATTGGAGTAATTTGGAGTAATTATGGGATGGATTAAGATGCGGGCGGATCTAGATGGCTGCATGCGAGAGCAGGATGGCATGCTAAAGTTTATGGCCGACCTGAGCACTCGACTTCATGTATGTGAGAAGGAGCTTAAAAGATTAAAGGATATTCAAGAGGCAGTACCCGGAGGTATGCCGGATTGCCTTCCCATCAAGGGAATTAGAGAGGGCCTGTCTGCCAAGGGGGCAAAAAATGGATGATGAGATTATATGAGGATCATCACGCATGACTTAATTGAAACGCTAACTGATGAAGTGCGTATTGCACTTGGTGACTTATTGGACAATGGGCCGAATGAGTATGACGATCAGCGCGTAAAGACCCTCATAGGTAATCTTTGTGCGGTGCACGAAAGCCTGAGGATCACGAAGGATGGAAGCTCTGCTTGCGGAGCCTGATATCTGTCATGGTCAAAAAAGTAAATGCGGAAAGGACCAATCGACCGTCGCCTGTCTGTTGGCCAGGCAGGCCTGTCTGCTCAGGCAGAGCGGGTCTATCTAGCTGACCAGGGCATCCCAGGGTTTCTGCGGGCAATTGCCTCCAAGCTGGAAAGAGGCGAATTGTCTATAATGCGCTGCATTATAGTGGGCGAGGATCCGGATGGTAAAATCCTTCTGTATGGCCGAAGCCCTCCAGTCAAGGGGACTGATGACATAAAACTATTATGGGAGAGGATTACATCTGCCTGGGGCTTGGCTGTCCGCAAGGCGATGGAAGAGGACTGTAGCCATGCCGAAATTCCGGAAGAAGCCTGTGGTAGTTGAAGCTATGCAATGGTTTAAGCCGGGCGACCACCCAAAAGTAGTCTACCCAGTTCCGGACCGCATACAGACCTGCCTGGCCGCTCAGGCAGAGGCAGGAGGAATGGGGGCAATCAAGACGCTTGAGGGGTGGCATCTTGTCGTCCCAGGCGACTGGATCATTTGCGGCGTGAAGAGTGAGCACTATGCGTGCAAGCCCGACATTTTTGAGATGACTTATGAGGCCGTGAGCGAGTAGAATCCTTCTGTATGGCGATGCCGCCTGATTACGCAGATTTATCAATCGTCCATCCTCAGGTGGGCAGGGAGTCGTTGGATGAGTTGATCCTTTCCAATCCACTGGATTCTGATTCACCTCCCAAGGGACTCGAAGAATCAGAAGTAATAGCCATTCTGGATTCATGGGAGGCATCGGCTATCTCAACCCGGATGGATGATGTCTCGCGAGAGCGGGCCAGAGCAATCGAATTCTACAACCAAGAGCCATACGGAAATGAGCAGAAGAACTGGTCGAAGTTTGTAAGCTCGGAGACTTTCGATACGATTGAGTGGCTCAAGACCGAGCTTCTCAAGATTTTCACCTCATCCGCAAGCATCGTCGAATTCCTACCGGAGAGCGAGGAGGACATAGAGAGCGCGAAGCAGAAAACGCAGTACTGTAACTACATTTTCTTTCGCCGCAACAATGGATTCGAAATCCTTCTCAATCTTCTGCACGATGCGCTTCTGCAGAAGAACTCCATCGTGAAGATCTATGCGGAGAAAATACGCCCCGAGCCGGAGAAGTACAGAGGCCTAACCGAGGAGCAAGTCACACTGCTCTCGGCGCAAGGCGATGTGATGTCTGTTGCGCCATCATCCGATGGCTTTTTCGAGGCGGAGGTCCTGCCTGCTGATCCTGGCTACGATATCGTGATTGAGGTCATCCCCCCGGAGGATTTTTACGTCAATTCCGACCACAAATCGATTTCCGTTGCCGATGCTGATTTTGTGCAGCATCGCTCAAGGATGAGCCTATCGGCTCTGCGTGAGAGAGGAATAATCGGGTTAGATGACGAGCCTGAGGGGGATGCCGGCGAAGATGATTGGAATGACGAGGAATTGGCTAGGGATGAAGATCTCTCCGATTTCTACCGCTATACGCAGCCATTAGATCCGGCAATGAAGCGCGTGGTGGTGAAGGATTGCAGCGTACGGATCGATTTTGATGATGATGGCATAGCCGAGCGCCGGCGGATCATCCGAATTGGATCGAAGGTATATATGAATGAGCGGATTAAGCATATCGGATATGCCTGCTTTTCTCCGATGCCGCAGCCGCACAGATGGCTTGGCAAGAGTGAGGCTGACCTCACCATGTCCCTGCAACTCATTTCTTCTGAGTTGCAGCGCCAGTTGCTGAACAATATCTACCTTTCGAATCATCAGCGGCCGATAGTGCTTGAAGGCGCATCCGGGCCTTTGGTTAACCTGGAATCTCTCATGTCCGCCGGACCCGGAGAGCCGATATTCGAGCGATCGGCGGGGGCATTGCGATTCGAGCAGCCGGGGTTCATTGCATCGGATCTGCTAGCCGTTAAAGGAGAGCTGAGGGAGCAATTACAAAGCCGAACTGGCGTCCTTGGGCAGAAGGTTGATGCGGATGTCATTGCGCGAACGGCATCCGGCGGCGCAGTCGCCTCCGTAATCGCGGCCGAGACGGGAGATAGCAGGGTACAAGGGATAGCAAGAATTTTCGCCGAGATTACTCTCAAGGAGATCTTCAAAATTGTGGTTCAGATCGCGCGCGATCACCAGAATCCCCCACAAGAATTCCGGCTGGGCAATAAATTTATCTCCGTTGATCCGCGCGAATGGAGCAGCATGGCGGATACGATTACCAATGTTGGGCTGGGTAGTGGCGCCTCCGGAAGAAATGCGGCCTCTATGAAAGAAATCATTGATCAACAGCAGCTTGCCGTACAGGCGGGGGGGCTTGGAACACTCGTCACCGCCAAGAATATCTACAATTCCGTATCCATGTACGCGGAGCTTATTGGGTTCCGCGATCCTAATCTGTTTTGGACTGATCCCGATACGGTTGAACAAGCTCCGGAAGGCCCGAGCGAGCAAGACAAGCTTATTGCCGCGCAGATGGAGGTCGAGCGGCTTAAGGCAGAGATTCGCGCAGCAGAAATCCACAAAGACCTGATAGTTGCGGAAATGGCGAACAAGAACGATCTAGAGATCGCGGCATTGAAGGCAAATACCGAGATAGGGCTAAAAATTGGATCCAGCCTACCCGTGCCTGGCCGGCACCTGTCTGCCCAGGCAGGCCTGTCCCTGCCTGGGCAGACAGGTAAGCGTCCAGGTAGGCCGCGGAGGATAAAGGGGAAAATTGGAGGAAAAGATTTTGATGTCAAGATCGAAGGAGGGGCCTGATGAAAGACTCGGAAATGGCTGAGTTAGCCCGCCAGGTAATAGAAAATCCTGCCTTCTCCATGGCCATAGAAGA
>Ga0187892_10010330_pt1 | contig 11881 bp, 11 predicted proteins | sample MA1701073metaG_FD_139345 | JGI IMG/M metagenome (GOLD analysis project Ga0187892, IMG submission 139345) | Bio-ooze microbial communities from a basaltic lava cave in the Kipuka Kanohina Cave System on the Island of Hawaii, USA - MA170107-3 metaG ...
AGCGCCTCTCCACGAACCCCATGACAGCCACCTCTCCCGCTCCCGGTGAGCAAAAAGTGAGCAACCGGTGAGCGAAACAACGGATTCTGGTGGCTGACCAGGGATTCCAACGGACACTGCCTGATCAACGAAAACAGCCCCTGACCAGGCACTATACCAGGTCAGGGGCTTGAGGCGGCGCCGGGAATCGAACCCGGGTACAGGGCTTTGCAGGCCCTTGCCTAAACCACTCGGCCACGCCGCCCGGACGCTCCACTGTACCCGCGGCGGGCTGGCAGGCGGCGAGCAGTCCGCCCGTATGGGCCGTGCGGGCGGCGCCGGCCGCCGCACCCAAGCGCCGCTCCGGCAGGGAACATGACCTGTGCCCGTCCGTGGGATCGGGCACGCAGAGGACGGCCGAGGAGCTGTACGAGGAGTTGGGCGTCGCGCCCGCGCGCCACGCTGATGGGTAGGACTGGGAATCACACTTATCTCGCGGGACGCGGCGACCAGTGGCGCGGCCCCACGCTTGCCTCGCCGGCGGGCCGGGCGCCGCCGGCCTGATCGTCGACCACCTGACCCATCAGGCGCCCGCGCTAGCTTGGGAGGATTCAAGAGACGCGCAAGAGGAGACCTGACTGACCATGGGGATTGACACTGGCGGCCGTGGGCCGCATGACCTGCACGCCGTCGCGAAGCAGATGGTGGCCAACGGCAAGGGGATCCTGGCCGCCGACGAGTCCAACGCCACGATCGGGAAGCGCTTCGGCGCCCTGAACATCGAGTCCACCGAGGAGAACCGCCGGTCGTACCGCAACACCCTCCTCTCCACGCCCGGGCTGGAGGAGTTCATCAGCGGCGTGATCCTCTACGACGAGACGATCCGCCAGAAGGCCGACGACGGCACACCGTTCCCCCAGCTCCTGGAGCAGAAGGGCATCCTCCCGGGCATCAAGGTCGACACCGGCTCCAAGCCGCTGGCCGGGTTCCCGGGCGAGGAAGTAACCGAAGGCCTTGACGGGCTACGGGACCGCATCAAAGAGTACGTGGGGATGGGCGCCAAGTTCGCCAAGTGGCGGGCCGTCATCAACATCGACACCACCAACGGCATCCCCCACTACGACGCCGTGGCCGCCAACGCCCACGCCCTCGCCCGCTACGGCGCCCTGTGCCAGGAGGGCGGGCTCGTGCCCATCATCGAGCCCGAGGTGCTGATGGACGGCGACCACGACATCGAGACGTCGTTCGAGGCGACGGTGATGACCCAGCGCCTGGTCTTCCGGGCCCTGGCCGCCGCCCGCATCGACCTCCAGGGGATGGTGCTCAAGCCCAGCATGGTCATCCCCGGCAAGAAGTGCGCCGACCAGGCGTCGCCCGATGTCGTGGCGGAGCGCACGCTCGACTGCCTGCGCATCTGCGTGCCGGCCACGGTTCCCGGCTGCGCCTTCCTCTCCGGCGGTCAGTCCGCCGAGGTGGCCACCCTGCACCTCGACCTCATGAACAAGACCGGCCCCCACCCGTGGGCGCTCACGTTCTCCTACGGGCGGGCGCTGCAGAACGAGGCCCTGGGCACGTGGCTCGGCTCCGCCGACAACGTGGGCGAGGCCCAGAAGGCCGCTTCCCACCGCGCCAAACTCACCAGCCTGGCCGCCCTGGGCTCCTACGAGAAGGAGATGGAAGCAGCCGGCGTGTAGCCGAGAGCGAGTTCACGATTCGGCCTGCGAAGGGGCGGACTGTGCGCCTCTCCGCAGGCCGTTTCGGCGGGGTGGGTTTCGCGGCTGGCCTAGCCGATCTGGGCCGGCGCCTTCTCCTTCTTCGCCCTGACCTTCTTCCCGGGCGCGGGCTGCCCCCGTCGCATCACCATCGCGGCGGCGAGCAGGACCACTGCCACCGCGGCGAGGCCGAGGAGGCCGGCGATGACGATCTTGGTGGCTTTGGACGCCCCGCCGGCGCCGACCACCGCGTGCTGGACCGTGCTGGTGTAGACGTCCTGCACGCCGAAACCGGGCTCGAAGCCGACGCGCAGGCCGGGCTCGGTGTTCCGGCTGTCGTCCCACCCGATGATGGTCAGCTCGTTGGTCGACGCCACGCCGACGGGCGGCGAGAGGTCGTAGTTCTGGCCCCAGACGCCGTAGGTGCGGTTGATGGTCCGGTCGGTGACCCGCAGGTTGGGGGCCCAGCTCTCCCCGCCGTCGGTGGAGTACGTGTAGTACACGTCGTTGCCCCGGATGCCCGGGTCGCTGCGGGTGTCGTACCAGACGGCGTCGAGCCGGCCGTTGGGCGCGGCCGCCAGCGCGCTGTCGAGCTGGATCACCATCTGCGACGGCTCGTCGTCGGTGATGTTCTTGGCCTCCGTCCAGGTCTTGCCCTGGTCGGTGGAGCGCTGCATCATGACGTCGTTGCCCTGCCCGCTGGCCGGGGTGGAGCCGCGCCCGTAGAGCATCACCAGTGTGCCGTTGGCCCCGCCCGCCTTGGTCCAGGCGATGCTGGCGGGGTTGCCGACAGCGGTGTAGCTGGTCACTGAGTTGGTCGTCCAGGTCTGGCCGCGGTCCCGGGAGACCGAGACGAACGTAGTCGGGGCCACGGGCTGGGTGTTGGGGACGTTGGACTGGGCGCTGCGCCAGGCCACGTAGACGTTGCCCTTGTCGTCGAGGGTGAGCCGGGGGTTGCTCCCCCCGAAGTTGGCCTCCTGGTTGGGCTGGGAGAGCCTGGAGCCCGCCGGTGGGGTCGTCGTCGTCGTCGTGCTGGCCGTCGGCGCAACCGTCGTCGTGGTGCCCGACGAGAAGGCCTGCTGGCGGAAGGCGTCGGTCCACACGCCCTTGCTCAGGTCGACAGGCTCACCGAACGTCCGGCCCGCGTTGGTCGACACCGCGACCATGGGCCGGGACGGCTCCTGGTTGGGGGCCAACCTGTTGGGCATGGTCTTGTTCCACGTCGCGTAGACGATGTCCTCGCCGCCGTTCTTGGCGTCCACGGCCAAGCCGATGGGACGGTGCTGCTCGACTGCCTCACCCTCCTTGCCCCGAGCGGGGGTGACGATCGTGGGCCGCCAGTTCTTGCCCAGGTCGTCGGTGCTGCTCACGATCAGGGACTGGTTGCCGAAGCGGGCGCCGCCGTCACGGTCGTCCCAACCGGTGATCGAGACGTACCCCCGGCCGTTGCGGCCCATGGCCGCCTGGTTGGCGAAGTTGCTCCAAACGCAGTGCGGGTAGTCGTTCGGCGCCGGCGAACCCTGGCTCAACGACCAGGTCTGGCCGCCGTCGGTGGTGAAGACGGCGGTGCACCGCCGGGTGCTGAGGTCCACCGTCGCGCCCATGGCGACCTTGGGGTTGCTCTTGTCCGCCGCCATGTAGGGCGCGGGGTACATCCGCGCCGGGTTGAGGTCGGCCTTGGTGGCGTGCACCGGCATGGTGAGCCGGGGGGGATCCGTCGCGGCCAACGCGGGGGAGACGAGCAGGAAGATGATCCCGACCGCGAGCAGCACGCCGCGGCCAGACCGAAGGAACCCAGGACGCGCCACGCCCGAACCTCCTGTGAGCGGCCCATGTAGATGTAGGCCGAAGGGCGCGATTCTCGTGACCGGCGACGGCTCCGGTCAATAGATGTTCGCGGCAGCTAGGTGCGACCGGGACGCGGCGTTGCCGGAACGTCGACCTGGATGGTCGTGCCCCGGCCCGGCCGGGACGTGATCGTCAGCCGCCCCCCGATCAGCTCGGCCCGCTCCTGCATGCCCACCATCCCGTAGGAGCCACGGTCCTCGGCCATGGCCATCCATTCCTCGGGCAGGCCGCTGCCGTCGTCGGTGACGACGAGGCGCACACCGTCATCGGCGGGGCCGAACTGGAGGGTGAGGCTGGACGCCTCGGCGTGCTTGGCCACGTTGTGGAGCGCTTCCTGGGCGATGCGGTAGATCGCCATCTCCACGTGGGGCGGCAACCGCTCGTCGGTGATCTCCACGCGGGCCTCCAAGCCGTCGATGGAGCGGGCCAGGCTCTCGAGGCCGGCGCCCAGCCCCAGGTCGTCGAGCACCGCCGGGCGCAGCCCGGTGATGGCGCCGCGCGCCTCTGTGAGGGCGTCGGTGGCGAGGGCCTTGGCCGCGCCCAGCTCGGCAGTGAGGCGCTCGACGTCGGCGGCGCCGGCCGAGTCCTCGGCCGCCAGCAGGTGGTACCAGAGGCTGATGAGCCGCTGGCTGATGCCGTCGTGGATCTCGCCCGCGAGCCGCCGCCGCTCCAGCTCCTGCGCCTCCACGGTCTGGGCCGCGAACCGCTCGAGGGTCTCCTCCCGCTCGGCCAGGCGGGCCACCAGCCGGGAGTTCTCGACGGCGCGGGCGAGCAGGTTGGCGACCTCGGAGAGGAGCGTGACGTCGGCGTCGTCCCACACGCGGGCCTCCTTGGCGTGCACGTTGAGCACGCCCACCACCTCGCCGTGGCACAGCATGGGCACCGAGAGCATCGACGTGTAGTCCTCTCCCCGCAGGGCGGGGATGTACTTGTAGCGGCGGTCCTCCCACTTGTTGGGCACCACGGCCGGCTCGGCGTGCTGGGCCACCCACCCGGCGACGCCCTCGCCCACCAGCAGTTCCACGGTGCCCACGACCTCGTCGAACGGCGGCGTGGCCCCCACGAGCTGCACCCGGGTGTGGGTACTGTCGACCACGTGGACGAAGCAGACGTCGGCGCCGGTGGCCTCGGTCATGACGTCCGCCACCTGCTGGGCGACCTCGCCGAAGTCCAGGTCGGCCGACGTCGCCTCGATGATGCGCCGGAGCAGGGCGTTCTCCTGCGCGGGATCGGTGGGGCTCATCTCGTCGTCCTCAGTGGAAGATGCCTTCGCGCAAGGCCGTGGCGATAGCCTGGGCCCGGTCCTGCACCTCGAGCTTGCGGTAGATGCCCTGGGTGTGGGTCTTGACCGTCTCCTCCCCGATGTAGAGCCGCTGCGCGACGGCCCGGTTTGAAAGGCCCCGCACCATCAGGCCCAGGACCTCGCTCTCCCGCTGGGTGAGCCCCACGTGGGCGCCCGGCCAGAACTCGCCGCTCTGGAGGCGAGCCGCGGTCATGGCCACCCGGCCCGCCAGGGTGGGGTCGACCGCGACCTCGCCCTCCATGACCCGCAGGAGGTGGTCGGCCAGCTCCGGCGCCGTCGTGGTCTTGAGGAGGAACCCGGACGCCCCCATGCGCAGCGCCTGGTACAGGTACTGCTCGTCGTCATACACCGTGAAGAACACCACCTTGATGGCGGCGAACTGCTCCACGATCTGGCGGCACAGGTCGAGGCCGGACGAGCCCTTCAGGCGCACGTCGAGCAGGATCACGTCGGGCTTCAGCTCCCCTGCGAGGGCGAGGGCCTCCTCGGCGTCGGTGGTCGCCCCGCGGATGACGACGCGGTCGGACTGGGACGCCAGCATGGACTGGAGGCCGTCGAGGACGACCTGATGGTCGTCCACCAGGAGGATCCTGACCGGCGCGGGCGCGGCCGTGGGGGTGGGGGGCGAGGCCGCGGCGCGTTCGCTCACGGCCACCAACCTATCCCCCTCGGAACTCCCCTCCCGCGGGGATGCGCCCGAGGATGCGTGGGCCTAGCCTGGCTCCCCCTAGGACCGGCGTCCGCCTTCGTCACGCGCCCGAAAGGCCCTGCATGAGCCAACAGACTCGCTTCGAGATCGTTCCCTCCGTGCTGCCCGCGGACTTCGCCCGGCTGGGCGAGGAGTGCGCCGCGCTGGAGGAGGCGGGAGTGGACAGGATCCAATGGGATGTCATGGACGGGCGGTTCGTCCCCAACCTCACCATGGGCCCCGACATCATCGCCGCCTGCCGCAAGCACGCATCGGTGATGTTCGAGGCCCACCTCATGGTGCTCGAGCCCCAGGAGCTCATGCACCGCTACGTCGAGGCGGGCTGCGATCTGATCATCGTCCACGCCGAAGCGTGCACCCACCTCCATCGCACCCTCGCCGCCATCCGGGACATGGGCGCGAAGTCGTCGGTGGCCCTGAACCCGCACACGCCCGTCGACGTGATCGAGCACGTGCTCGACCTCACCGACATGGTCCTCATCATGACCGTCAACCCGGGCTTCGGCGGCCAGGCCTACATCCGGACGATGGAGCCCAAGATCCGGGAGACGGCCCGGCTGATCGAGGCGTCGGGCTACCCGGTGGAGATCGAGGTCGACGGCGGCATCAACGCCGCCACGGTGGCGGGCGCGGCGGCGGCCGGCGCCCGGGTGCTGGTCGCCGGCTCGGGGCTCTACAAGCACTCGGGCGGGTTGGGCGCGGCGGTGGCGGAGCTGCGGAAGCTGGCCGAGGAAGCGGTGGCGGCGGCCTGATGTCGATCTCGAACATGCAGAAGGCGTGGCGGACGACCGACGGCAAGGCCTCGAGCCGGCCGATCATGCTGGCCATCGCCGGCGACAGCGCCGCCGGCAAGACGACCATCACCAAGGGGCTGGTGCAGGCGCTCGGCCCCGAGCGCATCACGTCGATCTGCGTCGACGACTACCACCGCTACGACCGCGCCCAGCGCAAGGAGCTGAAACTCCCCTTCACGCCCTTGCACCCCGACTGCAACTACGTCGAGATCATGGAGCAGCACCTCCAACTGCTGGCCATGGGCAACCCCATTCTCAAGCCCGTCTACAACCACAAGACGGGCGCGCTCGACCGCCCGGTCCTGGTGGAGCCTCGGGAGTTCGTCATCATCGAGGGGCTGTTGCCGCTCCTCTCCAAGCTGTCGCGAGCCTGCTTCCACGCCACCGTCTACCTCGACCCGCCCGAGCCGGTGCGCTTCCACTGGAAGGTCAAGCGGGACACCGCCAAGCGGGGCTACCAGCCCGACGAGGTCAAGAAGGACCTGGACAAGCGGGAGGTCGAGTCGGCCGCCTTCATCCGCCCCCAGCGGGCGAACGCCGACATCGTGGTGCGCTTCTCGCCCATCAAGGGCCGGGACCCGGTGCCCGCCGGCCTGGAGCACGCCTTCGACCCCGCGCCCCCGATGGCGGAGGCGGCCGGCGACCTCGACGCCTACCGCGACAAGGTGAAGCAATCCTTCGAGGACTCCTTCGACGCCATGCAGAAGTGGACGCAGGCGGCCCAGACGCCGCTGTCGGCCACCCTTCTCCTCCGGCCGACCATCGGTCACCCCAACCTCAACCGCATCCTCACCGACGACCACCGGGAGGCCATGCACCTCAAGCTCGACCGGGACGAGTTCGACAAGCCCGTCGACGCCCTCCACATCCACTCCTACGCCCGCCGGGAGACCACCAGGGAGGTCGAGGAGCAGATCTGGAGCGAGCTGGGCGTCAACGAGACCATCCCCGAATCGCTCGGCACCATCGACGAGGGCCAGCGCAGCGAGCCGCTGGCCATCACCCAGCTCATCCTGCTGTACCACCTGTTCCAGAACCGGGAAGAGCGCTGAACCCGGTCAGGACCGGCCGGCCGTCGGCCGAGACGGCGATGGTGGTGATCGACGCCAGGTGGACGAACATCCGGAACCCGATCCGGGGTGAGGCGGCGAGGGCCCACGCCACCGCCAGCTTGATGGGGTTGACGTGGGTGACGACGATGACGTCGGCCGGGGCGCGGGCCAGCAACTCGTCGCAGGCCGCGGCGACACGCGCCGCCGCGGACGCCATCGACTCGCCGTTGGGCGGGGCCCAGTGGACGTCCTCCGCCCAGCCCGTCTGGGCCAGGTGGCGGACGTCGTCGATGGGCTTGCCCTCGAAGTCGCCGTAGTCGATCTCGATCCAGCGGTCGTCGACGATGGCGGCGGCGCCGGCGGGGCCGATGGCGGCGGCGGTTTCGCGCGCCCGCCGCAGGGGGCTGGTGACGACGGGTGCGCCGGCCGGGAGCGCGACGGCCAGGACGGCGGCCAGGGCGGCGGCTTGGCGGCGGCCGAGGTCGGTGAGGGGCCGGTCGGACTGGCCCTGGATCAGGCGGGCGGCGTTGGCCTCGGTCTGGCCGTGGCGGACGAGGTAGATCATGCGCGGGCGCGCGGAATGCGGCCGGTGCGGAGGAACGCGGCGCGGGCGGGGCCCGGTCGGTCGAGCTCGAAGCGGCGGGCGAACCAGACGATCGCCGCCAGCCCGGCCAGTTCCTGGAGGACCACGACGCCGGCCGCGTGGTCGAGGGACGGCAACGGCTGGTCGAGCGCCCCACCCAGGAACGGCCACCAGAACGTGGTGGCGTCGCCCCAGACCCCGTCGGCGAGGAGGTGGATGAAGGCGCCGATGGGAAGGGCCAGCCACCGGCGGCGGGCGTGGCGGCGGCCGCGGGTCGCGAGCATGACCACGGCCAGGAGAGCGGCGCTGGCCAGGAGGGTGTGGCCGACCCGGGCCCCGCCGACGGGGGCGTCGGCCAGGTCGGGCAGCAGCGACCCGGCGACAAGGGCCCGGTGGTCGATGGCCGGGTCGTGGAAGACGACCCAGGTCAGGACCAGGGCGGCCCCGACGAACCAGAGGAACACCGGAGCGCTACCGGACGAGGATGCGGCTGCACTGGTCGCAGCGGATGAGGGCGTCGGGCGGCTCCCGCTTGATGCGGTCGACCTCGGTGGCGGGCAAAGTGAGGTGGCAACCGGTGCAGCGGGGACCGGCCAGGCGGGCGGCGCCCACGCCGCCCAGCCGGGACCGCAACTGCTCGTACAAGGCGAGGAGGTCGGCGGGCACGATGGCGGCTGCTCGGGCCCGGGCCGCCGCCTGCTCGGCCACCTCGCCGTCGATCGCCGCCTGCGCCTCGACGATGACCACTCTGAGCTTGCCCGCGGACTGGTCGTGGGCGTCCCGGGCGGCGGACAGGCTCGCCACCTCCTCGTCGAGCGGCTCGCGCTCGGTCATGGCCTCGAGCACGTCGTCCTCCAGCGTGCTCTGGCGCCGCTTCATGGACTCCACCTCGGCCTGCATGGCCTGCAACTCGCGCGGGATAGTGACCGCGCCCGAGTACATCCGGGCCTCGACGGCGGCGATCTTGGCCTCCAGTGCCGCCAGTTCGTCCTCGTGGCGGCGCTGGCGGCGGGCGACCTCGTCGCGGCCCGCGGTCACCGCGGCGAGCCGCGGCGCGAGGGCGGCGACCGCGCTCTCGGTCTCCGCCAGCTCGGCCAGTTCGGGGAGGTTGGACCGGCGGTGCCGCAGTTGATCGGCAGCAGTGTCGTGCTCCTGCACCACCAGCAGGTCCTCGAACTGGCTCACCGACGCACACTGTACGCGGGGGCGTCGGGGGCGGCTGATCCACGGCTGGCCGGTGCCCGGGCTGACTGGCGCCGCGCCGGCTAGGGCGGGACGGTCGTCACCAGGTCACGGGGGCGGGGGGGGCGGGTCGTACGGGTCGTCCGCGGCACGTCGTCGTCGTTGATGTTCGGGATGTTCGGGATGTTCGGGATGTTCGGGATGTTCGGGATGACGATGGTGTTGCCGAAGGGGTCGATGGTGATGATCGTCTGGTTCCGGTTCGCCGTGGTGGTGGACGGGTTCGGGGCGCCGGCGTCGTCGTCGTCGGACGACGACGACCGCTCCCGCAGGGGCGCCTCGCCGGCCAGGATGAGCTGGCGGGAGGAGCGCGGGTTCGACACGGGGTCGGGGGCGGCGAAGGTGGCGGGCCGCTTGCCCGCGGTCGCCTCCCGCATGTAGGCGCCCCAGATCTGGGCCGGGTACGTCCCCCCGAAGACGGTGATGCCGCCCACGTTGGTCATCGGCTGCTGGCCGCCGCGGGGCGTCCCCATCCACACCGCCGTGGACAGCTCCTTGGTGTAGCCCACGAACCACGCGTTGAGGTTGTTGTCGGTGGAGCCGGTCTTGCCGGCCACGCCCCCGGACCAGCCCGGGATGGCCGCGGCCCCGCCCGTCCCCCGCTGGACGACCTGGGTGAGCACCTGGTTGACGGTGCGGGCGTTCTGCACGGAGATGGCGCGCGCCGGCTTGGGATCGGCCTTCAGCAGCACCTTGCCGCTCCGGTCGGTGACCCAGTCGATGAAGACCGGCTCGCGGCGCTCGCCCTCCTGGGCCAGGGTGGCGTAGGCCGCCGCCATTGAGAGGGGGGTGGTGTCCTTGGCGCCGAGGGTCATGGAGAGGATGGGCGGGTTGAGGTCCTCGGCCACGCCCATGCGCTTGGCCGCCTCGGCGACCTTGGCCGGGCCGACCAGCTTGATGAGGCGGGCGTAGGCGCAGTTCACGGAGTAGACGGTGGCTTCGGTGAGGGTCATCACGCCCCCGCCCGACCCCTCCACGTTCTTGGGCTCCCAGATGGGGTCGACGGCCTCGGGGTTGGGGATGCGGCACGGCGCCGAGCCGTTGATGGTGTCGGTGGGCAGGTAGCCGGCCTCCAGCGCGGCCACGAGCGTGAACATCTTGAACGACGACCCGGTCTGGCGCCCGGGCGGGTCGGTCACCAGGTTGTACTTGCTGACGTCGAAGCCGGTGCCGCCCACGAGGGCTCGCACCCCGCCGGTGGAGGGCTCGATCGACACCAGGGCGGCGCCGAACTGGCCGCCCGTGTCGGGGACGATCGACGCCACCTTCTCCTCGGCCATGGCCTGGAGGGCAGGGTCGAGGGTGGTGTGGATCTGGAGCCCGCCTTTGAACACGGCCTGGATGCGCTCCTGAGCCGTCTTGCCCAGGCGCTCGTCCCCGAGGAGCAGTTGCTTCACGTGCTCGACGAAGTAGTCGCTCCCCTGGGCCGGGCGCTCGTCGGGAGGAGTGGGCAGCGGCTCCTGCTCGAGGGCCTCGGCCTGCTCGGCCGTGACGTGGCCGAGCTCGTGCATGCGGTCGATCACCACGGCCCGCCGGGCGAGGGCCTCCTCGGGGTTGGTCCACGGGTCGCCGCCCACCGGGTTGCGGATGACGCTGGCCAGGAAGATGCCCTGGCCCAGGGTCAGCCGCTCGGTGTCGACCCCGTAGTACTTCTCCGCCGCCGCCTCGACGCCGTACACGCCGTTGCCGAAGTAGACCGTGTTCAGGTAGCGCTCGAGGATCTCCTGCTTGGTCATCTGCTGCTCGAGCCGGATGGCGAGGGATGCCTCCTGGACCTTGCGGTTGACGTCCTGGCGGGGCGTGAGGATGGCGGTCTTGACCAGTTGCTGGGTGATCGTGGACCCGCCCTGGAGGATGTCGCCCTCCGAGACGTTTTCCACCAGCGCCCGGGCCATGGCCCGGAGGTCGAGGGGGCCGTGGTCGAAGAAGCGGTCGTCCTCGGCGTCCAGCACGGCCCGCACGACGTGCTCGGGCACCTGCGCCAGCTTGATCGGGACCCGGTTCTCCTCGGCGTGGAACTGGGCCAGGATGCCGCCGTTGCGGTCGTAGACCACCGAGCGGGTAGCCAGGGGCTGGAGGTCGACGTCCTCCCGGGGGCCGGTGGCGCCGGCGGTGAAGAAGTTGCGGACCTGGGGCGCAAGCGCGAGCGCGGCCGCGGCCAGTCCCAGGCCGGCCACGAGGACGACGCACATCAGGCGAACGAGCGTCCGCATCCCGCCGAAGGCTAGCGGCCGCCAGCGCTGAAACCGGGCGCGCCCCGGCGGTCGGCCGGCGCTTAGTAGCGGTAGCAGTCGAAGCAGCGACGGCTGTCCGGGACGGTGGTGGGGGCGTTGGGCACGTCGAGGTACGTGGCCCGCCGCTCGGGCGGGGCCGGGGCCGGGAAGGTCAGCACGGGCTGATCGGCGAGCAGCGGCCGCATGTAGGCGCGCCAGATCATGGCCGGGTAGGCGCCGCCGTAGACCCGGGGGAAGATCCCGACGTTGTACATGGGCACCCGGGCCTGGGGCGCCCCATCCACACCGCGGTCGACAGTTGGGGCGTGTACCCGACGAACCAGGCGTCGGCGTTGGAGTCGGCCGACCCGGTCTTGCCCGCCACCGGGGCGCCCCGCCAGGGCGGCCGCGGTCCCCCCTCACCGAGACGGTCCCCGTCCCCGACG
>Ga0187892_10010331_pt1 | contig 11880 bp, 14 predicted proteins | sample MA1701073metaG_FD_139345 | JGI IMG/M metagenome (GOLD analysis project Ga0187892, IMG submission 139345) | Bio-ooze microbial communities from a basaltic lava cave in the Kipuka Kanohina Cave System on the Island of Hawaii, USA - MA170107-3 metaG ...
ATGAAAACTGACCCGAGACGATCTTGAACGCTTCGCAAATGATCTGGGGGATCACACCGGTTTGGAAATCGGGCTGGTGCTCGATCCATCCCCGAACGGTCTGCACGTGCTTTCCATCGACGGTGCGGACTTCTTTTTCAACGCCCAAAGCGGCGAGTACGACGGTTGGGGAAAGAAAATACCCGGTGCGGGATCGAATTGCCCCGCTGCGGAAGGATCAGACTGGCATCCGAATTCCGAGTTGCCAGTTCCAAGGAAGGAGCCGGACAATGGGAAATGAATACCCGGTGTTCCAATTTGAACCTGCGTATGAAGGATGCTGTGTTCCGGTTTCGATCTTGAACAGTTTGACCGCGATCTATTGCCCGATGCGGATTTCTCCGACCGTCGTTCGGGAAATCTACCGCAACTCTCTGGATGATCCACAAGCCCGGAGAACGAGCAGCAAGGCAATCAAGAAGATCGTGAAGCGCCTTCAACAACTCAGCTCTGAGGAAGGATCACGCACCAATCCCAGATTCCGATGCTCGGTTCGCTACATTCAGGCCAGTGAAGTGAATCTCCTCAATGACGGATCTCTTTGCACCGCACTGAATCAAGGGGGAAGTGCAACCGTCCTTCTTTGGTACCCACGCAACATCAAACACGCGGTGGCCGTTCTTCGGTCCGATACAGATTACCTCTACTGCTTCGATGGAAGGCTTCGTACTCAATATCGTCCCAAGAATGGAGTCGAGTTCTTGAAGGAGCCGGGTTTCTGCCGAGGCCCCAACATGCGGCTTCAGAGGGAGTGGATCGACAGCTCTGATGAGAGCCGATTCTACGGGCTAGGCCGGGTGGCAACGAGGGAGGCTGTGATCTTTGTTCCCCTTTAGGACAGGGGGAGGACGGACGTGGAACGCAACGTGGGATGCCGTCGGAAGAGTGCAGCGAGAGGCAAGTGCTACTATGTGGCACTACTCGGCGTTACCTAGATAGAAGATGATTTCTATCCAGGTGTTCGTGGCCGTTGAAATGGGGTGAAAAACGCATGTTGGAGAACCCATCAAACCTGATTCTGACGCGGCTTTCGCAGCCTGCCGGGGAGAATTCCACGCAGCTTGAGAATCTTCTCACCGCGTATCGAATCGCGCTCACTCAACACGACAGTATCCGGTCCAGAATGGCTTATGGCCGCGATCTCAATGTGTGCTGCTGGGAGCTATCGGAGCACCTTGGCTTCACCGTTCAACACGTCGTGCTCAATCTGCCGTGGCTGATGGATCGGCAACGGGCACTCTGGTACCGCGACCGATTACGCGAAGCCGTCAGCAATCGCGGGAAAATCTTGGCTGATGCAACGATCAACCGCCGGCTGGCCGTCATGTCGGCGGTGATGCAGGAATTCATTCGAGCGGGCCTGATTTCTTCCAACCCGTTTGAGGGATTGACGCTCACGCGAGGCCGAAGCGATCCAACCCCTGCACTCTCGAACGACCAGCGCCAAGCGCTCGTGATTGCACCGGATGTCGAGAATGCCCGAACTCCCTTTGAACGCCGACGTTGTCTTCGGGATCGAATACTGCTGGCTCTACTTTTCGTGCATGGTATCCGAAGGGAGGAAGCCCGACTTGTTCGATTTGGTGACGTGACCATGAATCAAGGCTACCAAGTCTTGACCGTCCGGCAGAAAGGTGGGAAGATGATTTCCCACAGGCTCCATCCCAAGGTCTGGCATTACATGCAGATTTACCGTGCCGAGTTCTTGGAAAAAGACGATGACTTCCTCTTCGGCGGCCTGACCCGCAATGGGATTTCCAAGAACGACCAACCGATGTCGCCGCAGTCGATCAATTACGTCGTGCATTTCTGGGCGAGAAAGGCCCAAATAAAGGGGGTTCGCGTGACCCCACACTGCGGCAGAAGTACTGTGATTACCGAAGCCCTGAAAAAAGCACCTCTCCAAGTCGTCAGCCGGGGAATTGGACACGCCACGATCGAAACCACCGCGAGGTATGATCGAAGCCGCACGCGATTGGATCAATCACCGATGTCCTTCCAGAACGTTGAATTATGACTCGTCCCGTACATTGTTGGCCGGTCGAATTGTTCGTTCCGGCACGCTTCCCACCCAATCCCCAACGCAAGAACCGATTCGGCATTTTCTCACGCTAATACTCTACTGCGCCACCAGAGAAATCCCTGCCTGATCTGCCTGCCCTCAATTGTCTGAACAATAGGAAGAATTCGCCACGATGGCCAAGACCGTCTTCGTTATCTATTCCGAGGGGAGATTTCAAGGGGAGAATCTGGACATGCTCTCCCTTGCGAAATGGGAAAGGTTTCCCGGGTGCGGTCGAGGATCAATACTCCCCCTATAGATATATCCTATACTATTCTATCTCAGAATAGGACCTACATCTCTTCTCTACTATTGCCCAATTGTCCATACTCTTCCCACTCTGGTGTCCCACTTGTTGGTTCTCTTGTCCCAGTTCATGGACCTTCGTTTCTATGTATGAGCAATTGGAGATGCACTTGGTGTAGTGTTGATGATGCTATGTGTTTCTACCTTTCGTTACTCTTCTATGAATTCAGTTCAGGTAGTTGGAATTGACAGGTATCCATCAAGGAACCCACATGATGATGAAGTCGGGTAAACACGATCAAGACAACAAACGTCGTAAGAAACTGAAAGCACTCCGCGCTATCTTGCAATCCTACCGGGACCGACTTGGCGAAAGCTGCGCACCGGACGAACTCAAGATCATCGACGGGGTTCTCTATCGACTCAACCGTGGAGATTGGCCGAGACGGAACCTTTCTGATGCCTACCTCTATCTCGGCCAGTTCACACATTGGACACTCACGGTTCCGGCGTCCATGACCGGACTTCTTCAAGCGGAGCATCATCGACTTCTCGTTGAGGCCGCAGGACAACTCGTGCGCAGTGCGGCGGGATCGGAATACGAACCGGCGTATCGGATCGTTGCGGAACAGCAATCCAAGAGCGACCAACACTTACCCTTCCATCTTCACGTGGCCGTGTCATGTCATCGGTTCAGGCAAGCCGATCGGGAACTTGCCGGGCGTTTTCAAGAGCGGTATCCCGTGTCGGACTTCATTACCGAATTCTTGCAACCGATTTTCAGCGTTCCGCTTCTTCTGCCGAACCGACGGATGACCGACGAGTTGTCTTCTGCATGGGCGAAGAGCCTCCACAAGATCACGGGCGTTGAAGCTCCGGCATCGGACAAGCTCGTGGAGGTGACTACTTGCAAACGAGCGATGCAGACTCAAGAGGACCGCCGCAATCTCGCCCTGTACCATGCCAGCCCCCTCAAAACGCTCATGGACGATTTGGACTTCTACCGCCCAGAAGGCAAGGGAGCCGTGGTCCGCGTGGTTTACCATCGGCGTGGACGTGGGACCCTTGGGGCTGAGGCTTCCGGGCCGAAGGGCTTCACACTTTCGATGGAAGATTTCGTTCGTCGTTACGTGGTGCAGCCAATGACCATCCCCGTGCGTGCCGTGTGCTGCGGGGCACTGAGCGGGAATTCCATTTTCAACCCGGTGTTGCGTTTTGCTTCGGAGAACGGCTTCCTCGATCGACCGGCAAGTTTCTTCCAATTGCTGAGCGAAGGCATGACTTGGCGCGACGCACATGCGACGATGAGCGAGGCAGCTTAGATACTGAGAAGGGCCGTCAGGATTTCAGAAGCGAGGAGTCGGAGGACCAGAAGCCTACACGCTTGCTGGCGGCATCCGTTTGGAGGTCATTTGCGATATCATTGTGGGTCGGCACCACCATGTAGCCGGTGTCCAAATCTCCGACTACGACTAAGTGCGCGCGCTCAGCCCACGATATCGCATGGCAAAGACAAATCAGCGCGTCCACCTTATCTTGGTCTGCCTTCTGAGGCGTTTTTTTGACGACGCTCATCGCAGACAACCAGTCGCACCGAACCCTACGGGCCTCAAGGAACCGCGATACTTCGTCGCAAAGCAAGCACCAATCTTCCGGACGAAACGTTTTCCTGCGCATTGGGTTGTATTTTGGAACTGATCTTGGAACACGTTCGTAGAAGTTCGGAAACAGGCCGAGATTTCCCAAGGCTGGATAGACCTCGAAGTAAAGCCGCCCATCTGCCGCGTCCCAGTCATCGGGAAGCCGCACATGTCGGTAGCCGAGGCGCTCCAAGGCTTCCAGGAAACACGAGACTGGCGCGCCATTACCAAACATCCGAACGTTTCCTAGGTTTGCTGGTTGAACACCGGAATGGAACTTACCCATGAGCGATGATACGGCTTGCTCAACCGGCCGACTGCCCGTTTTGTTTTTGACCACCAATGGCTGATCTATTGCAACCACGTGATTCGCGGCACCCTGACCAACCTGCTCAATGTGGAGCAAAGCTTGTCGGAAGTCCGCTCGTTCAGGGCCATTGAGCTGGCGTCTACCGTCCTCGGCGACCAGACTTACGATTGCTCCGCAGTTATTTAGTGTCCACGCCGAATCGAAACCTGTTAGGACGTGCTTTGTCATTGTTGCTCCTGGGGAGAGATTGCCAGAGAGTGTTGAACATTAACTTCTTGGGCAATGCTAAGTACGCGATCGCAATCTTCAGGTGTCACAAATCAACGTCCGCCGAGGAAAACCGGATGCTGGGAATCTGATCGGCAGGAAAACTCCGAAAGTTGACCAAATCCGCTATAAACGAGAATGTCATCGACCATGCCCCAAGGCGGATCGCTTTGTGATTTCGACTCATTACCCCACTAATTGGGGCCGACCTCTTGATCCACTCATTGTCGAGGACTCGTGTGGGGAAAGACGTGATCCAGGCCACGTCCTGGAGGATCATCCCGGAAACGAACCGGAATCGGCTTTTCGTGCGGTAAATCACGGGATCGCGTACAGAATTTGGACTAGACGCAATTCTAGATTCTTGTCATCTCCACCATTGTTATAGAAGGTGCTTACCGAGGGTCGCCGCTGGGCCTTACACTCTCACTCAGCGGCGACCCAATTTCTTCGACTTCCATGTTTTTGTTACGGAACGAAGTGTTTACATGCCAGTGCCACGACATCTTTGGGGATCGACGCCTCACCATTGCAGAAGTTCAGGACTTCCCCCAGCAATTTCACGTAGTGGCGGGGTATGCAGTTCGCCGTCGAGACAATCATATCCGCTTCCGAGGCCGCGAGGGTTTTTCCTTCGGCGTCGGCTATCCGCTGAACGTGTGCTATGCTCGCCTGCGGAGTTGGGATCGAAATAAGCCGCTTGGTGCAGCGGGAGGCGATGGCCGGGTTGAGCGCTTCAGCGTCGGAAACGCAGAGCACGAATTGGACACCATCATTAGCGTCCTCAATAACCTTGTCGAATTTCTCCTGATCCTTTACGCGGTGAAACTCATCAAGCATGATGACCCGAGAACTGTTCGCCTTGGACAGACCCCACAGGAGTTCATGCCGCAGGTTCGAGATGAGCATCGAAGTCTCGACCGGGGCATCGTACTCGATATAGCCGTGGAATTCGGCGCCGCCGGGATTTCGTTCAATTTCTCTACAGCCTTCGCATTGGCCGCATGGCTCAAAGCCATGACGTTCCTTATTGGTGCACGCGTTCCTCTTGCCGATCAAACGGGCGATCGAAGTCTTGCCCGTCCCGTAGGTTCCGATCAAACAAGTGGCCTGAATGTGCCGACCTGCTTCAAGCGTTCGTGTAATCGCCTGTACTATCGGGTCAGATAATCCTTGAGCAAGGTGCTCGAACCGCTGAGGCCGGTGTTTCTTCTTCAGGTCCATTGCGTTGTTTCCTTTTCCGATATCGCGACTCATTTCTTTCCTTTCCATTCAATTGCCCAGAACTGCCCACGGCGGGTGGGCACTCCAAGTCCTTGTCCCCTGAACACTTAATCCGAAATACCCAAATGCCCGCGTTCCACATCGTCCGGCGACGGAAGCTGTGGGCAGATGGGCAATTGGCCATCCGGCGTCGTGAGCCGATATTGAAACGCACGTCCTTCTTTGCGCATCTCGATCAGTTCTGCTGCTTCAAGCTCCCGCAATCGTCGTTGCACGCTAGGTCGCCGACGATCCGTAAGCTCTACTATCTGGTGAATGGACACCCAGTCCCCCCAATGGAGGTGACGTTTGACGAATGCCTCCTCGCCCATCCGCAACAGTTCCGCGTGCTCAGGCCCCGAACTGTTTCTGGCCCATGCCAGGGCATGCGCGGCACGCTTCTCGATCACTAGCCGTGCCAAGTCGATCGCCCGACTTGGAAGGTCGGAGCCACCGATCGACGCGACTAGGAATTCGCGGGCGCAATCATAGACAGCGCGGTAATCGTCGATGATTGCCAGGATTCGCCCCTTTTTGTCCTGGCGCCGTTGGCGGAAATGCAACAGAGTGTGCGCTTTGACAAGGCTGATGATCGTCCTGTACGTTCGGAGAATTGTCATGCGCTCGATCGGGAGAAGAGCGCTCAGCGTGGGAGCAAAGGGCACCAAGACTTCCGCCCCCATCGGAAGCCGCCGATGAACGGCGCGGTGCAACTCGATAAGCTGTTGGACTTCGTCTTGTTTGGTGAGACCCGCGTACTGCTGCCCCATCAATTCAAGAACGATCTCAGTTCGCTCCGGCGAGTCAGGCAGGTCGATAACAAGGTTGCGCGACAAGTCCTGCTCGTCAAAGCTCGTAGCGACCGTCGTCTGAATCACCATCACGGGACCCTGGACGTGTTTGCGCCCGGATTTCCCACCTTGAGTCGTTTCGATCTCACACCAACCCTTCGAGTGCAACATCCTCAAAAGCTTCTGGTCCAATGCCTGACCGCCGCGACGCAAATCCATTTCGTCGAGCACGATGACGTGGTGGGCCAGATTCCTGGGGCCGTAATACAGCGCCTGCCTCGTTAAGTCGGTCAGGTGTTTGAGAAGTTCATGCGGCGTCAGACTCGCAGTTAGATCGGCATATCGTGTCTTCAGTGAGGAAGACGGTCCAACGAGGTAGACATAGACAGGCTCGTCGAGAAGGGCGCTAATTTTGCAGAGGTAAAGAACCCTTCCCACGTTGGGATCGGCCAGAAAGCCAACCCGGCTCATGTCGTCCAGCAACCGCGAACTCAAGTCGGGAGCTTTGAGGAATTCGGCGGCATGAGTGTCGGCATCCTTGCCGACTACCGGACAAATGGAGTCCATGACCACTCGTAGTGCCGCCGCCAGAACTTGATGAACGGCTTGGCTGCTGATTCCGGCAGTGGGCCATTCGAGCTTGTTAAACTCGAGGGAAAGCTGCTGCTTAGCCGTTGAAGATCGCGAGTCGAGCGTAATGCTCGCGAGGCGTTCACCGTGTCGCGATACGTCGATACGCACTTCGCCACTCTGGACGTGGGCGATGAGGAACGTGTACGGGGAGTCGGCGACTTCAATCGACGCCGATCGAGATGCGGATTCAGCGCGACCGCTTCCGTTAGCTTTGGTCCGGAAGCGAGAGATTTCCTCGCCGAAGCCCCAAGTCGCTGCAATCTCATGCGGGGCCGAAGCCATGTGGCCGTTTCCGTTCCCGTCCACGACTTGGCGGCGTGAGTAGGCGTCCGCAAGCGGCAATACAATCGCTCCTTGGAGCGCTTGGTCATCATCGCCGCAGATTGCCCGGGCGTTCACCGGATCGACGATGAAATCTTCGTTGACAATCGCCGCGACCGCACCGGACCAAAGGGAGCTTTCTTGAAGCGAAAGCCGCCCAATTTCGGCCTGACACGTCGGAGGTATCTTCGCCACGACGACGGCGAACACATCGTTGAACCGGTCGCTTAGGAAACGCCCCCGGATGTTCGGCGCGATGCGTGTTGCGCCGCTCTCTTTCGCCGCGTCACTTTTACCGTTCCCCGACGTAGCGTCGTTTTCCTGATTATTCATCCCTTCCTGTTTCATCGTTCTCTCCCCTCCACTTGAGTCCCCCTAAAGAGGGAGCCGCCACCGTGGCGGCTCCCTCGAACAATCGTTGAACCTCTCATCCTTTAAGATGCGAGTCCGTGTCAGATTCTGCGTCCCCAGTGTCAGGCACCTTCACGTTGCCGGGGGTAGTACCTCTATTGAGATAGAACTCCACGAATTGCCGAAGTCCCGACAAGAACAAGCGATCCGCCTCGATGTTCTCCGTGATCAACGTGTTGTCCCGCCTCTTGAGGTAATCCGGCACGTTTTGGAAAGGGCCGATGGTTACCGTAAAAAACACCCCCGTGTCCTCGGAACCATTTCGCTGGATGAGCGCAGCACGACGATTGTCTTCACCGCGATCGGGTTCGAACAATAGAATGGGTGTGGACTCTGGCGGCAGAATTTCCATCGCGGTGTGAGAACGTGCCGCCCGATCTTTTTCGCTCTGCTCGAGTTTCCACTTGCTCAGTTTCAATCCGAGGGAGTCTCCGAAGGCTTTTCTCAGCACTTCCATGACGACTCGAAGTCCTTGCTTTTGATTCCTACCGGTCCAGTGCATGATCCAGGGTCCAACGTTGCTCATCGCAACGTATACCGTCGCCTCGACGAGCACCTTTGTGCTGCCGCGCGGCATCACTTTCACAACCCACTGATTCTCAGTTAAGGAGCCGTCTGGTTCTCGGTCATGATGCAGGACAACAACGAAATCGCCGTGCTTCACACCAAGCAAGCCCTTGGCGTACTCCAAGAAATTCGGGAACGCCCGTTGCACTGCACGAAAGCTGAGCGGTCTCCAATTGGTTGGCGCTTTGCCGTTGCGGGCCTTGCACCCACCGCGCCAATAGGCATCCGTGAAGTGGGCGATCGTGCGATTGAGTTGTTCATGCTCCACTGCCGTGGGGGTTACGCTATCAAGCGTCGGTCGAAACGCAACGAAGCCAAGCGCTATCACAGCCTGTTCGTGGGCTGCCTCACGCGAGTCAAACGTCGATGCGAAGGCTGGTTGTTCAGCACACCATTCACCGACGGCATGCCCCAACGGCTCCAACAATTCCCGGCTCGGAAACAACCTCGTGACGATTGATTGTTTCGGATGCGACTTTTCCATTGTTTCTTTCTCCTCTTTTGCGACCTTGTGAGTCGATCTCACGCGGTCTAGTGTTGACCTACGGGTTCAGGGACCTGCCGATCAGGTTCCCTTGCTGCGATAAACGCCTCGATCCACCGCTCATAAGCCCGATCCCGTGCATCCGCCGTCTCGAACGGGACATATGCAATAGTGATTTGCCAATGACACGAATGACGGGGAATCGGTCTGAGTCTCGCGGCGCTTGGACTCTTCGACGGCGCTCGGTGGTGTTTCTCTGGCGGGTCCGTGAGATCCGTTTCAAGTTGCCGCGTTTCCGAATTGTCGTTGAGTCGGATACGCTCTTGTTGTTTCGATTCGCCTGTCATCTACCAAAGCTTACGGCTTACGAAAGATGCGAATCGGAAGTGACGACGTAATCTGTCGGAAGCTTCGCGGAAGACTTCTCGGACGATGAAAGGACTTGCAAACGGCGTGTTTTCGAGGTTCCGTATCGGCAGACTGCTATTTGGTCAAGGTGACGTTTGCCGACCAAATAGGGGGAACTCGAGGGACGACTATGCCCGAAACTAACGTTACATTCGATGAGGCCGAACACCTTCTCTATCGCTACGCGGCCTTCGTGTGCATCGACCGATGGTGCTGTCAGCACGGTGCCGATGACGAGTTGACGGTATCGCTCAAGATGCTTCTCGTGGAGGCGTTGGATGCTGTGTTGCCGAAGTCAGGCGATCAGACACCGGAGGCAAAAGCCGCTCGCCTCGAATCCGACGCTTTTCTAGCCGAACACCTCGGTCGAGATGTCGGTACGTTGCAGCAGACAGCCCAAGCGGAAATGGATCACTCGTTTCAGGAGGTTGAACGCCTTTTCGATGCGGCGTTTGCTGACGACGAGCTAGGGGAAGACCCACGATGGAAGTGCTACCACCAGTTTCGGGCTATCAAGGACCATCCGCTTCCTCTTTCTGGGTCTCAACGTCGGGCAGAGACCCTCGTCGCACACGCACGAAAGGCGATCGCCTGTCTCCGGGAGACCGGTGGCCTTGCCGGTGGTGGAGAGAGAACCGAGCGGGCCATTCATCCCTCGAATCCCGGTCTCGACAACGATGGTGAGTCTGTCCTACTCAAAAGTAAGGCGGATTACTCTTTTGCTGCCGACAAAATCGAGATGCAAGTTCTTGAGGCCCTCGATCGGCACCGCCGCCCGGCAATACTCAACGAAGTTCGGATTCTTGTAAATGACTTATCCAACCAGCTATATTCAACAAAGACGATCGGAGATAGGTTGAAGAATCTCGAAGGTCAAGGCTTTGTCGAACGGCCCCGCGGCAGAAATCGCGGTGTCCGAATCACCCAAGGAGGTAGTGAGTTTCTTCAGCGGCAGAAGCTAGTTCGGGAGAGGCCAGATCGTTGATTGTTGTAAACGCCTGCCTTGAAGAAGCCTCGATCAATGGTCAACTCGTTAACTCCCGCCGCCGGTTTCTCTACGAGGGCAAGCTCGATTGAATTCCTCGTTCGGTTGGAGCCGTGCATCGCCGAATTGGTGTCACACGAGGCATCTCTTTGTGTAGGTCACGGGACACCGTTTGTACATGCGTCAATCCAGTCTCTCAGATTCTGTTCCCCCATCTGAACGTTTGTCGGCTCAACCAGTGGCAAATGCTCGCTCGGTTGCGGACCGACCCCTGCGTTGACAGTGTTTGCCTTAAAGCATGACAACGATTGACAGTCGAGCGTGAATGCGGTGAGTGTCAATTCCCGATGTAATACGAACGACCGGAAGAACATCACGGCAGGAATGACGTGATTGAGCCAATCTTCGATCGCTCCCTGTTGGTCAAATCGCGGGTATCGAAAAACCGACCCACCCAAATGTTCCCAGCTAAACCGCTCGAAAGCACTCCGAATTCGACTGCGATCGTTGTTGTCGAGGTCGGTAACATCATACGTGAACGTAACGGGCATAAAAGTCGCTCCATCCAGTCTCGTTGTTTAGCTTGTTGAGTTCTGCAACGCCGAGACGGTTTCTCCGTGTTTTTCGTTTGAAATCCGATTCACTGTTCGACGCATTCTGCCAGATCGCGAGTGCGATGCAACGGACCCCGTCCATCCACGAGCAGCCTCCGAAAGAGTCGAACGTCATCGACCGTATACCCCCATTGGTTCGGCTTAATGCAACCGTTGCACGCGTAACGCCGCCCGATGACGACGCCCTTTCGCTTGGCAAAGAGCCGCCATTTCTGGATGCACCAGTGAGTCCGATCAAACACTGCGGCAACTTGCTCCGCATTCAGAACACCCGCAGGCATCCCGTGCTTATCAAACTCCCGCTCGGTGTCCCTCACGTCGCGCCTGAACTCCGCCTTCGGCGTCGGTTGCTCTCGAAACGTCTCGATCAATTTGGTGAAGTTCCGACGAGTTGGCCTGCGCCCGTGAAGCTCCCAGGCCATGAGCGTTTGCTCATCAATCCCGGCTCGCAGTGCAACCTCCTTGCGATTGACGCCGAGGTCCATCCGAATCTTCGTAAGCCGCTGGCCCAAGTTCTTCGGTTCAACTGGATAGTCGGGTTGCCAGTTGCTTATCGGAATCAGGATTTCCACAGGGATTAGGGATTTCTTGAAACATGGATGAATGGTCAGGGGTTCATGGCCGCCACGAGCATGAACGACGCGGGGAAAGTAACCGCGCTTTGGGCGCGGGCGATGGTCACGCAGCCGTCTTCCAAGGGCTGGCGAAGCGCCTCCAGGGCCTGCCGCGAAAACTCCGGGAACTCGTCGAGGAACAGCACGCCGTGGTGGGCCAACGAGACTTCGCCGGCCTGGGGAATGCTCCCGCCGCCGACCAGCGCCGGCGTGCTGGCCGAATGG
>Ga0187892_10010332_pt1 | contig 11878 bp, 10 predicted proteins | sample MA1701073metaG_FD_139345 | JGI IMG/M metagenome (GOLD analysis project Ga0187892, IMG submission 139345) | Bio-ooze microbial communities from a basaltic lava cave in the Kipuka Kanohina Cave System on the Island of Hawaii, USA - MA170107-3 metaG ...
CCACCAGTGCCAGCCCAGAGCGTCGGCTCCTTTGGCGAACTTGATGCCCAGCTTGCCGGGAGCAATGACAGGCTGACGGGGCGCCCCTGGCCTCTCCGGGTAGGCAGCATCGCCAACCACCCCGGAAATACCCACTTCGGCATCGTTGATGTCGTAGAACGGGGCCAGGTCCTCATAGGTGATCGGCCAGTTGATCGTCCCCTCCAAGCCGTGCTCCGTTCCCTTGCGGAAGTCGACCGGCTTGAAGCGCGGCCAGTGGCCCGCGAAGTGGATCGTGCTCCCGCCCACGGCGTTGTACATGAAGCACGTAGTGAAGCCGGTGATCGGGTAATCCTCGGCGAACTTGCGGACGTTGGGGTCCCAAGCCCAACCTCGCCGCCGCTCAATGTCCCACTCGTCATGGTGATGCGGGTGCTGGGCGGGATGTATCCAGTCGCCCTGTTCCAGGCAGGTAACTTTTATGCCGATATCGCTCACCCGCTTGCTGACCGCAGCTCCGCCCATACCTGAACCAATCACCAGGACGTCTGTCTCGTCGTGTCTAACCATTTTAGCCTCCCTTCTTCGGGCTCATGCCCTCAAGCTTTACAGGCTTGATATCTTTCGTCTTGGTGTAACCACCTCGACCGCGGGGAATCATAGAGTCGTCCCACTTTTCGGTAACAGTTAGATAGCCGTACGGCTGAGGAGGCCCATGATAGTCGCGGCCGGCCTCCAGGTTTTCCTGGATTGCCCGGACGACGGCCGGCCTAGAATAGTAGCCGAAATACACCATGTCCCTTAGTTGGGTAAAGAAGGCCGTTGAATCCACCTCAAGACGCTTGAGCACTTCAACCTTTTTATTCGCATCTGCTGAAAGGAATCCATCCCCCAGTGCGTCTACGGCGCTCTTGAAATCTTTCTCGGCAACAAAGGGATACCATTTAGCTTCCTGGCCGCTCGGCGTAACGTAGCGCGCCATAAAATCTTCCACCACACCTACCTCACTGGGGGCGGGAAAGCCTCCACCAGGAGGGATAATCTGGTCAGCGACCGCCTTTAGTATCGCTTCTTGCTTCGCACTGAATTTTATCGGCTCGGGATTGCCACCAACCCGTGGCTTCACGCTTTCAAACTTCTCTCTTGGATCATCGGGACCGGGGACGTCCGCGCCCATAAAAACCCTCCTTTTCTTAAATATGGGCCAGCTAGAGAGAAATCGTAATGGCAAAGGCCTTCCCTGTCAAGAGGGGTTTCCATAACTTAGCCTTTTGTAAAGGAGCGGGGGTTGAGTAAGTACTTACAGAAGCGGTCTCACCCTACTATTATGGAATGGAGAACGATCAGGCTGGACGCCCAAGACACAAGCGATACCGTATGGCAGGCGCTCATCTTGAGCGTGAGGAGGTTTCAAGCGATGCAACTGGGGATCATTGGCCTGGGCCGTATGGGCGCCAACATGGCAGAACGGCTGCGTCGCGGTGGGCACAACGTGATAGGTTTTGACCAGCGGCCAGAAGTATCCGACGTCAACACGTTGCCTGAGCTGGTCGAGCGCTTGGCTGTGCCTCGATCCGTTTGGCTGATGGTCCCCTCTGGCGAGGCGACAGAAAAGACAATCGCGGTATTGGCGGAGCTCCTTACTCCCAATGATCTAATCGTCGATGGAGGAAATTCAAATTTCCGCGACAGTATGAGACGCGCTGCCGAGTTGGAAAAGCGGGGTCTGCTTTTCTTGGACGTCGGCACTTCCGGAGGTATTTGGGGGTTGGAGAGGGGCTTTTGTCTCATGGTAGGCGGTAAGGTCGAAGCCTTCCAGCGTATGGAGCCTGCCTTCAAGACACTGGCTCCAGAAGATGGATACGCCCACGTAGGTCTAAGTGGTACCGGCCATTTCGCCAAAATGGTGCACAACGGAATTGAGTACGCCATGCTTCAAGCCTATGCCGAGGGCTTCGAGATCCTGCAGGCCTCGCAGTTTGGCCTAGATTTACGCCAGCTGGCCCATCTGTGGAACCAGGGCAGCGTTGTGCGCTCCTGGCTGCTGGAACTGGCGGAGAGCGCTTTCGCCAAGGACCCTAAACTCTCGGGAATCCGCGGCTACGTAGAGGACTCCGGCGAGGGACGCTGGACTGTGCTGGAAGCTATCAACGAAGACGTGCCAGCCCCTGCTATTACCTTAAGCCTTTTCGCCCGCTTCGCCTCGCGCCAGGAAGACTCATTTGCGATGAAGTTCATCGCGGCGATGCGTAACGAATTCGGAGGACATACGGTGAGGATGCTATGAACCTTGAGTGCCCGCCGCCGCAGGATATCATTATCATCGGAATCTCCGGCGATCTGTCGCAACGCAAACTGCTGCCCGCTCTCTATAATCTCGCCGCTGCCGACTTGCTACCCAAACGAGGCCAGATTATCGGCCTCGCCCGCACCGACTTAGGCCACGAAGGCTTCATAGATTTCGCCCGCCGATCGATCAAACTCTTCTCGCACACAGGCTTCGATAAGAAAGTATGGAGCCTCCTCGAGCCGCGCCTCACCTTCATCCGCCTGGATAACGAGGGATACGCTCGTTTGAGGGAGTTCGCCAAGGAGAAGGAAAGGCTGATCTATCTAGCCTTGCCCCCTTCGGTCGTGCCGGAAATCATCCGCAACCTACAGAAGGCCGATCTAGTCTCGGGAACGCGACTTGTGGTCGAAAAGCCCTTTGGATGGGACTTAGAGTCGGCAAAGGAGCTAGCCCGCCTCAGCCATGAAACTTTCGATGAATCGCAAATCTTCCGAATTGATCATTACCTCGGCAAGGAGACGGTACAAAACATCCTCGTTGTTCGCTTTGGCAACTCGATGTTCGAGCGAGTCTGGAACCGAGACGCCATAGACCACATGCAGATCACCGTCGCGGAGTCTATCGGCATCGAGCAACGGGGAGCGTTCTACGAGGAAGTCGGCGCCTTGCGCGACATTATCCAGAACCACATTTTCCAAGTATTGTCCCTCTTGACGATGGAGCCGCCAGCTTCGTTCGAGCCTGAAGCAATCCGCGACGAAAGGGCGAAGCTCTTCAAAGCCATGCACCCGCTCGACCCAGCAAATGTGGTCCGCGGCCAATACACCCGTGGCCGAGTGGACGGCCATGAAGTACCCGGCTATCGGGAAGAAGAAGGGGTAAGCCCAGACTCGACGACGGAGACCTTCGCGGCTCTAAAGCTATTTATCGATAATTGGCGCTGGGCGGGAGTGCCCTTCTTCCTGCGTACGGGCAAGAGGCTGCCGCTGCGAGCTACGGAGGTATTGATCGCTTTCCGGGAAGTCCCCATCCGTTTCTTCGAAGGCACTGGAGTGGAGGAACTACGTCCGAACCATCTCACCCTAGATATCCAGCCCGAGGAAGAGATAAAGCTAAGCTTCGTTGCTAAGGTGCCCGGCCCAGAGATAAAAGTTAAGTCAGTGGAGATGCGTTTCTCCTATGGGGAATCTTTCATGTCTAAGCCTGCCGAAGCGTATGAGCGGCTCATCCACGATGCTATGGTCGGCAATCACACGCTTTTTGCTCGGCGGGACGCGGTCGAAAGCGCATGGGCGGTAATGCAGCCGGTACTCGATAATATGCCACCAATTCATTTTTATCGGGCGGGAACATGGGGACCGCAAGTGGCCGAGTCAATCATCGCGCCCCGGCAATGGCACCTTAGGTGAAGCCAGAACTCCTAATCACGGCAAACATCTCCATTGCCGCCGCCGCGAAATTTCTCGCCCTGCAGCCGCGTACGCTGTCGCTGGCGGGAGGTTCGACGCCACGCCCGCTTTACGAAAGGCTATCGACTTGCGCCTTCCCTTGGCCGGACGTCCATATATTTTTCGGCGATGAGCGTTGCGTACCGCCCGACCATCCCGATTCAAATTACCGGATGGCCTACGAAGCCCTTCTTTCGAAGGTGCCGGTCACGGTCCATCGCATGCCCGGCGAAAGCTGCAACGCCGAAGCGTACGAAGAAGATCTCAGTGAGGTGGTCGGCCCGGGAGTGCCCCAGTTTGACCTAGTGTTGTTGGGACTGGGCGAAGATGGACATACGGCATCGCTCTTTCCTGGCGATCCTGCCCTCGAAGAAAAGACGCGCCGCGTCGTCCGCGTTCAACGCCCGGACCACCCGCGCTTGACCTTGACCCTGCCGGTTTTTTCATCGGCCAAGGTGGCGCTGTTCCTCGTTTCCGGGGAATCCAAGCGTGAGGCCTTGCGGCGTCTTCTCGAAGGCGAGGACATCCCGGCAGCACGCGTCCAAGCGGAGAAGGTACTCATCTTTGCCGACGAGGCGGCGGCACCCTAACCTGACAAGCTCATAGAGTGCCAAAAGGCGAGGAGGTGAAAATGGCCGACATCAAAGTCTACGGCGCCCCTTGGTGCCCGGACTGCAAGCGCGCTAAGAAGTTCTTGGGCGAGCAACGAGTCGCTTCCGACTGGGTAGACATCCATGCGGACCCTGAGGGCCTGCGCTTTGTCGAGAAGCTTCAAGGAGGGGGTCGCGTTATCCCTACGATCATCTTTCCTGACGGAAGCTATCTACTTGAGCCCTCTAACGATGAACTGGCGAGAAAGCTGGGCCTGCAACTACGAGCCCAGCGTCCGTTCTACGATCTGGTTATCATTGGCGGTGGGCCCGCTGGCTTAACCGCTGCCATCTATGCGGCTAGAGAAGGCATCGACTGTTTGATCGTCGAGAAAAGCGCCCTCGGTGGTCAAGCGGGGGTGACTGAGCGCATCGATAATTACCCAGGCTTCCCTGAAGGGATCGGCGGGGCAGAGCTGGTAGAGAGGATTATCACTCAGGCCCGCCGTTACGACGTCGAGCTGCTCTCGGCGGTAGGGGTCCGCAGCATCGCCGGGGAAGGTGAGGACTTGCGCGTCCTTACAGAACAAGGGGACGAATACGGGGCACACGCTGTCTTGATTGCCAACGGCTCGACCTATCGCCGCCTAGGTGTTCCGGGCGAAGATGAGCTCATTGGTGCGGGCGTTCATTTCTGTGCTACCTGTGACGGACCTTTCTATAAAGGCGCAGATGAGCTGTTAGTCATCGGCGGTGGCAACTCGGGACTGGAGGAAGGCCTCTTCCTCTCCCAGTTTGCCAAGAAGATCCGCATCATCGAGCGTAACCCGCAGCTTAAGGCATCTCAGCTTCTCCAGGACAAAATATTATCCCATCCCCAATTTGAAGTTCACCTGAATACAGAAGTCACCGCGCTCCAGGGCAGCGGCAAACTCTCCGCCGTACTTGCGCGGGATCGGAGCACGGGCGAAGGGCACGTTTTCCGTCCGGCCGCCGCCTTCGTCTTTATCGGTTTGGATCCTAATTCAGCCTTCCTCAAAGGAACGGTAGAGCTGGATCGGTGGGGGTTTGTTATCACAGACGACACGTTTCAGACGACGCTTCCCGGCGCCTTCGCCGCGGGCGACGTTCGCGCCGGCTCAACCAAGCAGCTCGCCTCCGCCGTGGGAGAAGGGGTAACAGCCCTCCTGATGGTGAGACAATACTTGCAAAAACATTCCCATCTAAAGCTAAGTGCGCCTGTATGATTTGGACCCCTAGAGATGGGCAACTTAGGGAGAAGGCAGTATTATGTAACGGGCTTGATTAAGTGCAGGCTGCGCCATTGACGTTTTCTCTCGCCAGCTTGAGGCAAACATCGCCGTTTTGCCTGCCGTAAAAATTTCACGGCGAGTTGGTACTGGGGTACCATGTGATAAGTCGTATGGGCCTCATCCAAGTCGGACAGCCAACCTAGCGTTTCGAGGCGAAGAAGGTATGCTAACTTTTCCTTCGTCGCTCGACTTCCCCAGGGCCAACGGTCTGGGCGGGCGTTTCTTCCTCGCCGCTGTACTCGTAGTCTTGGCCGCGTTGCCCTTACTGCTCCTCATGCCCCTCTTCCAGGCTCCTTTCGAGCCTGACCAAGGGGTCTACGCTGTCATTGCCAAAGGATGGCTGGCGGGGGACATCCCCTATCGCGACCTCTGGGATAACAAAGGCCCGTTGCTATTCCTCTGGTTCGCCATGGCTTTCCAGGGGCTGGGCGAAGGCTCCCTAGCCCCGCGTCTGCTGGCTGCCATGGCGGCTGCGGCCAGCGTTCCGTTCGTCTGGGCTTCGGGGGTTGCCCTATTGGGACAGCGACTGGCCCTGCTGGCCGCCCTGCTTTTCGCTACCTCCTTCGCTAATCTGTTCCTGCAGGCCAACGCAAATGCTGAGATTTTTATGCTTCTGCCCCTGGTGGCCGGCTTTTGCTGCTTTGCCAAGGGGGCACGTGGAGACAACCTGCCCTGGTTTGCGGCAGCCGGAGCCTTGACTGCCCTCGCTGTCCTTACCAAACAGACGGCGGTCTGGACTTTGCCAGCCTATCTGTTCTGGCTTGGGGCCCTAGCCCTGCGCCACCCCTTGGAGCGTGGACACCACTTGAAAGCAATGGGCTTGCTGCTAGTGGGCGTCGCTCTCGCCTTTGCCCCTTTCGCTGCCTACTTCCACCACCACGGTGCTCTCTACGATTTCTGGTATGCCACCTTCGCCTTCAACGTCTCCTTTGCCAGCCAGTTCTCAGTCTTCTCTAAGCTTATCCCGCCGCTCGTGGGGAACCCGTTGCCGTTGATTGGCGGGGCGGCTTTCTGGTTCCTGGCCCTACTTGGGACATTATACCTGTGGCGTCGCGGCGATCGCAGAGCTTGGCTGATCCTCCTCTTCCTCCTATCCGCCGAGATTGCCGCCCAGTCTCTTGGCAAGAGCTCGCCTCATTACAATGTTCAGTTGCTCCCCGCCGCCGCCCTGGCTGGCGCCGTAGGCCTACAAGTGGTGATCGAAAACTGGCGTGCTGGCCAGCGCCGGCTGGGCCAACTGCTCGCGGTCTGCCTGGCCCTCAGCGTGGCCGCCTCCGCCTTCGTATACGCATGGCCTACTGCGGAGGGGCGCTTCCTGGCTCAGTACGGCTTCACCTCCTACGCCGATAACTCGGTGGAGGCGCAAGAGATCGCCCAGAGGGTGGCCGCGTTAACCACGCCCGGCAGTTACATCTATGACTTCGGTCGCCAGAGCCAGATATACTTCCTGGCGGACCGCCTGCCCGCTAGCCGTTGGGTACACAATCGGGCTTATGAGGTGGATACTTCGATTATGGAGGAGATCTTGCGCGATCTCGAGGCCAAGCAGGCCAGCCTGATCCTACTCACCTTCCAGTGCGGCCCTTCCTCCCAGGAGTTCTCTGGCTGCGAGACGGGCCCGCCTGCGGAGCTTAAGGCTTACCTCGACCAACACTACCGCTACGCAGGCCGCCTACACTACGCCGAGTTCTACCTACGCCTGGAGGGGGGTGGTGGCTGATGGCTGACGTGCCTGGTAGTGTTGAAGTTCGCAGGTGGCCAAAGGGTTGGTTGGCGAAGTTTGGAATATCCCTGCCCCGGCCCGCTCGCTTCCTGCTTGTGGGCCTCATTGGGGTAGGCGTCAACAACGCCGTCCTTTTAGCCTTGGTGGACTGGGCGGGCTTTCCCCTCCTGCTGGCCGGAGCCTTGGCCATCGAAACCGCCATCTGGAACAACTTCCTCCTTAACGACCTCTGGACATTCGGGCGGGGCCGCAGGTTCCGCCCCTTGTGGGCGCGGGCCATAGGCTTCCACGCTACTGCCGCGCTGGCGGCGGCCATCAACCTCAGTATCCTGGCTGCCCTCGTCTCCTGGGCCGGACTACATCACCTGCCGGCCAACCTGATAGCCATCGCTGTGGCTGCTGGCATCAACTACAGTGCCAGTGCCATTTGGACCTGGCGACCGAGACCTTTTTCCCTGGCCACCCAGAGCCGAGTTGACGCCTGGTCAGTCGGCGAACGGAGCAAGAAGATTGTTGTGATCCCCACCTATAACGAGGCGGCCAATATTCGTCCCCTTTTGGCAAAGATACTCACCTTGAGCGCCGACTACGAAGCCATCATCGTCGACGACAATTCGCCTGATGGCACGGCTGACCTCGTAGCCAAGATGGCGGCTGGTGAGCCCCGCATCCATCTGCTACAGCGGCCGGCGAAACTCGGGCTGGGTAGTGCCTACGTAATGGGCTTTCGCCGGGCCCTGGCTCTAGAGGCTGACCTCATCTTCCAGATGGACGCCGACTTCTCCCACGATACCGAGGATCTGCTTCGGCTGGCCCAAGCGGCGCAGGACGCCGACGTCGTCATCGGCTCGCGCTATATAAGCGGGGGAAGCACCCCGGGCTGGCCCGCCCGCAGGCGCTTATTGAGCCAGTTGGCCAACCTGGCTTGCCGCTTGCTCCTCGGCCTGCCCCTCCACGATGCCACCGGCGGCCTCAAATGCTGGCGCAGGCGCGCGTTGGAGGTCCTACCCCTGGAACAAATCCAGAGCAGCGGCTTCGCCTTCCAGATAGAGATGAATTACCTTGCTTGGCAGGCCGGCTTCCTTCTAGTTGAGGTGCCGGTACGTTTCCTGCACCGCCGGGCTGGCCGTTCCAAGCTCTCCCTGGCGATAGCGCTTGAGGCGGCACTTCTGGTGCTGCGGTTGTCCCTAGGCTGGCGGCACCGTTATTACTTAGCCGCGGCGCCTGGCCAGCGGGGGCAGTAGTTCATGGCCCACCCCACCCCTCTGCGCATAGCCCACGGCTATGGCAATAGCCAGCGGGGAATCGAGGCGGCCCTAAATGGGCCCGTCGACATGATCGAGGCCGACGTTTGGTACAAGGCCGGCAGGATATTGATCCAGCACGAGCGCAGCCTGCCCTTGGTACCTATCCTCTATGGCCTCCGGCCGCGGGCCCCTGGACGTTATCCTCTGCCCCGCGGCCTCCCCCTGGCCCGCTGGCAGCTTCGCCTAGGGCTTAATCCCCTTTTGCTGGAACACCTCATCGAGGCCGTGGGCGGTCGCCTACAGATGCTGCTGGACCTCAAGGGCCCAGTAGCTGGGGCCAACGCCAAGAGCTTCGCCGACCGGCTGGCGGCTTATTTGCGCGACGTCGACCAGGAGGGTAAGGTTCGCGTCTGCGGTAACTGGCCGCTGCTGGATGCTGTCCGCCGCAATGCTCCGGAGATCAAAGTGCATTACTCGGTGGGAGGCCGACAGCAATATGAGGCTCTGCTCCTGCGTTTGCAAGAAGGGGACTCCATCCGGGGTATCTCCATTCACGCCTCCCTGCTGGACGAAGATAACACTCGCTTCATGCTAGATAAGGGTATTGAAGTCTATAGCTGGCCGGCGGACGACATCCCTGAGGCGCGACGCTTGATTGCGTTAGGCGTCGGCGGCATTATCAGCTATGACCTGGACCTCCTGGGGTTGCTCCCCCTCCTGGCTGCGGAGGCTAACCGCGCTCTATAAAATTCGAAAGTGCATAATAGGCTATGTCAAGTAATTGCTAGCTGGGCCAAGCTTTGCCGGATCATGCGGGTCACCCTAAACCACCATGGGGGAAAAGAAATCGCATCGGCATCAACATACTGACCTCTGGGGTTAGGGAACAATAAACGATTTGATTGGAGGCTATCCGGCCTCATAGACGGCCAAATTTTGATCGGCCTCCCGAGGATCAAGTTTCGATTCGGCCAAGCAGCTTAGCGTATTGAAGTAGATGGCGCACGGGCAGGTATTCCTCTATAACCCGCTGCCGAGCATTCTTACCGAGCTCACAAGCTTCGGCAGGGTTCTGAAGAAGATGGCTCAAGACGACGCTAAAAGCGTCTAGATCGGTGGGGTCTTTGACCAAGAGCCCGTGTACCCCGCTGGTGATCTGGTCCTGAATGCCCCCAACCGCAGCGGCCACGATCGGCCGGGCCTTCCACATAGCCTCGGTGACGGTGAGGCCGAAGCCCTCGCGCACGCTCTTTTGCACCACGACGGCAGCATGGCGCTGAAGCGCATTCACGATGGCCGCGTTTTCCTCCACGTCTGCCATGGGCAAGGAGGCTAGGTGGACCCGCTTACGTTCGGAGTGGGGAAGCCCGCGCCAGGCGGCAATCACCTCCTCCCAAACTGAAGCTCCTTCGGGGTCGTCCGTGACGGCCGTAACGTTAGGACCAGCCAGAACCAGTTCGGCATCAGGAGCCGCCACACTATCCAGAAGCTTTGAGAACCCGTTCATCACACCGATCGGGTCCTTCAGGTGATCCCAACGGGAGACTTGAACGACAAGCGGCGTGTCCCAATTGGGCGCTCGGCCCAGGCGGATAATATCGGCTTGGCGGTCTATGCGGCCCGGCGAGCCATCTTCCCTCAGGAATGCGGGGTACCCGTTTCCCATTGGGCCCTCAACGATGCCGGTATGGACGAGGATGGCGCGAACAGTGGCGTCATCGAGTTCCTGGTTTTTGGCCGAGAAGGGGTCAATGGAAGGAGGAATGACAATACTGCGCTCGCGTGCCCAATGCGGGATGAACGTCTGACGGGAAAAGATTAGGCTTTTAGCATGTTCCAGATACGGGGCTAGGAAGGCCCATCCCCTATCAATTTCCTCGTCGGCTTCATCTTGCCCAATATGGCAGCGCCATATTATGTAGGCACCCGTGCCCGCTAAGTGCGGAGCCAAACCTGCGGTCTGGGGATCGTGCAGAATGATGATGTCGCCAGGGCGAATCACTCCCTCAAGCTCCACCGCGTTAGCGGCCAGTACCTCATCATAGATACTTCGTTCTCGTTCGCCGAGCTGAGCACCATAACCACTGGATCCGTGGAGTGCGTTGTGCAAAGTTTTTGTAATCTGGAAGAACCCCGGCGAGCCCTCGATGACGACCCAGCGGGCATCGATCCCTTCTTCCCGAGGATAAGCCAAGATCGAACGTAGCATCTCAGCCACGCCGCCTCCGCGGGCCGTTGAGTTGACATTCCAAATTACCCGGCCCTCAAGCTTCTTGCCTACCGCCTTGGCGGCCGCCTTAGCCTCTTGGACGCGTTCTTCGCCCAGGAGAGATGCGAAGCGATCTATCGAACTGGGGCTGATCTTTATCTCTTGTAGTTGTGCCATATTTTCTATAGTTGCGCTATGTTTTAAGCTTGGCAAGGCCTAACTACCTCCTTTCTTTGTCTATTTACGTATTCGCAATCGTTACTTGCCCTCTTTTTAGCCTTCCGCAAATTTCATCTGAATAACTCGAAGGCGAAAACAAGGAGATTTTGAAAGCCGATACGTTAAGGAGGCAAGCCTAGCGCTATCTATCTTGCTGAGTATGCGCCCAGGCCACGCACTCTGCTAACTTGCTACCGACGTATCTGTAGGTGGGATGTCATCAACAAAGGAATAACCAATCCCGTGCTTGGTTAGAATCCAGCGGGGATGCTTGGGATCCGGCTCCAGCTTGCGCCTTAAGTACCATATGTAGAGCTTCACGTTATGTTTATCGCCGATGTAGTTGCTCCCCCAGACGTGAGTCAAGATCTGATCGTAGGTCACCACGTGGCCCCGCCGCTTCACCAGGAAAGAAAGGAGATTGAACTCGGTGGGGCTCAGATGAACGGCGCGTTCGTCAACGCGAACCTCGAAACGCTTCCAATCAATGATAAGGTTCTCATGGCGGAAAACGGAAGAGGAAGCCTTGTGATTATTACGGGCCTTATGACTAAGGACGGAGCCCAGCCGCCCTAACAACTGCTCGGCATTAACGGGCCTGACCAAGTAACCGTCAGCTCCCAGGTCGAAGGCCTTTTGTAGGGAATCACGGCTGGCCTGTAGGCTTACTAAGATCATCGGGACATGGGAATATTCGCGAATACGTTGCAGGCCCTTCCAGGCATGGGTGCCATCAATGGCAACGATCACTGCATCGGGAAGTAGAGTCCCAGGTAGTGGTGTAAGAGAGGTCTAGCGACAAGGAGACCACCGCGTCATCCTCACGAGCAAAGGCAGCATAACGTGAGGAGGTGACGAAG
>Ga0187892_10010334_pt1 | contig 11877 bp, 6 predicted proteins | sample MA1701073metaG_FD_139345 | JGI IMG/M metagenome (GOLD analysis project Ga0187892, IMG submission 139345) | Bio-ooze microbial communities from a basaltic lava cave in the Kipuka Kanohina Cave System on the Island of Hawaii, USA - MA170107-3 metaG ...
AGAATACTTAACGCTCTACGATCTCGCGGGAGTCGATCGCTGGGAGGCGTACCCGAAAGCAAGCACCGGCCCCGGGGCTTGATTCAACCCAGACCGAGCCACCGTGCATCGCTACCACCTGTCTGACGGTTGCGAGTCCAACTCCGGTGCCCGGCTCGTCGTTGCCCGTTGATCGTTCGGTCTCCGGCACCCGAGTGAAGAGATCGAAGATGCGTTCGTGATACTCCTCTGGAATCCCGGGACCGTTGTCGCTGACGCTCAGTTCCAGGAAATCTCCCTCAACGGTCGCGGTGACGTCCACGTGACCCCCAATCGGGCTAACGTATTTCACGGCGTTGGCGAGTAGATTGCCAATCAGGTGAGCGAGCTTGGTTGGCTGTCCCCGGCAGGCGGGGAGCGGACCGACGTCGACCCGAACGTTCTTGGCCTGGATCAGGGGGCGGAGAGTCGTTAAGGCATCGGATACCAGTCGTTCGAGCTCAACTCTGTCGGCGGGCTCCTGGGTGGAGGTAATGCTGAAGAGCCCGAGCAAGTCCCGTATCATGTCCTCGGTATGCCCAGCCATTCGCATGATCTGTCCCAGGTCCTCGCGACACTCTGTCGGAAGTGCGCCGCCATTCCGTTTGAGGGCCAGATCCGCGGTGAGGAGGATGGCGCTCAAGGGGTTCTTCAGATCATGCGTGACTGCGTATACGAACGCTTGTAGCTCGTCCGACTGTCTCTGCACATCACGATAGCTTCGTTCAAGAGCCGCGGTGCGCTCTTGAACTCGATGTTCGAGCTCGGCGCTGTGTTCCTGGAGCGCCTGCTTTGCAAAGACCAGATCAAGGGTGCGTCCTTCGAGGAGTCGTCGGGTCTCCGATACAAATATCGCGGCGACATTCATGGAGGCGAACACGAGAACGACACTGGCCCCCCCAAGATCTGGGCGCCAGACTGGCACCTCGCTCCATATCAGGGCCAGTACGCCGGTTTGTTCGAGAAGGATCAGGAGAGAGTAGAGTGCACCGAGTCCGTTGGCGACCACGAAATGTGCGAGCCTGCCAAGATACAACCCCGGGTTGATCAGTTCGAAGGTGTACACGATAGGCGCCACCCCAAGCCGCAGGTCTCCGCAGAACCAGAAGAGGATCGTTTGGCAGATGCCTTCGAAGGCGAGGTAAGCTCCAGCCATCAGCCGAGACCCGGCGGCTGCCCGGTACGATAGGCCCAGGACGACCGCCTCGGTCAGGGTAACGACCCCCATCGCAATGATGGGCATCGGATAGAGCTGCAATGCGGTACAGAGAACAGCCCCTCCGAGGAATGCCCAGTACGCACCCAAGCGAATGGGAACGGAGTGGCGGAACCGCTCGGCGTGAGTCAGGAGCAGCTCTTCGGCATCCATTTCCTAGCGGGACGACGCGGAGAAACGCGCGACTGGCACCGCCGCTGCCGCAGCGGGTCGACTCGTCCTCACGTCGTCCGGTTTCCGGGCGATGTGCGATTGAATGACGAGCGTATCGAGACCCGAGTTCAGAAACGCGCGCACAGCGTCGGCAGGTGTATCAACGATAGGGTCTTGCAGATTGAACGAGGTGTTGAGGACCATTGGAACACCGGTCAAGCAACGAAAGGCCTCGATCAGGGCGTGGAATCTCGGATTGTCGGTCTCGTTCACCGTTTGGAGGCGTGCGGAACCGTCACGGGCCACCACGGCTGGAACCTGCGACCGCCGCTCGCTCTTCACTCGTATGGCAAAGGACATGAAGGGGGACGGCACCCGATGCTCAAAGAACTCCCCCGAGTGCTCGGCGAGCACGGCGGGCGCATACGGCCGGAACCAAGCGCGGCGCTTCACGCGCTCGTTGAGCGCGTTGGGAACGAAGGGGTCGCGTGGATCGGCAAGAATGCTCCGGTTGCCGAGGGCACGTGGCCCCATCTCCGCCCGTCCCTGGAACCAACCGACGAGCTTTCCTTGCGCAAGCTCTCGCGCGACCAACCAGGCCGCGTCTTCACGTCGCTCGTGTCTCACTCCCGCCGCCCGAAGCGCCGCGACGACCTGGGATTCGCTGAACTCCCTGCCTAGGTAGGGTTCGACTACGACGGGCACACGTGGCATGGCCCACGATGGCTTGCGGCCTGCACCTTCGAGATAGTGCACCGCGAAGGCCGCTCCGAGAGCCGCGCCGGCATCGTTAGGATTCGGTGGCACGAAGACGCGCTCGAAGCCTGCCTCTCTCAACACACGCGTGTTACTCAAGCAGTTGAGCGCCAGTCCTCCACCGAAGCACAGATTCTCTTCCCCGAGGACGGTCCGTAGGTGCTGGGTGACGTGCAGGATCGCTTCCTCCACGGTGCGCTGCAGGGCATAGGCTATATCCATGTGTCGCTGCGAGATCGGTTCCCCGGCCCGCCGTGAGGGCCCGAAACGGGCCAGGAATCGTCGTGAAACCGGTCGGAGTTCCCCGTAGCGATGGTACTCAAAGAAGCGGGAATCGACGGTGTAGCAACCCTCCGGCAGCAACGTAATCAGCTTCCGGAACTCCGGGTATAGGGCGTCCGTCCCGTGCGACGCGAGCGCCATGACGGTGCCTTCGTCATGGATGGTACGAAAGCCCAGGTACTTGGTCACCATGCTGAAGACGATGCCGAGTGAGTCGAAGAACCGATTCTTCCCTACAGTACGGATCTTCGTTCCCGCTGCTCGGTAGAAGGACGTCGAGCATTCGTCACCGTACGCATCCATCACCAAAACGGCGGCGCGATCGAACGGGGAAAGAAAGAACGCATTGCAGGCATGTGCCTCGTGGTGGCCAACGTAGCGGACCTTGGGTCGGGTGACTTCCTCGAAGGAGCGGGCAAGTTCAGTTCCGACACGGAAGAACCGGAACGCCGCGGGCACGCTCATGTTGGGACTGGCGCGCTCCCGCAACAGGTTGAGGCTGTAGGGGAGAGTTGCCACGAGATGCCTGCCGACGGTTGCAAGGAACCGACCACCCCGCCACGGAAACGCCACGGCGTCACAGTCACGCAGTCGGAGGTTCAGGTGCTGGCGAAGAAATGCTATCCCTGCTGATGGGAAAGCGGTTGTCTTCTTGACACGATTGAAACGCTCCTCTTCCAGCACGAGCGCGGGCCTGCCGTCCTCCAAGAGGGCGAGACCTGCATCGTGGGCGTAGGCATTGACGCCGAGGATTCTCATGCGACGTGTCGAGGGACGGCGCTCCGAGAAGGCCGGATTGAAACACCAATCGAAGCTCGGAATGGCCGAGGTGGGTGCGCCGGGTCGGAGCGATTCAGCACGCGGTGCATGGCCGTCTCACCGCGAACATTACGGGGCTGCTTTCCCAGATGTTTCAGCGCCCCACACGCGCTGCTGGTAGCACCCCTGAATCTCCTCCGTCAATCGCGGGATGTCTTGGGCTCCCAGAGCGACGTCCCATAGGGAGTAAGTCGAGTGTGATCCTGAACGGGTCGGCGGTGTCGTAGGAGTTTTCCTACGCCGTACGAGACGAGCCGTGCGCAGGATTGCCTTGACCCGGCGGCCGCAACGGGACGATATAGCGCCCGAATGTGCCGTGTGAATCTACCTTCACGCCAGCGCGCTCGCGCCGCTGCAGCCGCGATGCTGCTGGCGGTCGCCAAAGTCGCCTTCGCCGTTCCTGCCGCCCAGACCGATCCCGGCGCGCTCTGGGAGCGCGGCCTCGTGATCCAGCGGTTCCCCGATCTGCGCGCGGAGGCGACGCTCGCGACCACCTTCCCGTCCGGCGAGCAAGTCAAGCTGCAGCTACGTCTAGTCGCCATGTTCCAGCCCGATGGAACGAGCCGCATGGCGCTCGTCCGCGTCACCTCCGGCGGCCCGCTCCGGGACAGCGCGTTCCTCACCGTCGAGCGGCCCCGGGCGGCGGACGATCTGTGGTTCTACCTCCCAGCCGTTGGCTCACCGCGCCGTCTAGCGTCCAGCAATCTTGCCGATAGCTACCTCGGCTCCGAGTTTCGCTATGGCGATCTCGTCCAACCGGAGCCGGGAGACTATGTGGCGACGCTCCGTGGCGAGGAGGCGGTCGAGGGCGAGCCGTGTTGGGCGATCGAGGTCACGCCACGCGACGCGCGCGTCAGCCGTGACACGGGCCTCGCCCGGGAGACGCTCTGGCTGCGGCAGAGCAACCTCGTCGAGCGCAAGGTCGAGCAGTACGATCGGCGCGGCACGCTGCTCAAAGTCCTCGACGTGCCTCGGCTCTACACGGACCCGGGCAGCGGTAAGATCTTCTCGCTCGAGCGCCGCGTGCGCAACGTCCAGACGGGGGTCGTCTCTACGGTGGTCTTCGACAACGTGCAGGCGAACCGCGGCGTGTCGCCCGATCTGTTTTCTCCCGCCCGCCTCGCCGATCGCTCGTGGGACTGATATGGAGCGGACGGCGCGGTGGCTCATTCGACGCTGGCCCGCTCTCGTGTGTCTGCTCGCCGTGCTCGGCGGCCTCGCGGCCTGGCGCGTCGTCAATCTCGAGTTCGATTTCGCCTTCCGGCACTTCTTTCTCGCCAACGCCGAGGACGATCTCGCCGCCGAGATGCGAGAGCGCTTCGGCGACAACGCGGGCTCATACCTGGTGGCCGTGCTGCAGGGCCCGGACGTCTTCACCGCCGACGCGTTCGACGCGATCGCCGCGATGAGCGATGCGGTCGCGCTGATCCCACATGTCGGGCAGGTCTTCAGCCTGGCGACCGTGCCCTTCATCTCGGGTGACGGTCGCGAGCTGTCGCTGGCGCCGGTGGCCGCGCTGGCACGGCGGGGCGCCGACCTCGCCCGGGTACGTGCCGATGTGCTCGCGAGTCCCGTCTACGCCCGCCGCCTGGTTTCCACCGAGAGCAGGACGACCGCCGTCGTCGCGCTGCTCGACGGCGAGCATCGTGGCATCGACGCCCGGGCGCCGACCATCGCCGCCTTCCGGGGCGCGGTCAAGTCGCGGCTGCCGGCGGGTTTCACGGTGCACTTCACGGGATATCCCGTCACCGAGGCCGAGTATGCGCGCATGGTCCTGCGCGGCTTTGCGATTGCCCAGGTGGCCGGCACGGCGCTCATGGCGCTGACGCTCTACGCGACCTTCCGCAGCGTGGCGGCCGTCGTGTTGCCGCTGCTCACGGTCGGCCTGTCCACCCTGCTGGTGATGGGGCTCGTGGAGCTGACCGGGCAGCGGCTCACGTTCACCAATGCGAGTGTGCCCCTCATGATGCTCGTCATCGGGGTTGCCGAGGTCTCCTTTCTGGTGTCGCGTTACCATGAAGAGGCGGTGCAGGGGTGGGACGACGGCGTGCCCGCCCGTGCGTGCGCGAGCGCGCTGTGGCCGGGTTTCATTGCCGGCTGCACGACCAGCGCCGGGTTCCTGGCGCTCGGCGCGGGGCACATCGGCCTCACGCGCGATTTCGGCTTCAACATGTCGGTGGCGAGCCTGGTGACCTTCGCGGTTGCCGCCTGCCTCATCCCGGGCGCCCTGGCCCGCCTGGGGCGGCCGCCGGAGCGCGCGCTGCGGGCCATCGGGGGTGGTGCGATCACACGTTTCCTGGAGCGGACGGCGGCGACGTCGGTGCTCGACCGCTCCTGGGCGGTTGTCGCTGGCACGCTCGCTCTCATGATCTTCGGCATCGCCGGCATCTGGCGGATCACGCTCGATCAGTACGCCACCCGTGAGCTGGCAGCCGATCATCCAGTGGTGATGGCCCAGCGCCTCGTGGACACGGAGCTCGGGGGCGCCTTCCAGACGAACGCCGTCGTGCGCGCCGCAGACGGGGGCCTTCTGACGACACCGGAGCGCCTCCGGTCGATCGAGACGCTCCAGACGTTCCTGGCCGGTCAGCCCGACGTCGTGAAGGCCTGGTCGGTGGTCGACTACGTGAAGGAGCTGCACGCGGCCATCCGCGGAGGCTCGCCCGCGGAGCGTCGGCTGCCCGAATCGTCCGAGGAGGTCTCGCAGTATCTCTTCCTGCTCTCGTCGGGTGGCAGCGGCTCGGATCTGCCGACGCTCATCGACCCGGGCCGGCGGTTCGCGAGCATCGTCCTCGGCACGACCGACCTCGGCACCGACACGCTCCGCGCGCTCCGGCGGCGCGCCGACGACTTCGTACAGCACGACCTCCGCGGTGCCCTCGACCTCCGCTTCGTCGGCGACTACTGGGAGATCACCCGCGGCAACGAGGTCCTCGCCCGCGACCAGCTCACGATGACGCTCGGATCCTTCGCGCTCGTATTCCTGCTGGTCGGGGTGTTCCTGCGCTCGTGGCGGCTGACGCTCCTCTGTCTGCCGCCGAACGTCGTGCCGCTTCTCGCCGCCCTGGGCTTCATGGGCTTCGCCGGCTATCCGTTACGCACGAGCACGTCGATCATTCTACCGGTGTCGCTCGGCATCGCCGTCGACACGACGACGCATTTCCTCAGCCGAGCCCGTGAGGAGTGGGAGCAAGGGGCCGACTATCCGGCGGCCGTCCGCCGCGCCCTCATCGGGACGGGGTGGAGCATGGTGTCCTCGACCTTGGCGCTCGTCGTGGGGTTCTGCGCCTACCAGGTGCCCGCGTTCCAGTCCTTTCATCACGTGGGCATCCTCGCGAGCTGGACCATGATCGTCGCCCTCGGCGCGAACCTCTTCCTCACACCCGCGCTGGTGCTGTGGACCAGGCCGTTCAGCAGGCGGCCCACGGCTGCGATGGCACAGCCGCCGCGGCAGTACGGACTAGAGGCAACATCCCGAGGGCGCTCGGGCTAATCGCGGGCACATGCGGCGCGAGGTGATTCGTAACCTTCCCGCCTGGCGGCGAGGACTAGCAGAAATTTTCGGATCCGTTCGCTCGGGTAGGTTACCCTCCGAGTTGCGTGTTGTGAGCGACGGCTCGCGGTGAGCGCGGAACTTTCACCAGACAGTCTGGCATCTCGATAGAGCCGCGCACGGGACGTCCCCAGAGTCAGCGGCGTTGCCAATGCTCAACACGTCACCGACAATCTCGCTTGTGAAGCGCGGAATGAACCGCGATCTCCACTAAGTCCCCGTTTCGTATAAAGAGGAAGCCCCGAACCTGCGGTGCGCCGCAAAGCCGGACGCATCCTTCTTGTCAAACGGCAGGGTCCCGCCGTGAAGCAAGCCTCACGCAGCTTTGTAGCCTGCTAGCTTCACTTCCCGTGCCCCGTTCTGCCGGCGATTGCAACAGGTCTAAGGCGACTTTGCCAGTCCTAAGGGCAAGGCTGGTCGCAAGCAATAGGTCCGGCCATTCCAGGGTACGAGAGTCAACTTATCTCAACACGCTTGGCTGCCCAGGACGCGGGGGGTGCTGTGGCGGCTGTCGGTACCAGAGACGGAAGTCACTAGAACTAGAGGGTTTGCACGTCATGCGAAACGGAAGTCTGGGCGTGCGCCGAACGCGGCACGCTCTTTGCGTTGTCCATTCACAGTGACCGTCTGGGCCGATGGATCCTCGGCGGCGCTCGGAGCTCAGAGAAAGAGATTCATCCCAATGAAATCGCCCATCAAAGTTCCTCGGCCTTCTTTTCCACGCGTTGAGTGCGTTTGCTCTTGTCGACTCAGCCAAATCCCAAAAACCACTACCGATGCCGAGCTCGAAGCTCGGAAGGGGTGTTAGCCAGCGGCTACTCCCTATCCTTCCGGCTTTGTGAGGACTGAACCTCCGAGAGCGAAGAGAATGCGGAGAGCGCGAACACTGATACGGCGGTGCCGTTGTCGCGTAGTGCCGTTGTCGCTCGCGATAGCTTCCCTCGTGGCTGCGCCGGACTTGCATGCGCAAGCGACTGGCCTGCGTGATTCTGCAGTCACACAAGCCATCGCTGACACGGGCGCGGCCGACGTCATCGTACTTCTGCGGGGATCGCCGGCGATCACGGCCCCTGGGTTGGCCGCAACGAGCGCGAAATTCGCGCTGCGGCTCCGGCAGGATGCGGTGCTCCGGAATCTCGGAGACTCCGTCACCCTACGGCATCGCTACTCGCGTTTGAGCGGCTTCGCCGGCCGAATTGATGCTGACGGCTTTGAGGCACTTCTTGCCGACCCTGACGTCGAGCGTGTCTACTTCGACGGGAAGGTGCACGCGACACTCGTCGAAGGGCGTGCCCTTAGCCGGGTCGGCTCTGTCTTACGCACGGGACTCGATGGCAGTGGGGTCACGGTTGCCATCGTGGACTCGGGCATCGACTACGAGAATCTGAATCTCGGCGGATGCTTCGGCCGCGATTGCAAGGTGGTCGCGGGGTTCGACTTCTTCAGCGGCGATCCGGATCCCTATGATGAGCATTCCCACGGAACTGCGGTTGCCGGGATTGTCGCAGCCGATGCGGGGCACCACGATGTCAGCCGGCGGGTCTTGGGGGTCGCCGCGGCGGCCAAGCTCGCGGCACTCCGAGTTCTCGGCCGTGACGGAAGCGGTTCCTTTTCCGACGTGGAAGCTGCACTCGACTGGATTGTCGATCACAACTTGGACGACGCGGTGCCAGCAGATGAAAAGGTGAAGATCGTCAATCTCAGTCTCGGGGATTGTACGCGCCACACCGATCCGTCCCTACTCCCATGTACCGGATCCGCGTTGGCGACAGCGATCGAGTTTCTCCTTGGAGAGAATGTCAGCGTCTTTGCCGCGGCAGGAAACGATGGGTTCAACGACGCGGTAGCGTTTCCCGCATGCGTCCCGGGAGTCATCGCGGTGGGTGCGGTGTACGACGCTAGCATTGGGAGCAGGGGCTTCCTCAATTGCAACTTCCAGCCCCTCTGCAATGATCCCATGACCGGCCCGGCGGAGATCCCCTGCTATAGCAATCTCGGCAGCCTCGTGTCCGTGATGGCGCCCGCGGACAGCGCGAGGACCACATCAATCGGCCCGGGCGGGATCTTTCAGGGCTTCGGCGGTACGTCAGCCGCGACACCGTCCGCGGCGGGAACTGCGGCCTTGCTGCTGCAGGGCTTCTTCGGTCTCACACCAGCGGAGATCGCGCTTCGCCTGCAGAACACAACGCGGCTGGCTTTCGACTCCGGGCGCAGTCCCTTGGCCTTTCCCATCATCGACGGAGTGTCACAACTACCTCTCGATATGGACGGAGATGGGATCCCGCTGGGAGAGAACTACTGTGCCGGAGGGCAGTCGGTGGGTTGTAGCGACAACTGCCCCGTTGCGTTCAACCCGTCGCAGGCCGACGCGGATGGCGACGGGATCGGGAATGTCTGCGACAACTGCCCCGGACCGAACGGGAGTCCATGGGACCTGGACCGAGATGGTCGCGGCAACGACTGCGATATTTGTCCACGCACTCCCGATCCTAACCAGCTTGATAGCGATGCAGACGGCCGGGGCGATGCCTGCGACAACTGCCTAGCCGCCGCGAATTCCGACCAGCGAGATTCCGATGACGACGGCATCGGAGACCCATGCGACACGTGTACGGACTTCGACGCCGACGGAGTCGGCGAACCCGGCGATCCCTGCGGCACGGACGTCTGCCCGGACGACTGGGATCCCGACCAGGGCGACTGGGACGACGATAGGGTCGGCGATGCATGCGAGTGCATTCCTGGCTATCCCGTTCCCTTGCCAGCTTTTGACTTGCGCGAAGGCCCGATTGCAGTGACTACCGGATTTGATGCGTCGGCCGGGTTCTCCGTAGGTCGTAGAGGCGAAGTTGCAGCCACTTTCCTTGGCCCGAACGGTAACGAGATACGCTACGGGACCCCGGGTGACATCCGTGTCCTGGCTCCGGGGCGAGATCCCGCGTTCGATGACACCGGCCGGTATCTCGCAGCTTCGAGCACCGGCAACCTCGACGGGATCAATAATCCCGACGGTTCAAGCGAAATCTTCCTCTGGCGAAGGACGGTCGACGGAACGCTCCGCGATGTCAAGCAGCTGACAACGAGCCAGGGCTGCTACAACTGGGCTCCCGATATCAGTCGCGCCGGCAGTACTCTTGTATACGTCTCCAACTGCGATCCGAGGGGCCAGAACCCCGACGGCAATCAGGAGCTCTTCCTGCTCGATGTAAAGACGGGGCGAATCTTCCAGCTGACACAGACACAGGAATGCACCAACGGTCCCCTTGCACCAGGCCTGCTGACCGGCCCGTCACTTCATCGTCGCAGTGGAAGGCACTTCGTCGCGTTCCAATCGAGCTGCTCCCTCGATCCGGCTGATCCCGACCCGAGCGGGACCTTTTCCGTATATCTCTACGACTTCCTCCTCTCCTCCCTCTCTAGCGACGTACCGCACGATGTGAGAGTCACGCGCCTGCCGCATTGCGATACCTGCACCTCGAGCTATAACCCGCGTGTTTGGCGGAGTTCCATTGCCTATTGGAGCGCTGAAGGGTCAACAAGCCCCCTAGGAATCTCGACCGAAACTGTTTTCCTTCGCTGGGCGCAGATTGACACAAGGGCTTTCCCGAAGAACGACTCCACGGAATTCTGCGAGGCGCTGCTCGGAAGCCCCGAGGATCCACGCCCCATCTCCCCTGCTATCGCCGACAAGTACCTCCTGTATCCTGGGGTTTCGAGGAGCCTCGGGCCCAACGCGGAGCTTGTTCCGCAGATCTTCCTAAGTGAGCGCGGACGCAGTGCCGGTGCGACTGGTGCTCTCACGGAATTCAGTGAGCAGAGCGGGGGTCATGCGCTGGGCGGCCAGCTCGACCGGAGCGCCCGCTTCGGCGTGTTTGCGGTAACGGAGGGCGGCGAGACCAACCTGTACCGGGTTCGGATTCGATAGCCAGCGATTGAGTCGATACTTTGCACCGGTTTGGGGCCGGCGACCGCCGACTTGTTTGCCGGCAGGATGTGCATCCGCACCTGCCACACAGATGACTGAGTAGTGTCCAGCGGGAATTAAGTGATCGAAAAGATCGAAAGCGGCAGACTGCCGACGAAGGAGGGAGTCCGATGGAGAAAGTACAGAGGCCGAAGATCTGTCTCGCCACGTTGCTAGGCGCCTTTGTTGGGCTTACGCTCACACTGCCTGCGGAACGTGCTTTAGCCTCGACCGTTCTTGCGGCAGGATACGCGCTTCCCGCCGGTGTCATCTCGCTCGAGCTCGCAAGGAGAAGCGTGGAGATCGACGGCCGCGTCCGTAGTCGGAAGGCGGTTTCGGCTACCTTCGAGTTTGGTGGCGAAGCAATCACTGTCGAAACCACCCGCGGCTTGCGACCGAAATTCCGATCCCTCTACGATCCGGAGGCTCCAAAGTACGCGATTGACGTCTGTTTCAAAGACAGTGAAGGTCGTCCCTTCCTCGTCCAGGTCGGCGGGGACACAGTTCTGGATCCAAGTTGCGACCCAGAGCTGCAACAGGAGCCGCCGGAACTCGGAGCGGCGGGCGGAAGCACACTTACAACCGCAAGCAGTCCGCAGCAGTTCGTGATCGCTCAAGCTCTCACACAGGCACTCGAAACCGTCGAGTTCAGAGGCAGCCTCGAGCCTGAATACCGTGCCCTCGTGGGAAACGAAGCGCTCGCAGCGGAGGCCCAGTCCGCATTGGCCGACGAGGACTGCAACGCCGAGGGTACTGTCTGCGAGGATGGGGGCGTAAGCGGTGCGGAAGTGGGACCCGCAAGTCACCTCTCATGGCGGCACATCATCGTAGTGTACGAAGGCGAGGTCTCTCGGCGGTGGCGCGATCTCGTCGGGATCGGATACGCTAGTCACGGCGCGACGGTGGCCTTTCGTCAACATAGCAGCAACCGGATCGACACCGCCTGGCACAGGTGTAATCACGGGAGGTGCTACTACGAGACGGGCATGCAGCGGAGATATAACCGAAAGTTGTGGACCAAATTGGCGGGAATGAGAAGGGCGGCGTATCCTTCCTGACTTCACACGCAGAAGTCCCCGGCAGCAACCGGGGGGAAGGAGACGCCACCCATGGTGA
>Ga0187892_10010336_pt1 | contig 11876 bp, 10 predicted proteins | sample MA1701073metaG_FD_139345 | JGI IMG/M metagenome (GOLD analysis project Ga0187892, IMG submission 139345) | Bio-ooze microbial communities from a basaltic lava cave in the Kipuka Kanohina Cave System on the Island of Hawaii, USA - MA170107-3 metaG ...
AATGGGATCTGACCCCTGGATATGGAGGGGTCAGAGCCCATTCTTCGACTGCACCGTTTGTGCTCGGTAACGACAGCGTCCGCCGAAAATGGGATCTGACCCCTGGATATGGAGGGGTCAGAGTCCATTTTCAGATGCGACGTTTGCGCTCTGTGGCGACAGCGGCCGCCGAAAATGGGATCTGACCCCAAGGGGTAAATATGCGAATCCTGCACACCATGCTGCGTGTCGGCGACATGCAGCGATCGACCGATTTCTACACCCGTGTAATGGGAATGAAGCTTTTGCGCACGACCGACCGGCCCGACCAGCGCTACACGCTTGCCTTTGTCGGCTATGGCGATGAGTCGCAGGGGGCTGTGCTCGAACTCACGTACAACTATGGCATCGACAAATACGAGATGGGCGCTGCGTTCGGGCACGTGGCCATCGGCGTCGACGACGTGGCGGCGACGTGCGAGCGGATTCGCGCCGGTGGCGGCAATGTCACGCGCCCGCCGGGACCGGTGAAAGGTGGCTCGACCGTCATCGCGTTCGTTACCGACCCCGACGGCTACAAGATCGAGTTGATCGAAACGCGACGTTGAACCCGACGCGGCGAAGCCGCGCCGACCTCGCCCTCTCCCCTCGCGGGAGAGGGTTGGGGAGAGGGGGCTTAGCAATGCGAAACACCGGCGCACTTATCTTCTGCGCCTGCCTTTGCCCGTCCGCGCTCGCAGCGCCACCGTCGATCGAGCCGCGTCCCGTCACCGACACGTATTTCGGCAATGCGGTCGTCGATCCGTTTCGCCACCTTGAAAACATCAAAGATCCGAAGGTCGCGGCGTGGATGCGCGCGCAGGCGGACCACGCGCGCGCCGCGCTCGACCGGTTGCCCGAGCGCGCGGCGTTCGCCACGCGTATTGCGATGTACGAGGAGGCAGTCGCGGCACGCGTTGCGGATGTACAGCGCCGCCCCGGCGACCTGATTTTCTTTCAGAAGCGCGGCGCGAAAGACAATCAGTTCAAGCTGTACGTACGGCGCGGAGAACACGGTGGCGACCGGCTGCTGGTCGACCCCGATGCGATCCACAAGCGCACCGGCCAGCCGCATTCGATCGACTGGTACGTCGCTTCCACGAGCGGCCGCTACCTCGCCTATGGGCTCTCGCCGGCGGGTTCCGAGGACAGCGAGTTGTTCGTCCTCGAAACCGCAAGCGGCCGACGCATCACGGGTCCGATCAGCCGCACACAATATGCGGGCGTGTCGTGGCTGCCCGACGACACCGGGCTTTTCTTCAATCGCACGCAGGAAATGAAGGATGGCATGCCACCGGCGGAGAAGTACCAGAAGTCGCGTGCACTGTTCATCCCGGTCGGCAGGGAAGTGGAAGACGCGCGGTCGGTGTTCGCGTTCGATACGCCCGGCGTGACGATCGATGCCGAGATAGAAAGCCCGTATGTCGTGGCGAGCCCCGGAACCGATGCCGCACTTGGAGTCGCGTATCGCGGCACGGACCGCGAACTCGCGGTGTACGCGGCGCCGCTTGCGCAGCTTGTCGGTGGCGAGGCGAAGTGGCGCAAGATCGTCGATCGCGATGACAGCGTTACCGCAATCGAAGTTTTCGGTGATCGCCTGTTCGCACTCACGCACAAAAACGCGCCGCGCTACCAACTGGTTGAGACCTCGATCGCCGCGCCCGACTTTGCGACCGCACGGGTCGTGATGCCGCAGGGTCCCGGCGTCATCACCGGAATCGCGCGTGCGGCCGACGGCATCTACGTCAGCCGGCGCGACGGCAGCGTGTCGAATCTGTTTCGCATCGGTCTCGCGGCCAACGCGCGCCCGCAGTCGATCGCGCTTCCGCTCGCGGGGAGTTTCGCGATCGCCGGCACGCACGCGCGGCTTCCCGGCGTGCTGATCACACTCGAATCGTGGACGCGCGCCCAGCAGATCTATCGTGTTTCAGGCACCGTTGTCAGCAACACAGGTTTGCAGCCAAGCGGCCGCTATGGAGCGGTTGCGGACTATGTGGCGACAGAGGTGCTCGTGCCGAGTCACGACGGCGCGAAGGTGCCGCTGTCGATCATCCACAAGCGAGGGCTGAAGAAGGATGGCCGCAATCCAACGCTGTTGTACGGGTACGCCGCATATGGCATCACCGAGGAGCCGTGGTTCTCGCTATGGCGGCTGGCGTGGCTCGAACGCGGCGGCGTATTCGCAGTGGCGAATCCGCGTGGTTCCGGCGCGTTCGGTTTCGACTGGTACAAGGACGGCTTCCAGAAAACCAAGCCCAATTCGTGGCGGGATTTCATCGCCGTCGCCGAGTATCTGTTCGACGGTCGCTTCACGTCACCGGCACGGCTCGGCATCTGGGGCGGTAGCGCAGGCGGGGTGCTGGTCGGTCGCGCGATGACCGAGCGGCCCGATCTGTTCGCGGCAGTGATCGCGCAGGTCGGCGCCTTCGATTTGGTCCGCGCCGAACTGGAGGCCAATGGTGTGCCCAACGTCGCAGAGTTTGGAAGCCACAAGACCGAGGCGGGGTTTTACGCGCTGCTGGCGATGAGCACATATCACCAGATCAATGACGGCGTGAAATACCCCGCGGTGCTGCTGACGCACGGCGTCAACGATTCGCGGGTCGACGTCTGGCAAAGCATGAAAGCGGCGGCGCGCTTGCAGCAGGCAAGCGCGAGCGCCAAGCCGGTGCTGCTGCGCCTGAGCTATGAATCAGGCCATGGACTAGGTGATACGAAGGAGCAATACATCGCCGAGCGGGCGGACATGCTGGCATTCCTGTGGGCGCAGATGGGAACGACAAGAGAAGCCGCGGTGTCAAAGAAGCCCGCCAGCCGCGCCGCTACACCGGAGCGGCAACGATGACCTTTGAAGGGATTACATGCGACGTCGATTCACTTCCCGCGGCAGTGCCCGCTCTCTGATCAAAGCAGCGGAGTTGTCAATCGCCGCACCGCAGGTCATCGCCATGCGTACCGCGCGAATGATGGCTGCCGGTCACACACCGGGCGCGCGCGACCGGAGCGAGTTCTCGCGCATGGGTGCAGAAAAGCTTGAGGCGTTCACCGAAGCGTGGATGGCAATGGCGGCGCAAACGTTTAAGGCGAGTCAGCACTTTGGCCAGCAATGGGGGCTGCTGGCAATGCGCCCGTGGTGGCTCGCGTCCGCCGCCGACTACGGGAAATTGTTCGGCGCGCGCGCGACGACTGCGCGCGCGCAACGGCTTGCGCTCGGAGCATTCGAGCAGGCAATGGCGCCGGTTCACAAACGGGCAACGGCCAATGCGCGCCGACTGGCGCGAGCGAAGAAGCGCTGAGTTCGAACGTTCAAATGCCGCGCTCGAAGAACGCAAACAGCCGGCGCGGCAGAAAATGGAGATTGCCGGGGAACGGTCCGCTGGCAAACCCGATGTGCCCTCCGTGCGCTGGTTGTTCGAGCGTGACGAACGAGGACACATCGCCGGCATGCGGCAGGCTGTCGGCCGGAACGAACGGATCATTTAACGCGTTCAACGCCAGGTGGGGAACGCGGATGCGGGAAAGCCACGGCTTGCCGGAAGCGCGTTGCCAGTAATCCTCGGTGTTGCGAAAGCCGTGCACGGGCGCCGTGTACGCATTGTCGTATTCATACAGATTGCGGCTGGCGCGGATTCGCTCCGCGCGGCCAACGTCGGGGAAACGATCGATTTTCGCGAGTGCCTTTGCCTTCAGCGTCGCGAGAAACATCCGCGTGTACACCCGATTGAAACCACGGCAGAGCGCGTAGCCGCCGGCAGCAAGATCGAGCGGCGCGCCGATCGACGCCGCCGCGGCTACGAAACGCGCATCCTCGCCGCGTTCGCCCAGCCATTTGGCAAGCATGTTGCCGCCGAGCGAAACGCCGGCCGCATAAAGTGGCGCGCACGGAAAACGCGAGTGCAGTCTGCGCAGCACCCAATCGCCCTCTTCCGAATCGCCAGAGTGATACGCGCGCGGCAGCCGGTTCGCCTCGCCGGAGCAGCCGCGAAAATGCAGCACGATGCCGCGCCACCCGCGATCGGCGGCGGAGCGCATCAGCGCCAGCGCGTAGTGCGAGCGCGAGCAGCCTTCAAGTCCGTGAAACAACACAAGGCATGCTGCGCTGTCCGTTTGCGGTTCTGGAGCTGCGAAGTCGACGTCGACGAAATCGCCGTCCGGCGTTTCCCATCGTTCTCGTCGATAGTCAACCCGCGGACGCGGAGCAAAGCGCGCCGGCCAGATGGTTTGCAAGTGCGCGCCCGGCAGCCATCGCGGCGCGACATACGAGGAGGGCGCGGCCGGCATCTCACGCTCAACGCTGAACGCCGAACTTCAGTGAAGTGTCCCCTGCACCGCTTCGACTTCCTGCGGCTGGCCCTCCGGCACTGCCGAGGCGTGATGCAGAATCATTTTCCAGCCGGCCGGCGTTTTGACGAAGGCATTGGTCGCAATGATGTGCACGATCCGCTGGCCGCCGCTCTGCATCACCACCACTTGCTCGATGACGTTGTGCACGGTGATCGTGGGCGTTTCGATCGTCTTTCTGGATGCGGCGCGAATCTGCAACGGCCCGTTGGCCAGCAGCGCGCGCCACGATGCGCTCACCGCCGCGTGACCGAGCAACCGCGGCCCGTTGGGATGCACACAGCAGACATCCTCATCGTCGAACCATAGATCGGCGACCGCATCGACGTCCGCAGCTTCCAGCGCTTCATAGAACGCCTGTTCGCATTCGGCGGCCGAAACGAACAGCAAAGGTTTGCCAAGTGGTGGCATGCGCGGCCGAAAGAGGGTGACTCAATGACCCTTGGCCGTCTCACCCGGCCTTAGCCGGTAGCGGGTGCCGCAGTACGGGCACATCGCCGAGCCGGTCGTCGCCACTTCGAGAAACACGCGCGGATGATGATTCCAGACCGGCATCGCCGGATTGGGGCAGAACGCGGGCAGATCCTTTGCGGCAATCTCCACCACAGGGAGTTCGGTCGTGCTCATCGTGCTCATACCTTCGTGAGCCAGTGCTGATATTTGGCGGCGCGGCCGTTAACGACATCGAAAAACAGCGACTGGATTTTCTCGGTGAAAGGCCCGCGCGCGCCTTTGCCGATCGGCCGGCCGTCCAGTTCGCGTATCGGCGTGACTTCGGCTGCCGTGCCGGTAAAGAACGCTTCGTCGGCGAGATAAACGTCGTCGCGCGTCATCGGCATCTGTCGCACCTCGTAGCCAAGATCGCGCGCGAGTTCGATCACCGTTGCACGCGTGATGCCGATCAGCCCCGAGACCATCTGCGGCTCGAAGATCTGGCCGTTTTTCACGATGAAGAGGTTCTCGCCGGCGCCTTCGGCGACGAAGCCGTTGGTGTCCAGCAGCAGCGCTTCGTCGTAGCCGTGATTGACCGCTTCCAGATTCGCCAGAATCGAATTGACGTAGTGGCCGGCGGTCTTCGAGCGCACCATCGACACATTGATGTGGTGGCGCGCGTAGGACGAGGTCTTGACGCGAATGCCTCGCTGCAGACCTTCTTCACCGAGATACGCCCCCCACGGCCACGCCGCGATTGCAACGTGCACTTTCGCGCCCTTGGGACTGACGCCCATTTTTTCCGAGCCGTAGAAAACCAGCGGCCGCAGATAGCACGAGTCGAGTTTGTTGACCCGCACCGTCTCGCGCTGCGCTTCGAGCAGCACTTCCGGCGTGTGCGGAATCTCCATCAGGAAAATCTTTGCCGAGTTGAACAACCGCTCGGTGTGTTCCTTCACGCGAAAGATCGCGGTGCCGGCCGCCGTCTTGTAGGCGCGCACGCCCTCGAATACGGCCAGCCCGTAATGCAGTGAATGCGTGAGCACGTGCGTCGTCGCATCGCGCCACGGCACGAGTTTGCCGTCGTACCAGATCCAGCCGTCGCGGTCCGCCATCGACATGGTAGGTCCTCAAATAAGGGAACCGGGAGTTTAAGGTCGGTCAGGGATATCGAGGGGTCAGAGCCCATGTTTTCGGAACGCCGGCCGTACTTCGAGGCGAGAAGCGTTCCGCCGAAAAATGGGGTCTGACCCCAAAGGTTGGTTGGGGACAGAGGTCTGCGCGCTGTGCGCCTCGAGGTTTTGGTTGGTTAGATATGGTTGGGGACAGAGCTCTGCGCGCTGCGCGCCTTGAGGTCTGTCCCCAAAAGATTAGGATAGCTGCGTGCAAGAAGACCCATCCGCTGCGCGGCGGCAGATACTTCTTCTCGTCTGCTGCCAGGCACTTCTCTACGTCAATCTCGTTACGCTGATCGCGGTCAACGCGCTCGCAGGACTCGCGCTCGCGCCGACGCCGCTGGCGGCCACGCTTCCGATCACCGCCTATATCGCCGGCTCGGCGCTCACCACGTTGCCCGCATCATTCGCGATGGCGCGCTGGGGCCGGCGCGCAGGCTTCATGTTCGGCGCCGCGATGGGCGCGATCGGCTGCACATTGGCCGCGCTCGGCGTGCTGGCCGGAAGTTTTCTTCTGCTGTGTTTCGGCACCTTCGTTGTCGGCGTCAACAATGCGTTCGGCCAGTACCTGCGCTTCGCGGCTGCCGACGTGGCCGACGCCTACGACCGATCACTCAAGGAGCGCGCGATCGCGTGGGTGCTCGCGGGTGGAGTCGCCGGCGGAATTCTCGGCCCCGAGTTGAGCAAGCTCACGCGAGGCTTGTTGCCGGCTGACTTTGCCGGCAGCTATGCCGCGCTGACGGTGGTGTCGCTGCTCGCCTGCGCGATCGCCAGCCGCGTGCGCATACCCGCGATGACCGCGGCTGCGAAGGCCGCAGCCGGCGCGGCGCGCTCTCTAACTCAAATCGCGCGCCAGCCAACGTTTGTGGTTGCGGTGCTGGTGGGCGCCATCAGCTACGGTGCGATGAATCTGTTGATGACGGCAACGCCACTGGCGATGAAGGTGTGCGGCTTCGGCTATCCCGAATCGGCCGACGTGATCATGTGGCACGTGGTCGCGATGTTCGCGCCGGGATTCTTCACCGGTAACCTGATCCGGAAATTCGGCGCCCCGCGCGTGATGCTAGCGGGCTGCGCCGCCATGTTCGCCACCGTGTTGATCGCCAATGCAGGCCTGACGTACTGGCATTTCTGGAGCGCCCTCGTTGCACTCGGACTTGGCTGGAACTTCATGTTCATCGGAGCCACGACGCTGCTCACCTCGACGTACGCGCCGGCCGAAAAGGCCAAGGTGCAGGGCGTCAATGATCTTGCGGTGTTCCTGACCATGGTCACTTCCTCGGCCGCATCCGGCGCGCTGATCTCGGCGACCGGCTGGTTCGATCTCAATCTTTTCGCGGCGCCGTTCATGCTGGCGGCGACGCTCGCCATCGTCTGGTTGTTGGCGCTGCGTTTGCGGCCGGCCGCCGCGTGATCTCTGTTCGCTGGTTTGGCGCCCGTCAAAAACTGGGGGAGAGTCGACACGCCGCATTTGCCGCAGGCGCGCGCGGTGGCGCCAGCGCTCGTTGCTACCGGCGTCTGGGGAATTTGCAGCACGCGTTGCGTTACGCGCCGGCCTGCGCGCTGACCGCGGTGCTTGCGCCGGAAGTCGTCACCGTGCAGGGACAGATTGCGATGGCGGGGAATCCGAGACTCGTGGTCGCAGCGGCGGCCGGCGATTGCGATGCTGGTCTCGCGCAGCATGATCGTTGCCTCATCAGGTATCCGGGCCAGCCCATCCCTGCAGCAGGAGTGCGGCGGCGACTGCAATCGCAGCCGCAACGAGAAACGACGTTGCCGCGCCGGCGGCGTGCCATAGCCAGCCGAACGCCGCCGAGGCTGGCAACAACAGCAGTCCTTTAACAAGGTAATACCAGCCATACGCGGCGCCCAGCCGTGCCGGCGGCACCACGTCGGCAATCAATGCGCGTTCGGTGCCTTCGGTTGCCGCCATGTAGATACCCAGCAGCACCGCCAGGGGCCACAGGAAAACCGGGTCGCGCGCAAGAGCGAGTGCGATGAAAATCGCCGCATACAACGTCCAGCCCGCTGCGATCTGCCGCGTTCTTCCGATTCGATCCGATAGCCGCGACAGCGGCAGCGCGAGCAGCGTCGCCGCGGCGGCAACCGTCGCCCACAACAGGGCCACCTGCGTCGCCGGCATGCCCGCTTCGATGGCGCTCAGCAAAAAAAATGCGTACGACACGTCGCCGCAGGTGAACAGCGCCACCGCTGCAAGCAGCCTCTTGAAATCCGCCGGCAATCCGCGCCAGGTCCACTCGAGCGGCGGCGGCGCGGTCGTCGCTGTCATCTTCGCAGACGGTATTTCGCGCACCACCAGTGCCAGCACGACACACAGCACGCCCGGCACGGCCGCCCATAACAGGATGTCGCGCACCGGCACGGCGAGCGCAAGCAGGCCGGCGGCAATCAGCGGGCCGATGACAGCGCCCGCGTTGTCCATTGCCCGATGCAGACCGAACGCCGTGCCGCGCATCGATGCGTCGACCGAACGTGCCAGCAGTGCATCGCGCGGCGACGAGCGCAAGCCCTTGCCTACGCGGTCGGCCACGCGCAACGCAAGCAACAACGGCCACACGCTCACGAAGGCAATGGCCGGACGCGCCACGGCGGCGAGTCCATAGCCGACAACGATGAACGGTTTGGCGCGTCCGTAGCGGTCATAAGCCAAACCGGAAACCAGCTTCAGCAGTGCGCTCGCCGCCGAGGCAGCGCCTTCGATGGCGCCTAGCGTGCGCGGTCCCGCGCCGAGCACCGTGGCGAGATACAGCGGAATCAGCGGATAAACGAGTTCGGAGGCCGCATCGTTCAGCAGGCTGATTGCACCGAGCAGCCAAACGGTGGCAGGAAGGCTTCGCAGCATGCCGCGCCGTTCCGACACCGGCCCTCCGGTCACGACTTGCGCGCCGGCGCGTCGGTGCCGAACACCGCCCGCCACAACGCCAGCACATTGCCGATTTGCTTGGCCATCTCCTCCTGCGGCACGCCTGCACCGGTCGCAGCTCCCTCAACAGCATTCAGACGAAGTTGATGCTGTGCGCGGCGGAAATCGCGGTACGCGTCGGCGACCCGTCCGGCAAGACCCGCATCGATCAAGTCCGCTTCGCCCGCAATGCGCAGCAACGCGATGTTGCCGAGGTTGCCGAGCAAGCGGGAATGCGTGTGGGCAAACGCCAGCACGAGAAACTGCACGATGAACTCGATGTCGACCATGCCGCCGCGGTCATGCTTGAGATCGAAAAGATCGGTGCGATTCGGATGACCATCGAGCATGCGGCCGCGCATTGCGAGCACAGCTTGCGCCAGCTCTTTCGCATCGCGCGGCGTCGCGAGCACCTCGCTGCGCACGCGCTCGACCAATGCGCCGATGGCGGCGTCGCCGGCGCAAAAACGCGCCCGCGTCAGGGCCTGATGCTCCCAGATCCACGCACCGTGTCCGTCCTCGTTGCGCTCATAGCGCGCGAAGCCTTCGAGCGACGACACCAACAATCCCTTTTCGCCATCCGGCCGCAGGCGCAGATCGAGGTCGAACAGAACTCCACTCGAGGTCAGCGTCGTGACCCAGGCAATGAAACGGCGCGCGAGCAGACCGTAGATTTCCTGCGCATCGGCAAACTCGTCGTCAAAGACGAAAATCAGATCGAGGTCGGACGCGTAACCGAGTTCCTTGCCGCCCAATTTGCCGTAGCCGATCAACGCAAAACGCGGTCGCTCGCGGTGCCGGCGCGCCAGGCTTTCCCACGCGCAGTCGAGGGCGACCTCGAGCGCGGCATCGGCCAGCGCCGACAAATGATCGGCGAGCCGCTCGACCGTCAAGCGTCCGTCGAGGTCGGCCACCAGCAGACGAAAAACCTGAGCGTGGTGGGCGTCGCGCAGCAGATTCATCCGTCGCTCCTGATCATCGGCATGCGCGTGCAACTGGGCGAGCAAGGTCGTTCGCCAGGCCGACCAGTCAACCGGACTTGCGTTGGTGAGCTCGGTGAGGCGCTCGTCGAGCAATTCATCGAGCAGGATCGGATGTCGCAACAGATAGTCTGCCGCCCAGCGGCTTGCTGCGAGAAGCCGCAGTACGCGCGCTACCGTGTGCGGGTATTGCGCGAGCAGTGTCAGATAGGTCGTGCGACCGGCCAGCACGTCGAGCAGGCGAATGAATCGCGCCAGCAGTTCGTCGGCGCGGGCGCCGTGCGCGGCTTCGCCATGAATCGCGGCAATCGTCTCCAGCGCCGGCGCCAGTACCGCTTCAATCGCCTGGCGCGACGACGCACTCGTGACGACACGCCGCGCCGCCAGCAGCGCGCGAATGCGCCCGGCGCCTTCGGCCGGATGCTGGTATCCGAGTTCGGCGAGGCGCGGTTGCACGTCCCCATCGAGCACCCTCGATTCGGATGTTCGCGCGTGAAAGCGATCGACGAATACCGAATCGAATACCCCAGCGACAAAATCGCGCGTCGCGGCGAAGGCCTGCATCAGCGTGGCTGCGGAATCCATCCGCAGCAAACGCGCAATGCGTTCGCGCCCGGCGCCGCCTTCCGGAACCGCGTGGGTCTGCGCATCGTCGACGTACTGCAACGCGTGTTCGAGCCGGCGCAGAAACTTGTAGGCTTCGGCCAGTTTCTCGCACGTCTCCGCAGCCAGCACGCCAAGCGCGCCGAGCTCGCCCAGCGTGACCAGCGTGGCGCGTGAACGCAGGCGCGCGTCGCGGCCTCCGCGCACGATCTGAAACGCCTGCGCGACGAACTCGATTTCGCGTATGCCGCCGCGCCCGAGCTTGACGTTGGCCTCATGATCCTCGCGACCGCCAGCGCGGCGCGCGCTCTTGCGGCCGGTCTCCGCCCGGATCAACGCGTGCAGTTCGCGCAGCGCCGCGATCGCGCCGAAATCGAGGTACTTGCGGAAAACGAACGGCCGCACGATGTCGTCGAGCGCGCGCGCCTGCGCTGCGAACTGCGCTGGCGTGGCAAAGACCGGCGTTGAAATAACGCGACCCTTGAGCCAGGCAAACCGTTCCCACTCGCGGCCGTGCGCGATCAGGTACTCCTCGAGCATCGCGTTGGACACGGCGAGCGGTCCGGCGCCGTGCGGACGCAAGCGCATGTCGACGCGAAAGACAAAGCCTTCCGCGGTCGCATCCGACAACGTCGCAATCAGCCGTTTGCCCAGGCGCTCGAAGAATTCGTGACTGCTCAGCGTTCCGGCTTCGCCCTCCTCGTCGTAGACGAACACGAGATCAAGGTCCGAGGAAACGTTCAGCTCGCAGCTTCCGCCCTTGCCCATCGCCACGACCAGCAGGTCTTGCGGCGTGCCGTCGGGAGCGGTGGGCACCCCATGCCGCGCGGCGAGCTCGCGCGCGCAGGCGGAGAGCGAGCTCGTAACGGCGACTTCGGCCAGCGCGGTCATCGAGGCCGTGACTTCATCCAGCGTTGCTACACCGCTCACGTCGCGCACCATGACGCCCAGCAAAACGCGCCGTCGTATCCCCCGCAAAGCCGCGGCGAGACGTTCCGAGTCAAGCGGTGTCTGACTCTGCCCGGCGTCCAGCGCGAGCGAGATTCGCTCGATAGTCCACGGGACCGACGCGTTGTCCGCCAGGAAAGCGATGCGCTCTTCCTCGCTCGCCGCGCTACCCAGTTCGACGGAGACCGCGCGCGCCGCATAACGCGAATCGCGCAACAGAGAACTCAGAGAGAAATCCACACCTGACCCGACCTATTTCGTACGCGACGACCATACTACGGAGGATGCGCGTCTTCTTTTGCGGGTCGGCCACCGTTAACAACGAGATGAGCGAGACTTCCGCCCCGTCGCCTTCCCGCCGGATCGGCCATTCGGTCGCCGCCGGAATGCGCAGAACCGTCAAGGTCGTTGCGGTCTTGCTGCTGGCCGCTTATTTCCTTTTCGGATTCGCGTTCC
>Ga0187892_10010337_pt1 | contig 11875 bp, 11 predicted proteins | sample MA1701073metaG_FD_139345 | JGI IMG/M metagenome (GOLD analysis project Ga0187892, IMG submission 139345) | Bio-ooze microbial communities from a basaltic lava cave in the Kipuka Kanohina Cave System on the Island of Hawaii, USA - MA170107-3 metaG ...
CTCTCGGGATCCCAAGATTAACTGTTTCTATTTAGCTTAACCCGCCGAACCGCCGTATGCGGACCCGCATGTACGGTGGTGTGGGAGGGGTGAGGCTGCGAAGCCTCCCCCTATCCCGATTAGATGGCATAGGCGTTCCGCGTGAGGACAGAAGCGCGATGAGTTCAGCCAAAGACGAAGCTGCCGTCCGTGCCCTCTATCAGGAATTGATGGATGGCTGGAACAAGGGCATCGGTGAGTCGTTTGCCGCTCCATTCGCCGCGGACGGTGATCTCGTCGGTTTCGATGGCACGCATCTCAAAGGCCGAGGTGAGATCGCTTCCTTCCATCAGGCACTGTTCGATAAGTGGCTTATAGGAACGCGTCTCGTGGGAGAGGTGAAGAGTGTGCGTTTCCCGACACCAGATGTTGCCCTGGTGCACGCTATCGGGGGGACCGTGATGCGAGGGAAATCACAACCTTCGCCGGAGCGGGATTCAATCCAGACTCTGGTTGTCACGAGACGCGGCGACGAGTGGTGTCTCGCGGCATTTCACAATACGAGGGTGAGGCCCATGGGCCGGAACGCTGCGGGGACTGCGCTGTGGCTATTTTCAGATTGGCTGTGGAAGCTGTTTGGTGCAAAGAAATGAGCCGTCGAGCCGGTGTCTGTTTTTCTGTGGCCATCTAAGATTTGGTTGAACGGGAGAACTCGCTCCGCTGTAAACCGAGCCGTTAGACGGCCTGTTGCATCGCACTTCTCGCCAGGAGACATGCCATGGCGCTGAAGCTATTCCGACTCGCCACCACTCTGTTAGTCGCGTTGCTCTCAGGCCTTGCTTTTGCCCATGTTCTTGAGCTACCTGCGAAAATGCAGTACGACGCAACGCTGTACATCACACTGCAGAAGTCGTTGTACGTTCAGTGGGGTCCACCGCATTTTGGTGGAGCGCTCGAGCCATCCGCGATTGCTGCAACCGGCCTGCTCGCGTTCTTCCTGCGCAAGAGCAAGCGGGCCCTGTGGCTTAGCTTGGGAGCACTGTTCGCGTTGTTGCTCGCGTTTCCGGTCGTCTTCTTTTGGCTAGTGGCACCCGCGAATGCCGGCTTTCTTGCTGCAACGCTGCCGAGCATTCCGCATGATTGGACAGACCTTCGTTCAAACTGGGAAACGGGCCATGTCATTCGTTTCGCGCTTCAGTTTGCGGCCCTCTCATTGCTTGGTCTATCGCTGGCACTCGATGCGAACACAACTTCAGATGATGCCCGTAACGCCCATCTTCCTGTTTGAGAGCATCTACGAGGGGGAGCACAACGCGTCGCCAGCGCAGATTCGCCGGCAGGCATATTGGCCTCTGCTGTGCGGCGGGGCGGGTCAGTTCTTCGGCAACCGGCCGATTTGGCTCTTCGATCCAGGGTGGGACGCCGCGCTCGCTGCCGAGGGATCCCGAAGTATGGCACAGCTGCGTTCACTTTTCCTGTCCCGCCCTTGGCACGAGCTGGTTCCCGATCAGGCGCACAAGGTCGTAACCGGCGGACTCGGCGAGTTCAGGGGCCTGGACTGCCTGGCGGCTGCGCGCACCTCGGACCGTCGAATTTTGATCGCTTATATTCCCACGCTCAGAACGTTCACCGTCGACATGTCACAGATGGCCGGTGGCCGCGTCCGCGTATGGTGAAACCTGGGGAGACGGTCGCCACAGAGGGACCCAGGCAGTTCAGCTCTCCCGGCGACGGTGATTGGGTGTTGGTCGTCGAGGACGCGGCACTCACACTGCCGCTTTCGTCTGGCTCGCAAGCCTGAAGACCGGTGATAGCGCAGGCCGCAACCGGCTGGATGGATTGCCCCTGCAGATCGCCGCGTAACGCGTCTCGTACGTTCTGGAACGTCATCGCCCGTCGCTGTGCTGAATGAAAGCCTGTTGTTGATGAAGAAATCCAACGGCCTCTGGACATCGAGGGTTCTCCCTTTCCACAAAGGCGTCCAGAGCTTCACTCCGCCTATTTGAACGAAATCTCGAAGGCATATGGGCAACGCTCCATGATCGACAAGGTGCTTGGGCATTACCGGATCGTTTCAAAGCTCGGAGAAGGCGGCATGGGAGTGGTTTACCGCGCGCACGACCAGGTGTTGCAGCGCGACGTAGCATTAAAATTCTTCGCCGAGACGCTCGGCCCCGACGCCCGGCAGTTTTTGCTGCGGGAGGCGCGCGCTGCTTCCGCGCTCTCCCACCCGAATATCTGCACGGTGCACGAAGTGGGTGAAGCCGACGGTGAGTTCTACATCGTGATGGAACTGATTGAGGGGAAGCCAATGAGCGTCTCGATCGGCAGCGGAGGGCTGCCGTATGAATCGGTGATGCGATACGGCGCCCAGATAGCCGGCGCGCTGACCCATGCCCACGGGCGCAACATCGTTCATCGAGACCTGAAAAGCTCCAACGTCATCGTGACGCCGGAAGGCCTGGTCAAAGTGCTGGATTTCGGCCTGGCGCGGCGTCTGGCAGCGGCGCAGGATGAGGTGACACGGGCCATAGACACGCTGGAGTCCGTTGTCACGACCGGTGGCACGCTGTCTTACATGTCGCCGGAAGTGCTGCGTGGCGAGCCGGGAGACTACCGCAGCGACTTGTGGGCGCTTGGAGTGGTGCTCTATGAAGCCTTGGCGGGTCAGGTGCCATTTCACGGCAGGACCACTTTCGAGGTCAGCTCTGCCATCCTGCATGACCCGCCGCCACCTCTTCCCGCGCGGATACCGCCCGGCTTGGCGGCCATCATTCAGCGCTGCCTGGCGAAAGAACCGGCGCTGCGCTATCAGCGCGCGAGCGAAGTGCAGGCAGCGCTCGAGGCAATTCAATCGGCCAGCGCCGCACCGAAACCTCCGAACGATCAGCGAGGGTCGCTCACCACCGTGCATCGCGGAATCAAGCATTTGCAGGTCAAGAATGGCGACGTTCTGTTACTCGTCGGCACAATGAAAGGAGTCTTTCTGCTGCGCTCTTCGGCGCAGCGCGCGCGCTGGGATATCGCCGGACCGTACTTTCACGGGCAAGCCACGTATGCGCTGGCCTATGACAGCCGGCAGGGACGCCACCGCTTGTGGGCTTCGACCTTCAGCATGCTGTGGGGCGCGTTCTTGCGCTCCAGCGACGAGTACGGGAGGACCTGGACCAACCCTCAGGAGGCTCCGATTCGATTTCCAGTCGACTCGGGCGCCACACTCACGAACATCTGGCAGATTTGCCTTGGACGGCCAGAGGAGCCGAACGTGATCTATTGCGGCGTCGAGCCGGCGGCGCTTTACAAATCCCATGATGACGGCGAAACATGGTCGCTGGTGCGTGGATTGTTCGACCATCCGCACCGCCCGCGCTGGATGCCGGGATTGGGCGGGTTGGCCCTGCACACAATCCTGCTCGACCCGCAGAATCCGGAGCGGATGTACGTCGCCATTTCCGCCGGCGGCGTCTACGCGACCGAAGACGGCGGAGGCACGTGGCAGGCGCGCAATCGTGGTATCCGCGTCGTGCACATGCCGGAGAAGTATCCGGAATTCGGCCAGTGCGTGCACAAGATCGTCATGCACCCCTCGCGACCGGAACGCCTTTTCCTGCAAAACCATTGGGGCTTGTACCGCTCCGACAACCACGGCGAAAGCTGGCAGGACATCGCCCATGGCGTGCCTTCGGACTACGGTTTCGCGATGGTGGCTCACCCGCACAGTCCCGACTGCGTCTATATCCTGCCGATCGAGTCCGACGAGTTCCGCTGCACTCCGGAAGGCTGCCTGCGTGTCTATCGCACCCGAAACGCCGGCGAATCCTGGGAACCGCTTACGCGCGGCCTGCCCAAGAAAGGAGCGTATGAGACCGTCCTGCGCGATGCCATGACAACGGACTCGCTGGACCCGGTTGGCATCTACTTCGGGACGCGCAGCGGACAGCTCTACGGGTCGGCCGACGAGGGGAGAACTTGGAAGAGAATTCTCGACGGCTTGCCTCCAATAGTTTGTGTGAAAAGCGCTGTGGTGGGGGAGCGCCGGGTCACTCGCGCACCGCGAGGGACCAAGCAGACCGTCTCCAGGAGGCGGAGCTCACCGCGGGAAAAGAGCAAGATCCGGAGGAAACGATAGATGCCGGTCACCGTCCTAATACCCGGCCCCTTGCGTTCTTTCGCCGATGGGAAAAGCCACATCGTCATTGAGCGGTCCCCGACCACCCTGGCTGATGCCCTGGAAGTGCTATGGAAGCGGTGTCCAGGCATTCGCGACCGTGTTGTAACCGAGCAAGGTCAAATCCGGGAGCACATCAACGTATTTGTCGGCAATGAAGATGTCCGCTACACGGGGGGTCTTCAGACACCTCTACTGGACGGCGTGGAGATTTCGATTATCCCGGCTATCAGCGGCGGATAACGAGCGTCGTACCCCCACCAAAGAGCGCCGCGGCCCGGTGAACGCAGATGACTGGTTATGGGGATTGAGGCAGTAAGTCGCCTCAAGAAGGTACACTATCAGAGGCAATGCCAGCGCAGAGTGTGACCAGCACAGTAGATCTGATCACCACCTGCCGCGACAGCGGCTTCATTCAACCACGCGCTGCCGACGACGCGGCCACGCACTGGCCCCGCGGCTGAGCGGATTCAAACATGACGATTCTCGACAAATTCCGCCTCGACGGAAAAGTGGCCATTGTCACCGGCGCCAGCACGGGACTGGGGCAAGGCATGGCTATCGGCCTAGCGGAAGCGGGCGCCGACATCGTTGGCGTGGGCAGCCAGCGAACTTTCGACCAGACCCAAAGCGCCATAGAGAAACTCGGCCGGCGGTTCGTCTCCGTGAAGGCGGATCTGGCCAGGCTGGATTCGGTTCCGGCCATCGTCAACACAACGCTCGACCGTCTGGGCAGAGTTGACATTCTCGTCAACAACGCAGCCGGCCAGCGGCGCAAGGGCGCTCTGGAGTTCACTGAGGAGGACTGGGACTATGTCCACAACGTGAACCTCAAAACGGTGTACTTTCTTTGCAAGGCGGCAGCACAGGAGATGCTGAAGCAGGGCGGTGGCAAAATCATCAACGTCTGCTCGGTGCTGAGCTTCCAAGGCGGATATCGCGTGCTGGCGTACACCGCCAGCAAGGGAGGTGTGGCTCAGCTGACTAAGGCGCTCTCCACGGAACTGGCGCCGCGGAACATCAACGTCAATGGCATCGCCCCTGGCTATTTCGCGACGGAGCTCAATCAAGCACTGCTCAACGATACCGTCCGGCTGCCGCAGATCAACGCGCGCATCCCCGCGGGCCGATGGGGGACTCCTGAGGATCTGAAGGGCGCTGCGGTCTATCTAGCGTCCGCTGCCTCCTGCTACATGCACGGTCACATCCTGGTGCTGGATGGCGGCTGGATGTCGCGATGAAGCAAACCGCTCCCCCAAGGGATGTTCCATTGATCAGCGACAATTATTTCTTTCGGGCGTCGGGTAGCGACAATTGAAAGTCTGGATGCTTTCCGCGAGCAACTGGTCCGGTCACCCGGACCAGCATCGTGCGTATTTTAAACAATGCCTACTCGGTTCCCTCCCGGTTAATTGGCTACCGCCTGAAGGCCAGGGTCTACACCGATCCAGTGAAAACCCCGCTCGGCCTCCATTGCTGAGTCCTTTCTGCATGGTGGAACCGTGTGACCCATGCGGGGAGCGTCTGTTTTTTGAACGCACGAGCACCAAAGATGAATCACTGAAAAACAGAGCGATTCAAAGCGGTCGAAAGCCGTTTTAACCCATCCGTTATGTCACCCTGTCCCACAGCCATTTTCGAGTCATTTTATCCTGACCAGCAAACCTGGTCCGCTGCGTTTGTTCAGCCTGTTTTGGTGCATCAGGCTTACCGGCTTGAAGAGGTGCTGTGTGTTCTAAGAGAAGCCGAGAATGCTGCCAACGCCGGCCGTTGGGCAACCGTGATGCTCAGCTATGAGGCTGCTCCGGCTTTTGAACCGGCGATGGAGGTGCATGAGCCGGGCGAATTTCCACTGGCTTGGGTAGCCGTCTTTGAAGCGCTGTCAGATATCCCGACCACTGTTCCTTTCACCAATCTTGCTGGTTCGGAGTGGCGGCCACTTGTTTCGTTTCGTGACTATGCTGCAGCAATCGAAAGTATCCGCGGCACCATTGCGCTGGGCGATTGCTATCAAGTGAACTACACCTTCCAACTGCAGGGCCAGTTTCAGGGCGACCCCTGGCCCTGGTACCGTGGATTGGGACTTGCCCAGGCTGCCGGATACTGTGCATGGCTCGACTTGGGACGTTATGTCGTGATGTCGTTGTCACCGGAACTTTTTTTTGAGAAGCACGGAAGACATTTGTGTACGCGCCCTATGAAAGGCACGGCGCCACGTGGACGCTGGAAGGAGGAGGATGAAACCCAGAGAGAATGGCTGAAGATGTCCGCCAAAAACCGGGCCGAAAACATCATGATCGTCGACCTCTTGCGCAACGATCTGGGGAGAGTCTCGGAGCCGGGATCCATCAAGGTCACGCGGCTCTTTGAAATTGAACAGTACGAAACACTGTTTCAGATGACGTCAACGATCGAATCCGTCTGCAAGCGAGACATCGGTGTCGTGGAGCTGCTCCGCGCCTTATTCCCCTGTGGCTCGGTGACCGGGGCGCCGAAGATCAGTGCGACAAGGATTATCCACAGCTTGGAACCTGCTCCTAGGCGTGTTTACACCGGCGCCATCGGCCTGGTCCAACCCGGCGGCGACTGCATTTTCAATGTTGCCATTAGGACGCTGATTTACGATAGAAAGCTTGGGGAAGCGACTTTCGGTGTAGGCGGTGGGATCACTTATGATTCCACTGCCGATGAAGAGTATTCGGAATGTCTTACGAAAGCTTGTTTCCTTCAGCAGCGGCGACCGTCATTTGATCTGGTTGAAACCCTGCTGCTGCGACAGGGAGAGTACTTCCTGTTGAACCGGCATGTCCGGCGGATGAAGCATTCTGCGGAATATTTTGGTTTCACATGGGATGAGCACAAGGTGCGGCAGAAACTCGAAGAAGCCCAGCGCGAGTGCTTGCAGGGATGTTGGCGAGTGCGTTTGCTGGCGAGCAAGGATGGCCAGCTTGAGGCAGAAGTGATGGCGTTGATTGCCGAACCTGAAAGGGTGTGGCGAGTCGGTCTGGCCGAGCAGGCTCTCGATTCGAGCAATCGATTCCTGTTTCACAAAACGACACACCGGCCATTCTACGAACAGCCGTTGCAGGAGCGTCCAGATTGCGACGACCTGATTTTTTTCAACGAGCGAGACGAAATCACAGAATCGAGTATCGCCAATGTGGTGATTGTTGAGGGTACACGGAAGGTCACTCCTGCGCGAACAGCAGGACTTTTGGCGGGAACTTTCCGAGACGAACTGCTTGCCGCTGGAACTATCTGTGAGAGAGTAATCAGCAAGGAAGACTTGAGCAGTGCTGATGAAATTTGTCTTATTAACTCCGTTCGACGATGGATGCGTGCAGTGCTCGTTGAGGCTTAGAGATGCAGGTGATGTGATTCGGCGCGAGTCGCAGGTTGAAACTGGGCAAGCGTATGCCGACCACGGCTTAAACTTGAAAAGCGGGCGGAAGACGTACGGCGGAGCGGCTGCCACCTCGAACCGGACTCGGGAAAACCGACCGTCCGGGATCATAGGGGCTCTGGGAAACACGGCGATGGCCGAAATAGGAAGCCACTCCACAATCGAAAGAGTGGAGACCGGTCACTCTCGGCCTAAGGTGTCAGTGCGCTCAGTTTCTATCCCAATCGGCGGACGGAGCACGAGTGGCGGCCGTCCTCGCCGGGCAATTGTGACCTCAGTGGCCCAACCGTGAGGGTGGGCGCGGCTTGAAGGGAAAGTGATGAGTCTTGAACTCCTCGAGCATCTCTGCCAGGCAGGCGACAATTTCTACGATCGGGGCTACGCCTTCGGATCGACAGGAAACCTGTCAGTCCGCGTGGGCGACGAGATCTGGATCACGCCGACAGGAAAGCCGCTGAAGGGCCTGACGCCGGCGTTGCTGGCCCGGATTGATTTGCAGGGGAACCCGCTCGACACGAACCGCCCCTCCAAGGAGTTTCCCTTTCATCTGGCCATTTATCGGAACCGGGAGGTCGCCCGGGCCGTGGTGCATTTGCATTCGACTTACTCGGTGGCCCTTTCCTGTCTTGAAGAGATCGCCCCGGAAAAGCCTTTGCCGGCGATCACTCCCTATTACTTTATGCGTGTCGCTCCGCTGGCCGTGCTGCCCTATTTTCGTCCAGGCTCGGGCGACCTGGGAGAAGCCGTGGGGAAGGCCGCTGCCGGCCACCATTGTCTCCTGTTGCGAAACCACGGGCTGATCGCAGCTGGCAGCAGCTTGAATGAAGCTATCGATTGCGCCGAAGAACTCGAGGAAACCTGCCGGCTTTTCTTCGTGCTCCGAGGTGAGCGGGTGCGAGAGCTGACTGCCAGGGAGATTGAAGAACTGTGCCGAATCTTCAAGTAGAAGCGGCGGGGTTCGTGAGAAATAGCCTGCGAAAAGACTTTTTTCCCAAGCCGAGGAGGGGCCGCGCTGGGTCCAAGAATCGAAACTCGCTTTTCCGCCGCCGCGGCGCAACATCTCTTTCAACCCATGCTGACTCGAAACAAACCTCTCATCTTTGGCGCGATCGCCGATGACTATACGGGGGGAAGTGATCTGGCAGGCATGCTCAGCGAGCGCGGCGTCCGCACAGTTCAGGTTCTTGGGCCTCAACCGGACTCCTTTGTGGCTGGTTTGGAAGGCTGCGAAGCTTTGGTCATTTCGCTGAAGTCTCGCTCCTTGCCGGCGCCGGAGGCTTGTGCCCTCTCGCTTCAGGCCCTCAGGCAACTGCAACAGTTGGGCGCCCGGCAGATTCAGTTCAAGTACTGCTCCACCTTCGACTCGACGGCCGGGGGAAATATTGGTCCGGTCACGCAAGCTCTCATGGCTGCTCTGGGAATCGACTTTACGGTCGCTGTCCCTGCTCTGCCGGTGAATGGGCGGACTCAGTACCTGGGTCACCTGTTCGTTGCGTCTCAGCTTCTTTCAGAATCCTCCATGCGGTATCACCCCCTCACACCGATGACGGATTCCAATCTCGTGCGCCATCTGCAGTCCCAAACCTCCAAACGGGTTGGTTTGCTCTCCTACCCGGTGGTGAAGGCAGGGGCCGAAAGTGTTCAGGCCGAGATTGTGCAGCTTAAGGCTGTGGGGATCTCCATCGCCCTGGTGGACGCTATTTGCGAAGAAGACCTGGAGACGATCGCTGAAGCCATTGTCGAGTTGCCATTCATTACGGGGGGCAGCGGAGTGGCCGGCAAGCTTCCGCTGGCTTGGGCGAGGCGCGGGTGGTTCCAACCACAGCCGCAATCCCAGCGGGGCGAAGAAGGCACGGCGGCCCCGGTCTTGATACTGAGTGGCAGTTGTTCCGCCGCCACCCTGGAACAGCTTCGTCACCTTCAGGAAGCCGGATGCCCGATTCTGCCTCTGCCTGCTGTGAGCCTGCTGACTCAGGGTTCTGCAAGCGTCGTCGCGGGCCTGGCTCGCGAGGCCCAGGAGACTCTGGGCCGAGAGGGCTGGGTGGCAATATCGAGTTCGTCCCCGCCCGCCGAAATAGAAGCCCTTCTGCAGGCAGCGCAAGAGTCCGGCTGCCCGCCAGCCCAGTTAGCCGCTCAGATCGAAGAAGCCCTGGGGATCCTTGCCCACCGCATGGTCGAGGACAAACTTGTTCAAAGGATCATTGTGGCGGGAGGCGAGACCTCCGGGGCGGTGATGCAGGCCTTGAAGATTCAGGCACTCGAGATTGGGGAGATCATAGACCCCGGAGTTCCCCGCGTCAGGTCTGTGGGCGACCGGTCGCTAAGGCTCGCACTGAAGTCAGGAAACTTCGGAAGCCCGCAGTTCTTTGTCAAGGCGGTGGAAGCCTTGCGCAGAAGTTAGACGGCTGGGCACCCGCACGAGCCAGGCCATGATCGTTCTCGTGGACACGACTTTCCTGGAGCGATTCTCATTCATGCTAAACAAGAATCTGTTTTACTACGGCCGGGAAAGCTCCTTGTCGCCCTCACAGGCACTGAAGGCAGGACCGCTCTCTTTGGTCTTTGAAGAGGGTGGCCTCCGCTATCTTCGAATCTCTGACCGCGAAGTGGTAAGGGGAATCTACGCAGCAGTCCGCGACTGCAACTGGGGAACCGTAACACCCCGCTTCTCTGGCTTGCAGATCCATGCGGAGCCTGATCACTTCACCATCACGTTTGAAGCCGAGCACTGCCAAGACGAGATTGATTTTTGGTGGAAAGGCCAGATCGAAGGAAATCGCGAGGGAACGATCCGGTTCAGCATGGAGGGCTTGGCGCGCTCAACGTTTTTGAGAAGTCGCATCGGCTTCTGTGTGCTCCACCCGGTCCGCGAGTGTGCTGGCGCTGCATTCGTCGTGGAACGAGGTGATGGCAACCGGGTTGAAGGGCACTTCCCCAAGTCCATCTGTTCCCTGCAGTCTGTGCCTGGCATGGAGGAAATGCAGTCCCTCTCCTATCCGGTTTTGCCGGGGCTGACAGCCAGGATTCAGTTCAGTGGGGACCTCTTTGAAACTGAGGATCAGCGCAATTGGACCGATGCTTCGTTCAAGACCTTCTGTACACCGTTACGGCTGCCGTATCCCGTGGAGGTTGCGCAAGGGACGAGAATCTCCCAGTCAGTCACTCTAACGCTGGAGGGAGCGGCCCATGTATCGCGACAACCCTCTTCACAGGCAGGGGTGAAGATCTCACTGGACCTGGGCGTCCAGAGCAGCCTTCCGCAGGTAGGGCTGTGCACTTGCAGTGATGGCGAAGAGCTGAGGGAACGCGAAATCGAACGGTTAAAGCTACTACACTTGTCTCACCTGAGGGTTGATGTGATCCCGTCAGAAGCTGGTTTCGAATGCACTCTGCCACGAGTGGCAACTGAGGCTCATGCCTTGGGGGTGGGTCTGGAAATTGCGTTGTTCTTGTCGACAGATGCAGGACACGAACTACGGCAGATGGGTGAGCTGGTCAGGACTCAGCGGTACCCAGTGCGCACCTGGCTGATCTTTTCACGCGACGAGTGGGTCACGCCCCCCTTTCTTGCCACTCTCGCCAAGGAATCTCTGCAACACTTCACACCAGAGGCGCTATTCGGCGCCGGCACAAACGCTTACTTCTGCGAGTTGAATAGCTCCCGACCAGCCTACACGGGAATTGATTTCATCTGTTATTCGATGAATCCACAGGGACACGCCTTCGACAATGCCTCGCTGGTCGAGACCCTCGAAATGCAGAAGGAAACCGTCTTGAACGCCCGTGCGCTCGGTGGCTTGCTGCCAGTGGCGATCAGTCCGGTGACGCTGAAGCCGCCCTTCAATCCGTATGTAACGGCGCCCCCGCCGGCGCCAAACCCTGGAGAATTGCCTTCTCAAGTCGACGTCCGGCAGATGTCTTTGTTTGGCGCCGGATGGACGTTGGGCAGTTTTAAGTATCTTGCCGAGGCCGCGGCTCATAGCGTGACTTACTTCGAAACAACGGGTTGGCGCGGAGTTATTGAACGCGCGAAGGGTTCTGTCCTGCCTGATCAGTTTCGTTCTGTCCCAGGTGCGGTATTCCCTCTATACCACGTGCTGGCGGATGTGGGTGAGTTCGCCGGAGGAGACTGCATCGTCACCCGATCATCAGAACCGCTGCAGGTGGAAGCCTTGACCCTGCGCAAGGGCAACCGGAAATGCCTGCTGGTCGGGAATCTGAGTGCACAGACCCAGCGGGTCACGCTTCCAGGGTTCCCGGGCGTCGTGACCGTCCGAATTTTGGACGAGCAGACTGTTGCGGAAGCGATGGAACAGCCGGAAGCA
>Ga0187892_10010338_pt1 | contig 11873 bp, 13 predicted proteins | sample MA1701073metaG_FD_139345 | JGI IMG/M metagenome (GOLD analysis project Ga0187892, IMG submission 139345) | Bio-ooze microbial communities from a basaltic lava cave in the Kipuka Kanohina Cave System on the Island of Hawaii, USA - MA170107-3 metaG ...
AGATAAGCTCCACGGTAGGCAGCGGATAAGATTCCTCATTGAGGATTGGCACTATTTTCTCGGCAGCATTTCCACATAGGACCCTCCGGAGCCCCCGGTAGTCCTGCAAGGCGTTTGTTGTTGAAGATTGTTCATATCGTGAGGTTAGGAATGCACGCCAGAGGAACTTACATAGGAGATGCCGGGCATTGCCCAGATTATCCGGTTTCGTAGGCAAATGTTCCCAGAGAGCCGCAATGATGGGAATAGCTGTATAGCTCGGCAGCCGTTCGGCATCGAAGATTTTCTGTTCTTCCAGGAACCACACCATGCCTTTGATACCTTCGACGACCGTTTCCCACTCATTCAGCATCCTGACGTAGTCGATGCCCCGATATCCTGCCTGGCTTGGGATGCGGTCTTGACGCAGAGCCACTACGTCCAAAACCAGCCCCGGCAAATCGGCGTATTCTGACGCCCGTGGTACCGCTAAGTTCAGAGAGTCAACATGGTCGTGCAGTGATTTGTCCGTTTCTTCCTCCACCAGAGCCACTACGATGTCGTAGGTGGACAACTGCACCGAACTCGTGTTCATTTTGATGAAGACGTCCAATGCAACTTCTTTTTTAGTCTTGGCTGGCAGCGCTAGGTACGGAAGGTTGAATTCCCGTACTTTTATTCTTAAGTCATTTATAACCTTTTTAAATCCTTTGTATGCTTGAAACCTGTCTACCGAGTTATCTGCAATCGCTTTTTCAACCCATTTATCTATTTCATCATCCATGTCCTCTGGCCGCAATAGAGTGATAGGGATTAGTCCTCGATTCCAGCACTCCTTCGGATTGTCCACCCAAATTGGGTAGCGGATGCCTTTTTTGTTCCAGCGAGCCTCACCATACACATAAGGCAGTTTCTCGGAACCATCGCTGGGGTCATCTTCGAAGCCGATCAGGTAAGTCCGGTCAGGATAATTATCATGAAGACTGCGCCACAACGCTGTAAGCCGCTGCTGGCCATCCAAAAGTTGCTCGGTCACCTTCTCACCCGTCTGCGGTGCGTCAACCATGGTGCGGCTCTTGAATTTTTCCTCGTCTCCTACCTCGAGAATCAGCGTCGCGCCCGAGGGCAGCCCACGGAGGACGGTTGTCAGGAGTCCTGAGACTTCCGTATGCCCCCAAGCCACAAACCGCTGAAAACGAGGAAGGGTAATCTGCCTCGATCGAATACGATTAAACCATTCAGAAAGGAACCTGTCATGTGCGTGCATCGATCACCTCCTATCTGACTCACTGATTGGTCAGGATCCAAACTAGAATCCACCTGTAACTGGTGGATGTGCATTAATCCATCTCCTCATATTATTCCGTAAAGTTTTATTCTCCTTTGCTCTTTTGAATATTAAATCAGTAACCTTTCCCAAGTCGTCTACGAAATCTTCTGCGACGAATAATGCCGCATCTTTGACCCCTGTCTTCTTCTGCGATTGATACGATCCAAGATGTGCCAGCTTTTTCTTTTTGGCTTCTTTCTTATGGCAAAGGGCGATTGATCTACCTCTCCCGCCAGCCGTACGCGCTCGGTCATCAGGTATTAAAGAGAAACTATGGACAATCCCACATCTCAGGACATGGTAAATCTGAAGTGGCAAATCCCGGTTACCATCTTTGTAGATAAAGTCCTTATATAATGGTTGTATCTTTCCTAAGTAATCCTTAATGAACCTTTTGTATTTTTTGCCCTTCCTATCCTTTCCGTAGACTAACTTTGTTAGATACTCTAGGAATGTTGCCGCTGATAAGAATACCCAAGGCGTTGTGTCTTTACAGGCACGGCGTAATTCGTTTACCCTTTTCTTAAAATAACTTTCTGTAGTATTTAGATCCATATTTCACTATACGCCGAACGTGCAGTGTACTCAAGGATTATCCAAGACCCCCGCTATCGCACCGCCCTCTGTAATTTCCTAAACTCCCAGGGCGGGATAGGGTTAGGCTCTACCCACAATCCCCGCTTGGCGGTCCTCGCTTCTACTTCAAGCTGCCCAAGCGATTCGTCATTTGAATATTGTCTATACCACCAAGCAAAACCGACGCTGACCAATTCACGGTTAAGAATTTTTCCATCCGGAAGAATAACTTCCCCAACGGTTCGGCCATAGCGATCAATGGTCTCGACTTTCACGGTCACGAACTTGCCGAATGACGCGTCAGAGGTGAATTGTTTTGCCCGTGTTCCAAAGGCTTGCTTCTTCTCAGGACAGTCAATCCCCGCGAGGCGGACTTTCTCGCCTCTGCCCTGGTGCATGACCGTAATGGTGTCACCGTCAGAAACTCCCACCACCTTGCCGGTGAATGTTTGGGTACCCTCGGCCTGAGCCCGAGTTTGAATAAAGGCGAGGGGAAGCAGGATGGAGAGCAGCACAATAAAACGAGAAATCTTCCAAGGTTTTCTATCAGTGGGAAACAATTCGTCCTTTCCTTTCCGCCTCTGACCTCACCAGTTTTACCTCATCCAGGACCTCCTGCTCGGTCAGTATGCGTTTTCGCCTTAATACCCGGACAAGTGCCTCCTGCATGTAAACGATGGACTTGATGAGCTCCTCAACAGTGACGGTTTCCTTGGAATCTAGTTTTTCTGCCATATGCCCTCCAATTGGACACTCAACCTTTCCTAAGAGATTATTTTATGTCGTGGGACCTTATCGGTTTTTATTCCTTTTTCTAAAGAACCTTTTAATGAAATCTGCAGTGATTTTCGAGCTCGAAGCGATCTTAATCTTTACTGAGCTGATTTTCTCTCCTGCCCAACCAACGCCGCCGACAATTTTACCTGCCACCTGACTCGATGGCCGCTTAACAAAAGAGTCCACGGCTTTCCCAGTTTCATCCACAGCAGATGAGAACCCATCATTAAGCTTCTCCCATATCGTGTTTGGCGCAACCGATGAAATTCTATTTTTCATTTTTGGTAGGACACTTTCTTTAAATATGTCCCTCACTTCCCCCGTATAACCGTTGAATTGGTGTGTCAAGCTATGTACTTCCTTTTCCATATTCCAACTGTGTAGGGCACGACACCTTTCCATTGCCGTATGTCCTACCGATCTAGTTAATAATCCAGCTCCAACCCCTTGACCAAGATCATCCACGTAACGGCCAATGAAAGGAATTTTTGCAAATAAACCTTCAATGAGTTTCTCGCTCATATTTATAAAATTAATTGCTGAAACCACTCTCATTACATCCCTGAATATTTGAACTTGCTCCTGAAAATGAGGGCGACTGTTATAAATTCGAATTATTCTCAGTATCATCGCTCCATTTTTGTAGAGGGCAAAAAGGAGGTCTGCCCCTTTATAAGGACTTAAGGTAACCCCAAGCATTACTTGCCGTACAGTATTTGTAATTTCTTTTCTCGCAAGATCGTCCAAGTCTTTTACATATACTTTCAGGAAATCTGTTTCAATATCAGTCAATACTCTGGCCAAACTTACTTTGGAGTTATTGTACTCAGTTGCATTTTTCAATTCGAGAGAAATTGCTTTTGCTTCCCCTCTACTCACCTGATCTAGGTTCTCATTTTCGCCAAAGCGTCTAATATACTTAACCAGATATTTCTTGTAACTTTCCAAATCTTCAATTGAGGCTTCGTTCAAATTAATAGCTGGCGGCGGTATAAGGACTGGAGGAAACTTCAACATTTCAAGAACGAAATAACCAAGTAAACATAGAAATCCGAGAGATATAGCGGAAATAAAGACGTAACCTAGTAGAAAGTGAATATCACGCAAAACAACGTAGGCATGTAAGAGTTCGATAATGACAAGGAATGACAATAATACTCCAAATATTAGAATTGTAGTCTTGATTCTTTTCCACCAGATCTCAAACATTGCAAGCAATTTTTATTGATCCAACTTCTATTCAGTTAACTGGAATGGATATAGACATTCCTAATGGTCTTGGCAAGGAGTTTAGCCCTAACTGAAATTTTGAGTCACCCTCCAAAGTCCAGCGCCTTTAAGACTTTCCTGGCGCTGCCAGAAGCTTGATCATCGCAATCGCGTTTCGGACCGCCTGGCCGCGCGGATGATTGTTAAAGAACACAAAGAGCTTTTTCACGACTGGAATCAGGATTTTCATTCTGACCGCCCAGTCCCGCAGCTCATCCTCGGAATACTCATAATTGTATCGCTCTTCCATCTTTTGATGGTTAAACCACTTTGCCTTGTTTCGGCCATGAAAACGCACATACCCGATGGGCGAGGTAGCCATGACCACAGGCGGCGGCAATCTGGGAAGGTCGGGCTCATCCACGCAGCAATACCCAATCCCGTGTTCACGCAGAAACTCAAAAGTCTTATCCTTGATCCACCATTCATTCCTGAACTCAGCGACCAAAGGGACGTCTTTCATTCTTTACTTTAGCATCGCGATATAGTCTCTGTTAGGCTGATTGTGCATAAATGAGTAAGGGAACTGCAAAAGAACTCCGCCAAGCACGTTGTGGTCCTGTAAGGGTTTCAGCGCCTCTTTGAAGGCAGGAAGGGCATCTTCCACTTTCTCACGATTGTGCGTGATATCCTGGTTGGCTTTCACGACAAACTCCATCTTTCCCTCGGTCTTGTTCACCATCGCCTCCATGTTCCGAGGGTCGGGAATCCCATAGTACGTGGAGTTTATCTCCACCACCGGAAAGTAGTTGGCATAAAATGGGAGCATCTGAGCATCTTTAATTTTCTGCGGATAAAAATATCCCTTCCAGTCCTTGTAACTAAAGCCGGAGGTGCCAACCAGAATCTTAGGTTCGCTTATTTCGGTTTCCTCGTCGCTCATTCGGTTTTGGTCTCACGTATGACCTTCCGGAGCATCTCCAGGAAAATTCGGATCGAGCTCGGTGAGTGGCCCATGAAATGGTTATTAAAATACCCAAAGACCGGAAGGTTTTTATCCAAGAACCCCTTCACCACGCCGGACTAGTGCAGGAGCTCCTTGGTTTTGTTCAAGATGACCTTCTCGTAGCTGTCATCCGGGACATCTTTTCGGTTCCCCAGCCAGCGGACATACACAAAGTCCGTGGTCACCTTATCCAACTTCGGCATGTAGTATAAATCGGCCAGGACTAGGGCCACCTGATGGTTTGAAAGCAGGTCGAAGAACTCATCCAGCTTAAACCACCCCCGGTGCCTGACCTCAATTGCGTAGCGGAATTTCTTGGGAAGCCGCTCCAGAAACATGGCCAGCACTTCCAACTGGTCTGCTCGGAAGGTGTAGTCAAACTGCAGCACAAGCGGCCCCGCCTTTTCGCCCAGCCGCTCCATGGCCGCAAGGAACCATTCCACCTCTTTGTCGCAATCCACCAGGCGCTTCTCGTGGGTAATCTGCTTGGGGAACTTGGCGCTGAAAAAGAACCCCTCCGGGGTGCTGCGGTTCCAGTGCTCCACCATGGACAGCTTAGGGGTGGCGTAGAAGGTGGAGTCGATTTCCACGGTGGTAAAGTGCCGGGCGTACTCGCGGATATACTCGTTGGCCTTGGTCCCTTCCGGGTAGAAGTTTCCCACCCAGGATGGATACGACCACCCCTGGGTGCCCAAAAGCAGGTTGGGGATGCTAGTTGCGACTTCCAGGTCGGATTGCTCGCCAAAGAGGTCCGTCATTGATATCCCTGTTGGGTGAGTTTTTCAAGCCGCTTATAGCCATAGCCAAAACAGGAGAGAAGGCTTTCCCCGGCCTTCAACAAGAGCTCGGTGTATTTCTCAATGTCGTAGGAGTGGTCCGCTGTCATCGTGGCGTAGGCCCTGGCCCGGCTGGCCGGGTCTTTGTCCTTGTTATGAGTAATAATGTACTGGATTGACTCGCCGGGATCAAGCCTTATCCCTCTGGCCACAAGTTCCTGGGCGACGATGGCCGAGAGCGTGGCCTTCTCATAACTCAAAGGGTCCTGGGAGAGGTTTCGGCTAATGACCAAATCTCTCAAGGCCACCTGGCCTTCGCTCAGTCTCTGCCGATACTCCGTTAGGATCGCCAGGGCCTCAGGGATCTTGGCCTCATACCCTTTCACATCATCAGCCTGGATCAATACCCGGATCATGGCATCCTGGGCCTCTTTGACGAACGGGGGAGTGTCAGACCTTCTCACCTCCAAGCCCCTGATCTTCGTCTTCCCGCCGCGGAATACCCCCATATAACGGTTCGGCACGGCAAGCGAGGGGCGGGTCTTTGAGGGAAGAAACCCGATCCAGCGATAGATCCCCTCCAAGGCGATGGGAAGGCCCGTGCTTTGGGTGATGGCATCCGCCAGTTTTTGATAGTCCTGTTCGGTTGCCCCTGGCTTTCTGACCCAGATCGAGTCCACGATGCCGTGAAGGAGTTGAAAGCCCTGGGCCTCGGCAATCTCCTTGGCGCACAGGAGCTTTTCCCTGCTGTAGGCCGTGACGCACTCATGGGCCTCGATCCGGCCAAAGCGGGCGTTCTTATAGCCTAAGTAACCAAACGAAACCACCAGAAGCCATTTGAGGGCGTTCTGACGCCGATCAAGTGACTCTTTTTTCCGCGGATCATGCTCGGCCTTCAGCCGCTCCTTGTAGCGGGCTCGCTTGGCGAGCAACGGCTCAAGCGTCCTGGGCACCAAGCCACGGCGTCTGGCGAAGACGGTATAGCCGGTTTCCGGCACCCGGTTATGGGGACAGCATTCGCATCCCACGGTTTCGGGCGAGATGTTGAAGCGCTCCATAATCGATGGGTACATGGAGGCAAAATCTAATTCGCCCACCTCCTCGTAAAAGCCCACCGGCGGCAGAAAGACCATGCCCCCTTTGTCGATGGTGAGAAGCTCTAGGGCTGACTTAAACTCCTCCGGCTCACTCTTTCTCCAGGGAATCAGAATGCCGTCCCGGTAGGCAGTCTCAAGCTGCATGGAGGTGATCCCTGTCCCTGTCGAAGTCCTGGCCATGTGCTGGATAGGCAGCTTGGTGACTCTTGCCTGCTCTAAGAAACCATCAAGCGCTGCTTCATTGAGGATAAACGAGTTCTGCCGGTCAATGTGCCATCGGCCAAAAAAGGTTTGAGCGCCCGCCGAATAAACGATCCGGCCATAAGAAGCATACGATCTTGGCTTTCGCTCGGCGATGCGCATGGCGGCATCGCGATTCAATTCAAGAGGGATATGGACTGCGTGCGAAATCCTATTGAGCTGGGGAATGAGAAAGGAATCGCCCCAGTCGGTGAAGATAAGGTCAGGATCAAGCCTTTGAAGATAGCCGTTGAGAAGGCCGATCAGTTCCCTTGGGTCGTCCTCCTCCAGCGCATGGCAGTCCTCGCCATCGTACAGCTCCAGCTTTCCCCGCCAGCCGTGATTGGGATTGATGAGATCGCCTTCAAGCTTAAGATGCAGAAACCGCAGCGGTGGGAGGCGATAGTCCAGGTCCCAGGGTGAGTCCAGGGCCTTGATTGACTGGACCCGGCCAGTATCGGTATGGGTGATCTCACAAAAAGCCAGAGGAAAAAGACCCCGCTCAAAATAGTAAAGCTGGGCGAGGGAGATGTCACAGTTGTAAAGGCAAAGCCCTTCGCTTGCGCGGATGACCTTTCTCACCACGTTCTGAAAACAGGTGGGGTCTTTGACCGTCACCTCCACCACGGGAATCGGCTGTTGGCTGAAAAGCTCACTTCGCTCCACCTGTCTGGCCACGGTGTGTGTCTTTTCCTTGGACAGATGGACAAAGACCTTCCAAAGCTCGCTGGGTGGACCGGCAAAATAAAAGGAGGGGTGAAAGGGATCGATCAGCCGGACCCGTTGGTCTTCCTCCGTGATGATCCACAGGGCCATCCCTTCCGGGGAGGGATAGACATCAAAGAGCCACCCCTTGAGTTTTCGTCCTTGACCGTTCAAGTTCATGGAGCCGTTTCTCTAAAGCAATTCTGGCCTTTCGCTCTTCGATGAGCATGGAAATCAGCATGGCCGAAAAGGGATCGGTAGGGGCAAGATAGGCCCCCGCCTGGGCATGATAGCGGGCATTGGCAAAAAGGGAATCAAAGACCTCCTGGTCTTCTTTTCGCAAGGCACGTTTAAACTTGCCCCATTCCTCCAGGGCCTGATTGACCTGCATCGTGAATGTGGTAAGTGTCCTGCCCATAGATCACCTTGCGGAGTGTTTTTTTACGGGAAGGGATAATGCGGGGAGCACCCAGCGCCTGCCCTTGTCTAGCTGTGTCTCCTCATCCATCGTAAGGATGCCTTCAATTTCATTTAAGGAAAATATGCGGTCTGCGTTCTTTTTCACCACGGATATCAGGCCCATTCTTTTGGCGAGCGGCACCGGAGGATCAGGCGCCAAGAGAATGATCCGGTAGCCACGGTCAGCCGTCTGTCGCAGTTTTTTCATGACGCTTTTCAAAATCCGCGATGCTTCCCAAAGCTGAACCTCCTCATCCCAGAAGGTGTCTAAAAGTCCGGAGACGAGGCACATCCTGCTTCCATACTTCTGCAAAGCTTCCTCCAGGCGATCCGAAATGACCGCCTCCAGTTGATGGACCGTAAAAGCGCGGGAGAGATGAATTCTCTGCAAGAGCATCCGTGTGTCGATACGAAGGCTTTTTGAAAGCTGTGTGATCAAGGGAAGATCAAAGATGTTCGCGCCATCCAGCATCACCACGGAGTCTTCCTGCATGAGTCGCCAGACCATCAGGTAATGGCCGAGCGGAAAAAGCCCCCGATGGCCGACAAATACGATCAGCTTCCCTTGGTCCACCGCTTCAAGAGCCGCGGGGGTCAGAATGCTCGGCCAGGAAAGCTCCGTTGATGGGACCTCAAAGAGAGATGATTGAGGTGAGTGATCCATAGGTTACTCCGTTAACACCCGCTATATCCACAGACGGGGCAGTGCGCGCACCCTTCCTGATGCCATAGGGTCTGGCCGCAATCAGGACAATTGTTAGAAATTCTCGCCTGGTTTACTGGAATGTGCGTACTATTTCGATCATTGATGCTTTGCCGACTTGTAAGTCTCATTTCTTTTGGATAGCTGCATGCTCGTTTCATTCTCAAACCCTCCATTCATACAAAAAGTCCCGGAAGCCTGATGACACCCATCACATTTCCAAGAACACGAAAGTTGTCCTCTTTGTTGATGACAATGGGTTCGTGGTTGGGGTTTTCTGGCTGGAGTGTGACGGTTTTCCCTCGCTGATTGAAACGTTTCACGGTGGCTTCATCCTCAACCAACGCCACCACAATCTCCCCGTTTTCGGCGTGACTTTGAACCCTTACCAAGACATAATCACCATCCAAGATCCCGGCACCTACCATGCTGTCGCCTTTGACCTTAAGAAGATAAAACGAACCTCCCTGTACCAATGATCGGTCCAAGGCGATTGTCCCCAGGATGTTCTCCTCAGCTAATATTGGTCTTCCGGCGGCAATCTCTCCCAGGACGGGGATCGAGTCGATCTGCGGCCGGTTTGGAAGCTCGATGGCCCGCGCCCCGCTGCCGCGTATGAGGTAGCCTTTGCGCTCCAGTGCACCAAGATGCCTCCTCACGGCATGCAGCCCCTTGATACGAAACTCTCTTGCGATCTCCCGCAGGGTGGGCGGGTATCCTGAGTTGGCAACATAGGTGCTGATGAAGTTGAGTATTGTTTTTTGACGTTCAGTCAGTGGTGTTGTCATATAGTGTACGTCTGTACACTATTAGGATAATCGAAACCCTCCGGGAATGTCAAGCAGGAAAACAGTAAAGAATTGAGATTTTTACTTTCTCTTTATTTATCAAGTACTTGACAACATTCTCCATTTATGGCATACTAGCCAGCCGAGTTTAAAAGACTCGGCTTTTTTATTTCTTCTCCTTGCCGCTTCCGGCAAGTTTCCCCGTCTTTGAAAGCCCCCACAATTTACTATTCTTGGCCTTAGTTATTCGAAGGCCATTTTTCATGTCTGCCAAACTCCCCAACTATCTAAAGACCTTTCGCAAGCGAGCTGGTTTCACCCAAGACGAGATGGCTTTTTTATTGGGCTGCCAGAGCGGGACCAAGGTTTCCCGCTATGAGCAGTTCAAACGGCAACCCACCCTTCAAACCGTTTTTGCCTACGAAGCTGTTCTGGGAACCCCGGCAAGCCAACTCTTTGCCGGTCTTTTCCAACAGGCCCAACAGGAAACCAAAAAGCGAGCCCAATTGCTGATCAAGAAACTCAGCCAGGCTAACCAGACCCCTGTCATTGCCCGGAAACTGGAGATGCTGAAGGCCTCCTCCTATCCTGAGTCTTCTAAAGAGTCGCAGAAAACTTCATGAATCAAAACTCAACACAACCAAAGCGCATCCTGGCGATTGATCCCACCACACGGGGGTTTGGGTTTGCCGTCCTTGAAGGGCCTATGAGCCTGGTGGATTGGGGAGTAAAGGAGGCAAAAGGCAAGACCAATAAAAATGAGCGGAGCTTGAACTTGATTGAAGATTTGATTATCCATTACCGGCCTGATGTGATTGTGGTTGAGGATTATGATGGTCAGGATTCACGGAGATGTCCAAGAGTCGCTGGGCTAATCAGGCGGGTTGCACAACTGGCTGGTAAAAGAAAGATCATAATCCGCAGCTTCTCACGATCCATGGTGAGGGATGCCTTTTCAGAGGTTCATGCCCACACGAAACACCAGATCGCGGAAGCCGTTTCTTCGCGATTCCCTGAGCTTGTCCCACGGATGCCAAAATTTCGAAAATGCTGGATGCCGGAGGACTACCGGATGAACTTTTTCGATGCCATCGCTTTAGGTCTCACCTATTTCTATTTTGAGGTTTAAATCACTTTTCTAATAGATAATCTATGCCAAAACACAAAAGGATTCTGGCCATTGATCCGGGGACTAGAGAGATGGGTATTGCCTTATTGGAAGTGGACCGTCTTATCTACCACGGTGTGAAAGTATTTGCCAAGAGAACCTCGCCCCATGAGATCCTCAAGCAGGGAAGGGAAACCGTAATACGCCTCATCCAGGACTTCAGACCTGATATTTTGGTCTTTGAGAAGACTTTTTTCTCCAATAACAGAAATTCCGCCCTGCTTAATGTCTTGGTGGATGAAATCAAGGCCATCGGCAAAAGGAAAAGACTTCAGGTGGTTGGCTATGCGGCCAACACCGTGAAGAAGTTCATCTGCGGTAACGGCAGGGCGACCAAGAAGGAAGTGGCCAGGGCTATTATCGACCGTTTCCCTGAACTGGCTGTGTATCTAAACCAGAATCGCAAGTGGAAGGAACGCTACCATCACAATATGTTTGATGCGGTGGCGTTGGGATTAACATCTATAATATCGAGAAGCAGTCAATAAAGTATGATGGCCGGTATTTTGATGTAGTACTCCACTAGTCGTGAATTTGGGTAATCGGTCTCAATAAAAGTGGGGCGGTATATATCTATTCTGTAACAATAAGTATTTATACAAATCGAAACACTACTTTGCCAAACTTCCGCCTCGTATGGATCGGTTCATCCCCGCGTGTGCGGGGAACACGTATCCCGCTGCCTTGTAACTGTGTTGACAGACGGTTCATCCCCGCGTGTGCGGGGAACACGTGACGGGGGCCTGGTTCAGCATTCCAGTTGGCGGTTCATCCCCGCGTGTGCGGGGAACACCTTTCGGAGTCCCGCCTCATTTGGTTGGAGATCGGTTCATCCCCGCGTGTGCGGGGAACACAATTCATTCTTCTTAGCCCTAGACAGCCCTCGCGGTTCATCCCCGCGTGTGCGGGGAACACGCCATAGCTATCTCCTTCCAGTTCCCCTTGGCCGGTTCATCCCCGCGTGTGCGGGGAACACATCTGTTTTCCAAATATATCGACGACCTTTTCCGGTTCATCCCCGCGTGTGCGGGGAACACATCCTCACCGTCAAAACCAACCA
>Ga0187892_10010339_pt1 | contig 11873 bp, 10 predicted proteins | sample MA1701073metaG_FD_139345 | JGI IMG/M metagenome (GOLD analysis project Ga0187892, IMG submission 139345) | Bio-ooze microbial communities from a basaltic lava cave in the Kipuka Kanohina Cave System on the Island of Hawaii, USA - MA170107-3 metaG ...
ACGGACTGGCCCTCGGTCACCGCGGCCACGAACTCCTCCTCGCCCATCGGCGCCAGCGCGTAGTTGCTGCGCCGCTGCTCGCCGATCGTGGACGACGTCTCGGTGGAGAGGTTCTTGCCGCACGCCGACCCCGCGCCGTGCGCCGGGAACACCCGGGTCGCGTCGGGCAGGGTGAGGAGCTCGTCGTGGAGGGAGCGGTAGAGCCGGCGGGCCAGGTCGTCGGCGCTCGCACCCGCGGAGGAGAGGAGGTCCGGGCGGCCGACATCGCCGATGAACATCGTGTCGCCGGTGAGCACGCCGTAGGGCGTCGCGTCGCGCGTCGCGTTCGTACACGACCAGGCAGATCGACTCGGGCGTATGGCCGGGCGTGTGGCGGACCTCGATCTCCACCTCACCCAGCCCGAGGCGCTGCCCGTGGGCGAGCGGGTCGATCGGGAAGTCGGCCTCGGCGCCTTCGCCGCAGCTGATGGCGGCGCCAGCGCGGACGGCCAGTTCGAGGTGGCCACTGACGAAGTCGGCGTGGAAGTGGGTCTCGATCACCCGCTCGATGGTGAGGCCCGAAGCGGCGGCGTCGGCTACGTACTCGTCGACGTCGCGCTGGGGGTCGACGACCACGGCCCGTCCGGTGCCCTCGTCGCCGATCAGGTACGACGCATGCGACAGGCACCCCAGGTAGTACTGGCGGAAGTACATGCCGCTCTCATGTTCCCACCACCAGGTTGATTACCCGGTCGATGACGTGGACCGTCCGGCGGACGGGCCGGCCCGCCAGCGCTTCCCGCACCTTCGGACGGGCCAGTGCCAGGGCGAGAACCGCCACCTCGTCCAATCCTGAGGCGACAGCCATGCGGTCACGCACCTTTCCGTCCACCTGCACGACCATCGTCACGGGCCCGGCCACGCCGGTCGTCTCGGCGCTGGGCCACGCCGAGGTGTGCACGGAGTACGGCTCGCCCAGCCGTTCGGTCCACAACTCCTCGGCCACGTGCGGCGCCAGCGGGGCCAGAAGCCGCACCAGGGTGCGGGGCGCCAGGGACCCGACCGACTCCATCAGGGCGGCGATGGCGACGTTGCACCGCAGCTTTTCGATGGCCTCGGTGACCCGCTCGATCGTGCGGGCTTCGACCAGCGGGTCGGCCACGCCTTCGAGCCGCCCCACCCGGGACAGGAACCGTTCGATGCCGGCGACGCTCGACGGCCGGTAGTCGCCGCCCTGCTCCCACGGGCCGCTGAACAGCAGGTGCAGCCGGGTGACGTCGGACCCGTGCTCGGCCAGCAGGCCGTCGGGACTGACGACGTTGCCGCGACTCTTGGACATCTTGGCTCCGTCCAGCACGATCATGCCGCCCAGGCGGATGCGCGGGAACGGCTCCTCGAACGGCACCAGGCCCAGGTCGTGCAGGGCCATGGTCACGAACCGGGCGTAGAGGTGGTGGCGCTGCACGTGCTCGGGCCCGCCCGCGTAGAAGTCGGCGTGGCGCACCCTCGCCGGGTCCCACGGCCGGTCGTCGATGTCGGTGCACGGGTAGCGGAGGAAGTACCACGACGAGTCGAAGAGCGTGTCGGACACGTCGGCCTCCCGCCGCCCGGGACCACCGCACGACGGGCACGGCACGTCGGGGTCGCTGCCCAGCAGGACAGGCAGGTCGTCCTCGGGCACGCCCACCGGTCCGCACCCGGCCGCGCAGTGGACGATCGGGATGGGCGGGCCCCACTGACGCTGGCGCGAGATGTTCCAGTCGTGGAGGCCCTCCAGCCAGTGGCGCTGCAGCCGCTTGGCCCGCTCCGGCCAGTCCAGGCCGTCCAGCCCGTCGGCCAGGCGATCGCGGTAGGCGGTCATGCGCAGGAACCACTGCGTCAGCACCCGCTCGGTCACGGGCGTCTCGCACCGCTCGCACCGATCGCCTCCGGCCTGCGTGGCCTGAACGCCGTGGACAGTCTGCTCGCGCGCCAGCACCGTCGCACACGACGGGCACCAGATGACCGGTGCCTCGGCCCGGTACGCCAATCCCGCCCCGAGCAACTGCAGGAACAGCCACTGGGTCCACCGGTAGTAGGAGGGGTCGCTGGTCACGATCTCCCGCGACCAGTCCCACCCGATCCCGACCGACGAGAGCTGGCGGCGGAAGTTGGCGATGGTCTCGGAAATCACCTCGGCCGGCGGGCGACCGACCTTCCTCGCGTAGTTCTCGGCGTTGATGCCGAAGGAGTCGAAACCGATGGGCTGGAACACGTCACGGCGTTCGGGCCACGCAGGCCGCTGGCCGCGCATTCGCTGGTAGCGGCCGTACACGTCCAGGCCGCAGTACTTGAAGACGTGGCCGACGTGCAGTCCCGCGGCCGACGGGTAGGGGAACTCGGCCAGGTTGTAGAAGACGGGGCGGCCAGGACTCAGGTCGGGTTGGTAGAGCCGGTCGGCCTCCCACCGGGCTCGCCACTTCGCTTCATAGTCCGGGACCACCGGAGTGGCCCCCGGCCGGTCACGGCCCGACCTCGGCGTGGCGCTGCTCAGCCCGGCTCCGCACCCGGATGACCTTGTTCACGGCGTTCAGGTAGGCGCGGGCGGAGGCCTCGACCACGTCGGTCGACAGGCCACGGCCCGACACCTTCACCCCGTCCGCCTCGACCTGGATGATCACGTCGCCCAGGGCGTCCACACCCCCGGTGACCGACGAGACGTTGAAGTCGATCAGCCGGCCGTCCACACCGGTCGCCGCCTTGATGGCCTGGCAGGCGGCGTCGATCATGCCGTCGCCCTCGGCCGACGCCTCGTAGGGCTGCCCGTCCCGCATCACCACGACCCGGGCCCGGGGCGTGCCGACCGTGCCGCCCGACACCTCCAGCTCGTCGAACTGGAAGCCCTGCTCCACGCTCGTGCCCATCTCCTCGGCGACGATGGCCTCCAGGTCGGCGTCGGTGATCTGCACCTTGCGGTCGGCCAGCTCCTTGAACCGGGTGAAGGCGGCGTTCAGCGTCTCGTCCGAGACCTTCAGGCCGAGCTTGTCCAGCGTGTCCTTGAAGGCGTGGCGGCCCGAGTGCTTGCCCAGCACGATCTGGGAACCGACCTGGCCGACGGCCGAGGCCTCGATGATCTCGTAGGTGGAACGTTCGGCCAGCACGCCGTGCTGGTGGATGCCGGACTCGTGCTGGAACGCATTGCGGCCCACGACGGCCTTGTTGTACTGGACCGGGTAGCCGGTCAGGCGTGAGACCAGCCGGGAGGTGCGGGCCAGCTCCTCGGTATGGACGCCGACCTCGATGCCCGGGAACTGGTCGGGGCGGATCTTTACGGCCATCACGACCTCTTCCAGGGCGGCGTTGCCGGCCCGCTCGCCGATGCCGTTCACGCACACTTCGACCTGGCGGGCGCCCGCCTGCACGCCCGCCAGCGAGTTGGCGGTGGCCAGTCCCAGGTCGTTGTGGCAGTGGGTGGACGTGATGTAGGTCCCCTTGACCTCCCGGCGGACGTACTGGATCAGCGCTCCGAAGTCCCACGGGATGCCGTAGCCGACGGTGTCGGGGATGTTCAGGGTCGTGGCGCCGGCGTCGACAGCCGCCTGCAGGACTTCGAGCATGAAGTCGAGGGGCGTGCGGGTGGCGTCCTGAGGCGAGAACTCCACGTCGCCGGTGTGCTCCCGCGCCCGTGAAACACCGGCCCGGGTCGCCTCGATGACCTGGGCCCGGGTCATCTTCAGCATGTGCTCCATGTGGTTGGGGCTGGTGGAGATGAACACGTGGATGCGGCCCCGCTCGGCGTCGCGCAGGGCCTCCCAGCACCGGTCGACGTCGGCCACGTGGGTGCGGGACAAGCCGGCGATGACGGGCCCGTGCACCTTGCGGGCGATGGCCTGGACCGCCTCGAAGTCGCCCTGGCTCGCGACCGGGAACCCGGCCTCGATCACGTCGACGTTGACCCTCGCCAGCTGCTCGGCGATCTCGAGCTTCTCGGCCGCGTCGAGGGAGATGCCGGGCGACTGCTCGCCGTCGCGCAGCGTGGTGTCGAAGATGGTGAGCCGGTCGGTCATGGTCGTGTTCGTCCCTTCGTCGCCAAAAGAAAAACCTCCCGGCCCGGAGGCACGAGAGGCTCGGCGAGCACCCGGTGGGTACTCGCCCTAGGTAAGGAGCAGGCCCGAGAAGAAGATGAAGGTCACAGACATCCAACGTGAAGGATGACAGCCCGTGGTGGGGGCGTCAAGTAGGGTGCATCGGCGTGATCCGCCGAACGGTCCGCGTTGTCGCTGCGCTCGGTGTCCTCGGCGGGCTGGGATTCGCCTTGGCGAAGCTCGTGCAGGGACGCCGTTCCAACCAGCCCCGGCTGCCGAGTGGCGATGAACAGGTCGTCCCCAAGCGGTCCGAGACCCCGCTCGTCGAGCCCAAGATGCTCCACAGCGTCACCCGCAAGGTCACCGACCCGGTCGACCCGGAGCCTGACGAGGCGCCACCGGCGCCGCGCCTGATCGGCGCCCAGGCCCCGCCCGCCGCCTCCGCCGCCCGGACCGCATCGCCGGCGGCCCAGGCGGAGGTCGAGGCCGGGGCGGGGGCGGGGGCCAGGCCCGGGCCCCAGCCGTGGGTCGACCCCGACGGCGCCATCTGCCCGTCGAGCCACCCGGTGAAGGCCAAGCTGGCCAGCGGCATCTTCCACCTCCCGGGCATGACCGCGTACGAGCGCACCACGCCCGACCGCTGCTACCCCAGCGAGGAGGCGGCCGAGGCCGACGGCCTTCGAAAAGCCAAGCGCTGAGCGCAGTCAGTCCGCGAATTGGCTCAGCCCGTCGACCCGGAGGATCCCCGGCTCGGCCCGCAGTTCGTCCAGCACGTGCTCGGGCACGGGCTGGTCGGTGGACAGGACCATGAGGGCGGCCTCGCCCGACAGCGAACGGCCCACGTCCATGTCGGAGATGTTCACGCCCGACCGGCCCAGGCGTGTGCCCACCACGCCGATCATGCCGGGACGGTCGTCGTTGCGGACCACCAGCATGTTGTGGGCGGGCGGGATGTCGACGGTGTGCTCGTCGACCATGACCAGGCGGGCCTCGTTGCGGACGCCGAACAGCGTCCCGGCGATGGCGTGGTCGGGGCTGCGGACGGTGATGAGGTTCACGTAGTCGGCGGCGTCGGACGTGCGGGACTCGTCCACCTCGATGCCGGCCTCCGACGCCAGCTTCGGCGCATTGACGTAGGACACGGGCTCCTTGATCAGGTTGGTAAGGAGGCCCTTGAGCACGGCCAGGGTGAGGATCCGGGTGTCGTAGTCGGCCAGCCCGCCCCGGTAGCCGATCTGGAGCGTACCCGTGAGGTGGCGGTCGAGCGCGCCGAAGATGCGGCCCAGCCGCTCGGCCAGGGCCAGGTAGGGGCGGATGCCCTCGGCCGCCTCGGCGGCGTCGATGTTGACGGCGTAGGGCACGAAGTCGCCGGCCAGGGCGAGCACGACCTGGTCGGCGATGGCCTCGCCCGCCTTGTCCTGCGCCTAGCGGGTGGAGGCGCCCAGGTGGGGCGTGACGACGACCTTGTCGAGGCCGAACAGGGGCGACTCGGTCGTCGGCTCGGTGGCGAACACGTCGATGGCGGCGCCCGCGATGCGGCCGTCGGCGATGGCGTCGGCCAGGGCCTGCTCGTCGATGATCCCGCCCCGGGCGGTGTTGATGATGCGAAGGCCGGGCTTGGCCCGGCTGAGCAGCGAGGCGTTGATGAGGCCCACGCTGTCGGGCGTCTTGAGCAGGTGCACGGACAGGAAGTCCGCCTGGCGCACCAGCTCCTCGAGCTCCAGCAGTTCGATGCCGAGCTTGCGGGGGCGCTCTGGGGAGATCCACGGGTCCCAGGCCACGATGCGCATGCCGAAGGCGTTGGCCCGCTGGGCCACGAGGGTGCCGACCCGGCCCAGCCCCAGCAGGCCGAGCGTCTTGCCGTGCAGCTCGACCCCCGACAACTTGGAGCGGGCCCACTGGCCGGCCTTGAGCGAGGCGTCGGCCCGGGGCACGTTGCGGGCCTGGGCCAGGAGCAGGGCCATGGTGTGCTCGGCGTTGGAGACCACGTTGGAAAGGGGCGCGTTGGCGACCATGACACCCAGCCGGGTCGCGGCCTGCACGTCGACGTTGTCGATGCCCACGCCCGCCCGGCCCACGATGACGAGGTCGGGGCCGGCCTGGAGGACCGCTTCGGTGACCTTGGTCTCGCTGCGGACCACCAGCCCGTGCGCGCCGGCGACGGCGTCCAGCAGCTGCTCCGGGGTCAGGCCGAGGCGGAGGTCGACCTGGTGGCCCGCCTCCCGCATGCGGGCCAGGCCCCGTTCGGCCAGCTCCTCGGTGACGAGGATGCGGGCCATCAGCCCCCGCCGGCCAGGAGCCTGGCCACCCGGTCGAGGCCCTCGTCCAGCTGGGCGTCGCCCAGGGCGTAGGACAGCCGCGCGTAGCCGGGCGCCCCGAACGCCTCGCCGGGCACGATCGCCACCTTGGCCCGTTCGAGCACGTTGGCGGCCAGGTCGAGGGTGGTGTCGCCCAGGTCGCCGCCCAGCGCCTTCTCGAACGACGGGAAGGCGTAGAACGCGCCTTCCGGCTCGGCGCAGGTCACGCCGGGCATGGCCGACAGCAGCTCGTGCATGCGGCGGCGGCGGCGGTCGAAGGCGCTGCGCATCTCGGCCACGCAGTCGAGGGGCCCGCTGACGGCGGCCAGGGCCGCCTTCTGGCACACGTTGGCCACATTGGACGTGGCGTGGGACTGGAGGTTGGTGGCGGCGCCGATCACGTCCTTGGGGCCGATCATCCAGCCCACCCGCCACCCGGTCATGGCGAACGTCTTGGCCACGCCGTTGACGATGATGCTCCGCTCGGCCAGTTCGGGGACGAGGCCGGGCAGGGAGGTGAATCGTGCGTCCCCGTAGACCAGGTGTTCGTAGATCTCGTCGGTGACGACCCACAGGTTGTTCTCGGCCGCCCACTGGCCGATGGCGGTGACAGCGCCTGGCGGGTAGACGGCGCCCGTCGGGTTGGACGGCGAGACGAACAGGAGGACCTTGGTGCGCTCGGTGGTGGCCGCTTCGAGGGCCTCGATCGTGGCCTGGAAGCCGGTCGACTCGTCGGTGGGGACGGGCACGGGGACGCCGCCCGCCAGCTGGATCGCCTCCGGGTAGGTCACCCAGTAGGGGGCAGGCATCAGAACCTCGTCGCCGGGGTCGAGCAGCGCTGCGAACGAGTTGTAGACGGCCTGCTTGGCCCCGTTGGTGATGAGGACGTTGGCGGCCTGGCAGTCGAGCCCGGAGTCGCGTCTGGTCTTTTCGGCGACCGCCTCCCGCAACTCGGGCAGGCCGTTGGTGGCCGTGTACTTGTGGTTCTTGGCGTCGCGCGTGGCGGCCGCCGCCGCCTCGACGATGTGCTCGGGCGTGGGGAAGTCGGGTTCACCGGCGCCGAAGCCGATGACATCCTCGCCGGCCGCCTTCATGGCCTTGGCCTTGGCATCGACGGCGAGGGTCGCCGACTCCGCAATTGAACCGACACGCTTCGAGACGCGGGCAGACTGAGTGGAACGCATGGCTGAATCGTAGGAGACACCGATCGCCCCCATTCCCGACATCTTGTTGCCCGCCGACCTGCGCCCCTCCGACGGGCGGTTCGGGAGCGGCCCGTCCAAGGTCCGAGTGGACGCCCTGGACGCGCTGGCGGCCGCGGCGCCGACCTATCTGGGCACGAGCCACCGCCAGGAAGGCGTGCGATCGGTGGTGCGGCGGCTACGCACCGGCCTCGCCGGCTTTTTCGGCCTGCCCGACGGCTACGAGGTCGCCCTGGGCAACGGCGGGGCCGCCTTCTTCTGGGACATCGCCTCGTTCTGGCTGATCGAGCGGCGCAGCCAGCACCTGGTGTTCGGCCAGTTCTCCTCGACGTTCGCCAAGGTGGTCGCGGCCGCGCCCCACCTGGAAGACCCCGAGGTCATCGAGTCTCGGTACGGGACCCGTCCCGAGGTGCGCCCGTCCGACGGCGTCGACCTGTACGCCCTGACCCACAACGAGACCTCGACGGGCGTCGCCATGGAGGTGCGCCGCCCCCCGGGCGGGGGCGCATCGGGGCTGGTGGCGGTGGACGCCACGTCGGCGGCCGGGGGCATGGCGGTCGACCCGTCCCAGTTCGATGCCTACTACTTCGCCCCCCAGAAGTGCTTCGCCTCCGACGGGGGACTGTGGGTGGCACTGCTGTCACCGGCGGCGGTGGAACGGGTGGACCGGCTGGCGGCGGGCGGGCGGTGGTCGCCGGCGGCCCTGAGCCTGCCAGTGGCACTGGAGCAGTCCCGGCTCGACCAGACCTACAACACCCCCGCCCTGGCCACCCTTTTCCTGTTCGCCGACCAGCTCGAGTGGCTGGCGGTCCAAGGCGGCCTGGCGTGGGCGGCAGAACGGTGCGCCACCTCGTCCGACCTGCTCTACAACTGGGCCGAGAAGTCGGACTACGCGCAGCCGTTCGTGGCCGACCCGGCCGACCGGTCGACGGTGGTGGCGACCATCGACCTCGATGAGTCGGTGAACGCCTCGACGGTGAGCGCCGTGCTGCGGGCCAACGGGATCGTCGACACCGACTCCTACCGTGGGCTCAGGCGCAACCAGCTCCGGGTGGCGGTGTACCCCGCCGTCGAGCCCGACGACGTGGAGGTCCTGACCCGGGCCGTGGACCACGTGGTGGCGGCGCTGGCCTAACAGAACCCTCACACCCCTCTCGCATGCTGTTTACCGACGTGTCTGACGATGGGGTCGTCCAACCGACGACAGGAGCAAGAACCACCATGAAACGCATCATCGTGTCGCTGGTCGCCGCCGGGGTCATCGTCGGCGGCGCCGGGGTGGCCTGGGCCCAGACCGGGGACCGCGCCGCCAAGCGGGAGGCGGCCCGCGCCTGCCTGCAGGAGGCCCGGGAGCAGAACCCGGGGGCCGACAAGGAGACGATCCGCGCTGCAGCCAAGGCCTGCCTGGAAGCCCAGGGCATCGGCGTGGGCGACCGCGTGAGCGACGAGCAGAAGGCCGCCGCCAAGGCATGCCTGCAGGAGGCCAAGGCCGCCAACCCCGACGCCGACCGGGTGACCGTCCTGGCCGCCGCCCGCCCGTGCCTCGAAGCGGCCGGCATCGCCCGCCCGCTGCGGCCGCTGCAGGCCGAGCGCCGGGCCGACCGGCTGGCCTGCTTCCGGCAGGCCAAGGCCGACCACCCCGGCGACCGGGCGGCCATCCGGGAGGCGGTCAAGGCCTGCCTGCAGGCGTCGTAAACCCTTCACTACCCTCAAACCGGGCGAGCCCGATCGGCGGGCCCGCCACGCCACCTCATGACGGTCGCCTACACGTCGTTCGAAGTTTGATCAGCCGCCGGACACGTCCTGGATCTTGGCCTTGCCGGCCAAGATCCAGGGCATCAGGGCGCGCAGCTGGGCGCCGACCTCCTCGATCGGGTGTTCCTGGGCCTGGCGGCGGTACTCGTTGAAGCGGGGACGGCCGTTGCGGTTCTCGGCCACCCACTCCTCGGCGAACCGCCCGTCGCGGATCTCGGCCAGGATGCGGCGCATCTCCTCCCGGGTGTCGTCGGTGATGATGCGGGGGCCGCGGGTGTAGTCGCCGTACTCGGCCGTGTCCGAGATGGAGAACCGCATGCCCGAGATGCCGTGCTCGTATATGAGGTCGACGATCAGCTTGAGCTCGTGGAGGCACTCAAAGTACGCCACCTCGGGCTGGTAGCCGGCCTCGACCAGCGTCTCCCACCCGGCCTGCACCAGCGACGTGATCCCGCCGCACAGCACCACCTGCTCGCCGAACAGGTCGGTCTCGGTCTCCTCGTCGAATGTCGTCTCCAGCACGCCGGCCCGGGTCGCGCCGATGGCGTGGGCGTAGGAGAGAGCCAACGCCTTGGCCTTGCCCGACTCGTCCTGGGCGACTGCGATCAGCGCCGGGACCCCTCCCCCGCTGTCGTACTCCCGCCGCACCAGGTGGCCCGGCCCCTTGGGCGCCACCATGCCGACGTCAACCCCCGCCGGCGGCCGGATCAGGCCGAACCGGATGTTGAACCCGTGGGCGAAGAACAGGGCGTCGCCGTCGGCGAGCTGCGGCGCGATCTCCGAGTCGTACACGCCCGCCTGCTCGGTGTCGGGCAGCAGCATCATGATGAGGTCGGCCTCGCCGGCCGCCTGGGACACGGTCGTCACCCGCAGGCCCACCGACTCGGCCTTGGCCCACGACTTCGACCCCTCCCGGAGGCCGACCCGCACGTCGACGCCCGAGTCCTTGAGGTTCAAGGCGTGGGCGTGGCCCTGCGAGCCGTACCCGATCACCGCCACCTTGCGGCTGGAGATCAGTGCTGCGTCTGCGTCCTTCTCGTAATACGCGTGCGCCATCTCTCCCCCTATCCGACCCGTCCGAGGCTACGCAGGCGCGGCACCTCGCGTTCCAGCTTGGCCAGCGCGACCCGCCCCGTGCGTTGCAGCTCGGCGATGCCGTAGACCCGCATGAGGTCCTCGAAGTCGTCGAGCTTCGACGGCGGGCCGGCCAGTTCCACGGTGATGTCGTCGTGGCCGACGTCGACGATCCGTCCCTCGAAGACCTGGACCAGCTCGATGACCTGGCCCCGGGTGCCGGGCTCGGCCCGGATCGTGCACAGCATCAGCTCCCGCACCACCGAGTTGGCGGGGTCGAGCTCGGAGATCTTCACCACGTTGATCAGCTTGAACAGCTGCTTGGTGATCTGCTCCAGGGGTGCCGACTCGACGTCGACGACGACCGTGATCCGGGAGAACCGCTCGTCGTCGGTCGGGGCCACGGCCAGCGAGAAGATGTTGTACCCCCGGCGGGCGAACAGGCCCGACACGCGGGCCAGCACGCCCGCCTTGTTCTCGACGAGGACGGACAGGATGTGATGAGGGGGAGCCTGGGTCGCCATCAGTGGCCCCCCGGCCCCTGCGCCGGCCCGAGGATGATGTCGTCGTTGGACGCCCCGGCGGGGACCATCGGGTAGACCTTCTCCTCGGAGTCGACCCGGAAGTCGATGACCACAGGCCGGTCGTCGATGGAGTTGGCCTTCTCGATGGCAGGCACGACCTCGTCGGGGTGCTCGACCCGCAGGCCCACGCAGCCCATGGCCTCGGCCCACATCTTGTAGTCGGGCAGGTCGGGCGACAGGTAGACCTCCGAGTACCGCTCCTCGTAGAACAGCTCCTGCCACTGCCGCACCATGCCCAGGTAGGCATTGTTGAGGATGGCGATCTTGACGGGGATGCGTTCGGACGAGGCGGTGACCAGCTCCTGGGCCGTCATCTGGAAGCAGCCATCGCCGTCCACCGCCCACACCGTCTTGCCCGGGCAGCCGACCTTGGCCCCGATGGCGGCGGGGACGGCGAAGCCCATGGTGCCGAGGCCGCCGGAGTTGACCCACGAGTTGGGGCGGTCGAACCTCCAGATCTGGCTCGACCACATCTGGTGCTGGCCCACACCCGAGCACAGGATCGTGTCCTCGGGCGTGTTCTGGCGCAGCATGTCCACGCAGTACTGGGGCTTCAGGCGGTCGCCCTCCTCCCAACCTTGCTCGTAGTGGATGGGGTGGCGGGCCCGCCACTCGTCGAGCTGGCTTGTCCACTCGGTGCGGTCAGGCTGGGAGTCCCGCCCGCCCTGCTCGCGGATGACCTTGATCAGCTCCTCGATGACGAGGCGGACGTCGCCGACGATGGGCACGTCCGCCTTGCGGACCTTGCCCAGCTCGGCGGGGTCGATGTCCACGTGGATGACCTTGGCGTGGGGGGCGAAAGCGGCCACCTTGCCCGTGACCCGGTCGTCGAACCGGGCGCCCAGGGTGATGAGCAGGTCGGCCTGCTGCATGGACGTGACGGCCGTGTAGTTGCCGTGCATCCCCGGCATGCCCAGG
>Ga0187892_10010340_pt1 | contig 11871 bp, 10 predicted proteins | sample MA1701073metaG_FD_139345 | JGI IMG/M metagenome (GOLD analysis project Ga0187892, IMG submission 139345) | Bio-ooze microbial communities from a basaltic lava cave in the Kipuka Kanohina Cave System on the Island of Hawaii, USA - MA170107-3 metaG ...
ATCAGGTTATGGGTCACTACATTTGCCTTTTCGTCGACTAGGGCAAAAAATCCACTGTGATGTCAGTAGGTTATTTTTGTTAACCTCGCCTCGAATGGGCTAAATCAGCCCTAAAATGCCACCTGCTGGTGAACTTGGGCAAGGTCGGATCTATGTGCTGTACGCGGCCGGTACGCCCGGCGCGGCCACCAGCTACTTCGCTTCTTCAACCGATGGAGGTCGAAGCTTCAGCGCGCCTATGCCGGTCAGTGACCCAACAGTACACGCCGGCCACACCCAAGACGCGATGGTGGTGAGCCCCTCCGGTCAGGTGTATATGTTTTGGAACGACGAGCGGGGAAAGGACAAAGCCTCAGCCGAAAGCCAAGGCGCATCACTTTACTACGCGACCACAAAGGGGCCGAGCAGATCGAGCTGGTCAAATCGAGAGAGCAAGGACGGTATGTGTAACTGCTGCCGCCTCGCCGTCGATCTCGACCTAGACGGACTGCCGGTGGTATTGGCGCGCTTTGTCTACCCCGGTCAGGTTCGCGACCACGGCATGCTCAAGCTCTCACCGCGAGGACTGCTCGGTGAGCCCTGGCGCGTGACCGAGGACGACTGGAGAATCGAGGCCTGCCCCGTGCACGGCCCGGCGCTCTCGATCGCAAGCGACGGCCGCTATCACATCGCGTGGTTTACCCAAGGCAGTCGGCGAGGGGGGTTGTTCTACGCCCATTCCGATGACCTCGGCAAACACTTCTCAGCTCCAATGGCGTTCGGTGAGATCGGCAAGCAGCCCGCGCATGCCGACGTTCTCGCCCTGGGGAAGCGGGTTGTCCTGGTGTGGAAGGAGTTTGACGGCAGGCAGACGCGGCTCATCGCGATGCAAGCGAGGGATCGTGGGGAGACTTGGTCTGCGCCCACGGTGATTGCGCAGACCAGCTCCGCAGCGGACTATCCCTTTCTGATCAACGACAGCCAAGCGATATTCCTTTCCTGGCACAGCGTCGAGCATGGCTATCAGCTCATCCCGTTACCGTGACTGGTATAGGGGCCGCCCGATTCAGCGGTTTCTTATGTAGGGCTTTGTCCGATATCCGTGATATCTTGTTATAAGGGGAGACAAAGGAACCAAAATAGGGAATTACTCAAAATTTGAGCGATCTTCGCCTTGGTCCATGTTTCATGCAGTTGTTCGTCTGACACCTCTGTGTTGCCTTCATGCGTGCCGCTTTGTGCTCTGACCAGAACGCCCGAAATACGCTGGCGCGGCGCCTGAAGAGAGGCTCAAGAGGGGATCGCATCTTGTTCACCTCGGTCATAACAGGAGCCAGGAATGCATCAGTCAACGCAATACCAATCCATTTTCTCGTCAAGCACCGCGCGCGAGCGCACCACGAATTTCGAAAGCTACTGGGGATTCAGCAAGCAACACGCAGGGGAGCTGCTGGAAGAGGACAAGGACGTGGCGAACAAGCGCGAGCGCCTAAGGGCCTTTCAGAATGATCCGGTGCGATCGCGCAAGCCTCTCGCCAACCCGTCTGCCTTCTACCGCAATTACAGGAAACTCCTGGACGATCCGAAGACCCTCGATCGCAAGACTTTACTTCTGACCTGCATCTACAAGTTCGCGCGCCACGAGTGGATGGCTATACAGGCAGCGTGGGATGTCGTGCCTTCCATGGCAGAGGCAAGAACGATCAAAGAATGCATCAGCCGGGTGCACCTTGCCGAGGAGTTCTGCCATGCGCGCCTTTTCAACGAGATGTTCCGTACCTTTCATCTCGAAGTGGAGTGGGAACCCCTTGGTCCTTTGCAACGAGCGTTTTATCAGGTTTTCGCCCGACTGCCGGGGGAAATCATGAATGCTCCGGCCTTCGTCACGGAGCTGATGGGCCTCACCTTCTATCATCATTTGGATGCCGCGTTCGATGGTATTCTAACCGACGAACCGGAAGCGCGCGGGCGATTACGCGCCCTGCTGCACGAGATCATGGTGGATGAGCTGGCGCATGTGGGGCAGCGGCGCAATTTCATCGGTCCCCTTGGGATCCGTTTCGCCAAGCTCATCGTGCGTCCGATGTATCATTTATTTTTCCAGGATGTCCCGGAGGCGGATGAGCTTTTCGATATCAACCAAATGATTCAAGAGGGACTCGCATTCGATTACAGCGAGGTGTCGCCCGCATTGCTCGCCCGCAGCTGGGTGCCTAGCTATTGCCGGCCCGGCGAGGCAGCTCAGCTGTTCTGACAGAAACGGCCGAAACCCAGGAACTGACGCCTCAGCGGATGACCCGGGCAAACGAACGAATTGAGGTTACCGTGGGTGCTATGGTAGCTTCGCTACGCAGAAAAAAGCACATCTCTACAGCGTACCGAAGCGGCACATGGAATACAAAGACTATTACCAGATAATGGGCGTGGCGCGGGATGCCACCCAGGATGAGATCAAACGCGCTTACCTCAAACAGGCGCGCAAATACCATCCGGATGTAAGCAAAGAGGCGGATGCGGAGCGGCGGTTTAAGGAAATAGGCGAGGCATACGAGGTGCTGAAAGACCCGCAGAAGCGGGCGGCCTACGACCAGCTCGGTGCCCACTGGAAAGCGGGGCAAGAATTCCGCCCGCCACCGGGTTGGGACGCTGGGTTCGAATTTCGCGGGGGTGGCTTTACGCAAGGGGACGCGTCGGCCTTCAGCGACTTCTTCGAGTCCTTGTTTGGTCGCCGCTATGCTTCGCCCCACGCTGCTCGCACACCGTTTCGAGCCCGCGGTGAGGATCGCCACGCCAAGGTCTTGATCGATCTTGAAGATGCCTACCACGGAACGACCCAGGCCCTCACCCTGCATGATCCCGAGGCCGATGGGCAGCGGCGGTCTAAGACTCGCAGCCGCCGCGTTAAGGTGCGGATCCCCAAGGGCGTGACCCAAGGCCAGCAGATCCGTTTGAGCGGTCAGGGCGCTCCGGGTTTTGGGCAAGGACCGGCGGGGGACCTATACCTGGAAATAGAGTTCAGGCCGCACCCCTTGTACCGAGTGCAAGACCACGATCTGTACCTCGAGTTACCGCTTGCACCTTGGGAGGCGGCCCTCGGGGCGACGGTCGAGGCACCGACGCCGGGTGGTCACGTGACCCTCACGATCCCCGCGGGCTCGACCGGGGGGCGCAAGCTTCGCTTGAAGGGCCGCGGTATTCCGGACAGTCCGCCGGGAGATCTCTATGTCACGCTGCAGATCGCCCTGCCGCCGGCGGACAGCGAAAAAGCGAAGGCCCTCTACCGGCAGATGAAACAGGATCTCAACTTTAATCCGCGCGCGAGACTGGGGGTATGACCGTGATGCGAAACGAGCGGCTACCGGTGGTCACCGGTCTGAATTTGGACGAACAAGCGATGTTGACCTTGGGGGATCTCTGCCGCGCCTGTGCGCTGCACGCCGAATGGGTGATCGCGCTGGTGGACGAAGGAGTGCTGGATCCCCTCGGGCAGGGCCCGGCGCAATGGCGCTTTGCGGGGGCGAGCCTGCGACGCGCGCGTGCCGCTTTGCGCTTGCAAAGGGACCTCGGCATCAACCTCGCCGGGGCCGCGCTGGTGCTGAACTTGATCGATGAGGTCGGGTCGCTGCGCGCCCGGCTGCGAACGATCGCTTCGGATTTCTAACACGGCCCGAAAAAATGGCTCCTCGGTAAGATTCCGCGATTCAATTCAAGCCGGTTCAACTCCCTGAACCACAGAGGACTAGGGTACTGCGATTTGTTGCGCGGGTTCTTCACCTTCGGCGAAAAACTCCATCGCCGCCGAGTTGAGGCAAAATCGCTGGCCGGTGGGCGGGGGACCATCGGGAAAGACATGCCCCAGATGCCCGTCGCAGCGGGCGCAGCGGATCTCGGTGCGCACCGTGCCCAGACGCGCATCGCGCAGGGAGCGGATATGCTCGGGGTCAAACGGCTGCAAGAAGCTGGGCCAGCCGGTACCGGAGTCGAACTTGTCTCCCGAGTGAAACAGCGGCAGCCCACACAGGCGGCAGCCGTAAATGCCCGTCTGTTTGTTATCTAGCAGCTGACCGCAAAACGGCCGCTCGGTGCCGTGCTCGAGCAAGATGCGGCGCTCTTCGGCGCTTAGGCGCTGCTGCGCCAGTCGCTCGCGCTCCCCGCCGCCGATAGGGGCGAGATCATAGCCCGAAGCCGAGCGCTTGGGCTCGCTCATGCCGATTTCTCTTGCGTGCGCAGCCGTGCTTCTTGGATACCGTCTTTCAGCTGGGCCGCGAAATGTTGCTTAAGCTTGTCTACTTTGGGTGCGGCCACTAGCGCGATGTAGGGCTGGTCTGCATGCTGAGCCGCGTAGTTCTGGTGATAAGCCTCGGCCTCATAGAAGCCGTTCAGGGGTTCAAGTACGGTCGCGATAGGCGCCCGGAACACCTCCGCCTGGGTAAGCTGGCGGATATAGGCTTGCGCTACCGTTTTCTGCGCCTCGTTCGCATAGAAGATGACCGAGCGGTATTGCCGCCCGCGGTCATTGCCCTGACCATCGCGCTGGGTCGGATCGTGGGCGATAGAGAAAAACACCTTGAGCAGCTGGCCGTAGCCGATCCGAGCCGGATCGAAGCGCACCCGCACCGCCTCGGCATGATCGGTGTCGCCGCCGCAGACGCTCTTGTAGTCCGCGCTTTCAGCGCTGCCACCGGCATAACCCGAGGTGGCCTCCAGCACTCCATCCAGCGGCGCAAACACCGCTTCCACGCACCAGAAACAGCCGCCTGCCAGCACGGTGACTTGTTCCTGCTGCGCGCTCGCCGGGAGCTCGATTAGGGGTTCGGGAAACTCATCGGGGGAAACCTGTGGGCTCCCGCCCGTCTCGCTAAAAGCCATCGTTGATCTCCTGCGAGGGCATTCCTCGCGATCGCGATATTGCGTTGGGTTCGCTTACCGTTCTAGGCCGCCCCTAGGTCACTTCCTCATCGCGCACGCCCCCCGTGGGCTTTTGCCCAGTGAGAACAGTTGTCGTCTGCCGCTCCCTTAGGCGGGATGGAGTGATTTTAGCAATCGTCGTTTGTGGTTCAGCAGATTATCCAGGACTACTGCCATCTGGGCGGCTTCTTCGTCCTCCGCCGTTCGAGTATCTGCGATGAGCGCCTTCAGTTCTACGATCTGCTGCACCAGGGTAGACCAATCTTCCACGTCCGGGTAGAGACTGAGATCCTCCAGGCCAATCGTCCATTTGGGATCTTGAGGATCGGTTTGGGATAAACATCGTCGCACGGGTGGTTCCTCTATAAATCGCATGCCGCTATACCCATATACTTTATAATAGCTAGGTTAAGGCTTCGTTTCCCTGGCGTGACGTTTGCGTTAACAGACATGTTTCGGTTTTTTGGTTAGGGGAATTTTAGAAAGTTCCACTGTAGAGCGGCTTGGGGTTCTAAAAATTAGTTGTCCTGGCAGCGCATGTCACATAAGCGCATGAGAGCGCGCAAAGGGCGTGTTACTCAAGAGGCACGGCATGCACCTTTCCCTGGAAGCCCTCGCACGAAAGGCATGGGCGGAGCTTGCGGCGGGCCATCACCGCGAGGCCATTATCTGGTACAAGGACCTGCTGAAGAGGGAACGGCGACCCCACTGGTCGCGGAGCTGACTAGCGCTTACCAAGGCCGGGCGGCCGATCTGAGCGCCAAAGACATGGTCAAAGAGGCCCTCATCATCTGGCAAAATCGATCCGAATTCTGCGCACGTCCTAAAGCCGAGCCGTTCTATTTCCGCCGCTCTGTATGGCCCTGCTAGAGCACGAAGGCCGTCCGTTCCACCTCTCCGTGGAGATCGCGCGCAGCGCAGCGAGTACGAGCCTATGATCCATGGATTCGTGAGGTTCCTGCGAGCGATGACGTGTAGATAACGCGAGACCGAGGACATGCAGACGCCATCCCGACAGACGAAGAAACGATGCCAGCGACACAAGAACTCGATCGGTGGCGGCTTCCTTGGTAGCCAGGCGAGCGCCCTGTTACCTAAGCGCCATGAAAATCCTCGCCATCCATTTTAAATATCTGGGCGATGCGGCCATTGTCACGCCGGCGCTGCGGGCCATCAAAGAGCATTTCCCGCGTTGCGCTTTACACGTGCTGACGCCGGCGGAGTTCGCGCCCATTTATCAATACCTGCCCTGGCTGGATAAAGTCTGGGGCGTGCCCCGATCGCGCGGGCGCGCCCGACTCAAAGAAACCTGGCCCGTCATCCGCGCGCTGAGGCGGGAGCGCTTCGATCGCTCGGTCGACTTTGTCGGCAATGATCGCGGCGCCATTTTAAGTTTGCTTTGCGGCTCGCGGCAAAGGCTCGGTCCCACTGCCGCCGGCGGGTTCTTCGGACGTCGGTTTTGCTACACTGAGAGAATCCACGAAAGGAGTCTCGATCCAGCCTGGGTGCAACGGCACCTGCAAGTGCTCGCGGTCTGGGGCGTTCAACCGCCGCGCTCTTTGGAGATGGAAGTCCGCGCTGATCCGAAGCTGGATCAGTTTGCCGAACAACTTTTGCCGGACAAAAAGATCGTTTGTCATCTCGCCACCGGACAGACAAAGAAGGACTGGCCGATCGCACACTGGGCGGGCTTTCATAAATTGGCTTCCGCGGCCGGCCTCGAACTTGTCTTTATGTCCGGCAACAGCGCGCGTGAACGTTTGTTGCTGGAAGCGCTGCCCAAATCGGCGCCGGGGATCTCCGTGTTGCCGGTGCTGCCGGATGTCGCCGTGTTGTTGGCCGTGTTGAAGCGGGGCAGACTTTTCATCTCCGGCGACAGCGGTCCCTTTCATTGCGCCGCTGGGTTAGGAGTGCCGGTGATCGGGCTATTCGGCACCGACAACTCCATCGCTCATGCCGCTCCTTTGTATCGCTCAGAGCAAGTCATCCGAGGCGGTCCATGCACCTGTGACGGACATTCCGATACGTGCTACAGCAGTCAGCCGTGCATGGCGGCCATTTCAGCGGATGATCTGTTGCGGCGTGTGCAGAAGGCTCTGGCGCACAGCCGATTTTGACGCCGATGGGCACACGATCATGCCTCTGATGTGGCTGACGGGGGACAAAGCGACTCTCAAGAACCATAGGAATGCCCACGAAGAGGGTGCCTTTGTCTGAAGTGCTGCCCGAAGGCGTTAAGGTCTTGTTCGTGGCCGACCGCGGTTTTGGGACCAGAAGCGGTATCATCTCGTGATTCGCTCGCGCCAGTATCCATGTCACCCATGCAGGGAAGACCCGGGCGGCATAAGAAGGGCTATAGCTCGATGCCTCGCCCGCACGGGTGTTCGAGGGTGTGGAAAGCTTATTGGCGGAGGCGGTGCGTTCGCTCGCTTAGATCTCCCATGAGGATATTGGTCGTCAAGACCTCATCACTGGGCGATGTGGTGCATATGCTGCCGGCGGTCAGCGATACCGCGCGCTGCTGCCGCGGGCTTGACATAGACTGGGTGGTGGAAGAAGGGTATAGCGTCATCCCGAGCTGGCATCCCAATGTGAATCAGGTGCTCCCTGTGGCTTTTCGTCGTTGGCGTAGCGCATGGGGGCGGCGCTTGACCTGGCGGGAGATCAGCGCCTTCAGAGCCCAATTGAGGAGGCAAGACTATCTTGCCGTGATCGACAGCCAGGGGCTTTATAAGAGCGCCCTGGTGGCCTCGTGGGCCCGAGGCCCGCGCTGGGGCTACGACCACAAGAGCGCCAGAGAACCTCTCGTTGCCTGCGTCTCTCAGCGCACCCTCCGAGTACCCTGGGATTTACATGCGATAGAACGAAATCGCCGACTGCTCGCGGCTGCTTTGGATTACCGGCATGAAGGGCTTGCCCTCGATTACGGCCTAACAGCCCTGCGTGCCCAGCTTGCGCGCCCTCGCGATCTGCCTCACGCCTATGTGGTGGGGCTACATGGCACTTCGCGATCGCCCAAGGAATGGCCGTTAAGCCACTGGTGCCAGCTTGGGTGCTGGCTGGACGCCCAAGGCGTGAGCTTACTCCTACCTTGGGGCAGCCAGGTCGAGCGTGAACGCGCTGAGCATATCTCCCGTGCGGCACCCAGGGTCGAGGTGCTGCCGAGGCTCGATCTCAATGCCTTGGCAGCACTATTGGTTCACGCCCTCGCGGTGGTGGGTGTGGATACCGGGCTCATGCATGTGGCCGCCGCCTTAGGTTGCTCAGGGCTTGCTTTTTACTGTGCGACTGATCCGGATCGCACTGGCGTGATAGCTGCACCGGGCGCTGCCATCCATAATCTGGTTGCCGTCGAGGCGCTGAGCTGGGAGGCCGTCGAGCGGCGCCTGCCGGCTCTGCTCGAGAGCTGGCCACCCGAGCGAATCAGTCACGCATGAAAGGGCAAAAGATCCTGGTCGTGGCCTTAGGACGGATCGGGGACCTGGTCCTGATCACGCCGGTCTTCAGGGCCCTAAAGCAGCTCGATCCCAGCCCCGAAGTGCATCTGCTGGCGGGGCGCAATAACTATCGGGTCGTACAGGCCCATCCCTACATCGATAAAGTGCATGTCTACACCAAGCGGCCCTGGAGCACTTTGAGTCTGATCTACCGCTTGCGCAACGCGAACTTCGACCTTTGGATCGATCCCAAGGACCATCTCTCTAGGGAAAGTCGGTTTTTCGCCCGCATCGCAGCGGCCAAGATCTCGGTCGGTTATAATGCGGACGGCAAGCGCCGGATCTTCACCCATTCCGTCATACCGCACACCGAACAGCTCGGGGTGCATATGAGCACCCGTTCCTTAACGGCATTGGCGCCTTTAGCGATAGTTGCGACGGACACGAGACCCGTATTAGGCGTGGAACCGCAAGCGGCGCAGAGGCTCCACCGCTTCCTTAAAGCGCGAGAGATCCGCGGTTATCACTGGGTGAATATTTCCGGCGCGATCCCTGAGCGCACCTGGCCGACAGCAAGATGGATAGCGCTGATCAATGCCATCGGGAAGGAGGAAAACTGCTGCTTCCTGCTCTGTTGCCTGTCGCGTGATAGGGCGATAGCCGAGGACATTCTTGAGCACACAGCGAACACTTGTCGGTACCCTACCGCATCGATCATCGATGCGGTAGCGGGGGTGGCTCATGCGGATCTGATCGAGACCGTGGACACCTCGATCGTACACATCGCCTCGGCTTTCAATAAACCGATCCTCTCATTGCATCCGAATATCTACCACAATTACACCAAATACCGGCCTCTATCAGACAGCGCGCGCGATGTGTTGGCTCCGAGAGCGATGGTGGGCGAGATATCGCTGGAGAGCGTTTTGCGCGCATACCGATCGCTTCGGGAGGAGATAGAGAGTCGAGCGAATGAGGGAACACAGCAAGCTATTTTCCGTACCAGTACCTGATAATCGAGGATGTGGGCAGGGCGATCCTGGAAGGGGATCCGTGTTCCGAGAAAAATCCCGCGACACAAGTCGCACCGTGACCTCTTTGTGGTAGAGTAGCGGGCATGGTAGAGGGACGCCGAAAGAAGCCGTCGGCCGATCGCTTGCAGTCTGGCGGGGATAACCCTCGCCCATTGACGAACGCATCTGCCGAGCCCGATGAGGCTGGGGCAGGTCCCTCACGGGACTTCCCGGTGGTCGCTATCGGTGCCTCGGCCGGGGGGCTCGAGGCCTTGAAGAAGTTCTTCAGCGCCATGCCTACCCGCAGCGGTCTCGGCTTCGTAGTGATCCCGCATCTCGACCCCAGGCATGTGAGCCACCTGCCAGAGCTGCTGCGCCGGCATACCCCCATGCAGGTCACACAGGCGGATGATGAGGCCCAGGTCGAGGCCGAGCACGTCCACATCATCCCGCCCAATGCGTCCCTGACCATCAAGGAGGGCATACTGCACCTGGGGACGGCGGTGGCTCGGCCCGGCATACCGAGGCCCATCGACGGCTTCCTGCGCAGCCTCGCCGAGTACCAGCAAGAGCGGGCCCTCTGCATCATCCTCTCGGGCACCGGCAGCGACGGGACGCTCGGGCTGAGGGCGATCAAGGCAGAGGGCGGCCTAGTGATGGTCCAGGCCCCAGACACCGCAGAGCACGACGGGATGCCTCGCAGCGCCATCGCCACCGGGCTCGTGGATTACGTGCTGCCGGTGGAGCAGATGCCCGCGGCGCTGTTGGACTATGTCGAGCACGCCCATCTGCGCGGCAGTCCCATCGCGGTTCCCGCGGGCAAGCGGTACGACCCTCTGCAAAGCATCCTGGCCTTGTTGAGCACACGGGAAGGCCAGGACTTTCGCTGGTACAGGAAACCCATGCTGCTGCGCCGTATCCAGCGGCGCATGGGTCTCAATCGCATCCCCGCGATCGGCGACTACGTTCAATATCTGCGCGACACCCCCGAGGAGCTCAAGGCCCTGGCCAAGGATCTCCTGATCGGCGTGACCGAATTCTTCCGCGAGCCCGAGGCCTGGGCGGTCCTCGAACAGGCGGTCGTCCCTAGGCTGGTGGCGGCGAGGCACCCCCAGGCGCCCCTGCGCGTGTGGGTCACCGGTTGCGCCACCGGCGAGGAAGCGTACTCCGTCGCCATGTGCCTGCTCGAGCGGGTGGCGATCAGCGAGCGCAATGGCAGGCTCCAGATTTTCGCGACCGATATCGATAGCCACGCGCTTGAGATCGCCCGCGTGGGGAGCTACCCGGAGAGCATGGCCTCGTCCGTCGCTCCGGAGCGTCTTGCCCGGTTCTTCATCAAGGCCGAGAATAGCTACCGGGTCAAAAAGGAATTGCGGGAAGCGGTGGTGTTTGCACCGCAGAACCTGATCACCGATGCTCCCTTCTCGCGCCTGGACCTCATCATCTGCCGCAATCTGCTCATCTATCTCGAGCCCGAGTTGCAGCAGAAGCTGATCGCGCTGTTCCATTTCGCCCTCAACCAGAACGGCTATCTGTTCCTGGGCAAGTCCGAGACCGTCGGCCAGCAACTGAGCCTGTTCGAGCCCCTCTCGAAGAAGTGGCGGATCTACCGGCGCAGCGGGCCCGTCCGGCATGCGCCGGTGGACTTTCCGCTCATCGCGGAGCCCTTTCCCGGCGAGCGGCCGGGGAGGCCGCGGCCACACAAGGCCCGGCCCGGCGACTATGGGGAGCTGATGCGAGCCCTGCTGCTCGCGCGCTATGCCCCGGCCGCCGTGCTGGTCAACCGTGACGGCCAGACTCTCTATTTCCATGGCCAGATCGACCACTACCTGGTGCACCCGACCGGGGAACCGACCGACGAGCTGTTGGCCATGGCCCGCGAGGGTTTGCGCCTCAAGCTGCGCGCCGCCTTGCATAGGGCCATGCAGGAGGAACAACCGGCGGTGGTGGTGGCCCAGGTGAAACGGGGTGACGCCTCCCGCCCGGTACAGGTGACGGTGACACCCGTGGAGGACCAGAGGCAGCGCGTGGGGCTGTGGCTGGTGACCTTTGCGACCCCACCCGGAGCGGAGCAGCCGACGCCCCGCGCCATCGAGGAGTCGGCCGCGGTGAGCCACCTGGAGGATGAGCTCGCCGACGCCAAAAAGGAGCTGGAAAGCGTGGTCGCGGACTTGGAGAGCGCCAACGAAGAGCTGAAGGTCTCCAACGAAGAGGCCGTGTCGATGAACGAAGAGCTGCAGTCCACCAATGAGGAATTGGAGACCTCGAAGGAGGAGTTGCAGTCCCTCAACGAAGAGCTGAACACGGTCAACGCCCAGCTCTATGAGAAGATCGGCGATCTCGAACGCACCAACAACGATCTCGATAACCTGCTCTCCAGCACCCACATCGCGACCCTGTTTTTCGACCGGGCGTTCCGCATCAAACGCTATACGCCCGCCTCCATCCGCTTGTTCAACCTGATCCCTTCGGACCTCGACCGGCCGGTGGCCGATATCGCCACCAAGGTTGCCGATGGGCGCCTGTTGGCCGAC
>Ga0187892_10010341_pt1 | contig 11871 bp, 11 predicted proteins | sample MA1701073metaG_FD_139345 | JGI IMG/M metagenome (GOLD analysis project Ga0187892, IMG submission 139345) | Bio-ooze microbial communities from a basaltic lava cave in the Kipuka Kanohina Cave System on the Island of Hawaii, USA - MA170107-3 metaG ...
CACCAGCCGCTCGTACTTGACGGAGAGCGCGGGGTCCATGTCAGCGCTCGAAGCTCACCATGGCCTGGAAGGCGGCATAGCGATCCTCGATCTCGCCCGGCGTCAGCCGCTTGAGCCGCTCCAGCGAGAAGTCTTCCACGGTGAACGAGGCCATCACGGATCCATACACCATGGCCCGCCGCACCGACGCCGCGTCGGTCAACCCGTGCTGGGCGAGGTAGCCCATGAATCCCCCGGCAAAGGTGTCGCCGGCCCCGGTCGGGTCGAAGACCGAATCGAGCGGATACGCGGGCGTGAAGAAGAAATCGCTGCCGCTCACCAACAGCGCCCCGTACTCGCCGCGCTTGATCGCCACCACGCGCGGGCCGAGATCGATCAGCACGCGGGCCGCTTTGACGAGGTTGGGCTCGCGCGCCAGCATCCGGGCTTCGGTGTCGTTGATGAGCAGCACGTCGACCTCGCGCAGCACGCGCAGCAGGGCCTCGCGCTTGCCCTCGATCCAGAAGTTCATCGTGTCGAGCGCGGTGAGGAGCGGCTCCGACATCTGCCGCCTCACCTCGAGCTGCAGCTCCGGATCGATGTTCCCCAGGAACAGGAACGGGGCCGCCCGGTGCGTCGGCGGCAACACCGGCCGGAAATCGGCGAAGGCATTCAGCTGCACGTCGACGGTTCTCGCCTCGTTCAGATCGAAGCCGTATTCGCCCGTCCAGCGGAAGGTCTTCGCGCCGGGCCGGACCTCGAGCGCCTCGATGTCCACCCCCCGCTTGCTGAGTAGCTCGAGATGCTCCCGCGGAAAGTCCTCGCCCACGGCGCCGACCACCCGCACGGGCGCGAAGAAGCTCGCGCTGTACGCGAAGTACGTGGCGGCCCCGCCGAGCGCCTCCGTCACCTGTCCGAACGGCGTCTTGACCGTGTCGAGCGCCACCGAGCCGACCGCGACGAGATCAGCCACGCGCGCGCCTCCGGGGCCGAGCGGGGAAGTAGCGGTCCAGCAGCAGCCCGAGGCGCTTGCGCGTGCGCGGCGGGAAGACCTTGGGGTTGGTGATCACGGCGTTGGCCAGCGCATCGCGGCAGCCGGCGGTGCACGGCTTGCCGATGCGGGGAACGGCGCGCGCCAGCACGGTCTTGGCCGTCTCCACGTTCTTCATGAGGTTGGCGATCACGCTCTCGACGGTGACGGCGTCGTGCTCCTCGTGCCAGGTGTCGTAGTCGGTCACCAGCGCCAGGGTGGCGTAGCAGAGCTCCGCTTCCCGCGCGAGCTTGGCCTCGGGCATGTTGGTCATGCCGATCACCGAGATACCCCACTGGCGGTAGATCAGGGACTCGGCCTTGGTCGAGAACTGCGGACCCTCCATGCAGAGATAGGTGCCGCCGCGATGCACCCTGGCGCCGCTCTCCTCGGCCGCGCCGGCCAGGAGCGCGCCCAGATCGCGGCACACCGGGTCGGCCATGCCCACGTGAGCCACGATGCCGTCCCCGAAGAAGGTCGAGACCCGCCGCTTCGTGTGATCGTAGAACTGGTCCGGGATCACCAGATCGAGCGGATGGATGTCCTCCCGCATGCTGCCGACCGCGCTCGCCGAGATCACCCACTCCGCCCCGAGCGCCTTGAAGCCGTAGATGTTCGCCCGGTGGTTCAGATCCGTCGGGCTCAGGCGGTGGCCGCGGCCGTGGCGGGCCAGGAAGATCACCTTCGTCGTGCCGAGCCGCCCCACGCGGTAGGCGTCCGACGGCGCGCCGAACGGCGTGTTGAGCTTCACCCAGCGCGCGTCCGCCAGGCCCTCCAGCTCGTAGAGGCCGCTCCCGCCGATGACGCCGACCGTGACCGCGTCGGGCCCTACCCTCACCCCGGCCCTCTCCCTCGGAGAGGGAGAGGGAGCGAGGTCGACGGCTCTTGCCCTGCGCACCCTCACCCCGGCCCTCTCCCTCGGAGAGGGAGAGGGAGCGAGGTCGACGGCTCTACCTATCGATCTCACGCGACCGATCCCTCCAGCGCGCCCAGCGTTCGCGCGTCCGTGACCTCCGTGATCCTGACCTCGACGAGCTCGCGCGTCAACTCCTCCGGCCCCGCGAAGAGCACTTCGACGTAGTTCGAGGTGAGCCCGCAGCGCAGGCCGCTGTCCCGATCGCGCTCACCGAGCACCAGCACCGGCCGGCGCTGTCCCAGCAGCCCGCGCCGGAACGCGAGATTCTTCTCACGCCCGAGACTGCGCAGCGCGCGGCTGCGCTCGCGCAGCACGCGCGGCGGCACGCGGGCGGGCAGTCGCGTCGCCTCGGTCCCCTTGCGATCCGCGTACGGGAACACGTGGAGGTACGAGAATGGCAGCGCTCCGACCACTTCCACCGTTTGCTGGAAGTCCTCGTCGCGTTCTCCCGGATGACCGACGATGATGTCGGTCCCGAGCCCGAGCGACGGGACGGCCTGCGTGAGCCGCTCGACGAGGTCCCGGTACCTGCGCGCATTGTATGGACGGCGCATGAGCCTCAGCACCCGATCGCTCCCGCTCTGCAGCGGTAAGTGCAGATGCGGCGCCACCGCGGGCGAGCCGGTCACGACCTCGAACAGCTCGGCGGTGAAGTAGGCGGGCAGCACCGACGAGAGCCGCAGCCAGCGCAGGCCCGGCAGCTCCACCGCGCGCCGGACGAGCGCCGCCAGGCTCGTCCGTGGCACCAGGTCCCAGCCGTAGTGGCCGATGTCGACGCCGGTCAGCGTGACCTCGCGATAGCCGGCCTCGATCAGCATCTGGATCTGGTCGAGCACCACCTTGGGCTCCTGGCTCCGGCTGACCCCGCGCGCCATCGGCACGATGCAGAACGCGCAGCGATGCTGGCAGCCATCCTGGACCTTCACGAACGCGCGCGAGCGGCCGGTCACCCGCGCGAACGGCGCCACCGGCACCGCGCGCGCCGTCTGGATGTCGGCCACGCTCACCTCGGGGGCCGCGCCCTTGACGAGCGAGCGCAGCAGCTCGGGCAGCCGGTACTTTTCCTGGTTGCCGATCACGAGATCGACGCCGGGAATGCGCGCGACGGCCTCGGCGTCGGTCTGGGCCCAGCACCCCGTGACCACCATGAGCGCCTCGGGGTTCTGGCGGGCCAGCCGCCGGATCATCTGGCGGTCCGAAAGGTCGGCCCGCCCGGTGACCGTGCAGGTATTGACCACGTAGACCTGGGCGGCCGTTTCGGGCGGCACCGCCGTGAAGCCGTGGTCACCCAGCAGGCCCAGCATCTCCTGCGATTCCACCTGGTTCAGCCGGCAGCCGAGCGTGGCGATCGCGACGGTGACGGGCGCGCTCACGCGGGGACGGCCTCCTTGAGCTGACCGCACGCGCCCCCGATGTCCTCTCCCTTGCTCCAGCGGATCGTCGCCGTGATGCCGTGCTCGAGCAGCAGGCTCTGGAAGGCCAGGATGCGGGCGAGCGGCGGGCGCTGGAACCCCGAGCCGTCCCAGTCATTGAACGGGATCAGGTTGACCTTCGCGCGCATGCCCTTGAGCAGCCGCGCCAGCCGACGCCCATCCTCCGCGGCGTCGTTCACGCCGTCCAGCAGCACGTACTCGAAGGTGATCCGCTGCCGGACTGGCAGCGGGAACCGCCGGCAGGCGGCCAGCAGCTCCTCGATCACGAACCCCTTGTTCACCGGCATCAGCCGGTCCCGGATCGCATTGGTGGTGGCGTGGAGCGAGATCGCGAGGTTCACCCGGACGTTGTCACGGGCGAGCTTCTCGATCCCCGTGACGAGGCCGACCGTGGACACGGTGATCCGCCGCGGCGAGAAGCCGAACCCGTAGGGATCGGTGAGGATGCGGAGCGACTTCACCGTCGCCGCGTAGTTGGCCAGCGGCTCGCCCATGCCCATGTAGACGACGTGCGTGAACCGCTGTCCCGGCGCCAGCGTCTGGCGGACGGCCAGGACCTGCCCGATGATCTCGCCTGCCGTCAAATTGCGCGCGAGCCCCATGGTGCCCGTGTAGCAGAACGCGCACGCGAAGCCGCAGCCGACCTGGGTCGAGAGGCACAGGGTGAGCCGATCGCCGTCCGGCATCAGCACCGACTGCACGCGCGCCCCGTCCGGATAGCGGAACACGAACTTCTGGCTGCCGTCCTGCGACGGGGTGCAGCGCTCCCCCGCCGGCAAACCTACGTACGTCCGCTCCGCGAGCGCCTGCCTGAGCTCTCGCGGCAGATCGCTCATGGCCTCGAGCTCGGTCCCTGCCTTGCGGTACAGCCAGGCCGCGATCTGGCGGCCGCGATAACGCGGCGCACCCAGCGACTCCGCGAGAGTTTCCAGCTCGGAGGGAAGGAAATCCAACAGGTTCACGAGAGACATACGCAACGTAGAATAGCACACGGCTTGTCCACCGATCCTGTGGCTGCCCGGTGCATAACCCCGTGGATGGCGACGCTAGCCTCGCAGAACTCCAGGCGCGAAAGCAACTCGCTCGCAGAAGTGGCAGCGGGCCCGCGCCGCCTGCAGTGCCTATCTCAGCGCCGCGTCGTGGAACAGCATCCACTGATCGGCGCGCGGAGCCCAGCCCAGGCGGTCACGCGTCGCGTAGATGTCGACCTGCAGACCGCCCAGCAGCAGCGCGATCGTGGCGAGCCGCCCACGCGCTGTCATCGCCGGCTCCCCCGCACCGCGGTGACCACGGCGTCGAGATGCTCGTCGGGCACGTCGAGCGGCAGAGCACATCCCGGCGCGACGAAGATCCCCATGCCGCCCGTTTGGCCCACCGCGTCCTCCACCTGGGCCGCGATCGCCGCCACCGGTCCGCGGCGCAGCAGCCCCCCCTCGTCGAGACCGCCGACCACCGCCCCCGCGAAGCGCTCCGTCGCCTCGCTCAGTGTCGGCGCGGTGAGCCGGTCGTGCCAGTTGATGGCGTGCACCGGCAGGCCGGCCAGGTCGTCGAAGTAGATCGCCTGGCCGTGGATATGGAGCAGCGTGAAGCTGGACCGGCCGTTGACGCTCGCCGGCACGCGACGGGCGAAGGGCAAGTCGAAGCGGATCGCGTCCTCGCGGCTCATCAGCTCCCCGCTCGCCATCTGGGTGGCAAAGAAGAGGCCGTCGGCCCCGGCCTCGAGCGCCGCGGACGCGTAGCGGATCATCGTCGCCGTGACCATCTCCAGCGCCGCCAGGACCGGAGCGGCGTCCGTGCCGCAATCGACGGCGAGCTGCTCGCCGGCGAGCTTCCGGCAGATCGTGAACGGCGAAAACAGCGTGTGGAGCACCGGCGCGTCGTCGCTCTTCTCCTTGACGATCACGCGCACCGCCTCCAGCTCGCGGCCGAGCGCCCCGGCGCCGGGATCGAGCGGCTTGATGCGCTGCCAGTCCGCCGTGGCCTTCACGGCGTGTTCCGTGCACTGCTTGGCGCCGCTGGCGGCGCCCGTGTAGGCCACCTTGCATCCCCAGTCCTCGACGCAGTACACGCCGCTCGACATGACCTTGATGAAGTCGAGGGCCCAGCGGCGCTGGAAGGCCAGCATGGCGTCCGCCAGCCCACGCGCGGTGTGATCCACCGCGGGCGCATGGCGCCAGAACGACAGGGGCGGTCGGTCGATGGGCTTGCGGGCCAAGGCGGCCGCGACGCGTTCATGCTTCGTCATGGCGGCGTGAGTCTACCACCGGGCCGGCGGCCGGCCGGCGCCAGGCCGGATCGACGCGGCGCCACATTTCCAGCCCGGAACTTTCCAGCCGCGGTATCGTCTTACCGTGCGTGAAGGAGCGAGCGGTGATGCTCCCGCCTTCCTCGAGCGGCTTCGAGCCGGTGACGGGCGAGCCTTCGAGGAGCTCGTGACCACCCATCAGCATCGCGTCTTCGGGGTCGCGCTCCGAATGCTGGGCAATGCCGCCGAGGCCGAGGAGATCGCGCAGGAGGTGTTCCTGCGCGCACATCGCTCGCTCGGGGAGTTCCGGGGAGAAGCCAAGCTGTCCACCTGGTTGTACGCGATCGCCTCCCGCCTCTGCTTGACCCGACTCGGCTCGGGCGAGCGGCGGCTGAGCCGCCAGCCGGAGGAGACCCTGCTCCGCCTCCGCAGTCAAGACCGCGGACCGGAGGGCGCGCTCGAACAGAGCGAGCTCGAGGCCGCGCTTCATCGCGCCATCACCGAGCTGCCGGACGAGCGGCGGATCGTGGTGGTGCTGCGCGACCTCGAAGGGCTGTCCTACGAGGAGATCGCGGGCGCGCTCGATCTGGAGCTCGGAACGGTGCGCTCACGGCTACACCGGGCGCGACTGGACCTGAAAGACAAGCTGGAGCGATTCCTGGCATGAGCTGTCCCGAGACACGGGAACGGTTCTCCGACCTCACCGATGGCGCCGTGACGCCCGCCGAGCGCGCGACACTGAATGCGCACCTCGAGACATGCGCCGACTGCCGGCGGGAACTCGAGCGTTTCAACCAGACGCTGGCGCTGCTCGGCCAGATCGAGTCGCCCCGCGCGCCGCTCGGCTTCGTCGACCGCGTGCTCGCCAGGGCGCGGCCGGTGCCCTGGTCCCGTCATCTCGGCGCGCGTCTCGGCTGGCTCTGGCCGGTGAAGGTGCCGATCGAGGCGGCCGCGGTGGTCCTGCTGGCCACTCTCGCCGTCTACGTCTTCGAGCGCGCGCCGGAGCTTCAGCGCGCCGCGGTTCAGGAGTCGCCGCGGCCCGTGCCGGAACAGCGGCAGGCGCCGGCCCGTGACGACACGCTCCCGCGCGATACGGCGCCGGCCGGTCCGGCGCCGGCCGAGCCCTCGGCGGTGCCGGAACTGCTGTCGAGGCGCGAACAGGAGCCCGTCGCCGCAACCTCCGCCGTCCCGCAACGCGAGGCCAGCTCCGAGTCACCTCCCCCCGCGGCTCCGGCGACTCCGCCGACCGTCTTGTCGGCGCGCCCCGGTAGCATGGACGCGACCAAGCAACCGGAGGTCGCGGAGCGAGTCCGCCCGGCCAGGCCGCCCGAGCCGGCGTACTCGCCCGCGCTTCGAGACCCCGCTCCGCTGCCAAAACGTGGAGATCCCACCGGGGGGCGCCTCGGAACCCTGGGCGCGGCTCGCCCGGCTGCGCCGTCGGCCGCGCGCGTGCTGCCCGGTCCGACTCTCACGGGCCGCCTGGCCGTGAAGGATCGCCAGGTCGCGGAACGCCAGCTCGGCGAGCTCCTGATGCGTGTCGGCGGCATGGAGATCGCGCGACGCGAGGAGCCGGGTGTGACCCTGCTCGACGTCGTGTTGCGCGACTCGGCATACGGCGAGTTCGCGCGCGCGCTTGCGCTCATCGGCTCCTGGCTCCCCGACACCCAGCCCGCCAGCCTCCCCGCCCAGGTCGTCGTCACGCTGCGAATCACGGAGTAGCTGGAGCCTTCCCCGTCACCCTGCCCTCTCCCCCAAATGGGGAGAGGGAACTCGATGAACTCGATGATCCCTCTCCCCTCTGGGGAGAGGGCTGGGTGAGGGGCTTCTCATACGCGTCGGGAACTCACTCCCGGGTAGCCGGTCTTAAAGGAACGAACGCACCGAGCCGACACCCAGGAGGGTATACATGAAGAACCGGCTGCTCGCTCTGAGCATGCTCTCCGCGCTGTGGCCTAGCCTCGTGGGCGCCGCCCCGGCCGCCGTCACGAAGGAGCAGCAGCGGGACGTGATGGTCACGATCTACAACGGCAATCTCGGCCTGGTGAAGGACACGCGCGAGGTGCGGCTCGGGCCCGGCACCATCGAGGTCCAGTTCGCGGATGTGGCGGCCCAGATCGATCCGACCTCCGTGCATCTCAAGTCGCTCAGCGATCCGGCCGGCCTCAAGATCCATGAGCAGAACTACGAGTACGACCTCCTCACGAGCGAGAAGCTGCTCGAAAAGTTCGTGGGGCGGACCGTGCGCGTCTACCAGAGCAACGGCTCCTTCCAGGAGGCGACATTGCTCTCGACGAAGGGCCCGGTCTACTCGATGAACGGCCAGATCCACACGGGGTTCCAGGGCCACGTGGTCTTCCCGGCGCTTCCGGAAAACCTCGTCTCCAAGCCGACGCTGGTGTGGCTGCTGCGCAACGCCACGGCCACCGCCCAGCGGATCGAGGCCTCGTACCTCACGGCCGGCATCAACTGGAAAGCCGACTACGTCATGGTCATCGATCCCACCGACGCCCGCAGCGATCTGACCGGCTGGGTGACGATCGAGAACAAGAGCGGAGCGAGCTACGCGAACGCCGCGCTCAAGCTCGTCGCCGGCGATGTCAACCGCGCCGTCAGCCGCGATCTGCGCCTCGGCCACGAGGCGCTGGCGGCACGGCCGGCGCCGCCGGCCGACGCATCACGCGAGTTCAAGTCGGAGGGCTTCTTCGAATACCACCTCTACTCGCTCGACGGCCGCACGACCATCAAGGACAACCAGACCAAGCAGCTCACGCTCCTCTCCGCGCACGGCGTGTCGCTCGACAAGCGCTTCATCTTCTACGGAGCGCAACACGTCCACCGGGCGCCGACCGGCCTCGTCATCGCCAATCAGAAGGTCGGTGTCTATCTCGAGCTCCAGAACAGCAAGGCGAACCGGCTAGGCATTCCGCTGCCGAAGGGCAAGGTGCGCGTCTACAAGGCGGACACCGCGGGCAGCCACCAGCTCATCGGCGAGGACTGGATCGATCACACTCCCGAAGACGAGCGCGTGAAGATCAAGATGGGCCATGCGTTCGACGTGATCGGCGAGCGCGCCCAGAAGGAATGGCGGAAGCTCGGGTCCAATCTCTACGAGGTGGAATGGGAGATCTCGCTGCGCAATCACAAGAAGGAGAACATCACGGTCGAGGTCGTGGAGCCGATGCCCGGCGACTGGGAGGTGCTCCGCAGCACACTGCCGCACGAGAAGGTCGACGCTTCGACCGCGCGCTTTCGCGTTCCGGTGCCCAGACAGGGCGAGGCCAAGCTCACCTACCGCGCCCGTCTGCAGTGGTAGCTGTTACCGAGGGTACCCAGACGGCCAGCGCCAGACCGGCAAGCGCCAGGCCTGGTCGAATCCGCAGTTCGAGCGGCTCGTCGCGGCCGCGCGGAGCGAGCGCGATGCGAGAAAGCGCCTGACCCTCTACCATCGGGCGGAAGAGGTGCTCCAGAGCGATCTCGGCTACGTCCCGATCGCCTGGGGAGCGCTGTACGCCGCGGTCAAACCCTGGGTCCGCGGCCTCCAGGGCAACCGCGCCGGCGATCTCGTCGTCGACGGCAACATCTACGCTGACACCTCGGCGGTCCCTCCGAGACCTCCCCCAGAAGGGTTGCGCCGGCGAAGCCGGCGCTCGAAGCGGAACCTCGAACCGTGATGGCCGAGTGATCGGCGCCGCGGACCGGCCCCCTCACCCCGCCCTCTCCCCCGGAGGCGGGGGAAGGGATCGTCCGGTTCGCGGAGAGGGGCACGGCGAGGGCGGGCGCGCTCAGCCCACCAGGACCAGATACAGATCGAGCAGATTGGTGTGGGTCGGCCCGGTGACGATCAGGTCGCCGGTCGCGGCCAGCGCGGTGTGGGAGTCGTTGGCGTCGAGGCGTTTCAGCGGATCGTCGCCGTGGGCCCGCGCGCGGGCGGCGCTCGCGCCGTCGACCAGAGCGCCCGCGGCGGTGGTGGGGCCATCGGTGCCGTCGGTCCCGGCGGCGAGGACGACGACGCCCTCCAGCCCGTCCATGGCCAGCGCCGCCGCGAGCGCGAGCTCCTGGCAGCGCCCGCCGGTTCCCTGCCCGCGCACGGTCACCGTCGTTTCGCCGCCGGCGATGACGCAGGCGGGCGGCGCCACGGGTCCGCGGCCGGCCTTGATGCGGCGGGCGAGCTCGACGAGTTTCCCGGCGACCGCTCGCGCTTCTCCCTCGAGCGAGCGCGTGAGCACCTGCGGCGTCAGGCCGAGCGCGGCGGCGCGCGCCGCCGCGGCGTCGACCACGAGCTGGTTGTTGCCGATCACGCGATTCATGACCCGCTGAAAGAGCGGGTCCTCCGGCTTCGGCGTCTCCGCGACCTCGCCCCGCGCGCCGCGCTCCAGCCGATCGAGCACGGACGGCGGCACCCGCTGCTCGATCCCGAACCGGTCGAGAATGGCCAGGGCCTCGCCGAACGTGGAGACGTCCGGCGCGGTCGGCCCGGAGCCGATCACGTCCAGCGGATCGCCGATGACGTCCGAGAGGAGCAGGGCGGTGGTGCGGGCGGGGGCCGCGGCGCGCGCGAGCTGGCCACCCTTGAACTGCGACAGGTGCTTGCGGACGCAGTTGAGCTGGTTGATCGTGGCTCCCGTCGCGAGCAGGAGCCGGGTCGCGGCCTGCTTGTCCGCGAGCGTCACCGGCGGCACCGGCGCCGGCGTCAACGCGGAGGCCCCGCCGGAGATGAGCGCGAGCACGAAATCCTCGGCGGTGGCCTCGCGGACGAGCGCCAGCACCTCGCCGGCCGCCGCGGCGCCCCGCTGATCAGGAACCGGATGGCCGGCCTCGGCGAGACGGATGCGCCGCGTCGGCGCGCCGTAGCCGTCCTTGACGATCACCAGTCCGCCGCTCACGCGGTCGCCGAGGGTGGATTCCACGGCGGCGGCCATGCCGCCGGACGCCTTCCCGGCGCCTACGACCAGCAGCCGCCCGCGGGTGGGAATCTCGACGGACGCCAGCGCGCGCTGGACCAGCGGACGGACATCCGCCGCCTGCAGAGTCGCCTCGAAGATGGCCCGCGCCGAGGCGCGGAGGGTCACTGCGCGAGCTTCTGGAGCCGCCGGCCCGCCTCGATGAGCATGTCGTCAGTTTTCGGGAAGCAGAAGCGGATCTTGGTCCTGCCGAGCTCCTGGTGGGCATAGAAGGACGAGCCCGGCACCGTGGCGACGCCGATGTCCTTCACGAGGAACATCGCGAACTCGTGGTCGTCCTTGTACCCGTAGCGCGTGAGCAAGTGCGCGGCCTCGGTGAGGATGTAGTACGCGCCCTTCGGCTTGTACGACACGAAGCCCGCCTCGACCACCTTGTCGAACAGCAGGTCCCGCCGCGCCTGGTAGCTGTTTCTGAGCTTCACGTAGTACGAGTCGGGGAGCTCGAGCGCGGTGACCGCGGCCTCCTGCAGCGGGTGGGGGGCCCCGACCGTGATGAAGTCGTGGGCCCGCCGGATGCCGAGCGAGAGCTCGGGATTCGCGATCGCGTAGCCGATCCGCCAGCCCGTGACCGAGTACGACTTGGAGATGCCCGAGATCGTGATGGTGCGGTCGGCCATCCCGGGGAGCGTGGCCATCGGGACGTGTTGCTCCCCGTCGAAGACGATGTGCTCGTAGATCTCGTCGGTGATGGCCAGTAGATCGTGCTCGAGACAGAGATCGGCGATCGCCTGGAGCTCGGCGCCGGAGAACACCTTGCCCGAGGGATTGTTCGGGTTGTTGAAGATGATGGCGCGCGTGCGGGAGGAGATCGCCCGGGCCAGGCGGTCGGGATCGAAGCCGAAGTCGGGCGGCTCCAGCGGCACGAAGACGGGCTCGGCGCCGGCGATGATGCAGCCGGGACCGTAGTTCTCGTAGAACGGCTCGAAGATGACGACCTCGTCGCCCGGGTTGAGGACGGCCAGCAGCGTGGCCAGCATGGTCTCGGTCGAGCCGCAGCAGACCGTGATGTGCTGCTCGGGGTCCAGCTCCATCGCGTAGAAGCGGCGGTACTTCTCGGCGATCGCCCGACGGAAGCGCGGCGTGCCCCAGGTGATCGCGTATTGATGGAAATCGCCGTCGAGCGCGCGGTGCGCGGCCTGGATCAACTCGGCCGGCGGAGCGAAGTTCGGCATACCCTGCGCCAGGTTGATGCCGTTGTGCTGATTGTTGACCCGGGTCATCTCCCGGATGACGGATTCGGTGAACCCCTGCACCCGCTTGGAGATCATGGACTCTCGAGTCTGCCCGACTTATCCGCAGCGCCGGTC
>Ga0187892_10010342_pt1 | contig 11870 bp, 12 predicted proteins | sample MA1701073metaG_FD_139345 | JGI IMG/M metagenome (GOLD analysis project Ga0187892, IMG submission 139345) | Bio-ooze microbial communities from a basaltic lava cave in the Kipuka Kanohina Cave System on the Island of Hawaii, USA - MA170107-3 metaG ...
CCGAAGCCCCAGTAAACGGCGGCCGTAACTATAACGGTCCTAAGGTAGCGAAATTCCTTGTCGGGTAAGTTCCGACCTGCACGAATGGCGTAACGACTTCCCCACTGTCTCAACCAGAGGCTCGGCGAAACTGGACAGGCTGTGATGATACAGTCTACCCGCGGAAAGACGGAAAGACCCCGTGAACCTTTACTGTAACTTGGCATTGGATCTCGGGTTAGCTTGTGTAGGATAGGTGGGAGGCTTTGAAGCGAGGGCGCTAGCTCTCGTGGAGCCGTCCTTGAAATACCACCCTGGTTAGCTTGGGATTCTAACCTAGAGCCGTAATCCGGCTCAGGGACAGTGTCTGGTGGGCAGTTTGACTGGGGCGGTCGCCTCCCAAATTGTAACGGAGGCGTACAAAGGTTCCCTCAGGCTGATTGGAAACCAGCCGTAGAGTGCAAAGGCATAAGGGAGCTTGACTGCGAGAGGGACGTCTCGAGCAGGTGCGAAAGCAGGTCTTAGTGATCCGGTGGCCCCGAATGGAAGGACCATCGCTCAACGGATAAAAGGTACTCCGGGGATAACAGGCTGATCTCCCCCAAGAGTTCACATCGACGGGGAGGTTTGGCACCTCGATGTCGGCTCATCACATCCTGGGGCTGTAGTAGGTCCCAAGGGTTCGGCTGTTCGCCGATTAAAGTGGTACGCGAGCTGGGTTTAGAACGTCGTGAGACAGTTCGGTCCCTATCTTCCGTGGGCGTAGGATATTTGAGAGGAGCTATCCTTAGTACGAGAGGACCGGGATGGACGGACCGCTGGTGTTCCAGTTGTCCCGCCAGGGGCATTGCTGGGTAGCTAAGTCCGGAACGGATAACCGCTGAAAGAATCTAAGTGGGAAGCCGCCCTCAAGAATAGATATCCCTGAGACTTCGGTCTCCTAAAGGCCACTCGAAGACTACGAGATTGATAGGCTGGGTGTGTAAGCACAGTAATGTGTTGAGCTAACCAGTACTAATTGGCCGTGAGGCTTAACTTTCACAATTTGTCTGGAAGAATTCTGCTATTCACCCTGTGCAAAACTCTTAAGTGGTGTTCACTTTGTGATTGATGTGGTTGAAGTGAATGCCATACGTTTGGGGTGTCAATAGAGAGCGGGAAGCACCTGTTCCCATTCCGAACACAGAAGTTAAGCCGCTCATCGGCGATGATACTGCAGGGGTCACTCTGTGGGAAAGTAGCACGGTGCCCCATTTATATGGCCTGGGTAAGAAATTACCCGGGCCATTTTTTATAAAATTTCTTTCATGATAGAATCCACTGGAACTAGTAAGACCATTGTGAAATCCGCAGAGCAGTTAGAAGGAAGGCGGGACCTTCTTCGGGCCTTATTTTTATGCATTTGTGCAGTGGTCATTGTGCGATCATTTCTTTTCGAGCCATTCAAGATCCCTTCAAGTAGCATGGTTCCGACGCTAAAAATCGGCGATCATATTTTTGTATCTAAATTCAAATACGGTTTATCCATCCCGTTCACCAAGTTTGAGTTTTTGGCATGGTCCACGCCAAAGCGAGGAGAGATCATTGTCTTTCTTTTTCCACGGGACGAGTCGCTTCATTACGTTAAACGGGTTGTCGGCGTGCCGGGCGATCGTCTTGAGTTCAAGGGCAAAGACCTTTTTATTAACGGAGAACTCGTATTGAAAGAAAGGATTACGGATCCCGGAATTATTCAGAGAGTAACTGGAAATCCCGACCTGGTAGGAGAGGTATATCGAGAAATGCTGGGAAATTCGGCGCATTACGTGATTTATTCGAAAGGAGCTATATCGGATTTCGCAAGATCGAGTCGCGTTGAAGTTTTGGCCGCGGACAAATTTTTTGTTGTCGGCGATAATCGAGACGAATCTTATGATAGCCGTTCGTGGGGATACGTGCCGCGTGAGAATATTAAGGGAAGAGCCGAGGTCATTTGGTTATCGCTGGATCAGGAGGAGAGCTGGGGAAAAATGAGTAAAATTCGCTGGTCAAGATGCGGTACTGTTATCCATTAAGGCAAGAAGTGCGGCTCCCAGCGCACCGCTGCTATTTCCAAATTGAGTCGTTCTTATCGTGACATGTTCCCTTACAGAAGGGAATGCGTGATTTTTGATCCACGTTTCCATGCGGGGAAGATGTGGCTTTAGCCCCTCTGCCATTGCCCCCCCAATTAGAATGCAATCGGGATCAAATGCATTGGCAAGACTTGTGAGGGCGACATCGAGGTTGTGTAAAAACTCGGTGAGGACCGGCCCTCCTTGTTCAAGTGTTTCTTTTGCAGTCTGTCCCGGTACCTTCTCTTGAAGAGCAGAGGCGGAACAGTATCTTTCAAAACAACCTTGGTTTCCACAGGGGCACTGCAAGCCGTCGGCGTGAATCGTAAAGTGTCCGAGTTCGCCCCCCGTTCCGGTTGCGCCTGTGAAAAGGTTGTCATTTAGAATCAAGCCGCCGCCGATACCCGTTCCAAAGGTAAGTAGGATGACATTCTTGCAGCCCTTGGCATTTCCCATGAGCCACTCGGAAAAAACAGCGCAATTTGCGTCGTTGTGAACAGTCACCGGAACTTGGAAATCTTCTTGAATCCATTCTTTCAGTGGGACATTTTTCCAACTGACGAAATTAGGTAAATTTCGAACGGATCCGGTAGCGGGATTGACTGAGCCTGCGCATCCGATACCAATGTGCGATACTCGTTGAGACTGCTGTTGAAGTGTATGGATGGCTTCGCCAATGGCTGTTCTAACGTGGATTGGCCCTCTTTTCGCTTCAGATGAGATTTGAATTTCAGCGATCGTTTCTCTCTGAGGATACCGTAATGCCAGGGCTTTGATCGTTGTGCCTCCAACATCCAAGCCCACCACGGTTGTTTCTTGAGTATTCATTTTAGATTGAGCACTGGGTTTGGTATACTCCGCGACCATACGATGGAAAAGAACTTTGTCTTTCAGATGCAGGAAGTGCGAGTTTGTTATGGTAGGCGATCGGCTGTGGATAGCCTCTCTTTGTCACTCGAACGAGGACGAAGTCTTGGAATGCTCGGGCCTAACGGCGCGGGAAAGACTTCAACGCTTCGAGCAATATTGGGAATGGTAAAGCCCAGGCGGGGCCAAATCAGCGTGATGGGAGGGCCTCCTGGAGACCCGAAAAATTTCCAGAAAATTGGCTTTGCACCTGAAGAGGGTTCCCCTCCTGAATTTTTGACAGCTCCTGAATATCTTTCACTGGTTGCTGAGTTTAAGATCCATGACCGTGCAAAGAGAAAAGAGGAGATCGGCGATCTGGTGCAATTGTTCGAGTTACCATTAGACAAGAAAATCCGGGATTACTCGAAAGGGATGAAGCGTAGGGTGGTTCTCGCTCAAACGTTCCTGGGGCACCCTGAGCTGTTAGTGTTAGACGAGCCCCTAAATGGTTTGGATCCCCTTCTCATTATCAAGTTACGTAAGAGACTTGAAGATTATATGAAGGACGGCGGAAGCCTAGTATTTAGCTCTCATATTCTCGCGGAAGTGGAAAAGACTTGTTCAGTGATTGCGATTCTCCGCGAGGGAAGCCTTCTTTGTTCCGCTTCAACAAGTGAACTCGTTTCCAGGTTTGGCTCGATAGAAAATGCATTTGCAAGTTATGTCGGAAAGGAGATTAATGGGCACACTCCTTAAACAAAATTTCCGGCATGTTTTGAGAACAAGGGTTTTGCTTTTCGCGTTGGCATTGTCCTTTTTCGTGCAATGGGCGGGTCTTCAGTCGCTTAAGAACTTCACTCTCCACCTTGAGGGTGATCTAGGGAGTTTTTTTCTTGGCCGCTCTAATTTTGGGGAAAGGGAGGGCATTTTTCTTGCGCTCTTTCTCCATTTGTTCACCGGAACCTTTCTTTCGGCTGTCTACGGAATATGGGTTGTCCCGTATTTGCATCAGGGAGATCGAAGCCAGTTAACTTTTACCCTGCCGATTTCAAAATGGAAGTTTCCACTGGGTTACGGGGTCACGATGTTGGGATTACTTTTCTTGCTTCACCTGGTGATGTTTGCGACGTTTGGTTTTGTTTTTGGGTTTCGTGCTTTCATGAGTTTGGCGGTGCCTTGGAAAGTGATTGCGGTATGCCTTGTGGTTGAGACGCTTGCATTTATGACACTCATGTTTGCTTTTGCATGTTCTGCGATGGCTTTTGGGCAGATCCCTACTTTTTTTATTGGCGTATTTTCCTTTTTCTCGCTTCAATTGGCAGCGGTGCTTTTTCGATTGAATTTGGAGAAGCTGGTTGAGTTTGAGTCCGGTTTTTTGGAATGGAGTCGTTTTATTTATAACAAGCTACCACCGATGGGTGAGCTCGTGTTTGATCTGGGAACCCAATTTTCGAATCCTACATGGAACGACAAGAATATTTGGCTTTGGCTCGTGTGGCTTTCAGTTTTTGCATCTATCTTTCGGTTGACGTTACGTTACCCGCGTCTTACCAGACGATCGGAGGGCTAATACTCCACTTTTTGAGGAATGGCATTTACGAAATTGGCGGACATGTCCTGAAAACTAGATGACCACTTCATGGCATAGCGCCCCGGCGATGTCTGAAAACTGTTTAACAATGAAAGAAGGGATTCAGCCTGGGGGTGGGTTCGGTAGCTTTCTGAAAGCTCAAGTCTTAACGTCACATTCAATAAAGATTGCATCACTTCCTTCCCAAGGCGGACCTCTCCGGAAAGACTCCCTTGCAAATCGGAGCCCTTGTCGCCGAAATTGAAACTGGATATTTCGGCGATGCCGTTTCGTATATTGATTTTCGATTTTAGACTTGCCAGATTCATTGCCGGAAGCACGAAGAATCCTTGAAAGTTTTGTGCTGGGATTTTTAGTTTTTCAATGCCGATATCGATCTCCCCGGTGGATTTTGCAAGGTCAACCGTTTGAAGAGCAAGCTCTGCTGTGAGGTTTAGACTTCCGGTGAGGGTTTCAGTAAGGCCCGAAAGTGCCAGTTGATCCAAGACAATGTCGTTGGCTTCGACATCGCTATCGATTCTCGTCTTGCCCTGTCCCACTTTGATAAAAAGGTCTCCGCCCTGTTTCAGATTTTTTAAGTATAGAGAAATAGATGGGGAGGGTGGAAATAAGCCGGCAAGACCCACTTTGAAAACCAGTTTCTTGCACGACAAATCGAGCGTGCGGGTTCCCACCGGGAGCGTTACGTCTACGTTTTTCATGCCTATGCCGGGCCAACCAAACAGGGCCGGATAGATTTCGTCTGCAGTGATGGTGATTCTGGTTTGAGCGTAGATTTTTTCAAAGATGTAACCTCGAAGGTTTTGAAACGGAAAACCGAATAAAAGAAAAACAATGAGGAGCGAAAAACAAATGAAAAGGGTGCTTAATTTTGGTTTGGTCCACATCCCTTAGTTACCCATTCTCATCTGTTTGGAACAGATAGGCCACGATAGCCACTTCCACATTCATGTAGCCCCGAACTTTGTCGTCATTCGTAATCTTAAGAGAAGAGACTCCGAGATTATACTGGCCGAATTCTATATTTTGCAGAAAAGCTTTCAATTGATTGAGGTTGATCCGCTGTATCTTAACCATCGCCTGTTTCACCCTCACCTCTTGAGCTCCCTTCGCGTCTTCCTCACGCTCGGCTGGGGCTTCTTTTTCTTCGATTTGCAACACTCGCGGCGAGATATTCGCATTCCGTCCCTGATCCGATAAGTATTGTTTGAACGCTCCCATGGGGGCCAATTGGTTGTTTCGTTCCAGATGTTGAATTTGCGGGCTCTGTCCCCGACGATTTTTTTGGTACTGCAAGAGCTGATCCACCATGACATAGGATTTCTTTGCCTTTCTGGATGAGGCCCACAGCGAAAAGTACGACGATCCCAAAACAAGCATGATGAGGGCGATGATCCCGATGAAGAAGCCAGTGACGACCTGTCGCTGCTGTGTCGGAGGAAGACTGGCAAAGCGGTCGTAAGCCATTCCTACGTATTTATTTTGATAAACGTTAGTTAGGATGGGAGCATTTTCGTTAATCCATTCTTTGATTTTAGCGACGGTGTCCATTATCGTGCCACCACCTCTCCCTTATAGGTAAATCGTTGCCCATCCTGCGCAAGTGTCACATTGTTAAACACGTTGATTTTTTTTAAGTTGGTCGTTACTGAATCCAAAGTCCCCTCGTACAATACTCCCTCCAAAGTAAAGCTGCGGTCATCCAAGGAAATGGAGTTCACGTCGACCTTAATATTGGACGGAAATGAATCGCTGAGCGATTTTATAATACTGATGACAGGAGTTCTGGCTTTGGACAGCATTCTAAGCTTTTGTTCGACTTCATTATTTTTCTGGTCGATAAATTTCTTTAGTTCCGCCGGATCGGAAGTGAGCGAAGTCTTTAGCTTTGTCGGGACATTTCGAAACGTCTCGCCAAATACCTTTTTTAGCTCTTCATTGGCGGTACGTGCCTCTTTGTCCGCAAAGTATTTGGATACCGTCACATGGAGAAAGAGAATGACCGCAAGAATCGCAGCATAGCGAAGCAAAAGGACTACGTTTGGATTCTTTAAGAAGGTTGAAATGGCCGTTAATGACGTGCTCTTTGCGACTTCCTGTTGGCGGAAGTTGAAAAGAAGAGCAGATTTTCTGCTGAATACGTGAGCTCTTCCCAAGGGTTCTCCAAAGCGCATCTCTTCGGACAGCTCAATTTCTCTACCCAAATTAAGCTCTTGAAATGGCTTGAAGAACGAAACCGGTTTATCAAGTTGCTTTTGAATGAACACGTCAATTCCGGGGGTTTTGGCGGTTCCGCCCGTGACTAAGACGGATGTCACTTCCTGGTGGAAAAGCGATCGGAAGGTAACCTGGCAATGGGAAATATCGGGAAGAAAGGAGGCAAAGGCACCCACGGCGGCGGATCTCAGTTCTTCCGTTTCCGGGGAGTCCTCATTTAGCTTAAGGTCTTGGATCTTCTTTTCTTCAGCCGCTTCCAACGATAAAACAAGAGAGGTGGAGATAGCTTGGGTGATCGACAAGCCTCCCCACCCAAGACTTCTGAAAAATTTCAATTGACCCTCATGAATGATCGAAAGATTGGTCTTGGCATGTCCGATATCGAGCAAGAGAACCGGTCCTGTGATTTTATCTTGAGCCTTCTTGGCGCTTTGCGCGGAAAGAAATGCATTAATGATACCCATCCCTTCGAAGGTAAGCCAGTCCGGGTCAATGCCTACTCCGTTGAGCCAATCAACGTGGGATTGGATGTGTTTTTTCGGTGCAATCGCGGCAAAAACGAGGCTTCCCTCTTTCGTGATCGTAACATGATGCTCAACAATACAATCCTCAAGTTTGAGTGGGACATTGTCCTCTAGCTCAAACCGAAAACTATGCTCCACTTTTTTGCGTTTTTTGATAGGCAGCTGCAGAAATCGAAGGGCAGTGTGAATCGGAGGGAGACTAGTGACGATCTTTTCTGGATGGCTCGGTAATTTGGCCATTAATGTTTCAACGGCCGACTTATACGCTGAGGTGAAGTCTTGAGTCTGGAGCGGTATTTTCACCTCATGGAGGTCGAGAATATCCATGCGTCCAAAGCGGGATTCCATCTCGACGGCCTTCAAACTCCATGCTCCAAATTCCATTCCAAGTATTCTCATGAGGGCTCCAAGTCCCAGGTCCTAAAAGGAGGTTCTAAAGGTGCCTATCGACTTTTGGGGTCCTAAAAGGTGCCCGTCGACTTTCAGGACCTAAAAGGTCCTGAAAGTCGACGGGCACCTTTTAGGACCCCAAAAGTCGATAGGCACCTTTAGAACCTCCTTTTAGGACCTTCATGTTTCTGACCAATATAATATCTTCAACGAATTAGGTTGTTGAGCGGTATCTCCTTTGCCAGTATCCGCATAAATTGGTTGTTGGTTCGGGATTTTGCAGTATTTTTCTTTTCCCGTGTCAAACCACTGGCCGCCTATACCTTCGCATTCCTGTTTGTTGTTTGGTTTTGTCACGCAAACACGCAACTCCGTGTTCCAGAAGGCGCCGGCTTTCTGACAATCCTGTTCCGTCAGTTTATCACTGAGAATGGTGCCGCCTTTTCCCTTCGCGAGCGTTACCGCTACGCGTATAACCTTCTGAACCTGAGTCTTGCTTTTCTGGATCATTCCCATCGACTCAATCAGAAAACTTTGACTGCTAACGGTAAAGGGATATTGCTTTTCATCGTTGTACAAAGTTCGAAAGCCGGATCGGCCCAGTGTTCCGGAGACAAAATCGATAAATTGTTTCTCGCTGGCCCAACTTCCCAATTGAGTTCTTTGTTCCATGATGCGCTGAATGTCATAGTCGGTGAAATCCTTGTAAAGTGCGCGATAAAGACTTGCTCCCGCGGTGTTCAGATTAATCCTACCATCATAGGAATACACTGTGATATAGGGGCGCAATTTTTCATAAAGATGGTCATTGATCCCTTTAACCAACCTGAGCTCGTCCTTGGTGTAGAAACGATTTCGTTTTGCTTTGTATGGCGGTTGCAACTGCTCATAATAAGAATCTTTGGTTCCCCCAGAGTAGCTGGTCGATCCGGGATTCACCCAGTCCATAATGTTAAAAACGATTTCCTCAGGGCGTAGATCACCGTACTCTTCATAAGGAGCCTCCGATTCCTTGAGAAAATTTTCCATTAGATTGATCAATAGCGCTCCGACGTGCTCAAAAAGAGTCTTGGGAGTTCCCGAGAAACTGATGCGCTCATTTTTGAGCTCTTGGGGGACGATTAGGTAGTTCAGGTTTATCTTGGCCGACTCACTTGAAACGACATGTGTGGAGTGTCCTTCGGTTACTTTGGTTTGCTCGAGCGTTTTCTCAGCGGCATCCCGGTCTTCTTTCAGCAAGTTTTTTAAGGTCCCCGTTTCTGGGGGAAAGGGGGGGAGCGGCAAATTCCAAATCATGTCCAAGTACGGGTTGATGTCGAGCTGGCCCACGGCTTTTTTCAAATCCTGACTCCTCCGAGCACGCCCATAGAGGGCCACGCGTAGCAGACCGATACGCGCTCCCGACTTTGCCAAGTAGTGAGCTTGTATTTGGTTAAGCTCATTGTAAGCGAGCTTTCTTTCCACCATCGCCGAGTATTGAAACTCAAACAGCATGATGAAGATGATCATCATAGCGATAAGCACGGTGAGTAACGCGGCGCCTTTGTTATTATCGATACTCAAAATTTCACCAGCAACGGGGTGTTGTTCGGGAACGATATCTTAAACTCTGAAGTGAGGGTCAGCTTCTTGGCGGAGCTCCCCGCAACGGTTAGCTTCATTTTCACCGCCAGGGGAAAACGATCTCTAAACTCGCCGCTATCCGAGTTCCAATCATCTTGCCACTTGCCACTCTTTTCATCCCAGTACTGAAACTCGAGGGACTCGACGTTATCAATGAGCCCGTAGATGGTCCCGCTCTTATAGAGGTCCGCATCGATCATCTCACTTTCACGTTTCATCAAAGTGGGCAATTTCGCGTTAGGCCGTTTTTGCAAAAAATAGGAAATCTCGGTTTGATCACATTCCCGAAGACCCGCGTAATAAACCCGGTGGCTGAGCGAGGTGAAGACAAGCTCATTCTTCCTTCCATCAAAAAGCGTGCGCGCCACAGGGATGTTTTGCGAGACGGCTTGCCGGTTCTCCTCCCCCAGCTCCTCATAAAGGATGTGAAAAGCCTGGCTTAGGTCGAATCGCAAAAGTGATATGCCGGCTCGAACGTTGTTATAGAGATCCAAATCTTGGAAGGCGATGTTTTTGGTATTACTAATCTGTTGAATGTGCTTCACTGTTGCGAGTCCGATGATGGTGAAGATGGATAATGCCAGCATCAGCTCAATGAGGGTAAAGCCCTTCAATTTGTGCCTCCCACACCAAGAGACGGCAGTGCCAGCGGTAGGTCATAACGCACGATGTGGGTTGTTGCTGCCACTTTTCGTTTCGTTTTCCCTTGAGCCCAGCTAACTTCCGCGTGAACTTCCCGGAGAGCCTTGCCGATATAGTCACTCGCTGTTTGCAAAATCATTTTTTGAAGGGCATCTTCTTTGGCTTCTTTCTCGTCAGGCTCGGCTTTTGAAAGCTGTGCCGCGGTTTGAGATAGGTTAAGCTCAATTTCGTTGCAGTAAGTGACCCATGTGAACCTCTCGTAAGGAGCCTCAAATTTTGCTTCCCGTTTTTTCTCGCAGCCCTTGTCGAGACCTTCCGTCTCAATCTTAGTTTCCGTCTCGACCATGATATTTTGTAAGAGCAAGGTTGCTGTCGTGACCTCTTTGCTATCGCGCGTGGCCTTAACGGATCCGTCAGCTATCGTGACAGCAACAAGAACCGCCAATACAAAAATGAGCATCGCAACGAGGACCTCGATAAATGTAAATCCGTTTTTCATCCTCAGTTCAGTTGGTCAAAACTTTGAATAACCTCATTGTAGATTTCGACGCGACCGAGTGTAGGCCGGATGACCACCGAGAAATTGATCGCCTGTGCGCCTTCCCTCATGAGGTAGAGGATGGCGTAGTCATTGAGCCCACTCGGGAAGAAATTGATATAAACGGTACCTTCCTTCTTTAATCCTTCTTTTTCCTTTAAAACCCCTTCAATGTTTACCCCTTCCGGGAGGGGCACGGGTTTTGCTGAATACTTGTCCACCAGAAGAAAATTGGGAGGCGGCTCCTGTTCGGGTTTTCCCGATTTCTTTTTCTTGGGGGGTGCAGCGTCTGGCATTTGCTCGAGTAACTTGAACTCTCTCTGAGCTTCCACCCACCAAGCTTTTTTTTCAAAATCAATGGCGAGCCGATGGACGTTATTCAACAGAATGGCGTCGTTTCGAATGGTTCTCACCAATCCGACAAACTTTCTCGCGGTGGAGTTTACCTTTTGATTTGTCACCCGTTGGATAGCCGGAAGGCCCATCGCAATCACCATGGCGATGATCGCGAGCACAATCAGGATCTCGATGAGAGTGAAACCGGTCTTTGCTTTATTCTGACTTGATGTCGTCTGGTGTTCCGGGTTCTCCATCGGGGCCGTCGGAACTAATCGTGTACTTTTGATAATCTTCACATTCATACCGGTACGGGTGTCCCCAAGGATCGTCTACTAGCTTCTTTTTGCCGAAATAGCCGCCTTCATTATAATTATCTGGCACTTTTCCCACGGAAGGCTTTTTGATCAAAGCGTCCAGTCCCTGGGAAGTGTGAGGGTACATACTGTGGGCGAGATAGTAGGCCTGAAGGGCTTGCTCATAGGATGCGACCTGGATTTTGGCGCCATCAATCTTTGATTTTTTATAACTGTCCATCACCTTAACGCCCACAAAGCTAAAGAGCATTCCCACGATTGCCAAGACGATCATGATTTCAATAAGCGTAAACCCGCTGATTTTTCGTTTGCGATTTTTCATGCGTAAATCCTTCCTACCATTCGCCTACCCGGGCAGCTGGCTCAAATTGTTGAGTTGTAGCATAGGCATAAAAATAGACAAAGCCACTAATGCGATGACGCCGCCCATGACGACAATCATAAGAGGCTCCAGAAGCCTTGTCATCGACTTGATGGCCGTGTCAACCTGAGCATCGTAGGCATCGGACACTACGTTGAGCATCTCTTCAAGCTCACCCGTCTTTTCCCCCACCGCGATCATGTGCGTGAGGATGGGAGGAAACTGACCACTCGATTTCAGGGGACCGGCAATGGTATGGCCTTCACTAATACTCTCTCGCGACTGGATCAGCGCCCTCCGGATAACCGCATTGTCGACGACGTCTTTTACGATGTCGATTGCATCCAGGAGTTGAACTCCGCTTCCAATCATGGTGCTTAACGTTCGAGCGAATCGCGATACCGCGACCA
>Ga0187892_10010343_pt1 | contig 11870 bp, 6 predicted proteins | sample MA1701073metaG_FD_139345 | JGI IMG/M metagenome (GOLD analysis project Ga0187892, IMG submission 139345) | Bio-ooze microbial communities from a basaltic lava cave in the Kipuka Kanohina Cave System on the Island of Hawaii, USA - MA170107-3 metaG ...
GGGCGCGAGGCGAGCGCCATCCTGCGTCAACTTGAGCCGCGGCCGCCGCACGAACAGCCGGACACCGAGCCGGCTCTCGAGCTGGCCGATGCGCTGGCTGACCGCGGCCTGGGTCAGCCCGAGTTCGTCCGCCGCCGAGGTAAAACTGAGATGGTGCGCGCAAGCTGCAAAGACGCGCAGCGACTCCCAGTTCTGGCGGGATCCGGCAACCGTTTGCATAAGCAGAGCTTATGAGGCTAACACGAAATCTAAACCCGGGAAGGCTTCGACGCGCCGACAATGACGGCCGCGGGTGCAGGCGAAGGAGCGACGAATATGGCCGCAATCCTGAAAAAAGTTGCGAAAATCATAGCCGAGGGTCTGGCCTATGCGGCGCGGACGACTGCGCTGCGCGAGGGCCTGCCCTGGGATGCGGATTCACACCGGCCGCGCTCGGGGCCACGGACGCGGACATAAACGCCGCTTATCTAGCAGCCGGGGTGCTCGTAGCGACAAAACGGATGGCAAGCCCGCCGCCGGCGGCGAGCTTGAGCGGCCAGACGTCCCCTCGTTTTGCAGGACGCTTTTCGATGACGAGGGAGTCGGCGCGCGTTTTCCAGTCGGCATCGTCTCCATCACGATAGATCTCTGCCGTGTAACTCCGTCCGGCATCGAGGAAGTCGAGCGGAATGCTTAGCACGCGCGCGTTCTCGTCGGTCACGCTGCCAAGATACCAGTCGTCGCTCGCGCGATCCTTGCGCGCGATCGTGACGTAATCACCCACCGCACCGTTTAGGACGCGTGTTTCGGCCCAGTCGACCGGCACGTCACGAATGAACTTGAACGGGTCGGGATACCGGGCATAGTTTTCGGGCAGATCGGCGGCCATCTGAATTGGACTGTAGATGACCACGTACAGCGCGAGCTGCTTCGCGATTGTCGACTGAATCCGCTGTCCGCCGCGTCCCGTCAAGGACAGCACGCCGGGCGTGAAGTCCATCGGCCCCGCGAGCATGCGTGTGAAGACGAGATTCGCCTCGTGCTCGGGCGGATTCGGCGGATCGCCCCAGGCGTTGTACTCCATGCCGCGCGCGCCCTCGCGCGCCACCCAGTTCGGATAGGTGCGGCGAAGCCCGGTGTCCTTGATCGGCTCGTGAGGATTGACCGCGATGCGGCGTTTCGCCGCTTCGGTTACGACTTTCAGGTGATGTCGTGACATCACCTGGCCGTCGTGCCATTCGAAGCGGATCTTGCCGTCGGCACCCATCGCCTGGATGCCACCGGCATCGGCGACATAGCCGGTCTTGACGCTGTCGATGCCAAGGCGTTGATACAGATCGAGCGCCGCGCCGAGCTGCGGCTCGTAGTGGGCGATGTTGCCCGAGGTCTCGTGGTGGCCGATCAATCGCACGCCGCGCTCGCGCGCATAGGCAGCAACCGCCTCGAGGTCGAAGTCGGGATAGGGCTCGGTGAAACTGAAGTCGTTGCCGCTCGCGAACCACTCGCCGTCCCAGCCGCGGTTCCAGCCCTCGATCAGGACGCCGCGAAATCCGTTGGCCGCCGCGAAGTCGATCGTGCGCCGCGCGTTCGCAGTCGTCGCGCCGTGCTTGGGCCCCGACGCCCAGCTCGCCGTGTCGAGATGCATTTCCCACCAGATGCCGACGTACTTGTACGGCTTGAACCACGACACATCGCCGAGCACGTTAGGCTCGTTGAGATTGAGGATCAGGTTCGACATGTAGAGCCCGCCGGCATCGGCGGCGATCTGCAGCGTCCGCCACGGCGTCGCGAACGGCGCCTTGCGGCGCACGCGCGCGCCGTCGGAGGACGGTGAAAGCGCCGCCTTCAATCGCTGGCCGTCGACGCGGCGCAACCACATGGACGCATAGTCGACGAGCGCCGCTTCGTGGAAGGCGACGTGCAAGCCGCTCGCGGACCGGATCGTCAATGGCGTGTGGGCCTGACCCACTTCGGTGAGCGGCGTGCGTCGATAGAGGTACTCGTAGCGATTCCACTCGCCGGCCGGTATCCACCAGGCCGTCGCTGGTTCCACGACTGCGAATTCGGTCAGCTCGTCGGCAATGTTGACGTTCGCGAGATGCGGCTGTTCGGGAAACTCGTATCGAAATCCGACGCCGTCCTCGTAAGCGCGGAACACGACCTCGAAGCTTCGCGCGAGCGGCGTCTTCTCGATGAACCTCACGCGCAACTCGTTGTAGCGGTTGCGCACGGTGCGGCGCTCACCCCAGGGTTGTTCCCAGGTCTCGTCGAAGCTCCGCCGGCTGCTGTCGGCGAGCCGCAAATTGCGTTCGAGTTTCGGCGCATCGGTCAGCAGGAAGCCGAGGCGCGATTCGGCGATCACCGGCGCGCCGTGGCGGGCGATCGCATAACCAGGCCGGCCTTCCGGATTGAGCGTGACGGTCACGATGAGTCCGCCATCGGGAGAAGACAGCGTCGCGACGGTTTCGGCGCCCGCGGCGCCAGCGATCGTCGAGAGGAGCGCAAAGAGCCAGGTGGCGCCTGGGACTTTCATGGCGATGAGGCTAGCAGGACGCCAGAAACGCGCCGGCGACTGCAAACGTTTTCATGCGTTGCAAACGTATGCATTCGCTGCGGCAAGCAGTGGGCCCTGTCTAGGATCGGAGCGGCGGTCCGGGTCGACATCATTCGCTCACGGGGGGACGTGAATCATGGCCAAGCGCACGCACACGAGCCGGGAAAGGCCTGAATTCAGGGCAGTTCCGCGCAACCCGCTGTCGGTGGCAATCGCCGCCGCCCTGCCGGTGGTCCTCGCCTTGCCGACACAGTCCCATGCCCAGGAGGCCGCGCAGCTCGAAGACATCACGGTCACCGGCATCCGCGTCGGCATCGAGAACGCGATCCAGACAAAGCGCGACTCGATGAGCATCGTCGAAGCGATCTCCGCCGAGGACATCGGCAAGCTGCCGGACACGAGCATCGCTGAGTCCATCTCGCGCCTCCCGGGCCTGACGTCCCAGCGCGCAGAAGGCCGCGCATCTGCCATCAGCCTTCGTGGTACCGACCCTGGCTTCACGACGGCACTCTTGAACGGCCGCGAGCAGGTCAGCACCGGCGACAACCGCAGCGTCGAGTTCGACCAATACCCCTCCGAGCTCCTGAGCTCGGTCGTCGTCTACAAGACACCGGACTCCGGGATCATGGCCCAGGGCCTGGCCGGCACCATCGACCTGCGCACGATTCGGCCGTTGCAATACAGCGGCGACGCAATCGTGCTGAATATTCGTGGCGAGCAGAATTCCAACGACGATATCGGCGCGGACTCCGACGACACCGGGTACCGGGCCAGCTTCTCCTTCATCGACCAGTTCATGGACGGCCGATTTGGCATCGCCTTCGGCTATGCGCATCTCGACTCGCCGTTGGCGACGAGGGGATTCGGCACTTACGAGCCGTGGAATCCGTCGGGCGGCGGCGGTCCGTCAGACTGCCCGGGCGGCACGGCGGGCGGCTGCTTCAACAATCCGGGCATCGCGCCTGGGCAGTTCGCGACCAACGGCATGAAAGTCCGCGCGGACATGGGTTCTACGGAGCGCGACGGCTTCATGGCAACGCTGCAGTTCGAGCCTGACGACATCTACTCCGGCATCATCGACCTGTATTACTCGACGATGAAGCAGACGAACAATGCGCGGAGCTTGGAGGTCAACCTCGGCGGCTACCCGGCACCATGCTGCGTCTCCGGTCCGTTCCCGGACGGCACAATTTTCGGTTACTCGGACACGACGGTCGAGAACGACACGATTATCGCGGGCACGCTGAACAACATCGTGCCGCTGGCGCGGAACTTCCTGTTCACGACGGACGATGAAGTCCTGGCGGGCGGCTGGCGGAACAGCTTCCAGCTGAACGACATCTGGTCGCTGGTGGCGGACGTCAGCTATTCGGAGGCCACGCGCGACCAGCTCCAGCCCGAGATCAACTCACAATTTGGGCCGAGCCTTGTGTTTGACACGGGAACCTTCGTGCTCCGCGGCAACGACGACATGCCGTCGCTCTCGTTCCTCCTGGACTACACCGACCCGACGCAGGTGCTCGTCGGACCCACGATTTACGGATCCGGCTACACGAAGAAACCGCGCGTGAAGGACGAGCTGACTTCCTTCCGCATGGACGCAATTCGTGAGGCCGAATTGGGATGGTTCGCGAGCACGGCCGTCGGTTTCAACTACAGCGACCGCACCAAGGTCAAAACGTCTCCGGAGTCAGGCCTCAACACCATCGGGGGCCTCTCCTACGTCATCGCCGACGAATTCCTGCTGAGGCCGACTGACCTCGGGTATGCGGACGCCGGACGTGCTCTGGCGGTGGACGTGTATGGCGTGCTCGCCGAGTACTTCACTCCGATCGTCTATGGCGACCCGACGACCTTGCCCTATCTGGCGGGCAAGTATTGGGACGTCGACGAGGAGGTCTTGACGGGCTATGTGCGCGGCGATCTGAGCTACGAGATCTCCGATGCCGTGACGCTCCTCGGCAACGTCGGTCTTCAGTACATCGCGACCGACCAGGCTTCGCATTCATTCTTCGTCGCCTATCCCTTCACGCCGAACCAGGTGGTCCAGAGGTCCGGGGACCTCAAGTCGTACAATGACTGGCTCCCGCAACTCAACTTCGCGTTTATCCTGCCGAACGACCAGGCGGTCCGCGTCGGCATGGCGAAGGAACTGGCCCGTGCCCGCATGGACCAGCTCAAGGCCACGGAAGAAAGCGGTTACAACTCGGCCACCGGCGAGCCCGGCGGTAGCGGCGGCAACGCGCGACTCGACCCATCGCGTGCCTGGGCACTGGACGTTTCGTACGAGAAGTACATCGCGGATCGCGGGGGCTATCTTTCGGTCGCCGCGTTCTACAAGGACCTGCGGAGCTACATCTTCACCCAGACGGACCCCAACCACGATTTCTCGGATCTGCTGGCTGCGACTCCGCCGTCTTTCTTCCCGCCGGGCGTGGTTCCGCAGACGACGGGTGACTTTTCCCGACCGGCCAACGGCAAAGGTGGCTACCTATGGGGCCTCGAGTTCGCAACCGCCCTGCCGTTCGAACTGTTTTCAGATGCGCTGGACGGCTTCGGCGCGATCCTGAGCTACTCGTACACCGAGAGCGATATCGAGATCACGGGATCGATCAGTTCGGTGTCGAACGACCACATTCCGCTGCCGGGCCTGTCGCAGGACGTTTGGAACGCGACGCTGTACTACGAGAAATATGGCTTCAGCGCCCGCGTCGCGACGCGCTACCGCTCCGAGTACATCGGCGAGGTGACGAACTTTGCGAACGAGAGGGGGCTGCGTTACGTGGACGACGACATGATCACGGACGCGCAGGTCGGCTATTTATTCGGCGAAGGCTGGCTCGAAGGATTGCAGCTCCTGTTCCAGGTCAATAACGTGACCAATGAGCCATACATCGCCTACTCGGTGAGCAGGTCGCGCCTCCTGGACTATCAGGAGTACGGCACTCAGTACCTCGTCGGCGTGAACTACCGGTTCTGATCCGGCGGGCCGAGCAGAAACGGCAACGGCACTTCGACGCGCGCCCGCCAGGCGCGCTCGGAGTGCTCCGCGCCCTCGTACTTGCGCGTGATCCAGTCCTTGCCTCCGGTGTAACCGGCCGCGCGCATCAACGCGTCCACGCGGCGCTGGTAGGGCTCGTAGTTGGCGTCGAGTGTCGCCGTGCCGAAATCGAAGTAGAAGCGATTCCCCCCGGGCGGCGGAAGATGCCGCTCGAGATAGTCGATCACGAGGCCGTCACCGAGCGGCCAATGAATCGAGACGCAGCCCGCCCCGCCGAACACGTCCGGATGTTCGGTGACCGCATAGAATGAAATGAGCCCGCCCATGCTGGAGCCCATCGTGAACGTGTTGGCGCGATCCGGAAGCGTGCGATACGTCGAGTCGACGAAGGGTTTCAGCTCCTCGATCAGAAAGCGCAGGTAAGCGTCCGCGACGATGGGCTCCTTGCGGATCCATGCCATATCGGGCCAGTCGTCCGGCAGCCTGGACTCCGTCAACGCTTTCGCCGGCAGGTATTCCTGGAGACGCTTCGGCGTGTTCCAGACGCCGACGACGATGGCTTCGCGGACGGCGCGTTCGCCGATCAGGCGCGTCATTGCCTCGTCGATGCCCCAATCGACTCCGATATAGGACTGCGCGGGATCGAAGAGATTCTGGCCGTCGTGTATGTAGATCACCGGAAAGCGCCGCGAACCGTCCGCCCCGTAGCCTGGAGGTAGCCAGACGTCGACGCGCCGCGCATCCACATGCCTCGAAGCCACGCTTTCGTGGGTCCGCAGGAGGCCTGTCACGTCGGATGGCACTTCCGGCCCGCCGCGGAGTTCGAGAATGGTCGCGCTTTCGGGCGGCAGGTCGAGCGTGGACTCGAGGGCGAACTCACGCCCGGCCACGACGTCGCGCGCGATGCGGCTTGCGCCGATCGACTCGGTGAACCGCGACGTGTCGATGCGCCGCTCCACCTCTGCCTTGTTGAGAGCGATCAAAATCTTCTGACGTTTGTCGTGGCGGAAGTAGACGTAGACGCCATCCTGCGGCACGTACTGCGTCAGCGCGCCGCCGTGGATCGCGCTTGCGCCTTTGCGCCAGTTGAGGAGCTTTCGCGTGAAGGCCTGCGCTTCGCGCTGGTTCGCCGTCAGGCCGGCGCTCGAGAACCCGTCCGTCGTGTCGCCGGACCAGCCGCCCGGGAAATCCTGACGGATCACCCCATGTTCCTCGGTGCCGGGATTTGCCATCAGGATTTCGGAGCCGTAGTAGAGCTGCGGAATGCCGCGAGTGGTCGCGAAAAAGCTGATGGCCATTTTGTAGCGATCGAGTCGCTCTCCGAGCTGCGTGTAGACGCGACTCATGTCGTGGTTGTCGGGAAAGACCACCAGCCGGGCAGGATCCGGATAGAGAAAGTCGTTTGCGAGCGACCGGTAGATCCGCAGCAAACCCGATTCCTGCCCTTCCGGCTCGAGTAGACCCCGCATGACTGCGTTCTGCAGCGGGAAATCCATGAGGCTCGGCCGGGGCGGCGGTTTTTCGGGGGCATCTGGCCGATTCGGTTCTGCCTGCCACCGTGAAACGATCGCGGGATCGAGACTCCACTCTTCGCCGACGATCGTGAACGCGGGGTATTCCTCGAGCACGCGGGCGTACCAGCGGTCGAGAAAATCCCGGTCGGAGTAGGGCAGGGTATCCACCCGCAGCCCCGAGAGGCCGGCGTACTCGATCCACCAGATCGTGTTCTGTGTGAGGTACGTCGCGAGCAGCGGATGCCTCTGGTTGAGATCCGGCATCGCGGGCACGAACCAGCCATCGGTGAGTGCGTCGCGATCCGCACGCGCGTAGTGAGGATCGTGCAGCGTCTCGCGGCGGTGCGTGGTGCCGACGAATTCACCGCCGTGATTGATCCAGTCCGGATCTGGCAGGTCCCGCATCCACCAGTGCTCCGACCCGCAGTGGTTCAGGATGACGTCCATGATGACGCCGACGCCTTTCCCTCGCGCTTCTGCGACCAGCGCGCGGTAGCGCGCGTTGTCGCCGAGCCGATCGTCTATTCGGTAAAAATCGGTGATCGCGTAGCCGTGATAAGAAGCATGCGGCTGATCGTTCTGTTGCACGGGATTGAGCCAGAGCTGCGTGAATCCCATGCCGGTGATGTAACCGAGTCGCGACGCAAGGCCTTGCAGGTCGCCGCCGTGACGACCGTCGGGATCGCCGCGATCGGCGGCTTGCCGATAGTTCGCCAGCGTGTCATTTGCCGGATCGCCATTGGCGAAACGGTCGGGCGTGACCAGGTAAATGACATCCGCGGGACCGAAACCCTTTCTCGAGGCGGAGCTTCGTTCGCGCTCATGCAAGGCATATTCATGACTGACCACTACTTCGGTGCCGCGACGGAACGTGATGGGGAATCGCCCGGCACGCGCGCTGTCGCCGATCGTCAGATCGATGAACAGGTAGTTCGGACTTTCGGTGCGCGAGACGCGGACGATCGCGACGCCGGGATAGTCGAGCGCTGGTTCGAGTTGCGCGATGCCTTCCCCGTGCACCATGAGTTGCAGACGACTGTGATTCATCCCGACCCACCAGAAGGCGGGTTCGAAATGCTCGATGCGCTTAGCCGTCGCGCTCCCGGCAAAGAGACCGAGCGCGATCGCGAGCAGCCATCTGCCGATCGATGGACTCACTGAGCGCGTCGCCGACCCGGTGGGCCGTGCAGAGCTGCGAAGAACGCGCCGTGGGCGGGAATCGTGACGACTCCCTGCCGGAGGTCGCAGGCATCGAAGCCGTGGCCGGAAAGCGGCTCGAAGCGGTCGCAGACCGGGATGCGGATGGTGCATGTCGACGGGTTGAAATTGAAACAGGCGAGCACCGACTCGTCGTCGTGCTCGCGTATCAGGCAGAGCGACTGGTCCGGAGAATCCGCAAGACGAATGCTGCCGTTGCGCAGGACCGCTTGCGTACGCCGCCATCTCACGAACGTGCGGTACGCATTGAGCACCGAATCCTTCGCGGCGTCTTGCCGGCTCACCGCCAGCGCGCGGTGCTCCGGAGGTATGGGCAGCCAGGGTTCTCCGCTTGAAAAACCGCTTGCCGCACCCTGCTCGGTCCACGGCATCGGCGTGCGACAACCATCCCGGCCCTTGAAGCTCGGCCAGAAAGCGATGCCGTACGGATCCTGGAGCGCCTCGCCCGAGAGATCCGCCTGGGGCAGGCCGAGTTCCTCGCCCTGATAGCTGCATGCACTGCCCTTCAGCGACAGTAGCAGTGCGTTGAACAGCTTCGCCCGCGCCGGCAGCGCTTCGCCGTTCGACCAGCGCGATGCCACGCGTGCCACGTCGTGATTTCCGATTGCCCAGCACGGCCAGCAGTCGCGGCATCGCTTTGCGACCGTTTCGATGACGCTTCGGATGTGAGCAGTCGAGAAACCGTCGACCAGCAACTCGAAGTTGTACGCCATGTGCAGGCGCTTGTTGCCGGTCGTGTACTGGACGATGGCTTCGATGGGATCCTCGCTGGAAACTTCGCCAAGCGCGATGGCCGGCGGGTAGCGGTCGATCAGCCGGCGCAGCGCCTCGAGAAACGCATGATTCTGTGGTTGCGTGTTGTCGTATAGGTGGAACTGGTAGGCATAGGGATTGTCGGTCCGGTAACCCCGACCTGTGCGCTGATCCACGGGCTTAGGCGGATTGTCGCGCAGCAATGGATCGTGGAAGCAGAAGTTGATCGCGTCGAGCCTGAAACCATCGACACCGCGCTTGAGCCAGAACTCCACTTCCTCGAGCATCTGCGCCATGACGGCGGGATTGTGGTAGTTGAGATCCGGCTGACTGACGAGAAAGTTGTGAAGGTAGTACTGGCTGCGCCGCGATTCCCATTGCCACGCGGAACCGCCGAAGACCGACAGCCAGTTGTTGGGCGGCGTCCCGTCCGGTTTCGGATCGGCCCACACGTACCAGTCCGACTTGTCGTTTGCGCGGCTATCGCGACTGGCCTGGAACCAGGCGTGCTGGTCCGAGGTGTGATTCAGCACCTGATCGATGATGACGCGGAGGTTCCGATGATGGGCCTCATCCACGAGCCGGTCGAAGTCCGCAAGTGTGCCGAAGATCGGATCCACCTGGCGGTAGGCGCTGATGTCGTAGCCGAAGTCCTTCATCGGCGACTTGTAGAACGGCGATATCCAGATGGCGTCGACGCCGAGGCTCGCGATGTAATCGAGCCCTGCGATGACGCCCTTGAGGTCGCCGATGCCGTCGCCGTCGCTGTCGGCAAAGCTGCGCGGATAGACCTGATAGATCAGCGCGCCGCGCCACCAGTCCTTGTCCGACGCCGGAGGCGTGGCCGTGGACGGATGCTCTCGCCGGTCGTCCCGCTCTTCGTATCGCAGCATGATCGACTGCAATTCTTTGCGATCCGCCGTTTCATGGTCTCCTGAATACGATTGCATCGCATTGTGCAGCCGGAGGGCCGGCGTAAGACTCGGCCATCCGGCGGTGGGAGGAACATGCGCGAGAAACCGACGCTCAGTTTCTGGCAGATCTGGAACATGTGTTTTGGATTCTTCGGAATCCAGTTCGGATTCGCGTTGCAGAACGCGAATGTCAGCCGGATCTTTCAGGCGCTCGGCGCATCCGTCGACGATCTGCCCGTGCTTTGGCTCGCCGCGCCGGTCACCGGGCTCTTGGTGCAGCCGATCATCGGTTACATGAGCGACCGGACCTGGGGTCGGCTCGGCAGGCGCAGTCCCTATTTCCTCTACGGCGCGATTTTCTCGACGCTGATGTTGCTGGTGATGCCCAACAGCCCATGGCTCTGGGTGGCCGCCGGGACCCTGTGGATCCTCGACGCGTCGATCAACATCACGATGGAACCATTCCGTGCGCTGGTGGGCGACATGCTGCCTGACCGTCAGCGGGCCTTCGGCTTTGCCATGCAAAGCCTGTTCATCGGCGTCGGGGCTGTCGTCGCCTCCGCGCTGCCGTGGATGCTCGCCAATTGGGGCGGGGTCAGCAATGTTGCGGCCGACGGGCAACTTCCGGACTCCGTCAAGTGGGCGTTCTATCTCGGAGCCGCGGTATTTATCGCTGCGGTGTCGTGGACCGTTGCCAACACGAAAGAATACTCGTCGGCGGAACTCGCCGAGTTCAGCGCATCGCAGGCGGCGGAAGGAACTGCGCAGCCGATCGTGAGCCGCAGCGCGCAGCAGTATCGTGCATCGGGAACCGTGTGGCTGCTTGCCGGCAGTTTCTTCAGCATCGCCGTCGCCGTCTTCGGCTGGGACCGGCAACTTCACGTGCTTGGCGTCGGCGGCGCGGCCTTCGGCCTGCTGCAACTCATCGCGGCCTGGCTCCAGTCCTGGGGCCGGACGGCGGACGCGCTCTACTGCATCATGAATGACCTGTTCCACATGCCCCGAGCCATGCGCCAGCTCGCGATCGTCCAGTTCCTGTCGTGGTTCGGCTTGTTTGCGATGTGGATCTATACGACATCTGCCGTGACCAGCCGGCACTACGGCACAACGGACGCGGCGTCCGTCGCTTTCAACGACGGCGCGAACTGGGTCGGCGTGCTGTTCGCCGCCTACAACGGCTTCGCTGCGCTGGCCGCGATCCTCATTCCCTTTGTGACTGCCCGCATCGGGCGCAGGCGCGCCCACCTGCTCAATCTGTCGCTCGGTGGGGCCGGGCTGATCGCGTTCCTGGTCATCGACGATCCGCGCATGCTGCTTCTGGCGATGGTCGGGGTCGGAATCGCCTGGGCTTCGATCCTGTCCTTGCCTTACGCCATGTTGTCGGGTGCCGTTCCGCCGGCGAAGATGGGCATCTACATGGGCATCTTCAATTTCTTCATCGTCATCCCCCAGATCATGGCCGCAAGCGTTCTCGGCGTGCTGGTGCGCGTGTTGTTCGACGGCGAAAGCATCTACGCCCTCGCGGCTGGCGGCGCATTGATGATCCTCGCTGGACTCGCCACGCTCCGCGTCGACGATCACGAAGACCCGCGGCGATGAAGGGCGCCGCGCTCCCGCTCCGCGGGATCAGGCGGCCGAGCGGCTTCCGCAGGAGGACCGCACCACCAGTTGCGGTGCGATCAAGGTCAGTTCCACGGCCTGGCCTTCGATCAGCCGAATCAGGTTTTCGACCAGCAACTCGCCGGCGAGGCGGGTGTCCTGGCGCACGGTGGTTAATGGCGGATTGAAATCGGCGGCGGAAGGGATATCGTCGAAACCGACCGCCGCGACATCGTCCGGCACCGCGAGCCCGCGGTCCTGCAGCGCATGGATGACGCCCATCGCGATCAGGTCGCTCGCCGCAAACACCGCATCGAACCGGACGCCGGAGTCAAGCA
>Ga0187892_10010344_pt1 | contig 11868 bp, 14 predicted proteins | sample MA1701073metaG_FD_139345 | JGI IMG/M metagenome (GOLD analysis project Ga0187892, IMG submission 139345) | Bio-ooze microbial communities from a basaltic lava cave in the Kipuka Kanohina Cave System on the Island of Hawaii, USA - MA170107-3 metaG ...
GACGGCCCCGCCAATCTTGCCGAGGCTACGAGGGCTTTGCTATTGGTGACGGACCTTGCCGTTGTGCCCTGCGGGGCGACGCTTCCGGAATTGGAGGCTGCGGCACAGAGTTTCCGCATCCTGCGTACTGCCCAACTGGTCCGACCCGGAAGCTTGCTCGTCGGCCGGTTGGTTCTGAATCGACTCCGCAGCGACAGATATATCCTCACTCGCGAATCGAGACAGGCGGCCATGGCCGTAGGGGCTCCGGTCTGCACGTCCGTGTTGCGGTTGCGTGAGGCCGTTGCAGATTCGCCGGGCCAACGAAGCGTGGTGTGGCGGATGGGGCGGAAGGCAAAGGACGCCGTGATGGAAATGACCAATCTTTTCGAGGAACTTCATGCCTACAACACGGCGAACCATGGCTGAGACGCTGTCCGCCGCCCAAGATGCGTTCTTGCGTGTCCCCGAGAACTCCGTGGCTCGCGATGACGAAGTGCCACAAAAAAACGACCGACCTCCAGAAAGAACGCAGGCACAATCATTTTCCACAGCTCGGGCAACACGCCCCCGACTGACACGCGGGGGAACGGCACCGCTTGTTTCCAAGACTCGACGACGTGAGTCCCTTCGCTCGGTAACCCTTCGTCTCCGAACGTCGGTCGCTGACGCCTTGCGCCGGGCAGCGATAGAGCGGTCGTTAGAATACACAGAACCTTTTTCGCAACAGGCAATCGTGGAGGCTGCAGTACGCAACTGGCTCTTGCGTGAAGGCTACCTCAGCGAGGAAGACTGCTGAACTAGCGAGACGCCTAAGCGCTGCAGCGACTTCCAGCCCCGGCCAGCCCGCCGCCCACAGGCTCGCTCACTCGCCCTCGCCCCGTCTGAGGTCGGCGTCAAGGTTCTCCGCCCCCCTCCATGCAGCAACAAGCACGCCAACCCGGCACTGCCACATCCCAGGCCCCGCAACCCGCCGGGTCGTCATGCTTCTTGCACGAGCCCCCGCCCCTCCACCGAGAACCTCGCCGCCGCCTTATTCCTTTCGAGAGACCGACTTTGTTTTGCAGGGTTCACGAGAAAACAAAATCGGTCTCTCGAAATGTGTGGGGTCCACACAGAACGAGCGACAACACCGTGCGGGCTGCAAGCGCCGCACCTAGACGGAGAAAAACACAATGAACGAAAAGGAGAAACACTTCTACGTGTTTAACGTAACGGAGGGCATGCCGCTATTCCGAAAACCACTTTCCAGGCTGGAGGCCCATGGACTCATTCGGTTCTTTCGCCAGGTTTTTGACCTTAAGGGTGTCTACGTGACCGAGCAAGGAAAGCGGATTCGACCCGAAGAGGTTGTTCTCGAGCTGATTGACGCCGAAAGCGAGGCGGGCCGGCGTATCGCAGAGGAACAAGCTCGCCATGCATGACCCGGCCAATGGTATCGCAAAACGATGCGGCTGCAAGCTGAAAAAGGAGGGAAGAAATATGAGACTTCTGACCAATGAAATCCGCCGGCGATTACCGCCGCTGTACACGACTGAACACGAAAAAGACGCCATCGCTCAAGTGAGGTTTTTCAGCATGTGGTCGAACTGGGTTTGGTACGCCACCGAGTTTGACGGCGAAGACCTTTTCTTCGGCCTGGTCGAAGGGTTCGAAACGGAGTGGGGCTGCTTCAGCCTGAAGGAACTCGAATCGGTCCGTGGACCGGGCGGCCTTCGCATCGAACGAGACCTGTATTTTGAGCCAACGCCCGTAAGCGAGATAGACCAGCGTCGTTGCTCGGCTAAGTAGAACATGGCCGGCGGGGTCCGCACGGATGCCGCCGGCCTTTACCGTGAGGAAAGAAACATGGACACCAAAACGGAGTCATTGAGCGAATTTATCAAGCTGCTAACCGCCCCGGACCCTATCCCGCTGACCGCGGGCGATGGGTTGATGCGGCTGCCCCGAGTCACGGGAATCGTCTTTGAAACCAATGAAGAGACATACGATTACTTTCTCGACGTGTTGCCGGTCCAGTTCATGAGTGGACACCTGTTCTGCTTCGCCGAAGGCTTCACGCCGCACACTTTGTTCTTCCGGCGGGGCAAACGGTTCTTGGTTCGGCAGCTGACGGAAGAGGAAACCCAACATTTCTGCCGCCTGGCGAATATTCCCTTGCCCGGGTGGTGGTAATGTCCCGTAGCGTCGGCGACGGGCAAGGTAGGCGTGTCCCCTCGTCGCTCCTACAGACACGTTCGACAATTAGCGGCTGAGGACCGCGGGGAGCCGCTACGACAATTCCCCGTTACATTCTCCCCTCAGGGTGTCTCACCCCAAACCAGCCGGATTTCAAAACGGGAACCAACCTTACCAATTTTCAACACGGTGACCGTTACCCATTACGGCACTGACTCGCCAAGCATTCCTCGTCTCGTGCTTTCCCCGTCCGCTTGGAATTCTTGACCCTTTTCCTCGGAATCGCGGCCACCCCGCCCCGCAGCACCCACCGTCTCCCCCCAGCCGCTGAATCCCCGCCGCCCGTCCGCACCTTCACCCCTTCCCCGCCGCCAGTTCATGCGAGGGACACATCCTTCGATGCTCGTCGATACGTAACACTCGCAGATAGCGTGATTTAGCTCATACTGGGGATGATTTTTCATATCCGGAGTCGGCCGCGTGAAGCGCGCGCCGAAAAATCCGCCAATCCTAATAAGCCGCCATTTTTGCGTGGCGGGATCTGTCGACTACCTCGGAGCGGACCAAGATGCAACGAACGCCGCGAGACCACGCGATTCTTAAGACGCTCGCCGTCAAAGTCCGGTTCCTCTCTCTTTCCCAGATTGCCAGGGCATGGTGGGGCCAGGCTTCCATTCCGGAGATCCATGCTCGCCGCCGGCTCACTGAATTGCGCGAAACGCGGATCGTTCGCGAAACCAATGTACCAGCCTCTCCCATGCTTCCGCTGAAAGCCCCCATCGCCGTTTGGAAGCTCGGGTGCGCAGCACCGGACTTTGCCGCCGTTGCCCAAACGCTTACGAATCGCTGGCCGCCTTTGCCGACCAGCCCGACGAGCATCTTTTCCGCCACCGAGGCCACCAACAACCTTTACGGCGGTCCCCTCAGCGTCCGGCCCATCCACCTGGCCCACGTCGACCACGACCTTCACGTTGGGGAGGTGTACCTGCGCTACCTACGCGACCATCCTGCACTCGCGGAACGCTGGGTGGGCGAGGACGTTCGCCCCAAATCCGGCTACCGGCTCAAGGACCCCGACGCCGTGCTCGAGTTCGACGAGGGGGCGCGCATCCATGTAGTCGAGTTCGGGGGGAGGTATGACATGGAGCGCGTTCGGGACTTCCACAACGATTGTGCCAAGCGTCAGCGGTCTTACGAAATATGGTAACTACGGCTGAAACCCCACGACTCATGGAACGGGATGAGTTGATCCTCAGGGAGCACCTTGGTCGCTTCCGTATTACCACCATTGAGGCTCTGCAACAGGTCTACTGGCATGACCGGACAGCCGACGCCGTGAAAAAATGGTCCCAACGCATGCGCGCTGGCGAGTACCTTCGGTGCGGAGACCTGGGCAACGGTCATCAGTTTTTCTTCCCGACGCAGAAGACGACCACTTTGGCGGGACTTTCCCGGCGCTTTGCAAAACCGCCTACGGGCTACGACCTCGCCCGTTTCTACGGGGTACTCTCGTTTTGCTGCTTGGGCCCCACTAAATATGAGAAGATCTCCTCCATCGAATTCCATCAACGCTTCGGGCAGTTGTGTTCCAAGAGCCTCGATCAGTCGCTCTATTACGCGGACACGGGTTTTCAGGACGAGCGGCACCCGCGGCACAATCGGATCGGATATCTGCTGGTTGATGCGGGAGGCCGCTTGCGCCAGGTTCTCGCACGCTTTCAAGACACGATTTCCAAACGCCTTAGAGTCCCGGTCTGGCATCGATGGATCGAGCGTGATCGCTTCGTCATCACCGTCGTGACGGCGGATGCGCAGAAGGCGCGACGGCTGCGCGACGCGCTGGCGGCGATTCGTCAACCCGTGCCGTTTCGTGTCGAGGTACGCCTCGACTTGCGTGATGTTGTCCCCCTGGGAATAGAGCATGCGCCCGAACGTCAAGACAACCCGTGAGGTACTCAACGTCGCGGCTTTGCCCGCCACCGCCGGCATGGAGCTGGACTACCGCACCAGCGTCCATTCCGAGGCGAAGTGCAACACAGCGACACTCGACGCCATTCTCGGCGCCGTCGCCGTCGCCATGATCTGGACGCTTGTTCTCCGCCTCACCGGCGCGTACACGGCCACGATTCCCTTCCTGATCGGCATCGCATTCTTATGCGTCCTCGCCGCTCTGTGGATGAGGCTCGGAGCGGGCATCGCGCTGACGATCAGTGCGGCCGTCACGGCGGTATTGTGCTTCACATGGTCTCCCCTCAGTCTGGTCTTCATTCTGCCGCTCGCGCTTGCTTTGGCGGTTCTGGTCTGGTCCGTTCGTGGGCTCGGCATGGTGCCCACCACTCGCACCTGGGTCATCCTTGGACCCACTCTTTGGTTGCTGAGCGTCGCCAGCAACACGGCCTTTTTCGCGGTGTTTTTGATCGTGTCTGTCGGAATCGTGCTGCATCTTTGCGAGGCCATGACCCGACATTACGCACTGTGGATGAACGCCAATCCCTATCTTAAGCGACGCATGCGTCATCGGTGGCGTCTCATCTGGCGGCCCGTTCGCCGTTGGGATGAAATAGAAAGGCTCGCGAACTCCCTCGTTCACCCGCGCACCTGTCGGCACCCGGTACTCGCCGCCGAACTCGCCGAACGGACGCGCTACCTTCTTGGCTTTGTCGTCGTGATCGTAGCCTGCCTGATCGCGGTGTTAGCGTATCTGGTATGCCGCGACCCTCTTCTTCGCGGAACGCTGGCAGTGGGTGTTTTCCTTGTGCTGCTTGTCGGTTACGGAACGGTCGCCGTCTTGACGTACGGACCAGTGAGCCACGTTCCCCTTGCTGCCAAGGTCATGTTCCGCGCTCTGGTCAATTGGTGCACGTACAATGTGCATGAGACGCCGGCTCCGGGCGTGTTGCAGAGTTCCTACGGATCCGCGATGCGCCGCACGAAACTGCTCCGCGCCGCCATCGGCACCCTGACGATCGTGCTGCTTCCCACGTGCTGGTACTTCCCGATTGGTGCGGGTATTTTCGGGACGGACACGTGGCTGCGGGCGGCGCTACAAAGCCAACAGAATATTCCTTCCTTCCTTAAAGGAACGGACCTCGATGCGTCCTTGACCGCCCCCGATCAAACGCTGCTGCGCAGCGTACCCGAGGAACGCCGCGAGGAGGTGCGTCATCGGTTGCAGGGGCAGCGCAGTCAGGAAGCTTTTGCCCGCGAGGCGTACCGGGCGCTGCACACCATGCCGGAGTACGCCCTGGTGCTTCATCTTCGTGCCGTATTCAGCTTGAGAACCGAGGCCATCTTTTCCGCGCTTCTCTCCATAGCCGCCTGCATCGCCGTCCCAGTTCTTGTGCTCCTGGCGATTTGGTGGGCCGTCTCCGCCCGTGTCCTCCTTCATCATCACCTTACCCTGGAAGGCGATCCGGGCCGCCCCGGCACCTATCATCCACGTTCTCGCCCCTCGGTTTGGATGGCGTACACCTCGCGCCTCCGAGCGTCGCGCTTTCGAACCGAAGATGATCTTCAACGCTGCGTGGCCGAGCGGGACCACCTGCTCATCGGCTTCAACGAACTGGAGGATTATCCCGTCCTCTTGAGCCCGGCCGTTCTCGCCGAACATGCCCACATCACCGGCGACTCCGGTTCGGGCAAGAGTTCGCTGGGAATCGCTCCCCTGGCGGAGCAGTTGATCGAACGCGGCGATTGTTCAGTGGTGATCCTCGATCTCAAGGGCGATATGTCCATGTTTGAGGCGGCGCGCCTCGCCTCGGCGAGGGCCAATGCCCGACGCAACGGCCGACCTGCCCTGGCGTTTCGCTGGTTTACGAACCAGGCCGGGCAATCTACGTTCGTATTTAACCCATTCCTGCAAAGGGACATGCGGGCACTTACACCACAGCAGCGCGCCGAAGTTCTACTCGGCAGTTTGGGATTGGACTACGGGGAAGGATACGGCGCCTCGTATTACTCCAGCGCTCACCGCCACGTGTTGAAACGGGTCCTGGAAAACAACCCGCAGTTTCAATCGTTCCGGCAGATCAACGCCTTCTTTCAAGACGGGCGATTCGCAGTTAACGCGAGAGATATGGGGATTGACCGCAAAGCCCGTGAAGAAGCCTCCCATCTCTACACCGTCATGGAATCCCTGGCTTCATTCGACGCGTTGAACGTCACGGAAATAATCGACCTTCCGGCTGAGATCCAGGAAAACAGCATCGATATGGCAGACGTCGTTCGGGCTCCGCACGTTCTTTACTTCGGGCTTGCCTCCGCCTTGGAACAGAAATCGGTCCGCGAGATCGCTAAACTCGCCCTGCACACGCTCCTGGTCGCCGCCGTACGCCGTGGCCACGGCAAGCACCAGGTTTATCTTTTCGTCGACGAGTTTCAGCAGGTTGTTTCACACGACCTCGAAATCGTACTGCGCCAAGCACGGTCTCACGGAATCGCCGCCATCCTGGCTAACCAGACCCTAAGTGACTTGAAGAAAGGCCCCATTGACATTACGCCGACCGTGCAAGCCAATACCCGATTCCGGCAGATCTTCTCGGCCAGTGACCTGGCACACCAGAAAATGCTCGTCGATGCGTCTGGTGAGGCTATTTACGAGTTGTTCGGTTCGAGCCAGTCCGTCGGCGAATCCGGTGGAAAACACGTGGAGCGACACCCAGAGCGTCCATGAGCAAATCGGCCCACGCCTGCGCCCCAACGATCTCATCGAAACCACTGACCATCCCCTGCGCAGCATCGTCCAAGTCACCCGCGGCCACGGCTTCACGCAATATGGTGGAATGATGTTTCCCATGCGAACTATGTTCCACATCGACCCCGAAACTTATCGCCAGCGACAGGCAGCCCAGTGGCCAATCGTCGGCGCTCATCCCGGTACCATTACTATACCCCTCAATCCGGCCCTGTTTGGCGAAAAGAAGAAACCCCTTAAGCCTCCGTCCCGTTCACCGGGACTGGACGACGACCGAGCGATGTTGGAATTGGAAAAGACGCTAGATACCTACCAAGGAGTTCGAAACGATGACGAAGTCAAGCCCAAACTCCAACCCTGAGCCCCGGCAGGCGCTGCCCAAGAATATCGTAATCTGGCTTGTGGCGGCTGCCGCGGGATTGCTCGTGATCATTCTGCTGATCGTGGCCGTATCTCGACCAGCGCAACCGTCCTCCGTCAGCTTAGGGCCCGCCTCCGCAGCTGTACCGGGCCTAGTTCTAGATAATGCCGACGCTGAGCGGAGAGCGTTGGCCAAGGCGCAGCTTCAGCGATTGCAGCATGAAGGTGTTGAGATCATTCGCGTTCTCAATGAATGCGAGCAGGAACTCGTAGCGTGGGATCGGGAAGTCCAATCAGAGTTGACCGGCAAGCGCGGTCAAGCTGTTGCCGCCGACACCGAATCCCTCGAACGATTTGCTGCGGTGTATGGGCAACCGCGCACATCCAAATCCGAATTGGACGGGTGCCGTAGCCGGGTAGATGCCCTCTTGGAACCGGTCATGGCGGCGCTTTCGTCGGGAAGTTTCTACACACCGGCCGGAGACACTGCGAACCAACTCGCCTCTGAACGACAATTCGCAGAGATAAGGCGCCAGACACTTCGCCAAACACGCCAAGATGCGCTCTCGGTCTTCGCCTACGCGGAGCGTAAGGGCGCCACCGGGACAAGATCGCTTCAAGAGGCGCTGGCCGAGTTAGAATCTAATGAAGCCCAGATTCGCGTGACTGCCATCACCGCCGCCCAGGAGAAGGCTCACCGTGAAACGACCCAGCGGATCGCCCATGCACGCGCTGAACAAGAGTTGGCGCACGGACAGGGAGAGGAGACCCGTATCAAGGAGGAAACCCGCCGAGACTTGGAAAAGCAACGAGCGGATGACTCCATTAAGGCGCAACAGATGACGCATGCCACTCTCAAAGCACGTGCCGAGAATCCTGCGATCCAGGCCAAGTATCAACCGTTCCTGGCGAAGGGACGCGTGATCCTCGACACATCGCCTGTCCGCTACTACGACATGCCTGGTCCTGTATCCTTGGCAACCCTACAACGGAAAGGCGCTTTAAGCGACGCGAAGACGTTTGCCTATATCGGTTGCGGGAAAGATTACCCCTGGAGCAAGAACGATCGACCCAAATGGGATTGCCCACCCACCGAGGAAGCGCTTTCGGAGTATGCAGGAAAGATGGAAGAGTTCCGCCAGCTATCTCCACATTGGATCGATTCGGGCGTGTTGAAGCCTTAACATTGGTACCAACCCAGGAGTTCGAAACGATGGCGAAGTCAACCCCAAACTCTAACCCTGAACACGGGCAGGCGCTGCCCAAGAATATCGTAATCTGGCTTGTGGCGGCTGCCGCAGGATTGCTCGTGGCCATCCTGCTAATCGTGTCCATAACACGACCAGGGCAACCTGCCGCGGTCAACGTGGCTCCTGCGACTGCGGCATTGCCCGACTTGGTTCTGGATAATTCCGAAGCCGAGCGGCGAGCGCTGGCCAAGTCCCAGCTTCAGCGTTTGCAACATGACGGAGAAAACGTCCGCCGCCTCCTCGATGAATGCGAGCAGGAGCTCGCGGCGTGGGATCGGGAAGTTGAATCGGAACTTGCCGGCAAACGTGGTCAGGCCGTCGCCGCCGACGGCGAGTCACTTGCAAAGTTCAGCGCCGTCTATCGGCAGCCCCGCGCCAAAAAATCAGAGTTGCTTGCATGCCGTGACCGAGTTGATGCCGTTCTCGAACCGGTCATGGCAGCGCTTTCGTCGGGAAGCCTCTACGTTCCTACCGGCGACACCACGAGCCAACTAGTAGCAGAAAGGCAATTTGCTCAGAAGTCACAGCAGGCGCTGCAAGAGTCCCGGCAGAATGCACTTTCCGTTCTGTCCGGCGCCGAACGAAAGGGGATTTCGGGGAACCGAACGCTCAAGGACGCCCTGAATGAGTTGGAGGCTCGCCAAGCGCAGACCCGCGTGGACGAAATCACCGCCCGACAGGAGGCCGCACGGCGCGAGTCCACGAAGATGATCGCCGAATCCCGCGCGGACCAAGAACTGGCCTTTGGCCGCGAGGAGGCCGATCGCATCAAGAACGAAACCAGTCGAGAACTCGAACGACGAAAAGCCGACGATGCGCTCAAGGGCCAGCAGGCTACCCATGACATATTGAAAACGCGAGCGGCTGACCCCGCGGTTCAAGCCAAGTACACGCCGTTCCTCGGAAAAGGCAAATTCGGCTCCGCGAACAATGTCCCTGGACTCCTCTCGTTCAATTACATGAACCATATTGGTGCGTTGGAGAGCGTCGAGAATTTCGTAAACGCCGCAAGTGGACGCAAAGTCGTATTCCGCTCCGGCGTCCATCCCGATTTCGCCTGGAATGATCGAAAGCGATGGACTTATCCCGCGACGGATGAAGAGTGGCAGGAGTTCGGCCGACGATACCAGGAATTTCGAGACTTGGCGCCATTTTGGATCGAGCTCAATTTGCTTCGGGATTAGAACAATGGGGCCGTCAAGGCGAGCGTCGCAGCACTTGCGCGGACTTTTGGATTCATATAAAAAAAGAAACTCCTGGAGTTCCGAAGAATCCAGGAGTTGACGAGATCACGTGATCTTGCTGTCGTGAACCCAGGCTCGAACTCGGGCGATGCCGAATTCGATGTCCTTGAGGTCATCGATCAGAAAGGAATTCGATACGTGTCTCCCGTCCTTGACCAACCTGCGGAAGGTCACCTTGAAGTAGGGTTGTCCCTTATGGTTGCGGTTCAGGTAGACGTTGGTGACCACGTCACCGTACGTCCAACCCGTGGCCCGCGACGAACCCACGTTCAAGGGTGTTGACTCTTCGGGATGAACACGCCTTTTCGGCGCACGTCCCCAAAGAATCAATCGAAGAAGCCCTATTAACCAGGGAATCATACATCCTCCATTTTGGTTCTGCGTTAGTAATCACCGCATCACCGCCACCACAGCCACAGAGGCGTCGACGCAAGGCCGACACCGCTCTAGCCGCGAGGCATGGAGGACGCCTTCGTAAGGCAGGTCAAAACCGGCTTCTTTATTCTGCAGCCCTAGCCGGTAAGAAAAAGGGCTCGTAAACCCCCGAGAGGGGGGAATCTGTTTGGCACAATGCAAATGTCAAAGAGCAAAGCGCTTTTGCGCAGTAGGATTATAGCGGGGCGCCCGCGCTGTTCCACAAGACCATCGGAAAATCATCCAGCCCTCTGATTCCGTCTCGCCAACTTTTTCCTCCCTCCTGACCCAACTAACGCCCGGGACGGCGCCGACCGGTTTGACGCAAAGCCGCGAAGTACGATATCCTTCGGCCCTACGCAGTTCTTTTTAGCCCGCGATCCCGTCTGACCGATCGCATCATCCGAAGCGACATCCGCGAAGCGTTCTCGCAAGCTGTGAGCAGTTGTTTGCGAGGGGGCGTCATGCAGCCTCACGGTTCTTTTGGGTTTTAACGCGAAACGAAGTCACGAGAGGGACCGCGCGCCGGGCTGGGTGCCGTCCGCCACCTGGGCGGAGGCCCCGGCCTGGCGCATGGTTGGGAAAACGGCGGCACGTCGCAGCAATCTTGAGCGATTGCCGACGAGCCGCTAGACGTACATGGGCGGCGAAAACGCCGAGAGAGGAAAACAACGATGGCAAACGGAAAAGACAAACCCGTCCACGAGATTCGGCTGGGCCGAATCAAGGCCGTGATCTGGGGCAACGAGATTGAAGGCGGCGGATTTCGGCACAATGTGCAGGTCCGCCGCATTTACAAAGACGGCGAGGAGTGGAAGCAGTCCGACTCATTTGGTCGCGATGATCTGCCGCTTGTCGCCAAGGTGGCGGACATGGCCCATACCTGGATTCATGAACGCCTCCAGGACAAGGCCTGATCCGCCGAGAGGTTGGAACCTAACGCATGACGCCATCCTCTCCAACGTGGCCGCCCCGGTAACGACCCAAGGCGGGGCCCTTTTCGACAAATTCATCCGGGTAGAGAAACAGGTCACCGGTGTTCGACGCCTCGCGGGTTTCCGCACGGCGTCGAGAGGACCGGTGGTGCACAAGGAAAATTATGGCGTTGCTCTTTGGGGCGGCGCCGAAAGGAGGTTGTTGTTATGCAGACGCTTACGAGAGCGAATCAGGAATTGTTTCGGCGGGGGAAAGACGAAAGCTTCCCGTCGCTGACCGCGTTGTGGGACCATTGTTTCAAGACCAAAGAGCGGTCCATGGACCACTGGCACGCACCGCAGAGTGTACGGCCTCACGTGGAGGACGGCGAGCTCAAACTCACCTTCGGCGGCGATCGCCCGTTTCAGTTCAACGACTGGTCGTTTGCGCAAATGTGCCGGCTCGCCGGCGTGGCAAAGGACACTCTGAACCGGCTCACGCCGCAGACGGCGGCTCGAGTGCTGGACGAGACGCTACCGACAAGCGAACGGCCCGTGCAGATCTTGACCACTGGCAACGTGATCCGCTCCATTCACGGTGTTGCGTACTCACGGCTCTGGGACGTGGACTTGCTCACCATGCTCCGAGAATTCGCGACGGATTTTCAACCGCCGCAGCGCGCCGGCATCGCTCGAACTGCTTCGCCGGTTGCGGACGAGGACATGCCGTTCGAGCCGGACCCCGAACCGGAACCGACGCACGGCACCGGCCTGTATTGCGGAGAGCAGGACATGTTCTGCTTCATGATCGACCCGACGGGATGGACGGAGATCAA
>Ga0187892_10010345_pt1 | contig 11868 bp, 9 predicted proteins | sample MA1701073metaG_FD_139345 | JGI IMG/M metagenome (GOLD analysis project Ga0187892, IMG submission 139345) | Bio-ooze microbial communities from a basaltic lava cave in the Kipuka Kanohina Cave System on the Island of Hawaii, USA - MA170107-3 metaG ...
GCTTCCGAAAGGTTGTGTTACTCGATTGAGCCGCAGACTCAGGATTCGGATAGCTTGACAGAAAAATGAAAAAGGCCGCGAAAATGGCGGGTTTCAGCCGCCTGTTTTCGCCAATGTCCAGTACCGAGGAGGCGCAAAATCCACATCTTGCTGTAGCGCCTCTATAGCTCCGTCAGGAGCGACATCTGCGCGTGACCAGATGTCGCTCCTGACGGAGCTAGGGAGCCTGGTGCATCTCACAGCTATAAACATTGCGCTCCTAACGGAGCGGGGGACATCGGCTGGTGAAGATGCTAATGACGCAAGGTCGTGGCGTCCGTACCAAGCTTCTCTGCGGCTATCAGGCAAATGCTGTCAAAGCCCTCTTCAACCCAGGCCGTGATCGGCGCGGCGCGAACGACCATCGTCCTCTCATCGAAGCCGAGGCAGGGCGCCACGCGGTTGAAGTCTTCCTCTCGCTAACCAGGACGAGGTAATGCAGGGCGTGGTGTTGGAAACGATGATCATGCCGCGCGGAATTGTTTGAGCGCCGCCCGGTCGCGCTCGAAGTTCAATTGTCAGGAGGAGATCAATGAAACCGGTTGAAGACGTCAGGGAAGTTTGGCAGGTTGACGCGCAAGTTGTTTGCGCCCTGCGGGCGTTATCACATATTGCTGGAAGCGGCTGCGGGGCCGGTCGGGGACTGTGCGCGCAAGCCATCCGGCTTCGAGCAACGGCTCGATTACATTTCGCCGGAACTTGGTGCGGTCCGAACGTCCGAACAAAGCCATCAACTCGGTCAGGGGTTGCGGCGTTCGGCAGAATTGCAATACGGACGCCTGTTGCGTGGCTGGGCCTGACTTGGCGCCTGACTTAGTGCCTGACTTGGCGCCCGACTTGACCTCTTTCGCCGCGTCATTTTGCGGCGAATCAGATAGGAGGGGGAATCGCACCGTAAAGAAAAAATTCGACTCGAATTCGGGTTTGGGCAGTCCCGCTTCCGCGATTGCGGCGCGGATGCGGGCGATGCCGCTGCCCGCGCGTTCCACGTAACCGAGCCGCAGGAAGAGGTCGGCCAGCAGCGGGTTCCGCGGGAGGCTGAAGCGTCCCAGGTCTTCCAACCGCAAGCCCGGCGGCAAGCCTCCCGGATTGATGATCTGCAGCCGATCCTGATACAACTCGACCATCACCACGCCGCCCCGCTCGAAGTAATCGCGATGGATCACCGCGTTGAGCACGGCTTCGCGAAGCGCGGCTTCGGGAAGGGCGGGAATCTCGCGGCGATGCAGACTCGTAATCTCATAACGCACTGGAAGATGTTGCCGCAAAAACTTCATCGCCTCATCCACGTTTTCCGGTAGCCGGCCATCGAAATCCCGGCGGTCGAGGATGTGCGTTTTTTGCGTTCCCTGAAACAGCAGGCAGGTGATCCGCGATTGCAGATGAAATCGGCGCGGCTGCCGGGCGAAAAACAGCGACCCGGCGTTGTTCAAGATAAGGCTGCGTCCCCGCCGCTCAGCCAATCCGAGGTTGATCAGCAAATCCTCGCGCGCCAGGCCCTTCGACGTAATGTTTGCGGCGCCGAGAAAGGAGCGGAACGCGGCGGCGCTGAAGTCAGCCGGATAACGAAAGCCTTCGCACGGCATTTCATCGAATCGCACCTCGCCGACACCGCGCAGAAACCGAACCAGTTCGCCTCGATTCATCTTCTGGCTGCTCGGCCCCGTGCGGAGAAAATATCCGGCGGAACAGCCGTAGGGCTTCTCGCCGCCTTCATCCACAAGGATCCGCAACAGATCAACGCCGCGATATTTGAAGGGCACGAGCGTCACATTGATCGGCGGTTCGCACTTGCGCGCGATGTCCTGTACCTGAGAGAGCAGGCGATTGGTAATTTTCAGTCCTTTGATTTGCCGGTTGTCCGCGACACCAACGTAAATGCTGCCGCCGCCGGCATTGGCAAACGCGACCATCTCGCGCGCCAACCCGTCAGAGACCTGCTCCTTGAACTCGACGTATTGCCCTTCACCCGCCGCCAAAGCGAGCCTGAATTCTGTCGTTGCCTGCGCTGCCTGAGCTGTCTTCTTCATACCTGCCTCAGTTTATTTGAACGCAGGAAAACAGTGGACGAGTTTCGCGCGCCTGTCAATCGCGCCCGCTTCGCGTTTTGACTTCCTCTTCCGTCGCCGTCCGCCACAACCTCGCCGTCTTATCCCAACTGCCGCTGGCCAACGTCCGCCCGTCGGGCGAGAAGGCTACCGACCAGACCTGGTCGATGTGGTCTTTGAGCGTGAGCAGTTGCTGGCCCGTCGCCGTATCCCAGATTTTGATCGTGGAGTCGTTGCTGGCCGTGGCCAGGCGTTTGCCGTCGGGCGAGAAGGCGACTTCAAAGATTTCGTCGGTGTGGCCGATGAAGGTGCGGATCAGGCGGTGGGTCTGCGCATCCCAGAGCCTGACGGTTCTGTCCCAGCTGCCGGTGGCTAGGAATCTGCCGTCGGGCGAGAAGACCGTTGACCAGACGGGATTGCTATGGCCAACGAGGGTGGCTTTCTCACTTCTGGTCGTGACATCCCAGAGTTTCACGCTTCGGTCGGTACTGCCCGAAGCGAGCAGGCGTCCGTCGGGCGAGAAACCCAGCGCCCAGACTTCGCTGCGGTGGCCGGTCAGCGTGGCCAACTCGCTGCCGGTCGCCGCGTCCCAGAGTCTGACGTTGCCGTCGTCGCAACCCGTCGCCAGAAGCTTCCCGTCCGGCGAGACCGCGACGAAGTGGACTTGAGTCGGATGCCTGAGCGTCAGCAGCGACTGTCCCGTCTCTGCATCCCACACACGCGCCGTACCGTCCTGGCCGGAAGATACCAGCCGCTGGCCGTCGGGCGAGAAGGCTACGCACAGCACATTGCCTTCGTGGCCGGTGAAGGTCTTGATCAACTGGCGCGTCTGCGCGTCCCAGAGCTTGATCGTCCGGTCGCCGCTCCCTGTCGCCAGCCGCCGCCCGTCGGGCGAGAAGGCGACCGAGAAGACTTTATCGGTGTGACCATTGAGCGCGCCCTCGTCCATCAGGTCGGCGACGCGCCAAAGCTTGGCCGTCCCGTCACTGCTGGTCGTAACCAACTGCCGCCCGTCGCGCGAGGCGGTGATCTTCAGCCGCTCGCCTGCGTGGGCTGGGACGCGGAAGACCTGGCGGTATTCGTCCAAATCCCACAACCTGAGCGTGCGGTCGGCGCCGACCGTAGCCAGCAGGTTCTCGCCTGCCAACGCCGCGTATTGGACCGTGTTCTCATGCCCCTTCCAGGCGCTGAGCTGGGCGCCGGTCGCCGAATCCCGGACCTTCACCTCGCCGTCCTCGTGAATGGTGATCAGTTTGCGGTGGTCGCGGGAGAAGAAAGCGAAGACTATGCCGCGCGGCTCCCTGACGATTGCGACTTGGCGGCCGTTCTCGGCGTCGAAGAGTCTTACGATCCGGTCGCCCGCCAGCGTGAAGAGCATGCGGCCGTCGGCGGAGATGTCTCGACCGGAGTAAGGCGCCTCTTCAGTGAAGTCAGTGATGAGCCGGCCTGAGGTCAAATCCCAGAGCGTCATTTGGGCGCCGCGAAACACCAGCAGCCTACGGCCATCCGGACTTCGCTGCCAATCGTCGTAGGGCGCCGGGGGGAGTTTGACCAGCAATCGCGAACGGCAGTCGGGCCAATGCCACAGCTTAACGGCTCCATCACTCACGCTCATGAGCCGTTTCCCGAATGGCCAACCGTCCAACTCTATGAAGTTAGCCGCCGGATCTGAGCAATCAGCCAACTGCGCGCCAGACAGGGCGTCCGACACTTTAAAATTGCGCCCGGACCACTTGTGACGTAACACCTCGCCTTCGACGAAAAATATTTGCTCCAAGATCGGAGGCTCCGCGTCCGTGAGCGTGGCGATCAGTTTGCCGGTCGCCGCCTCCCACAAACTCACGGCTGTGTGGGTGAAATCAGCCGTCAGCACTGTTCGACCGTCAGGCGTGAAGTCGGCGCCGCCCAGCGGGCGGTTGTGACGCAGCGTGAATTGCTCGCTGGGCTGCAACTGCCAGAGGTAGTACCACTCGATACCGCGCAGGTCCTCTTCGCCGGCGCGCGGCAAGGCGCTCTTCAATTCGTCCTTCACGCTCTCCGGTCTGCCCATCTCCCAGGCTTCAGCGGCCCGGCGGATGTGTTCGGCGTAACGCTCACGCCTTTGCGCCTCTTCGCTCTCGCGCCTGGCTCGTATCTGCCAGACGGTGATGACGGGCAAGGCGACTAGGATCAGCACCAGCAGGACGGCGACGAGTTTATGTCGGCGGAGGCGCTTGCCCGCGCGGTAGAGCAGGTGGTCGCCGCGCGCGGTGACGGCCTGCCCGCGCAGATGGCGCTCGATGTCGGCAGCGAGTGCGGCGGGCGACGGGTAGCGTTGCGCCGGGTCTTTGGCCAGAGCCATCAGCGTGATGTTGTCCAGGTCGCCTCGCAACCGGCGGCGCAATTTCTCCGCGCTGCCTTCACGCGTCCGGCTGACAATCTCCGGCGAATGCGTGACGCGGGCGGTCTCGCCATCCGCGTGTTCGATCACGCGGTTGATGGCGCGGCTCGGCAGTTCCGGCTCGGTCTCGCAGATGGCGCGCGCCAGCTCATGCATCAGGAAGCCTTTGACGCGGTAGGGGCGGCGCCCGGTGAGCAATTCGTAAAGGATCACGCCGAGCGAGTAGACGTCGCTGGCCGCCGTGATCTGCTCGCCGCGCACCTGTTCGGGGCTGGCGTAATCGGGCGTCATCAGGTGGAGCGCCGAGAGCGTCTGGGTTGACGCGTCGCTTGCCGCTTCCGGCCCGAGCAGCTTAGCGATGCCGAAATCCAAAAGCTTGGGCTGCTTAACGACGCCGTCTGTCGCGACCAGGATGTTGCTCGGTTTGAGGTCGCGGTGGATGACCCGGCGCTGGTGGGCGTACTCGACGGCGGCGCAAACGGTCTGGAACAGCTTCAACCGTTCGGTGATCGTGAGCTTGCACTGGTCGCAGAAGAAGGTGATCGGCTCGCCGTCAATGTATTCCATCACCAGATAAGGCCAGCCCTCGTCGGTCGTGCCGCCGTCGAGCAAGCGCGCGATGTTCGGGTGTTCGAGGTCTGCCAGAATCTGTCGCTCGCGTTTGAAGCGGCGGATCAGTTCGTCGCCGCGCAATCCGGGCCAAACCAGCTTGATGGCCACCTGCTTCTCGTATTCGTCGTCGGCGCGCACGGCCAGGTAAACGGCGCTCATCCCGCCCTGCCCGATTTCGCGCAGGATGCGGTAAGGACCGATGCGGCGACCGACGACCGGCTCTGGCGTTTCGCCCATTCGCGCAGGGTCTATGAATGGCGGCGTCTCCAGGAAATGCTCCGCCTGGTCGTGGGCGCAGAGCAGTTTCTCGACCTGCGCTCGCAACTCGCCGTCCTCGCCACACCTGCGGGTGAGCAGGTCGTCGCGCTCCTCAGGGCGGCATTCCAGCGCCTCCTCGAAGATTTCACGCGCTCGTTGTAATCGCTCCGGTGTCATTGTGGAACAAAACGGGGAATTGGGCTGAGGACGCCCAATTGATGGCTTCATAGCCAGCGGTGATGATTTACCCTTTCACTTCTATAAGCGCAAAATCACGGCGAAATAGCTCAGGCCGTGAGAAAAATTTGTCAGCCATTAATTGCGCGTGTGGTATATTCCGCCGGTCTAAGGCCCCGTCCCCGTGACTTTATTCGTTGTTTGATTGGAAATTGACCTATGCTCCTCATACACACCGAAAAATCCTCCCCCCGGATCACCCCCTTCCACAATGGAGACCAGGAAGCCGCGACCGAGTTCTTCACTCTGGTTTACGAAGAGTTGCGTTTGCTCGCCCGCCAGTATATGCGACAGGAGCGCGTTGACCACACGCTTCAGCCCACGGCTCTGGTCAACGAAGTCTATCTGCGGTTGTTCGGCGAGAACCGGGTCGAATGGCAAAACAGCGCGCATTTTTTCATCGTCGCCGCGCGGCAGATGCGACGGATTCTGGTTGATCACGCCCGCCGTCAACGCGCCAGCAGGCGCGACGGATACCGCCTGCGACTCCCGCTCGAAGAAGCGGATGAAGCGCCGCAGCCGATTGACCGCGATCTGGTCGCGTTGGACCAGGCGCTCAGCGATCTGGAACGCTTCAGCCGCAGGGCGAGCCAGGTGGTCGAACTGCGCTTCTTTTGCGGATTGACGGAACACGAAGCGGCGGCGCTGCTGGGGGTTTCAGTGACGACGGTCAAACGCGACTGGGAGTTCGCCAAGGCGTGGTTGCTGAGTGAGCTTTGCGAACGCTGAAGCAAGTCACGTGCGGGCGCGGTTCATTTCTTCCTTGAAGGTCTCTTTTGCGCTTTTCCGTTCTGCCCGGCGGCGGGGCCGAAAGCCGCCGGTTTGAACCCGCGCGGGGTCAGCAGTTCAAACGTGTCGTCGTGGATGCGCGCCAGATACAGCCCTCTCTTCAAGACCTCGGCCCGCAGGTTGTCGGGAATGTCCACAGCGGCAATCACGCCATAGATCGTCCGGTCGCGGTGCGCGCCGAAGAATTTTGGGAAGCGCTCGATGGTCTTGAGCATCTGTTCGATCCCTTCGCGGGTCAGATGGCTTTTGACCTCGACCAGATAGACTTCGTTGCGCGACCCGTTGTCGTAAGCCATCACGTCTATTTCGAGCGTCTCGCCGTTCTGGCGGGCTTTGGCGCGCGGCGCCACGACGTCCATGTTGAAGCGGCGGTAGAGAATCTTCTCCATCGAGGGCAGCGCCATGCCTTCGGCGAAGCTGCCGAATTTGTTTCCCAATGCGCCGAGTTGTTTGTTGACCTCACGTATCTCTCGCTCGGTCTTTCGCCGCTCGGCCTCGGTCTTTCGCCGCTCTTCGGCCAGTTCCTCGGCGATCCTCCTCTGCGCTTCCTCGGTCTTTCTCCGCTCTTCCTCAGTCTTTCTCCGCTCTTCGGCCAGTTCCTCGGCGATCCTTCTCTGCGCCTCCTCGGTCTTTCTCCGCTCTTCGGCCAGCTCCTCCGCCCACTTGCGCTGCTCTTCGGCCAGTTCCTCCGCCCACTTGCGCTGCTCTTCGGCCAGTTCCTCCGCCCGCTTGCGCTGCTCTTCGGCCAGTTCCTCCGCCCGCTTGCGCTGCTCTTCGGCCAGTTCCTCCGCCCGCTTGCGCCGCTCTTCGGCCAGTTCCTCCGCCCGCTTGCGCCGCTCTTCCTCAGTCTTTCGCCGCTCTTCCTCAGTCTTTCGCCGCTCTTCCTCAGTCTTTCGCCGCTCTTCCTCAGCCCTTTCAGCGGATGCTTTGAGAATCCGGTCGGTCTCTTTTTGCGCGGCAATCAGCTCTGCCAACATCTCTTGCAATTCCTGGTCAGTCATCACAGTCCTCCCTGGTTGCTACGGTTGTTTTCAGCGCATTGTATCACCGTTGCCGGGCGAGTCTTGATCCTTCACGGACCGCCGCGGGCCAGCCTCGCGCGCGCCGTCGAGGCGTAATAACCGGCGCGGCTGCGAACCTTCAAGCGACGCGCGTCTCCGGCGGCGGTCAATCGCACTTTGACGCGCCGCCATTTGCCATCGGCGATGAAGTTCGACGGCGCGTAGCCGATCGAGTACTGGCTGCGCAATTCGATCGCAATCTGCTCGAACGCCTCGTACATCTCTTCCGCGCCTTTCGGAAAAAAGGCGTGCCCGCCGGATGCTTCGGCCAACTGCTTCAAATTCGCCTCACCCATTTGACGCGGCAACTCATAGCCGCCGATCCCAACGGCGTAAATGATCGCGTCCGATTCCCGCAACATCCTTCGCAATTGATCGAATGCGACGCGCGAACGATTGTCTTCGCCGTCACTGATGATGACGATCGCGCGTTTCGGATAAAACCCTTTCGAGACCCGCTCCAACCCCAGGGCGACCGCGTCGTAGAGCGCCGTGTGACCGCCGGCCCTCATCCCCGGCAAAAGCTGCAACAACGCGCCGCTATCGCAGGCTCGGTCGAGCAGGAGTTGGGGCTGCTCGTTGAAGCCGACCAGTGAATACTCGTCCTGCTCGTGGCTGGTTTGGACGAATCGTTTCAAAGCTTCGCGCGCCCGCTCCAGCTTCTTCTCGCTCATCGAGCCTGAGAGGTCGAAGATCACCGCGACCGATAGCGGCGCGTCAGTGTTGCTAAAATGACTGATCTCCTGCTTCACTTGATCTTCAAAGACCTCAAAGGCGTCTTTGCTCAAGCCGGAAACGAAACGCCCGCGCTCGTCAGTGACGGTGACAGTCAGCGAAATCAGGTCGGTGTTGATGGAGATGGCGCCAGGGGGCAAAGGCAATGGCTTGCCCACTTGCTGCGCCAATGCAAACTGCGACCCAGCGAGCAGGATGAAGATGACGGTGGCGGAGAAGCCGAGCATGGCTTCCCACGCGCGTTGATGGACTCGCATAGTTCCTCCTTACTGCACGAGGAGCCTTTATTTATTGTAGGCGGGCGCAATTCGTGATTACGCCTCTACCATTCTGCTGGCGCTTGTGCGGGCAAAGCATACTCCACTTGAGCAGGCGCGACTATTCATACCTCAACGCCTTGATCGGATCCACCTTCGCTGCGCGCAACGCCGGATAGATCGCCGCAGCCAGACTCACCAGCACTGCAAACAGAATCGCGCCGCCGGACAGATACCACGGGATTGAGAAGAATTCGATGTGGCGGACGGTCTGTCCCACCTGTCTGAGTATCCAACGGTTCGCCAGCAGGTTCGCCACGCGATCAATTCCCCAGCCGCCGATCACGCCCAGCACTCCACCGGTCAAGCCAATCAAACTGGCTTCAACGAAAAATATCCGCATGATCTCGCCGTCCGATCCACCAATGGCTTTCATAATGCCGATCTCGCGTGTCCGTTCGCGGATGGACATGATCATCGTGTTCGAGATGCCGAACGAGGCGACCAGTAGGGCAATGCCGCCGATCAGAGCGAGGCTGCTGTTGATGATCAGGAAGATGCGCTCGATCTCTTCGAGTTGGTTGGTCAGCGAGAACGCGCGGAAGCCGAGGTCGGTCAGTTTGCTGGTCACAGGCTTGATCCGGCTCGGATCGCTGACGCGCAATTCAGCGCCCCAATAGCCCGCGTGCCCGGTCAGCGTATCGCCCATCCGCTCCATCGGCGAGACGTTGGCCTCGCGCAGGCGTTTGGCCTGCTCGAGCGGCAGATAGAAATCGGAGCCGCCGTAGATCGGAAGACCCATTCCCTCTTCGCTCTTCACCACGCCGACGATGCGGAAGACGTAGCGGTCAAATCTATCCTGATTGGGCAATCCGTCCGGACTTCCGTTTGCGATCTCGTTGGATTGACGCGGAGAGCTATTCGGGAAATCGAGCAACGGGATGCCAAAGATGCTGGCGGGCGCCGCATCGCCGGCGGGCGCCGAGTAAAGTGTGATCTCTTTGCCCAGGGCGGCTTCCGCCACGCGCTTGCGATCTTCCTCGCTTTTGTCCGACGTTCGGCGAAAGGGGCCGCCTGGATTGCCGCGCCGGTTGCGTCTTCGCCGGAAGGCTTCATCAGAGTAGCCTTCCAGAAAACCTTCTTTGACGACGACTTCTTCGGCGTTCTCGTCGCTGAATCCCCTGCCGACCAGCAGGTTCCTCAAACGCGGGTCATCGCCTGCGCGCGCTCCGGCAGCCCACAACTGGCGCGTCCGTTCATTGAAGCGCACGAAGCCGGGAAAGGAGACTATCGGAACTGCAAACCTGACTCCATCGAGTTTGGCAATCTCCGCTAACGCTTCATCGTCGAGCGCCCGGCGCGGGCGCGCGGCTACGGGCGGAGTGGGAGAACCGTTTGGCGAGGCTGTAGTTTCCTGCTGCGCGCCATCGGTGTCAGCGATCTCTTCTTCTTCGTCCAGCACGGTTCGCCCGCTGCGCAGCGCCAGCAGATCGTTGGTGTCGGCGCCGAAGACCGTCATCGCCGTGAAAACATCCAACCGCCCCAGGGCTTGCCCGATGATGTTTTGCCGCAGACCGATGCCGAAGCTCACCATCGTGATGATTGCGGCGACACCGACGACCACGCCAATCACAGTCAGCGAGGTCCTTAATTTGGCCTGTCTCAGGTTGCGCCACGCCAGCGCGATGATGTCGGTGAAGTTCATAAGTCAAGCTTCGATTACACGTCCGTCTTTTAGCCTGATCACGCGCGTTGCAAATTCGTCCGCCAGTTCGTGATCGTGCGTGACCAGCACAATTGTCTTGTCGTCACGCAGCCGCATCTCGTCAAGGACGCCGATTACTTCAGCCGCGCGGTGGCTGTCCAGATTGCCCGTCGGTTCGTCCGCCAGCAGGACTTGTGGTTCGTTGGCGATGGCGCGCGCGATGCTCACGCGTTGTTGCTCGCCGCCGGAAAGCTCTGACGGAAGATGGTTAGCCCGCTCGGACAATCCGACTCGATCGAGCAATTCCAGCGAGCGTCTGTTCCGCTCGCTCCCGTTGAGTCCCGCAAAAGCCAGCGCGAGCGAAACGTTTTCGCGCGCAGTCATCGTCGGAATCAGATTGAAGGTTTGAAAGATCATGCCGACGCGGCGCAGCCGGTAACGCGACATCTCCCGCGAAGAGAGCGGCTCGAGGCTCTCGCCGTCGAACCTGATCTCCCCCGAAGTCGGACGATCAAGCCCGCCAAACAAATTCAACAGAGTTGATTTGCCCGAACCGGAAGAGCCGAGCAGGGCCACGAACTCGCCGCGTTCGATGGCGACTGACACATCGGCGAGAGCGCGGACTGTTTCCGCCTTCATTCGATATTCGCGCGTCACGTTGTGGGCTTCGAGGATAGACATTCAACTCACCATCAGTACCGCGAGCGGTAGCAAGCGCGGTTGCATCAGCCAGTTATTGATCGAGCCGCGCTCGCTACCGCTCGCGGCACTGATTATTTCCGAAGCAACCAGAAGATCACGCTCAGCAGCAGGCTCAGCAACAACATCGTCATCAGCGGCAGATAAATGCGCGCCGAGCCGCTGCTGTTTGTCCAACTGATGTCGCCGGGCAATCGCCCCAATCGCAACCACGGCAGCCTGCCGCCGAGCAGGAACAGCGCGCCGGCAACTATCAGAACAACGCCGAAGACGATTAACAATTTGCCAAGTTGTGCGCCACTGTCGAACGTAACCTCGCCTTTCAGCAAAACTCAGTCGCGTTGAAGAAATAGCTCAATTCGATCTTCGCGTTCTCCTCCGAATCCGATCCGTGCGAGGCGTTCTCGCCCACGCTGGTTCCGAAATCGCCACGGATCGTACCCTTCGGCGCTTTGGTCGAATCGGTCGGCCCCATCAGATCGCGCCACGATTGCACCGCGTTCTCTTTTTCGAGCGCCAATACGACGCTCGGGCCGCTGGTCATAAACTCCACCAGTTCGCCGAAGAACGGGCGTTCGCGATGCACCGCGTAAAAACCTTCGGCGACGCCTCTGGTCATATGCAGCATCTTCATCGCGCGAATCTTGAATCCGCTGTCGGTGATGCGTTGAATGATGGCGCCGATGTTACCAGCGCGCACCGCGTCGGGCTTGATAATTCCAAAAGTCATGTTGGCTGTGTCTGACATAGCTCTCCTCGGGATGAATTTGATTGATGAATAAAGCGGGAAGTAGTCCGGGATCATAGCAACTCGATTTTCCAACCGTCAAACCGGATATTTTTGCGCCGCAAATTTTCAACCTGTGCAAGAACAGAGGAAGCTGACAGAAAAAGGGGGGCAGAAAAAAACAGTACGCCTGGAATGTCTTTATTTCTGTCCCCATTTTTCTGTCAGGCTTTTGCTTCGCGAGGAGGCTGACAGAAAAAGAAGGGCAGAAAAAAATAGCTCGCCTGGAATATCTTTATTTCTGTCCCCATTTTTCTGTCA
>Ga0187892_10010346_pt1 | contig 11868 bp, 7 predicted proteins | sample MA1701073metaG_FD_139345 | JGI IMG/M metagenome (GOLD analysis project Ga0187892, IMG submission 139345) | Bio-ooze microbial communities from a basaltic lava cave in the Kipuka Kanohina Cave System on the Island of Hawaii, USA - MA170107-3 metaG ...
TAGTGACGATTCTGACCGCGTCTGCCACGGCCTCTCCGGCGCTGACGATAACGCTACCCAGTGTCGAAGACAGCGTCAGATCCGACCCCGTCACGGTGAAGTTGGAGTCGGCGCCAGCGTCGAAGGAGATGGAGCCGGTCGTGTCGACCAGAAAGCCGGCGCTACCGACGTCGACGTCGACGCCGCCCGCTGCGGGCGTGTCAATGTCGACAATGTCGTTATCCGTACCGTCGTCGACGCACACCGTCGTATCACCGTCCTGATCTTCGAGGCAGACCACTCCCGCGGGAGAGCTGAGAAGCATACGCCATGCCGATCGTGTAGCGTAGTGCACGTCGGCGGTTTCGTCGTCGTACACGATCGAACCAAGAGGCCTCAACGGCTCTGGACCGACGGTGAGAAGCCTCACCGGAAGAGTCAGCACCGTGCTCGATTTTGATCTCGTAGACGAAAGGGGGTTTCTGACACCTCGATTACGAAACGCCGCCGCGGTAAGAGACATGTTACCCTGGTGTAACATAATATTATCGTTTTGGTTCTTCATGACGAGTCTTGAGCCATTTCGGATACTCTGTCCTGAAGTGAGCCAAGTCCTCCCGCCACATGTCCTTGACGCTCTTCTTCTTCAACGCCTCCATCTTAGCTTTCAACGCGGCCGCTTCCGCGCGCAGCTCCGCACCCTTTGTCTTGCTCATGATGGTGCGTAGATGCATGGAGAGAAGGTACTCGAAGCTCTCTTCGGTACACGCGTGCGTATGCGTCATTTTCTTCAAGCCCGCCGCCGTCATCGCGGCCTCGAGCGCCTCGTCGTCTTGATTCATATCGATGGTTCCCGCCTTGACCGCCTCGACGAAGCGGTGCTTGTTCGTCGCTCTCTCATACTGATCCTTGATAGAGGCCAATAGCCACTTCTTTCGCGCCTCGTAAAACTCGAGCCGAATGGGGCAGTAGTACTCAAGCACCTCTTCGGCGGAGTGGTAGTGACGAGGGTACCCGTAGCGATCGAGACCGACGATGTTCGATAGCGTGATGCCCTGAACCAGTACCGACAGCGGGTTGTTTCGAGCGTCCATGTCGGGCTCAAAATCCTCCATGGGAAGGAAGTACATGTCGACGGTGTTATCGCCGTTGTACTGCCTCACCTCTTTTACCAGCGCGGGCTTCTCCACCTTCGTCTTGGCACCCTTTCTCGTCACTTCCTTCACTACCTTGGCGGTCAACTTCTCAAGCATCTCTCGAACGTCGTTGGTCCACACGCCGACGGGTAGCTCCGTGATTCTCCACCATCCCTTGAACTTCCCCTTCTCCATCTTCTCCATCTTGCCTCGAATAATGACCCTGTCGAACTCCTTCCCCTTTGTGACGGTAGTCGTCATGCTTACGTCACCGGTGAACCCGCGCCACCACGGCACGAGTTGCGGGAGATCACGGTGTTTGTCATCGAGCCACGCCTCGATCCAGTTGGCGATATCCAGAGGATTGAAGGGAGGGCACTTGGTGGAGAAGCCGGTGGCGATACCACCGGAGCCCTTCGCCTTCGCCTTGCCGTTGATAAGGAACATGGGAAGGATGGGAACGTAGAACTGCGGCTCGGCCGGATGACCGTCATCCTCAAGATAGCGCAGAATAGCGTCATCGTCGGGAGAGAAGATGGCTGCCGTAAACGGGTCAACGTACGTCTTTGTGTACCGAGAAGCCGCGGCGTCCGCTCCTCCCGCCTTTCGCGTCCCGAACTGACCGCGGTTGACGAGAAGGGGGACGTTGTTACTACCGACGAAACCCTGCGCCATCCTCGTGATGGTGTCCTCCGCGCTCTTACCGCCGTGGTGATACCCCGCCTTGGACGACGCTGCAAGAGCCGCTCTCTGCACCTCAAGCAGCTTCGACTCTGCTGTAAGTCCCGTTTGCATCAGTCCGTAGAAGAGCTTTCGCGGACCCTCTTTGAAGCCGTCAATGACGGAAGGGAGCGCTCGAGCGAGTGTGGTATGACTGTACTGTAGAAGGTTGGTATCGACAAACGTAGAGAGACCGAGCCTCCCTTCGTAGGTGAAGGCCGGTTCGGTATAGACGTCGGTTCCTTCATCCATGTCGCGAGTGATCCATTGCTTGCGCCAATCGCTCTCCTCACCCGCAAAGGCCAGAGACATGTACGTCTTCTCGTCGCCCTCGAGGTAAAACTCAACGGTCTTACGACGCTGTACCAAATCGGGAACCTCGGTAGGAGGAATCGAGCCCAATCCTTTGTAGTACAACGACCGCTCTTTGCCGGTAGCGTTAGCCGCGTGCCAAGCCTTGTAATCCGCGTTGGTGTAGAACACTAGCGAACAAACCGTCGACGTTTTGGTCGGGAACACCTTAACCACGGGTGTGCTCTCAGCGAGAATGCTGAAGTGGCCGACGCTCCACAGGCTCGGATAGCGCATCCAGAAGAAGTTGGCGAGCAACCCTCTGATGTGGTAACCGTCGTCGTCCGCGTCTGCAAAGAAGTTGACCTTTCCGTACCGGAGCATCTTCTTGTTCCGAGCGTCGCTATAATCGGTATGCGGGATCAAACCCAATGCGGATTGTAGCTCCTGAATCTCCTTGCAGTCCAATATGTCTTGCGGTGAAGCGGTGGTGACGTTGAGCGGCTTGCCCATCAAGGCGAAGGCGCCGTTGAGATCGGCGCCGCCTGGCAAGTAGGAGCAGAAGGATTCGGCCAAGCTCTTGGCCGAGTTGCCCTCGGTGATGAACAGCACACACTCGAGGCTCCGTTTGCCGCCCGCTTCGTTCGCGTCTGTCAGCTTCTTCGAACCCAATATCCTCCTCTTCGTTCCCTCTTTGCGCTGGAGCTGGCGTTCCTGGTAAAACCTGAGCTTCTCCTCGAGACGAGCGACAAAGTGCCATTTTAGCATCTTAGAGAGGTCGGCCGGCGACGGTTTGGACGTTGTCGGCGTGGGAGCGTTGAGACGATCCTTGGTCTGACTGTCGAAAGCGGGCTTGTCGAGCTCGACGCGCACGAACATTATGAAATACGGATACAGCTGTTTCGCGGTCGTCTTGAGCGGCTCAGTCTTCCTTTTGGTGGTACGAGAGTTGAAGGCGCGCACCAATGGCCCAACGATGGAATCGCGCCACGCCTCAACGTGCACGCCGCCGTCCTTCGTCCGTATGCCGTTGACGTAGGAGATGTGCTGTATGTCGGTCATTTGATCCGTGTCGGGCTCGTCACCCTCAACGACCACACACTCACTCTCACCAGGAGTGTCGACTCGGAGCGAGATCAAGTTCTTCGTGTCATAGAAGAGCTTGACGAACTTGGCGAGGTCTCGGAAGAGGAGCTTCGCACTCTCCTCTCCCTCTTCGCGCACCATCGTGAAGGTGACGGGCAATCCGGTGATCATAGAGGCTTCACAGCAGTAGAGTCTCAGCAGAGAGACCATGTCCTCGTCCATCTCGGCGCCAAACCGTTCATAGTCGGGCGTAAAGGTGATTTTGGTGTACCCCGTCTTTAGGCGGTACGGTGTCACCTCGGGAGACGTATGCGTCTTACCGTTATCGCTGTACGCTTGGACGAACTTCCTCTTGTGCGTCGGGTCGGTGTGCTCAACGATGAACGACGTGGAGAAGACGTTGGTGGCTTTTGCACCCATGCCGTTCTTACCAGAGGTCTTGCGCTCTTGCGTGTCGTCGAAGTTGGTGCCGGCTAGCATCTCACCGAAGAATATCTCCGCCGGATACAAGACGTCCTCGGTTGTCTTGCCCGTCCTGTAGTCCGTGTACTTGTACGTTCGCTGTTCGGCCAGAATCCAGTCTCCGTCGTTCAGTACCGATATCTCACCCGTAACGAGGTTGACGGAAACCTCTATCTTGCGCATTGGGATACCGTTTTTGTCGGAACGCCATTTGTTGTCAATAGCGTTCGACACTATCTCCCGAATGATGTTGAACAAGCCCGGGTTGTACCTCATCTTGCGACGAACGGCCCGCTCCTCCGTCAGTATCCATTGTTCCTGGGTCGAGGTGGTGATAGAGCCGATGTAAGTGTCCGGCCTTTTCAAGGCGTGGTCGAACGGATGGAGCCTCTCTCCGTACTTGCTCATTGAGTCGTCTTGTGGCATCCCCCCTTCAAGTCGTTTTCGATTTTGTGCTAAAGATCCATGTCCGATACGGATATGGACACACATCGTCGTGGTCGATATCGTCGACGTCGCGGCACCGACTTCGACCGCGTCGTTGAGCGGTGGTGGCACAATCGAATGGTTAACGGTTCTTCACGCCGTTGGCGGCGTAATCGTACTGGGATCAACGAGCGGGATGATCGCTACATTTGGTTTGGTAATCAACCCCATCCACCTAGTAACTTTTGGTGGTTCGAACATCTAAAGGAATCATCATGGTGCTAGTATGGACGCGCCCGTTCAGTTGATACAAATGACGGATGTATGCCCCAATTGCGACGAGGAGGTCTATAGCGTCTGTGATAACGATTGTGGGACGTTCACGTGTGAGGAATGCTGTCTCGATTTCTACTACGACGCACAGGGTGAGCTAGTGTAGGGCCATGACCCCGATTGCGGCTTTGACTATCTCGAGACCATATAAAGGTGGACGACGTAACGGTATGAACACCCCCATCGCGTGCCCTAACTGCGCCGATAGAGTGGCGACCTTCGTCATATGCGAAGAGTGTGGTACGTTCACGTGTCAAGACTGCGATCTCGATTTCTACTACGAGCAAGGCTTTTTGATATGGGGCCATGATCCCGAGTGCGGCCTCGAGCCCGACTGACCTTCGTCAACGCTGACGCTCTGAGCTTGTGAGTCTCGAGCTCGACAAAACGAGAACTTATTCTCTTGCCCCGACCTAATGAGATGGCAGAACGTAGCCGTGGCTATCGTTGTCATCGCGGTGATAGCGGTGCTGGTGTGGGCGTTGACACGACGTTCGTACTACGCCTCTTCGTCGCACCCCGTTCTGGACATTGTACGGTCTAACTTCACTCGTCTCGACCCATCCTACGCCAACATACCGCTGAGCGAGGCGGACAGCTCTTATACGGAGAACAAGTCGACGATCACGCTCTGTCTGAAGAACAAATCGGGTCGATACTACGATATCAACACGGTCATGTACGTTGCGCTGCACGAGCTGGCTCACGTGTTGTCGCACACGCACGGTCACGGCGACGAGTTCAGGCAGAACTTCGCCGATCTGCTCCGCAGAGGTGCCGCCGCGGGCATCTACGATCCTCGTCAACCCATACCAGCGACGTATTGCGGTGTGGGAGGAGAGAGCGGTGGATGAGACTCATCTCTTTGAAGAGATGAGTTGTCACGAGCGAGAGCCTCGCGATCCGGCGGACACGCCGTCGTAGAAGTCATACCACACCTTGTCGTTCTTATAGTCCCAACGACTGTGTCCCGATATGGACACGAGGACACCGATGATGGTGACCTTGACGTCATCCGCGCCGTAGTCGGCGCAGAGTCGGGGTATCTCCTTGTTGACGACGTCTTGAACGAAGCGTAGGTACTCCTCCTTATGCTCCTCCTCCATCGTTCCTAGCACTACGTTCTCGCTCGCCTTGTTCAAGGCCTCGGCTAGCTTCTTGCTCAAGACGGCGTAGAGCTGTTTCTCGAACGAGATAGTGACTCTGTACTCCTCGTCGAAGCCCTGAAGGACGTTGATCAACCTGGCGACGTATCCGGAGCTGCAGAGCGCCTTCATGCCTTCGAACTCCTCCATCAACACCTCGAACAACGCCTTGCTATCCTTAGCTCGTCCGATATAGTTAAGGAGAGCGAGGAACAGTTCCGAGATGGTGAAGCTACTCTCGCCAAAGGTCGTCGTGTCGATGCACATGCGCTCAACGACGCAGTCGACGGTGTTGCGCTTCCCATTGGGATAGCACCTGTAGAGCACACCAGAGACGAAGTTCCTGAACGTAGTCTCCGGGGGTATCGCGAGCGGGTCTTCCGCGTCCCACTTTAGCAGCTTCTCGGCCGCGTCGATGGTCGAGCGCTGAATGTCCTTGTCATGGACGTTTTGCTCGTCTTGGTACAAACATCCTTTTCCCCCACCGCCCCACCTCATTTTCTCGTATATCTGCACGACATCCGCATCCTTCGAGTAGTACCTCAAGAGAACGTCTAGGATGTTCGACTGCTGTTCAAGCACGCTCGAGGCCTTCAGCCACGCGATGAAATGTCGACGCAGCTCCGCGTCGGTGATGCGAGCGTCTTGCACGTAGTTCTTAACGAGTTGCACGTCGTTCTGTAGCTGTAAGACGAAGTACTTGTCCTTGTCGGAAAAGGGGTTGAGGTAGAAGTAGAGAGCGATGAGGTTGATAGCGTCAACGTCGCGCCAGTGCAGATATTCTCCCTTGATGACGGTATCCGGACATTCGTCGATGGAGGACTCGAGATGTTCACACAACCCCGCCTTCTTATCGTCGGCGACCTTGTAGTACATCCATATCTTATTGAACAGCCAATCGCCGAACATGATCCTCACGTGCGGCGGGCAGTCATCTTTGCACACGAACTCAAGAACTCTATCCTTGATCCCGGAGAAGGTGCGAGCGTCTAAGCTCCGGCAGTTGTTCTTGTAGAACGACTTGTAGCGCTGCTCCGCAGCAAGGCTGTGCTCCGCAGCAAGGCTGTGCTTCGCGCGGCTCATTTTTATCTCGCCGCGGCCGGTTTAGATCGCTTCAAGTTGTCAACATCTCCGCCGACATTGTTTCCAGATCGCTCAACACCATCGCGGCGGTGGGACGCTCCAGAAAAGGGACGAACGCCTTACGGAAAAAGACAACGTCCCTCGCAGCGAGATAGAAGTGACCGTAGTCGATGTCGAGAACGGCGAGGCGCTTAATGAACGGTTTAACGGCGGTTTCGTTGATGTGAGGCACTCCTGTCAACGTTTGGTAAATCGACGCGGCCAGGCTCCACACGTCGTTCTCTGGGCCAATGTGTGACGCCGTGGTGAACGTAAGAAGAGAGACGACAAGCTCGGGAGCGGAGTACAACATAGAGCCTTTGTTTCTGCAAGCGTCCTCTACCTTGCAAGCGAAGCCCCAATCTACCAGCGTGACTTGCAACGGCTCTATCTGAACCACTATGTTCTCAGGCTTCACGTCTCTGTGAATGATACCGAGATCGTGGATATATACTAGAACGGATGCGACGCGTATGAAAATCGCGTAGGTAAAAGGCTGCTCCAGCCTTTTTCTGTGTTTTACGATGTCTTCGAGGGACTGGCCTGGGGTGCAATCCATTATCAGGAACGTATACATACCGATCTCAAACGTGTCAACGAGATAGGGTGCGTGTATCAGACCCCTGATCGTCAACAGCACGTCGGCTTCGTAGTAGAGCTCGTACGTATGCACCTTCTTGATAGCGACGTGTGCTTCACGCTCGACATCCAGACACCTCATCACCTCGCCAAACACGCCGCCACCGAGTCGCTCTAGCGCCACAAAGCCTTCCGGCGCCGCGGGCGCTTTCTGAACGTAGTAGGGTTGAGGTTCTGACGGATCATCGTGATATGATGACATGGCCGTGCAAAACGGCTATGCGATCGACGGTGATATATCGTTTTTTCATCTCTCTAGGAGGAGATGAAAGTCTAGACGGCGCCCAACGCCACACTCTTTCCGGTGATCCTGACACTTGGATGACAGAGGTGTTTCTTACACACACGAAGACGCGGCGTGTCCACCCAAACGGGTTCGTTACACACTTGGCATTTGTGTCCATAACAAACGGAAAGAGCGCGATCGTTAGGGCCGAAAGGGGTAAACACCACGTTGGTACAGTGCGGAAAATTGCACCGATGACGACCGCATAACTTATGCGAAGTGTACACACGCGCCCTACATTGCGTGAACGAACAAGTGTGAGCCTGACCCATCGATCCAACGTGTCTATTAGACGCACGACGTCGTTTTTTTTCAGACGTCAATAGGTTCCCACCGCGACTCGAACCGCGTTGAGAACGATCATTTGCGCAACACAGTCTCCCTTCTTAAGGGACACGTCGCGGTCGGTGTTGTTGTGAAGAGCTATCTCAGCTTCGCAATTAGGATCGATGATCCCTTCGGCCGTTATCTCTCCTTGTCTTCCCTCTACGCCCGCCATGGGCGACCGGGAGAAGACTTGACAGTATAACACACGATTGTCTGAATGCAGATACTCGAGTTTGCATATCCAGCCTAGTTGAACGATGACGGTCGCTCTCTCCGGTATCGTCACCGCTTCTCTAACGCACAGGTCGAATCGGGCACCGGCTTGCTTGGGTAAAATCGCGTCCGGTGTTAAGGCGTGCAGCTTCAAGGCCGGATGCATACATATAGTCTGCGGGGGGTAGGAGGTCATGGTTGACGCAGTTAACGTCGAACGTCGATCTTTGACTTCGATTTTATTATCGCCGACGAAGCTAAGATGTCGAGTGCGACCACGGAGTTCTTCGACCGCAAGACCAACGTCACTCAGACGACAACTCGAATCAAGGGCGTCGTGAGGGTGACGCTGCCCGTTAGGCTTCTTTCAACCGAGCCGGTGGGGCCGGTGGGCTCCATCATATACAACGCAGAAGACAAGTGTCTCTACTACGCTACCGATCAAGAATGGGTCAAGTTGTCCTCTACCATCGGTATCGACTGCATCACCGACGCGGACGACGACACGAAAGTGTGTGTCGCTGAGGTTCCGGACACCATCACCTTCTATACCGATGGCGGCGGCAACGTCGCCACCGAAAGGGCCAGGATCACCACTGCGGGACAGCTTCTCATCGGTACGACGGTACCGAGCGGAGGCGAGCTCCTTCACGTTGCGGGCGACGCAGAGGTTACGGGCAAGCTGACCGTCGGCGGTCTGATCGACCCCACGGGCGTGGCCATGACCGAAACTACGACGCCGGGCCCGTTTCCGGGCGTCAATCCCGGTTTCGGCACGGTGTGGATTCAAGACACGGCTCCAACAACCCTGATGTTCACCGACGACGACGGCAACATCTTCAACGTCGGAGGCGGTCTTTCACAAGCGCAGATCATCGACGACGACGGCGACACGATCGTTTCTACGCAGCAAGTTCCGGGCGTGGATTCCGACATTATCATCTTCACCACTGACGGCACCGAAGCGGCGAGGATCAACCCGACGCAGCAGGTGCTAATCGGAGCGACGGTGCCCGTCGGCGCGGAGCTGTTACAAGTCAACGGCGACGTTCACATCACTGCGGCGGGCGCGTTGAGCGTCGACACGGTCACGGCCACTACGTTGAATGGCAACCTCTCCCTCAACGGCAACGGTACCGGCGGTCTCGATTTGAACGGTGGCTCCGTCGGTGGCATAGACGCCGACACGACGGGTCAACTCAATCTCGACTCGTCGCAAGCGGCGCCAGACGCCGTCAGAATTGTCGCCAGCGACGTGGCGGGCGGCATCGACGTTGACGCCGGTACGGCGGGTATCACAATTGACACCACCGGCGGCGTCTCAATCGACGCGGGCGCCGACTCCAATTTCACCGTGACGGGGTCGGATTTGACATTGGCTTCTACGTTGGGCAGTGTTATTGTCAACGCCGGCGAAGCCGTGTCCGACGCCGTGGACGTTAACGCCCTGGCCGGAGGTGTCACTATCGACGCTGGCGGCGCGGCGCTCGGCGTCGGCGACATCGCTCTCACTTCGACGTTGGCCTCGATCGTCGGAACGGCGGGAGAAGCGGTGCCCGACGCTATCAGATTCAACGCGTCGGCGGGCGGCGTCGACATTGACGCGGGTGGCGCAGGCGGCGTCGGTGACGTCGGTGATATCAACCTCAACTCTACGCTCGCTTCTATCGTTCTCACCGCCGGTGAAGCCGTCTCTGACGCCATCAACGTCGACGCGACGGCCGGCGGTGTCGACGTCGACTGCGCTCTGCAGCTATCCCTAACCTCAACGCAAGCGGCCGCTGACGCGCTCAGATTGCTCGCAAGCAACGCGGCGGGCGGCTTGGATGTCGATACGGGTACCGGAGGCATGACGTTGGACACGACGGGCGGCATCTCTCTCGACGCGGCCGACCCGTCAAACTTCACCGTGACGGGCGTGAGCGACGACTTGACACTGAATTCGACACTGGGAAGAGTGGTTGTCGCCGGCGGCGAAGCGGTGTCCAACGCCGTGGACGTGTCCGCTCCGGCGGGCGGCATCGAGATCGATACTGGCGGTGTCGCCGGCACGGGTGACATTACGGTGACATCCGCTTTGTCTTCCATTGTTGTCACGGCCGGAGAGGCCGTGGATGACGCCATCGACATTAGCGCTACGAACGGCGGTGTTGAGATTGACGCTAACGGAGCAGCTGGCACGGGCGATATCTCCCTCACCTCGACGCTCGCTTCCATCGTGCTCACGGCCAACGAGGCCGTGGATGATGCGATCGATATCAACTCAATCTCCGGCGGTGTGGATGTAGACTGCGTTCTTCAATTGGCCTTGACCTCGTCGGAAGCCGCTTCCGATGCGATCAGAATCCACGCGAGCAACGCGGCGGGCGGCATCGACATTGACGCCGGTACGGGCGGCATCGACATCGATACCACGGGCCCGTTCACGGTTGACGCGGCCAGCATCGCGTACACCACCTCCGGCCAATTGTATCTTGAGTCTACTCAAGCCGCATCTGACGCGATCAGGGTCATCGCTAGCAACGCGGCGGGTGGCATCGATGTCGACGCTGGCACGGGCGGCGTTGCTATTGACACCACGGGCGCTATCTCCCTTGATGCCGCTGCCGCTTCCAACTTCAGCGTCACCGGTGCCGCCGTCGACCTCACTTTGAGCTCCGCTACGGGCAGTGTCAACGTCACGGCCGGCGAGGCCGCGGCCGACGCCGTCCGAATCTTTGCGAGCAACGCCGCAGGCGGTATCGATGTTGACGCTGGTACGGGCGGTCTCGACGTCGACACTACGGGCCAAATCAACCTCGACTCGTCGCAAGCGGCCGCGACGGCGGTTCGTATCTTTGCGAGCAACGCGGCGGGCGGCATCGACGTCGATGCCGGCACCACTGGCGTCAATGTCGATTCCACGGGCGCTATCTCCCTTGATGCCGCTGCCGCTTCCAACTTCAGCGTCACCGGCGCCGCCGTCGACCTCACTTTGAGCTCTGCTACGGGCAGCGTCAACGTCACGGCCGGCGAGGCCGCGGCGGACGCCGTCCGAATCAACGCGAGCAACGCTGCGGGCGGTATCGATGTTGACGCTGGTACGGGCGGTCTCGACGTCGACACTACGGGCCAAATCAACCTCGACTCGTCGCAAGCGGCCGCAACGGCGGTTAGAATCTTTGCGAGCAACGCAGCGGGCGGTATCGACGTCGATGCCGGTACGACGGGCCTCGATGTCGACACTACGGGCCAAATCAACCTCGACTCGTCGCAAGCGGCCGTAACGGCGGTTAGAATCTTTGCGAGCAACGCAGCGGGCGGCATCGACGTTGATGCGGGCACCGGTGGTGTTACTATTGACACTTCGGGCGCTATCTCTCTCGATTCGTCCCTATCTTCTAACTTCACCACTTCCGGCGTTGGCTCTCTCACTCTAGCCACTACTTTTGGTTCCACTACTGTCTCTTCTGTGCTTGGCACTGTCACTGTCTCTTCTGGCAAGGCTGCGGCAGACGCGATTACAATCTTGGCGAGCGATGTGGCCGGGGGCATCAACGTCGACGCCGGTACATCGGGTCTCGATCTCGACACTACGGGTCAAATCAACCTCGACTCGTCGCAAGCGGCCGCATCAGCGGTTCGTATCTTTGCGAGCAACGCAGCGGGCGGTATCGACGTCGACGCCGGTACGACGGGTCTCGATCTCGACACTACGGGCCAA
>Ga0187892_10010347_pt1 | contig 11866 bp, 7 predicted proteins | sample MA1701073metaG_FD_139345 | JGI IMG/M metagenome (GOLD analysis project Ga0187892, IMG submission 139345) | Bio-ooze microbial communities from a basaltic lava cave in the Kipuka Kanohina Cave System on the Island of Hawaii, USA - MA170107-3 metaG ...
AAGCGGTCGAAGAACCGCTCGTTCTCGCGAAATTCCGCGAAATTGACCCCGCGAATTTGGCTTTCCGCCGCCGAGCATGTCGAGTGACCTCGGTTGAGGTGGGTTAATCAGAGTCTTCCTAAGTGCCGAACACTCGCGAGAAAATCCTCGACCGTCACCAAGCTTGGGCGCACGGGCTTCGGGAAGCAGTCGATGTTCGCCTTCGGGACAACGAGCGTTAGGTGATGTGCAGCCATCTCGGCGAACTGCCTTTCGGAGACGCCCTCCTGCAAGGTCAGGAGATGCTTGTGCTGAACCCGATCTGCTTCCGTCAGGACCTGCCGCCAGCGATCCTTGCATGTCGTTTTCGCCGCGAGCATCCGAAGATTCGCTGCGGGAAAGGCGGCGTCGCGGTATGCATCGGCAGAAGGGAAAAGGAAGTCAGGCACCTTGCCCTGCTCGGACTCCCGCTGGTGGGAGAAGTTTCGCCCCTCCTGCAAGCCCTCCTCGACAAATATCTCCCGAAGTTGAAGTTCAAGCGAACGGCCGGAGCGCGACTTGCGGCGTTGAAGTACTGAGTTCGCGTGAGTCACGAACTCATCGAGAGATGGAAACCCCGTACGTATGCGCGGGCCCTCAATCGCTTCTTCGATGGAACGAAACAGCTCGAACTCACAGTCCCGCCGGCGAACAAGTCGCGTGTCCGCCACGGCACCATTCAGAGGACGAAGCTCCACGGACTTGCGAACAATGTCGCTGGCGGGCGGGAACGCAAGGCGCCACGCGGCTGGAAGCTCATTCGGGGTAAGTCGACAGCTAGGCTGGGGCGGCGCGACTCGCTGTACGCCCTGCGCGTTTGCTGGTTGCCAGCTCAGGAAGTGCCCCGGTTCGATAACTCCGAGTCGTTCCTCGATAGTCTCCTCTTCCGCTGGCCCCGATGCGACCCACACGTAGAGCGTCGTCGCCCCCGTCGGCTCCTTCGCGAAAACGAAGACCGCGAGCGCACCCGTTGCGTCCGGATCGAGGACGGCCGATGCGGTACCTCCCCAGTTCGTGATCCGTGTTTCGTTTCGGGAGCCCCCGAAGAACTTGTTGTTGTAATACACGAGACGGACCTGTCGGTGGTCCATGTGCGAATCGACGTACGCATCCAGCCAAACGTCGGGATTCCTCACGTCGGTGCGGTAGAGTCCCGGAAAGATCGAAAACGCCAAGGCCTTTGGAATGTACGGCCCCGCCTGATGCGACTCCGTTGCAAGCGTATCGTTGCCGGCAAGCCGCTTCGCGATCCAGAACGTCCCTTCATTGGCGCGCTCTACGAGCCAGTCCGACAGGTCCATGACGGCCATCGTCCTACCCTCCTCCGCGAATCACACCGCCCGATTTCCCTTGCTCGAGAATAGACCTCAGCTCCCGTACCAGCGCATCGGGACGGAGCCTGTGCTTGCCCCGAAGCGCACACTCCCATATCACGATGTGCCGCCATCCCAGCGCTTCAACGCTGGACCTGACGTGCTCGTCGCGGTTTCGATTTGCGCCAATCTTCGTCGACCAGAAGTCGCGCCGCGTCGCAGGCATCTTGAATAGGTGACAGCCATGTCCGTGCCAGAAGCACCCGTGTACGTACACGGCGACCCGATACCGTGGCATCACCAAGTCGGGTGCGCCCGGAAGTTTCCTGTTGCCGAGGCGAAACCGGTATCCGGCCCGGTGAAGCAGCGAGCGGACCTCAGTTTCCGGGCCCGTATTTCGTGACTTGACGCGCGCCATCATGCGGCTGCGCGTGAGCGGGTCAACGATATCGACCACTCGCGCTCTACCGAGCGAACAAGTCGTCCTGCACACCATGCCCCGTGATCCACGGAGCCATATGTTGCGCGACACGCTCGACGACAGGTACTACAACGGCATTTCCGAACTGCTTGTATGCCTGTGTGTCGGAAACCGGGATGGCCATCGGCGCCTGCCCCGGACGGTCAAAGCCCATCAAACGGGCGCACTCCCGCGGAGTTAGCCGTCTCGGCGGTTTCCGGAGCTGCTTGACCAGAATCTCCGAGCCGTCCTTAAAGTATCTAGCGGACAGCGTACGACTTACATCGTCAGGCTTGACCAACCCAAAGCCGAACCCGTTGCCCTTCGCCTTGTGCTTCTCCGAATACGCTTTCAGGTACGACCACAGATGACGACTTAGCGTGTAGCGGTCAGCGACCTTCGCAGCCTGACCTTCGGTATACGGTGATTCGGCGGCCTCCGTCCCGTTCTCGGGATGAAGAATGGATGCGAGGCGCGGCCCATCTGTGGCGGGCGGGAGGGCAAGCTTGTCGAACGAGAATCCGCAGGCTTCGCGAAAGCCGACGATAAAGATGCGCTCCCGGTGCTGCGGAACGAAGGCGCGGCCATCGATAACGCGAAAGGCAACGTGGTAGCCGAGTTCCCGCGTGAGAGTGCGATGGATGATCTCGAACGTCCTCCCCCGATCGTGACTGACCAGATTCTTTACGTTCTCAAGAAGGAACGCGCATGGCCGATGGTGTTCAATGATGCGTGCCACGTCGAAGAACAGCGTGCCCTGCGCGTCGCATCGGAACCCGTGCGGCGATCCTAGTGAGTTCTTCTTCGAAACACCGGCAATGGAAAATGGTTGGCACGGAAAACCTGCAACGAGCACATCGTGCGGAGGAACGTCGGACGCCGCGACCTTGGTGATGTCACCGGCGATCGGATGCGCGTCGTGCGGGAAATTGGCGCGATACGTCAACTGCGAGTACTTGTTCCACTCACAGGTGAAGATGCAACGTCCGCCCGCGCTCTCGAATCCCCGTCGGAGTCCCCCTATCCCGGCGAACAGGTCCACGAAGGTGAATGCGGTTTCGTCGGCGGTGGCGCGCACCTCCGCGATCGACGCGCGAAGTACTTCCAGCGCGGCGCGCCTCGGTGCGACCTCACCTCGGTCCCAGCGGTAGATCGTCCGCTGGTTGTAGCCGGTCAGAGTGGCGGCCTGCGCGACGCTCAGACCCGCCTGTTGTCGAAGCAGGGTGAACTCGTTCATGGCCGGACTCCCGCGGCGCTGGGACGATTTCTGACACTATGGCAGAAGCCGCTCGGCTGCGCTACACCCGTTCTCCGTTCAGCTACCGCCTGCGCTTCGGCCCGCGGCGAAGCCGCGCGCCAGTCACCCACCGGAGGCGAGCGTCTCCGCCATCTCGTCGAAACGCGCGAGCAGCGAGCACGGCTCGGCTTCGTCGACGCCGTCGAATTTGCGCACGGCTTTGCCCCAATCTGTCATTGCTGGCGCGAGACGCTTAAGCCTTACCCTGTTTGGGTAGTGCGTGCGTCCAGCGCGTCACCGTAGGGTGCGTTCGCTTCAGCCGACCATTCGTTGGGTTGTCCCACCTCGGGACCTCGGCTAGGGTCGAAAACGTCGACGGCCCAGCGGCTGTCGACCGGCGAGATTGGGGCTCGTCGTCAGATCGGCGCGTTCGTGAGTTCACATTCGGAGAGTGGCAATGGTCGATGGCACGACGGGTTCGCGCCTGTTCGCGTTTGTTCGTTTGTGCGCGCGGTTCGTTCGCGTGTGTGGCGTCGCGCTCTGCTGGCTGATCGCACCCGCCTGCTTCGCCGCCCCGGTGATCTCGGGCTTCACACCGACCAGCGGCACAATCGGCAGCACCGTCACGATCAACGGGACGGGCTTTGGCACGACGCCCGCGGCCAACACGGTGAAGTTCAACACGATCAATGCGACCGTCACCGCCGCCACCGCCACCCAGCTCACCGTCACGGTTCCACCGGCGTCGCTGACCGGCAAGATCAAGGTGACGGTCGCGGGAGCCACGGCGACCAGCACGGCGAACTACGTGGTCCTGCCGACGATCACGAGCTTCTCGCCGGTCACCGCGCCGGTCGGCGCATCGGTGGTCATCCAGGGCACCGGCTATAGCTCGACGATTAGCGCAAGCCAGGTACGGTTCAACAACAACACGGCCACCGTGACCGCGGCGACACCGACGCAACTCACGGCGACCGTACCCGCTTCCGCCACGAACGGACCGATTCGCGTCACCGTCGGTGGCCAGTCCGTGAACAGCGCGACGAACTTCACCGTCGGCCTCTCGGTGACGGGTTTCACGCCAACGAGCGGCGTCGTGGGCTCGACCGTGCGAATTCAGGGCAAGGCGTTCAGCACGACACCCGCCAACAACCTCGTCAAGTTCAACGGCGTCGAGACCGAAGTGAGCGCGGCGACCGCCACGCAGCTCACCGTCGTGCCGCCGTGGGGCGCCACGACCGGCCCGGTGTCCGTCACCGTCGCGGGCACGACGGCAACGAGTGCCGCGAGCTTCTCGATCATTCCCGACATTTTCAACGTGCAGGGCGACGGCGTCGTCGGCGCCGAGGTGCGAATCGCGGGTCAGGGCTTTCATCCGGTCGCGAGTTCGAACGGCGTGACGTTCAACGGCGTCGCCGCAGTCGTGACGCAGGCGGATCCCGGCCTCATCGTGACGTCGGTGCCGGCCGGTGCGACCAGCGGGCCGCTGCGAGTCACGATCGCCGGCCAGAGCGCTTCGCAGTACTTCGCGATTCCGATCGCAACCGCGATCGACGGTCCGACGCTGACCGGCTCGAGCCCGGCGGGTCTTCCATTGCAGTTCGCGTTCAACGCCAATGCGAGCGAGAGCTTCGGTGCCGCGATCAACTCGATCGTCGTGAACCCGCCGGGTCCGGTGTACGTCGACCTCGATCGGCAGGACTGGCAGATCGTGCAATGCACCGAGAGCTGCACGATTAGCCCCGTGAACGCTCAATCCTTCGGCGGGCGGCACGAGCTCAACATCACACCGCTGAATTCCGGTGCAACCGTGCAAGCTACAGTCACGTTGAGCAGCACGCTGAGCGGCACGTTGGTCAGTGCTCAGCCGCCGACGAGCCTCGACCTGCAGCGACCGGGGAGGTCGGCGGTGCTGACGTTCGGCGCCGTACCGAATGAGGACCTCAAGCTCACGATCGGGTCGTTCGCGACGACGGGAAATCGGCCGCTCCGACGGATGTTGCGCACACCGCCATCCTTGTTCGAGGAGCTCATCGAGCTCGCGCCCGGCAGCGCGAGCGTGCTCGATCTGCAACGCCGCACCGCGAGCACGAACTACCAGCTGACGCTGACGACCACGCACGGCGCAACCACGCCAATCACGGTCGGCCTCGCACCGCAACCGGTGACGCTGACGATCACCGGTACGACACCCGCGATGACGCGCGTGAACGATCCCATCTCGATCGGCATCTCGATCGTGCCGAAACCGCCGGCAACCGCGGCGCCGACCGGGACGGTCAACATTACCTATGCCGATGGATCGAATGCGTGCACGATCGTGCTGCCCGCCACGTCGTGCGACATCGTCGCTGTCGGCCAAGCGAACTACCTCGTCGCGCGCTACATCGGCGATGCAAACTACGGCACCGCAATCTCCGCGCCGGGTGCGCACAATTTCGCGAGCGAGCTCATGGCCGTGCACATCGTCGAGATCCGGAACGAACCCGCAACGACAAGCGGGACATGGATTCTCGCGACGGCCGAATGGCACGACGTGCGCTATCCGCCCCACGGTGGAACCATAACGATCACGAATGGCATCCACTCGTGCACCGGCGAGGTCTACAACGGCGCGAACGCCGTGGTCTGGGGTGAGTGCATCTTCGAGGCACCACCCGGCACGCACGCGCTGCGGGCGTACTACTCGGGGGACGACAGCAACGGCGGGCACCCGCCGGGGATGTCGGAGCGGGTTCTGCACGTCGTCAGTTCCCCGGGTGGTGCGACAGCAGTTCCGGCGGATAGCGAAATCTGCGGCTTCGATCCGGAATCAGCATATCCGCCGCCGAGTCCCTCGGTTCCTGTGCATCAACTTCCCGGCGCGGTCTGGTCGCTGGGTCAGAATGCAAGCATCAATGTGACGACTCCGCTGACCGCCGAGATTGTCCACCCAGCGCACGGCAGCACCGTCTCGGACGAGTTCGTCGACATCGTTGGGACGTTCAAAGGTCCGGTCAACACGGGCATTGTCGTGAACGGTGTCATCGCTCACACGGTTGGCGGCCGCTTCCTCGCTCCGCAAGTCCCGCTGACAACGGGCGCGAACATGTTGACAGTGACTTTGACGACGCTGACCGGCGAAACGTTCACTCGAACAGCGACCATCAACCGCAGTGGCCCGGCGCCGCCGCTTGCGGTCGACGTTCTCAGCGTGAACGGATCGGTCGCGCTCGGACCCAACACGCAGTACTTCGCGTACAGGGCCAATCTACCTCCGGATGTTTCGATCCTCAGCGTCGCGATTGACTTCGAAGGCGAGGGCGTAGACAACGACAACAGCAATTCGCTCGCCTCGGCGGATGCAGTCTTCGTCTACCGGAATCCGGGACTCTACCGAATGCGCCTGCGAGCTGGCGCGACAGACGGTCAAACCTACGAGGCGATTCGGTATCTGATGACCGAGGATCTGATCGCGCAGCGAAGCATGGTCTGCGACGTTGTCGGCTACCTCCGTCGACGCCTCGCTGCCGGCGATAGCGCGGGCGCGGTCCTCGCCTTTCACGAAGGAGAGCGCGCCAAGTACGGACAGGAGTTCTCGGCGCTCGGCGGAGCGCTCTCGGCAGCGGCGCCCAAGATCGGAGTGCTCGCAGGAGGCACGATTGGTCTGGGGCTGGCAGACATGACACTCGTGCGTGATGGGGCAGGCCAGACGAGACGCGGGTTTCCAATCCAGGTCGCGCGAGGATCTGACGGCGTATGGCGCGTCAGCGAAATCTAGAGTCCCATCGACTCGCTCGGACTGTTCTTGGCGGCTTTGCGATTCTTGATCCTCGCACAGGCAGACGGTGGTTCTTCGCATGAGATACGTAGAAACGATGGTTGTTCTACTCATCATCAACGTCGCGTTGATGTCCATCGCGGGCTGGATGTTCGGCGCCGTATCTCGTCGCGGATGGCAAATAGTGGTCGCTTCAATTTGTTCCTCCGCGGTGCTGTGCTGGACCTCGCATCCTGAAGCCGATCGCGTGATCTCGGCTTGGTACGGGGTCTATCTATATTTCGCTTTCTCGTTTGCGGGAGTTTTTCCCCTTGTTGTTCCACTGATTCTGTCTGTGATAGTCGTCGGGCCTTGTGTTGCGTTCTTCTGTGCAGCTCGCTTGCGCGCGCGCGTTCTGTCGCGAACCAAGCCAACGTAGCCCACACCCCTGGAGTTCCATTGTCGGCCCCTCTTGCCATCGATCTTCACCCGATCGTGGCGGTCTTGTGTCGAGGATCTCGCAATGCCTGTGTTCTACCGTCTCGTCAGTTTGGGTTGCCTTTCGTTGGTTCTCGAGAACGCGTCCGCGTTCGAAACCCCAACACACGCGGTCATAACGAAGTTGGCCTTCGACAGGTCCGAACTCGCTGCATCGAGTCCAGATTCGATCGTCCAGCACTTGGGGCTTCCGAGACACGAGACCGACTACCCTTTCAGCACGTACTGGGAGGCAGTCCCACAACACCGCTACTTTCGTCCTGTCGAAGGCCCACTGATGCCGGGTGCAATTACCGCGGAACCCGAGCCGCTCGAAGCTTGCAACATGGGCTTGTTCTTGCACCCACGTACGCCTCCTGCGTTCCGGGTCTTTCAGAATGTTGTCGCTTCTCCCGCCACCGACCTGCAGGTTTACCCTGTCGCCAACTGGATTGTTCGAGGCGTGGTTCGTGAGGATGACCAAGGGAGCCTCATCGAGACTGGCGAGTTCTTCGGTATTGGAGTGCCCGAGCTCTGCAGGCTTCACTACAGAGCTACTCCGCAAGGTCTTCGTGCCCGATTCGCGCGGCATTTCTTCGACCCGACGACCGGGCTTGGCCTTTCGTACGTCCGGCAGTTTCAGCGATCGGTTGACTGGGCACTTGGTCATCAGGATGCACACACAGGTAACCAGGGACCTGATGAGATGCGCGAGAACTCCTTCAGCTATGTCGATGCGAGAAACGCGTACTGGGGCGCGCTGACGCTCGAAGGCTGGCAGTCTCCCGGTGCTGCCTCTTCGGAGGCGCGACTTACAGCCGCCGGCACCCGCCTTGCGCTGTGGGCGACGTCCTTTCGAGCCGTTGGGAACGTCGTTCATCTGATTCAGGACGCCGCGCAGCCGCAACATACACGGCACGATCGCCACGGAGGGCCGGGGTTGTCCGAGCAGCAGAAGGCCTTTGAGAGCTACACGAACGCGCGCATTCTGGGCTTGGCGAACAATGGCCAAGCGGAGGTCGAAACCTACATCAGGGCGTTCTTCACGGACACATCGACGTTCGACCCGCCCATCCCGGGGAGCTATCCCGCGGTCGAGTTCTCTACGCCAGCCAGGTTCTTCTCAACGAAATCGGGTCCGACCCCGCCCGATGTAACGGCCGGCGGCATCGCAGACTATTCGAACCGAGGCTTCTTTACGGGCGGAACGCTTCCACCAGAATCGACGAGCGATACTCACGTGTTGCCACCGCGTTCGATCGACAGCGCGCACGGTTACGCTGAGGAAAATGTGCCCTGCAAGCACCTCCTCAACAACCCGAACATCACCGCAGTAACTTGCTCCCATTTCGTCCGGGATGTCCCGGACGCCGTGGCGCCAAGCTACGTCGACCATCTTCCATCCGGGTTCGAGACCAAACCCCCGCTTGCCGCTGAGAGTGTCTGGCGGGGTGTTCTGCCGACCATCAAGGCGACGCTCGGGCCGGAGGAGCTTATGGCGACCGCCAACCTCGCGATACCGCGAGCGATCGGCTACACCGCAGGCTTCATCAACTACTTCTTCCGCGGAAAGCTCAAGGTCTCCGCCCCGCCCGGCGGCGTCTTTGCGGTCCTCGATCACGGCACGCCTCACGAAGTGGTGGAAGGCTTCCCGGTTCGCAACGGGGCCATCTTCGGCTTCACGAAAGTGAGACTCCGCGTCCAGAACGATACGTATCAGCATCGCGAGCCGCGTGGAACGATGATCGAGTCCGGCACAGGACGTGAAGTGCCGCAGACGATGGGGCCCGCGCTGGGTCCGACCAAGCTCGTCGCAATCGCTCGATACCATCGCTCTGCTTGCTATCGACCCGATCTTCAGGGCGAAATCGTCGAGCGTCCGGAGTCCGGCGGAGCGTCAACAGTTTTTGTGCCCTCTGGCTGCAACATCGCAGCCAATCGCACGCCGGTCCTGGAGACATCGGTCTCGACGGCGATTGTCGTCGGAGAAGGAGGCTCGGTGCCGGCGATCGCAGGCTCGACGTGCACGAATCTCAATCGAGGTCCGATCGGCGGCCCATGCGACACAGCATCCGCGCTGCTCGAGTTCGATTTCACCAGCGACCCCATTCCGCTCAACGCCACCGACCTGTTCATCCAGGTCGCCTATCGCGGACCGATCGGTGAAGAGCGCGACGGCATCGCGGTCGGAAGCATCGACGTGCGCGAGCCCTCGTTCCTGAGTCTCTCCAACGACACCGACTACTACCTCTATCAGGGCGCGATCGTGCCGACCGATAGCGTTCCATTCCCACCGCGACCGGCCGCGCCCGAAGCGCAGCGTCTCGACAAGGCGTTCCTTTGCATCGACGGCCAGCGCGTTGCCACGCACGTCCAGGAGACCGGGTTCTTCCCGCGTGGTTTTCTGCGCATCGCGGCGATCATGGACGATCAGGTGCACACGATCACTTCGCGCCGGGTGTTCGGAACCGGAGCGTTCCGCGCGGGCTCGGACCCGATGCTTGCGAATCAGCGCCAGTCAGACAAGGACCGCGGCGGAAACTACGCGGTCGAACCGGTCCCCTACTTTCGTGGCACTGCTGTCGGCGCGTACCACCGCTCGACGATCTTCTCCGACCTGGGTAGTGAGCCGACCCCCGAGCACTTCGTGACTTTGGCCAACACGACGCCGCCGCTACAGGGGCCGGCGGGAGCTGGAATCTCGCTCCCGATCGCTACATCGGTCGACTTTCCGAACGAATTCGTCGGATGCGGCCCGTGATCAGCCGCAGGTGAAACACAAGAAACTGGCAGCAGCACGACCGTGTTTTCCGACTCGAGCAGCGAGATGACCCAAGCGCAGTTTGTCACGCTGGCAAGTACGACGCTGACGGTCGAAGGGCCGCGTGGAGTTGGACTGCCGTCCGTAATGGTCCGGACGGTCGGGTTCGCGACCGGTGCCGGTTGCGACGGACCTTTCTAGCGCATGAATCCTTGGCTTCTCATATTGCTCGCACTCTTCCTGAGCACCGCAGCGATGACGCTCGCCGGATGGTGGCTCGGCGCCGCGATGCGCCGAGGGTGGGCCACCGCGTTCGCGAGCTCTCTCTGTTCACTCGCACTGAGTTGGACATGGAATCCGCCACTCAGCGAACGCGGGATCGTCTCCGCTTGGTACGCCGTGCTGGTGTTCGCATGGCACGGCTTTCCCGCGCTGGAGATCGGCATCCTTTCGCTGTCATTCGTCGTTCCTTTGCTCGCCTTCTTCGCGGCCGCGCGCTTCAGACGCAGGAGAGCCGCCCCGGCGGGGGTACACGCGACCACCGAGCCTGCCCGGACGCGAATGCAGATCATCAAACGGACGGCGTTGCCGGTCACGGCGTTGCTGCTCGTCTTGGCGTTCTTCCCGCAAGTAAGGCAATGGCCCGGCATGTACGCGGAGAAGACCGGTACCGTCGTCGACAGCCTTGGAAAGCCGATGGCTGGTGTACCCGTCTGGGTCACGGTCTATCGCGCGATCGACACCTTCACGCGTCGGGCGTTCCTGTACGACGAGCTGAGTCGGGTGCGCGTCGTCACCGATGAGCAAGGACACTTCAGCGTTCCCGCCGCATGGGCGTCGATGGACGTCCATTTCCCTTTGTTGACGTCAACGAGCACCTACTGGACCGCCTACCCGGTGAAGTTGGGCTACGCGCTTATCGGCGACGAGGTCGGCTGGAACTTCCGCTCTGGCATCTATCCACCTCACAGGATTCCGTCCGACTGGTTCATTCCCGAGTATCAGTGGAGCGGAACCTCGCTCGAACTTTCCCCGTTCGTACTTGAGCCGGTGGAAATCGTACACGGCGAACCCGACCCAGCTGCACGCCCGCGGCAAGTCGGGATCGGACAAGCCGTCTACTACTACAGCAACTTGATCGGGAACGACACGCACTCGGTCGGATCGGTCGATGACGCCGGCGATCGCCTCGTGGTTCTCGAAGCAATCGGCCGGACGCTATGCGACGCTTCCGTCGAGCGGAACTTCGACTGGACGACCCAGGATTACCTCGAACGAATGGTCGACAACCCTATCGCCTACGAGCGCGAGATCGATCGAGTTGCACCGTACCGCCATCCGGAGAATCCGTACACGAAGCGGTACACGGGACCGATGTTGTGCGGCGCATTGAAGGCAGGTATGTCGTCCGATGGCTGCGCCGCTTGGTGGTCCGCGGGCGGTGAGCGCACGTGCCTAGACGGTGACGCGAACGCCCCCGAATTGCGCCTGAGGCTGACCCCGTAGGGCGAGCCCTTTCGCGCTCCTATCGTGCTAGCGCCGCTAGTCCGGAATCCGCCGCGTCTCCACCGCCTCGTCGAAGCGCGCGAGCAGTGCGCACAGCTCGCCGGCTTCGTCGATGCCGTCGAACTCGCGCACCGCCTGCGCCGCGACCATGCTGCGCGGCGGCAGCGCGTTCTCGGCGACGCGCATCCTCGCGCTCGGGAGAAACACGTATTGCAGCCACTGCGAGAACGCCGTAAGCGTGCGGCGACGACACCTTCTCTGACCGTTTGACCGTTCTCATCCTCGCGCGCGAACCCCAGCGAGGAGCGTGAGGATGGCAAAGCTAGACAAACGGCAGATTTGGGCGGGGCGCATC